>Ga0209188_1000372_pt1 | contig 45328 bp, 40 predicted proteins | sample C_130625_EF_Meta_FD_187307 | JGI IMG/M metagenome (GOLD analysis project Ga0209188, IMG submission 187307) | Freshwater microbial communities from Lake Croche, Canada to study carbon cycling - C_130625_EF_MetaG (SPAdes) (version 2) | ecosystem: Environmental > Aquatic > Freshwater > Lake...
TGCCGGGGCCTTGAGCCCCCTAAAGAGTCGTTCAAGACCAGGACGTTGATAGGTCAGGTGTGGAAGCGCAGTAATGCGTTAAGCTAACTGATACTAATTGCTCGTGCGGCTTGACCCTATAACTTTGATACAGAAATGTTCAAGGTTGTTATGCCAAGTGACGCATTCAAAATACAAAAATCTGATCTCTCTCTATGAATTCCTTGTCTTGACTTTGTCAGGATGAGAACAAGTTATGCCTGATGACCATAGCGACGTGGTACCACTCCTTCCCATCTCGAACAGGACAGTGAAACGCGTCAGCGCCGATGATAGTGCGGGTTCCCGTGTGAAAGTAGGACATTGTCAGGCTATTACAGCCTCAGAAAGCCCAACTCGAAAGAGTTGGGCTTTTTGTTTTTTTACTCAACTATTTTGAATAGTAGAACCACTTATAAAAGCTACTTTTTTAATCACTAGATCAACTAACAAATCATCAACCCATTTTTCAAAAGATGTGAATGGAAAAAATGAATGGTGGACATCTAAAAGCAAGGGGGTGCTGCAAGCCCAAAACTTAAAGTCTGTTAAATCAATCGATTGCCATTCAAGCAACTTAAACTTTAAAAGAACTTTTGCTGCATGCGAGGCATGGAGTTCTGGTGAGTCAATAAAACGTATAATTTTTGTGCGGGCAACAGAAAGAGCTGCGGGCAAGTCATCAATCAAGGGTCCATGACCAGGCAAAACAATTTTAGGATTCAATTTTTCAATTAAATCTAGAGTTGAGCTTACTTCTGCGAAGCCTTTTCCCCCACAAATCTCAGGAAAAACAACGCCAAAGCCATTAGCCCATAAAGCATCGGCAGAAATCAAAACACGATGCTCAGGGTTGAAGAAAAGCAGGGCGTCATGATCGTGACCAGGAGCGGCGTGGATTTCCCAGTGAAATCCAGCCCATTTATAAGTGTCACCGGGACGCATAGAAACATCAGCATGAAATTTGGGGCAATTTTGACCCGTTGCTTCAAAGCTCAGCAGTTCATTGCTCCAAAGTTGAATCGCATCAAATAAACCATAAGGAATAAAAGTTTTTACATCTGGATATGAAGATTGAACAGCTAAATTCCCACCACAATGGTCGCTGTGAAGGTGTGTATTGATCAAAAAGTCTAAAGGCCGATCCTTAAGAAAACCGGAAATTAAGGAAATTAAAGTTGAAGAATGAGTGACGTAACCAGAATCAATCAAAGCACTGGATTGACCGTTATCTAACAAAATAACATTTGAAGAAAGCCAGCCTCTTTCAAAAAAATGCAGGCTGTCAGGCAAAAAAGTAATCATGATTGAGTATTAAGAAAATTTTTTAAGTTAAAAACCATAAAGAAGATAAAAAATCAGTATCCTTAAGACATAGCAACAAAAGCAGGTTTATAGGCCTGCAATACTGTGGACACGCCACCGAATACAAATAATACCAAGACGCGTAAGCCTAGAAATTGGCAGAGCAAAATCGTTAAAGCATTTCAAATAAGACCAAAGTCAAAAGAAATGCTGCTTGAGGTCATGGCGGACGCTGAAAAAAATAACTTAATTGGGCCTGAAAGTCGATTAATGATGGAAGGCGTCCTGCGCATCAGTGAAATGCGGGCGATAGACATCATGGTTGCAGCACCCCGCATCGACATGATTGACATTGAAATGGACCGTGGCGAGTTATTTCATCAGGTCATAGATATTGGTCATTCAAGATATCCAGTCTTTGAAGAAAACCGAGAAAACATCATTGGTGTGCTGCACTCCAAAGATTTGTTGAAGCTTCAACGAGCGCCAGACTTCAATATCAAGGCCTTGCTGAGAAATGTTTTGTATGTGCCCGAGTCGAAAAGCCTGGTTGATTTACTCAGAGACTTTAAAAAAAGCAAAAACCATCTTGCACTGGTGGTGGATGAATTTGGTCGTATAGCAGGGCTGCTTACTTTGGAAGATGTACTCGAGGAAATCGTGGGTGAGATCGAAGATGAGTTCGACACACAAAGCAGCACACCCGATATCTACACCTTGGCAGATAAAAGTTACAGAATTGCAGGAAATTGCTCAATTGAAGATATCGATAAAGCGTTTGATGTGCATTTGCTGGAAGGTAAAGAAGAAGAATTTGACACTTTGGGTGGTGTCATTGCGCATGAAATGGGACATGTGCCACAAAAGGGAGAAAGCATTTCAATTGCAGGTTTGAAATTTGAAGTCATGCATGCCCGAGGAGGAGCCGTTAAGTGGTTTCGACTTCGCCTCTAAAAATGTTGAGTGAAGTGAAAATCAAAGGATATTTCTATAGCTACAGTCTCCTGTCTTTGCTTGGCGTTTGCCAAGCTTATGCACTCACATCACCATGGAGTGGATTGGCTAACGCCAGTTTGCAAGTGCTGAGTCTGGCTGGTTTTTTAATTACTCAGAATAAAAAATTATCTACCCAGCAAAGATTTTTAAAAGCTTGGGTTTTTGCCACAAGTTGGTTAGTTGCAAGCGTATGGTGGCTTTATATTTCCATTCACGATTTTGGTGGACTGCCAGCACCTTTAACGATTGCAGCTATTGTGTTGCTGTGCGGCGGGCTGGCGGTTTACTACGCAGTCACCCTAAGTTTGTACTTTAGGTGGGCAAAGAAAAATCCTTTGCTGAGCAGTCTGCTGTTCGCATCCTGCTGGACGCTTGCAGAAATAGCCAGGGCAGAGTTTTTTACTGGATTTCCTTGGGGTGCCATTGGGTATGCCCACATAGACAGTATTTTGGTGTCTTTAGCCCCATGGGTTGGTGTGTATGGCATCAGTTGGGTGGCGGCATACCTATCATCCGTTCTAAGTTCAACGATGGTAGCTGTCACAGATCAAGAAAATACCCAGAGATATTTTCTCATCGCATTAACAGCAACCATATTGCTTGTATTGACAGTTCCATGGCAATTGACAACTAAAGAAAACTCAACAAATTTCAGTGTGAGTTTGCTTCAGGGCAATATTGCACAGAACCTGAAATACAACGAGCAGAGGCAGCAAGCAACGAAGTGGTATGTAGACCAAGCCATAAAAGCAAAAACCGATTTGGTTGTGATGCCTGAAACAGCGATTGCATATCTTCAAAAGGACATACCTGATGAAGCTTGGAAAAGATTAAAAATGCATTTTTCTTCCGGCTACAAAGCGATCATAGTCGGCATGCCAACATTCCAAGAAAACCAAGGTTTTGGTAATTCGGCTGTTGCCATTAAAGCCGACTCACAAGAGTATGTTTACAACAAGCAGCATTTGGTTCCGTTTGGTGAATTTGTACCAGCCTACTTCAAGTGGTTCAATAAACTGGTGAACTTTGGCATCACCGACTTCATACGAGGCCCAATGAAGCCACAGCCCTTTATTTGGAACAACCAAATTTTGGCAATAAATATTTGCTATGAAGATTTATTTGGCGAAGAATTAGCTCGGCGCTTCATCAGTGCAGAGACAAATCTGCCCACAGTCTTGGTGAATATGAGCAATATTGCTTGGTTTGGCAACACAGTGGTTGTGCCGCAGCACTTGAATATTGCACGCATGCGAAGCATAGAACTGAACCGCCCCACTGTGCGGGCGACAAATTCAGGCGGAACTGCCATTATTGATTCAAGCGGAACAATTCAATCAGCGGCTAAGCCCTATACGCAATCTGTGTTGGTTGGCAATGTGCCCGCCAGTGATGGGCTTGTAACTGCTTATGCGCATTGGGCCGGGCGATGGGGACTGATGCCGTTATGGCTCATCTGTTTGTTTATCGTCATGTTGTTTGCTGTGACGAATCAGAACATCGAGATAAAACCCAAGAGTCATTAAAATATAAAACAATTCAAAAATACACATGCTGACTTTTCAACAAATCATTCTGCAACTACAAAATTATTGGGATCAACAGGGTTGCGCTTTACTTCAGCCCCTAGATATGGAGGTGGGTGCAGGAACCTCGCATACAGCAACGTTTTTGCGTGCACTCGGCCCCGAGCCTTGGAAAGCCGCTTATGTTCAGCCCTCCAGACGTCCGAAAGATGGGCGTTACGGAGAGAACCCCAACAGATTGCAACACTATTACCAGTACCAAGTGGTGCTCAAGCCTGCACCTTCGAATATTTTGGAATTGTATTTAGGCTCTCTAGAGGCACTTGGATTCAATTTAAAAAACAACGATATTCGCTTCGTAGAAGATGATTGGGAAAATCCCACGTTAGGTGCTTGGGGTTTGGGTTGGGAGGTCTGGCTCAATGGCATGGAGGTCACCCAGTTCACCTATTTTCAACAAGTTGGTGGCATAGATTGCAAACCCATCACAGGCGAAATTACCTATGGCTTAGAAAGACTGGCCATGTATTTGCAAGGTGTTGACAATGTCTACAACTTGAAATGGACAGACACACTGAGTTATGGTGATGTGTATTTGCAAAACGAGCAAGAGCAATCAGCTTATAACTTCGAGCACAGCGATGCTAAGTTTTTATTTGAAGCTTTCAGTGCCCATGAAAAGCAAGCGCTCTATTTAATGTCACAGTCTTTGGCACTGCCAGCGTACGAGCAGGTTTTGAAAGCCGCACACACTTTCAATTTACTGGATGCGCGCGGCGCCATCAGCGTGACAGAAAGAGCGGCTTACATAGGACGCATAAGACAAATGGCCAGAAATGTGGCGCAAAGTTATTTAAAAAGCAGAGAAGCACTTGGGTACCCAATGGCGCCGAAAGAATGGGTCAAGCACATCACAGAATCGGCGGCCTGAGATGAACCAGAATTTACTCATTGAGCTTCAAGCCGAGGAACTGCCGCCCAAAGCGTTGTCATCGTTGTCACAAGCATTCGCTCAGGGCTTGTTCAAAAGCTTGGAGCAGCAGGGATTGTTGAGCAGCGGATCAAAGCTAACACCGTTTGCGTCACCGCGCCGCTTAGGCGTACATATCACTGAGGTGTCTGCCAAAGCAGCAGACAAACAGGTAAAACTCAAACTCATGCCCGTCAGCGTTGGTCTTGACGCTCAGGGACAAGCGACAGCAGCCTTGCTCAAGAAAATGCAGTCCATGGGTTTGGGTGCAGAACAGATTGCTAATCTTGAACAAAAACCCGATGGCAAATCCATGACACTTTTTGTGGAGCAAACCCAATCAGGTGTGACGATAGCCCAGGGTTTGCAAATGGCGCTTGATATGAGCATCAGCCAAATGCCTATCCCAAAACTGATGACTTATCAGCTAGACAAAGACTGTGCCATGCCAGGTTGGGACAGCGTCAGCTTTGTCAGACCCGTGCATCATTTGATAGCCTTACATGGAGACCAGGTCGTAGCAATTAAAGCCCTAGGCTTGAACGCAGGACGACGCACATTGGGTCACCGCTTCGAGGCCGCAGAGGCATTCATCGACATCAAGAACGCAGACGACTATGAAGAAGATTTGCTCAAGCGTGGGGCGGTAATCGCCAGCTTTGATAAACGCAAAGCCATGATTCAAAGTCAATTAACCCAAGCCGCGCTGTCGGCGGGTGAAGGCTTGCAAGCCTTGCAAGACGAAGATTTATTGGCAGAAGTCACGGGCTTGGTTGAAACCCCCCATGTCTTGCTATGTCAGTTTGATCAATCTTTCTTGCAAGTACCGCCAGAATGTTTGATTCTGACCATGAAGGCCAATCAAAAATACTTTCCCTTAATAAACTCTCATGGTGAGCTAACCCATCAATTCTTGGTGGTGAGCAATATCAACCCACAAGACCCCAGTGCAGTGATCACTGGCAATGAACGGGTGGTCAGACCTAGACTGGCAGACGCACAATTTTTTTACAACCAAGACAAACAACACACTTTGGATTCGAGAGTTGATGGTTTGGCCAAAGTGGTTTATCACAACCAACTGGGCACACAGCACCAACGCATGAAGCGCGTCAGTAACATGGCGCAGCAGTTGTCCAGCGTTTTAGTTACGACAGCCGAGCAAGCCCATGTGGTGACTGCAGCCAAACTGGCGAAAACAGATTTGTTGACCGATATGGTGGGAGAGTTTCCAGAGTTGCAAGGAACCATGGGCGCTTATTACGCTTTACACGATGGGCATAGCGAAGAAATTGCGCATGCCATTGAAGACCATTACAAACCACGGTTTGCAGGTGACAGTTTGCCCAGAAGCGATGTGGGATGCTTATTGGCATTGGTCGACAAGCTAGAAACCTTGACCGGCATGTTTGGTATTGGAAACTTACCCACTGGCGACAAAGACCCGTTTGCACTGCGCAGACAAGCCTTGGGTGTGATTCGATTGCTAATGCGGTCGCCCTTTCATGACATGCGAATTGATCAGTTGCTCGATTGCAGCTTTGGCGTGTTTGCCAAGGAATTTGACTTGCCCGTAGAAAAGGCAAAGAGTGAGTTGTATCAATTCATACTGGACAGGTTAGCGGTCATGTTGAAAGACCAAGGCTTTAGCCCCGCAGAAGTAGACGCTGTATTGGCACTCAAACCCCAGTGCTTGGGGGACATTGGCGCACGAATGGACGCGGTGCGCGCATTTGCCGCCATGCCGCAAGCCGCCGCGTTGGCCGCTGCCAATAAACGGTTGACAAACATTTTGAAAAAAGCGCCCCCAGAAGACACGCTGGCGTTCTCGGCGGATAAGTTGAAAGAGCCGGCTGAACTTAGCTTGCATCAAGCCATGACGCAAACTGTGAAACAAGCTGATGACTTTTACCATGCGCAAAACTACACGGCTTCTTTGCAAGCGTTGGCTGCATTGCGAGAACCCGTTGATGCATTCTTCAACGACATCATGGTCAATGACGCGGATGATGACATTCGACGCAATCGTTTAGGCTTGCTGCAAAACCTGCATCACAGCATGAATCGCGTGGCCGATTTATCTCGCTTAGCCCATTAATAAGGCATTCAAATGCACACACCTATTGTGATTTTGGACAGAGATGGCACGATCAACCATGACAGTGATGATTACATCAAGTCGCCCGAAGAATGGGTGGCGCTGCCAGGTGCGATAGATGCGATTGCCAAGCTCAACCATGCCGGATGGCGCGTTGTGATTGCTTCCAATCAGTCAGGCTTGGGTCGAGGCTTGTTTGATGTCGCCACTTTAAACCAGATGCACGACAAGATGAACAAAGCTTTGGCCAAGGCGGGTGGACGCGTTGATGCAATTTTTTACTGCCCTCACACCCCAGATGACCATTGTCAGTGTAGAAAACCACTGCCTGGTTTGTTCGAACAAATCGGCGAACGCTTTGGCACTGATTTGAAGGAAGTACATGCTGTGGGTGACTCCTTGCGGGACGCGCAAGCAGCTGCGGCCTGTGGCTGCACACCACACTTGGTTTTAACGGGTAAGGGCGAACAGTATGCAGGCCTTACATTGCCAGACACTTTTCCTGCCCAAACACATGTGCATTCCGACTTGGCCGCTTTTGCCGACTGGCTCTTGCTCCATTCAATGGTCAAACAATCCACCAGTATTTCAAACGGTTCTGCTTGATGCCAATGCTTAGATCTCTGTTGCATATGCTTTGGATGCTGCTCACTGTCATCCCCGTGGCTTTGGGTATGTTGCTGGGTGCTGCCCTGCATTTAAGCAGCCATCGTTTGTACAGAATGGCCGTGTTTTGGTTACGTCTGGCTGTCAGCGGTGCCAAGCATATATTAGGCATAAGCTATGAATTGCGCGGCGAAGAAAATTTACCCGCCCTCGATCAACCCGTGATTTTGCTGGTCAAGCATCAATCCACCTACGAAACATTTTTGATGCCCGTCATCATGCCTTGTGACTTGGCGTATGTGTTCAAAAAAGAATTGTTGTATGTGCCTTTTTTCGGCTGGGGCATTGGACGCTTAGACATGATTCACATAGACCGCAAATTGCGCAGCCAAGCATTCCAAAAAGTGGTCAGCCAAGGACGAGAGTTACTGAGCAAAGGCATTTGGGTCATCATGTTTCCAGAAGGCACTCGTATAGAGCGCGGGCAAGCGGGTAACTACAAAGCGGGTGGTACAAGGTTGGCTATAGAGACGGGCGTGCCGGTCATTCCTATTGCAGTGAATTCAGCCCGCTGCTGGCCACGCAAAGCCTTGATTAAATACCCGGGCATGGTCACCGTCTCGATTGGACCAATGATTCAGAGCACCGGTCGCGAGTCTGAGGAGATGATGCAAGAAGTTCAGCAATGGATAGAAAACGAAATGCATAGCCTTGACCCTGAGGCCTACGAAACCGTATCGGCCTGAGAGATGACTGCTTTTGTTCAGCTCGCCTTAGATTGGTTAGGCAGCCATGGTCTCAATGATGTTGAGACCCCCCAGCAAAAACAAATTGCTTCGCAGACATTCAGCCATGCAGCGTTTATTCACCCTTTGGCCAGTCGACAGATTCAACTGCAGCAAACCACCATTGCTTACGCATTTCAAAGGGTCAAGCGTAAAACCATCGGCATGTCTGTAGGCGCAGATGGGCTGGAAGTACGCGCCCCCCGATGGGCCACAGTTGCAAGTGTAGAGACCGCGCTGCATGAAAAAGGCCCTTGGATATTGCGCAAATTGCAAGAGTCCCAAGACCGGCAAAAGCAGATGAAACACACCATCATAGATTGGAAAGATGGTGCAACCATTCCCTTTTTAGGTGACAACTTGGTCGTGCGCCTAGATCCTGAACATCTTTTTCAAACGGGTGGCGCTGTTCTGGCGGAGGTTTCTGCCGAAAACACGCCTGTGAAAATACTGCAAGTAGCTTTGTCTTTGCATGCCAACCCGGGGCAAATTCGCGATGCTGTTCAGGCTTGGTTGATGCAGCAAGCCAAATTAAATTTCAGTCAAAGGCTGGACCATTTTGCCCCTCAGCTTGGTGTGAAGTGGCTGCGCTTATCTTTAAGCAATGCCAGCTCTCGTTGGGGAACGGCGTCCGCCGATGGCAGTATCCGCCTGAATTGGCGCTTGATTCACTTCAAGCAAGAGGTGATCGACTATGTGGTGGCCCACGAGTTAAGCCATTTGCGGGTGATGAACCACAGTCCCCAGTTTTGGGAAACCGTAGGCTCGCTGCTACCCGATTACCAGCAGCGTCGCCATGCGCTCAATGAAGAGGTTTTGCCGCGTTGGGTTTGAATCGAATGATGGGGCCATCCACTCGCTCAAACTCCTCTTGGTACCAAAGCATGTGTAAATGCGCCAAAGACTCGCCCAGCGCAAATATGGTTTGGTGACCATCCAACTCTCGTTTGAATAAAACCGCCATCGCCTCCAAGGCACTCATGGGATTGAGCTCGCAAGCTGCGCGCAATTCATCGAGTCGATCCGCATGGTGCTGGCTTAGCTGATTGATGCGGGTGTGGACGCCGACAAATGGTTTGCCGTGCGAAGGCAGGCATAAGCAGTCAGGTGGCAGGTGCGCAAATTTTTTCAGCGAGTCTAAAAAGAGTTGCAAGGGATTAGACAAAGGTTCACTGTCATAAACGCTGATGTTGGTTGAAATGCGCGGAAGAACCATGTCGCCACTGATCAATATATTCTTAGATTCACAGTACAGCGCTATGTGTTCAGGGGCATGACCATAGCCGCTGATGCAGCGCCAACTTTGGCCACCAATCTTCAAAGACAAGCCGTCATACAAGCGAACATATTGCTTGGGAAGCGCTGGCACCATGTGACTGAACTGGAAGTGTCTGTGGGTTGCAGCCTCAATGACGGCGGATTGCGTGACGCCATGCGACTGCAAAAAAGAAACACCTTGTTCGCTGTGCTTTGGGTTTGACGGGTGAATCAGCGTGTGTGCTGTATGAAAATCTGTGGCACTGATCCACAAAGGCACTTTCCAATGGGCGCAAAGCCAGTGCGCCAGACCCAAATGATCGGGATGCAAGTGGGTGGTTATGACTCGAAGAACCGGTAAACCCTGAAATGCGTTGTCGAACAAACGTTGCCAATGCTCGCGAGAACTTGGTTGGTCGATACCGCAGTCAATAATCGCCCATCCCTCTTTGCCCTCATAATTGTCACGCAGCACCCAAAGATTGATATGGTCTAGCGCAAAAGGCAAGGCCATGCGCACCCAATAGACGCCGGGTGCGACCTCGGTCATGTCATCCAAGGGCGGCAGGTGATCCGCTAGGGGGTAGAAAAGTTGTTTTTCGTGTTCGTTCATGTGTGAGTTCATTTTGCTTCATAATTAACGTTTACGTAAACGTCAACTGTCTTTATGGCGACCTTCTACACCATCCGCGAATTAGCCAAAGAATTTGACCTGACCACCAGGGCTATACGGTTTTATGAAGATATGGGCTTGTTGCGCCCAGAACGCCAAGGACCAGGTGGCAGAAATCGCATGTACAGCGCCAGGGAGCGTGCGCGGTTGCGATTGACATTGAGGGCAAAGCGTTTGGGTCTGTCATTGATGCAGGCCAAGGACATCATCGATATGTATGACAGTCCACGTGACACTGCGCCGCAGCTGGAAAAGTTCGTGCAGGTGCTGGCGCAACATAGGCAACAATTAGAAGCGCAAATGGAAGAAATCCAAGCCAATTTAGAAGAAGTCAAGCAACACGAACGCGAAGCCAGACAACTGCTCACGAAACACCAAGCTAAACCCAAGCCCAAACGTCAAACCAAGTCCTTGTCTACAACCTGAAAGGCCAAATCAACATGAATGGTTCATTGAATAATTTATTTACCAACAACCGAGAATGGGCAGACCGCATGTCCAAAGAGCGGCCCGGTTTTTTCGAAAAACTGGCCAAACAACAGTCGCCTAAATATCTGTGGATTGGTTGCTCCGACAGCCGAGTCCCCGCCAATGAAATTGTGGGTCTTGACCCTGGCGAGGTGTTTGTGCACCGCAATGTCGCCAATGTGGTGGTGCCTTCCGACCTCAATGCTTTGTCTGTCATTCAGTTTGCCGTCGAACATTTGCGGGTAGAACACATCATGGTGGTGGGGCACTACGGTTGTGGCGGTGTGATCGCTGCGGCAAGGGGAATGCGCATAGGTTTGGTTGACAACTGGTTGCGCCATGTGCAGGATGTCCGTTTGCGCCATCGCCAAAGGCTCAACCATCTTGACCAAGAAGAATTGGAAGATGCGTTGTGCGAGATGAATGTGCTGGAACAAGTGGGTAATGTTGCTTTGTCCAATGTGCTGCAAGACGCATGGGCCAGAAAGCAGAAAATTCAGGTACATGGCCTGATATACGGGCTCAGCGATGGATTGCTGAAAGATTTGCATGTCAGCATGAGCCACTCCGGCGAAGTGGTCGATGTGTTTCGCAATGCATTCAAGCGCTATCCACGTCAAATAGCCATCTAGAAAGCACATAGCCAATGAATGCGCAGCGACTCGATTCTGTCTTGGCCTACGAGATTGCCCAAGCCATGATGGATGGGTTTAACCGTCACTATGACTTGTTTCGCAGTGAGTCTGCACTAGCCAAACACCGTTTTGAAATTCAAGACTGGCACGGCCAACAACGCGCACAGCGTGAGCGAATTGAGTTTTATGACCTTCGTGTCAAAGAGTGCACAAGTCGCTTAGAGGCTGTTTACAAAGCTGGCGAGCAAGCCAGTGAAGTTTGGCAGCAAGTCAAGTTGCACTACATCGGTTTATTGGTAGACCATTTTCAGCCCGAATTGGCTGAAACTTTTTTTAACTCAGTCACCACCAAAATATTGGACCGCAGTTATTTTCAAAATGACTTTATTTTTGTGCGACCGGCGGTGAGCACCGAGTACATTGAAAACACCGAACCCGACGCCAAGCCCACTTACAAAGCTTGGTATCCCAGTGAAGACAATTTGCATGAAATCATTGTGCGCATGATTCGCAAGTTCGATTTGCAATGCGCCTTTGAAAACCTCGATCGCGACGCCACTGATATTTTGCGCAATGTCAAGCAACGCTTAGGTCAAGCCAAACTGCGGGCCAACTTTCAGGTGCAGGTGCTTTCAAGCCTTTTTTACCGCAACAAAGGCGCTTATGTGGTGGGCAAAGTCATCAACGGTTTTCAAGAAATTCCTTTTGCGCTGCCTATTTTGCACAATGACAATGGGCAACTGCTGATCGATGCGGCCTTGTTTGGCGAAGATGATTTACTCATACTGTTTAGTTTTGCACGGGCCTACTTCATGGTGGACATGGATGTGCCTTCTGCTTATGTGCAGTTTTTGCGCAGCATGATGCCGCGCAAACCTCGCGCAGAAATTTACAACGCGCTGGGTTTGGCCAAGCAAGGCAAAACTTTGTTTTACCGAGATTTGCTTTATCACCAGAGGCACAGCACCGACAAGTTTCGCATTGCGCCTGGCATCAAAGGCATGGTCATGTTGGTGTTTGATCAGCCTTCTTTTCCTTTTGTGTTCAAAGTTATCAAAGACTTTTATCCGCCGCAAAAAGACACGACGCGAGAGCAAATCCAAGGCAAGTATTTATTGGTCAAGCAGCACGACAGGGTGGGTCGCATGGCCGACACCTTGGAGTACAGCAATGTTGTTTTTCCAAGAGAGCGCTTTGAAGACGAGTTGATTGCTGAGATTCAAAAATTCGCCCCCAGCCAAATCGAGATTTACCAGCGCGCCGATACCGGCCAAAGTGAGGTGCTGATCAAGCATGCGTATATAGAGAGGCGCATGATCCCCTTGAACATTTATTTGCAAGAAGCTTTTGATGCGGGCCTGGATGACGTTCGCGCCAAGATGCAAATGGAAAGAGCCGTGATTGAATACGGCAATGCCATCAAAGATTTGGTGGCGGCCAATATTTTTCCAGGGGACATGTTGTGGAAAAATTTTGGCATCACCCGCCACGGCAAAGTGGTGTTTTACGATTACGATGAAATTGAATACATCACCGATTGCAATTTCCGTAGCGTTCCAGCGCCTCGCAATGAAGAAGATGAAATGTCGGGCGAGATTTGGTATCACGTGGGTCCACACGATGTTTTTCCAGAAACTTTTGGCCCGTTTTTGCTGGGCAACCCCAATGTTCGAGAAGTTTTTATGAAGCACCACGGTGAATTGCTTGACGCAAGTTTCTGGCAAGGACACAAGTCCAAAATCGCCAGTGGTCATGTTCATGATGTGTTCCCCTACGAAGCCGACAAGCGCTTCGAGGTTCAGCGTGCAGCTTTGCGCGCAGTGTCATAGTTTTTCTTATCAGGAGTTTGTATGTCAGATCCCATCGTTATCGTCAGCGCCGCCCGTACCCCCATGGGCAGTTTCCAAGGAGATTTCTCTGCTTTGTCAGCCCATGATTTGGGTGGGGTGGCCATTGCGGCGGCAGTGCAGCGTGCAGGTATTTCACCCGAAGCCGTTACAGAAGTTTTGTTTGGCAATTGTTTGATGGCTGGCCAAGGCCAAGCGCCGGCGCGTCAAGCGGCTTTCAAGGGGGGGTTACCCAAAAGCGCGGGTGCAGTAACTCTGTCCAAAATGTGTGGCTCGGGCATGCGCGCGGCCATGTTCGCCCACGACATATTGAGCGCAGGCAGCCAAGAGGTGTTGATTGCGGGCGGTATGGAGAGCATGACCAATGCGCCTTACCTGATGCTCAAAGGTCGAGGCGGCTACCGCATGGGTCACGACAAAATTTACGATCACATGATGTTGGACGGCTTGGAAGATGCTTACGAGGCTGGCCGCTCCATGGGCACTTTTGGTGAAGACTGCGCAGCCAAATACAACTTCAGCCGCGATGCCCAAGACCATTACGCCATGACCAGTGTTGAGCGAGCCAAGGCTGCGACCACCTCGGGTGCATTCGCCACCGAAATCACACCTGTCACTGTGAAAGACCGCGCAGGCGAGCGAGTGATCACCATCGATGAAGGTCCTGGCAAAGTCAAGCTCGACAAAGTCAAAACCTTAAAGCCTGCATTCAAAAAAGACGGCACCATCACGGCGGCATCCAGCTCGTCTATCAATGACGGCGCAGCCGCTTTGGTGATGATGCGCGAAAGCACTGCAAAAAAACTGGGCTGCACACCCTTGGCGCGTATTGCCAGTCACGCTACTTTTGCGCAAGAGCCTGAGTGGTTCACCACCGCACCCGTGGGTGCCACACAGCAAGCTTTGGCTCGCGCCGGTTGGAAAGTGGGCGACGTGGATTTGTGGGAAGTCAATGAAGCATTTGCGGTGGTGCCCATGGCGCTGATGCACGAGCTGCATGTGCCGCATGAGATTGTGAATATTAATGGTGGCGCGTGTGCTTTAGGTCACCCCATTGGTGCATCGGGCGCGCGCATCATCGTCACTTTGCTTCACGCTTTGAAAGCCAAGGGTCTGAAAAAAGGTCTTGCCACATTGTGTATTGGTGGTGGCGAAGGCACGGCCATGGCGCTGGAATTGATCTGATGCCCAACCAGGGCACCCGCATTGGGTGCCCTATGCTTCGCTTCATTCAATTAATGAGCAAGTTCCTGCCCTCGAATAAATGGGCTTGCATAGGCACGACATAACGGTGCGATTGCGTCAACACTTGCAACAAACCAGGTGTGCGGTTGATAAGAATGGCCTCTTCAAAACCGCGAAACGCCACTTGCATTTCGCATAACTGTTCAACCTCTTTGCGGCTAGATAGGTGGCCAATGAAAAAATTTTCTGTCTGCGACATTAAATCGGGGTTGATGGTCGTGGGGGATTGGGTGGAGAAAACAATACCAATATGAAACTTGGCGCCTTCTTTGGCAAGGCGCGTATAAATTTGAGTTGACTCTGTATTTTTTAAGGGGAAAATATTATGAGCTTCTTCAAAATATATTTGTACGAAGCGCCCTTCTAAAACACCTAGATTGTATTTTTGTTCTTGCTCTGCAAATATAGCCGAACTCAATTTCTCAGCAAAATACCGAACAACTCTTTCAGGCGCACTGCTCAAGTCAATGACCACCGTACCGCCTTGTTCGAGCAACATCAAAATGTGCGGTATGAAATCTTCCGCAACAGGGCTGTGGTAAGGCAAGCATGTTCTTAACTGACGCGGGCCGGTGGCGTTGTCTGCGCATAAAAAGCGCATCAAGATATCTTCTTCTGCGTCAAATAGAGGTTTGCCGTTGACAAAAAGATTGGGGTCGTTGTTGTAAATCTGGCGGAAGCGAGCCACCATATTGATCTCGGTCATCAAGCTTGACATGGAGGTGGGCACGATAGGCGCGGGGCTGTTGTTGATTGCTTGGTAAGCAGCTTGCCGCAAGCCGGGACTAAAGCCCGGATTGAATGTCGAGGTGAAACCCAAAGACTTCAGCCAAGACTTGATACGTTCGGAGTCATAGCTGAAACCCGCCGCATCCAGCACACCCCAAAAAAGCATGACTTTACGTAAATCATGACTGCGATTGGACTCAAGCTCTTTGACTTTGGGTTGAAGGTTTGACAAACGGCATGTCAAAAAACTTCGTACCAAGTCATATTCTGCAATTTGCGTCGGCAGTAACTCTTTGAGCACATCAAGGGACTTTTCAGGGAATTGGTAGAAATTGAAACGTAATAAGTAGCCACCGGTATAGCCTTGACGCTCATTCAAAAAATATGCCGTGCATCGCCCGGGGTTGGCCGACACCAAAGAGCATTGGCCAGGACTGGGATTGGTGTTGGAATATTCACCATTCACATCAAAAATTAATTGGCCTACATTGTTTGTGTTTTGTGTGTAATGCAGCATGGCTTGGCAAATAAGGTTGATGGCATTGGATTTGCTGCCATGGCATAGGCATCTTTGGTTCGCTGGCTGATGTCATTGTGGGTGTCTTTGATACTTGACTCAAAGCGCGGTAAAGCACAGCCTGACAGCAACATGAGGCTTATGAAGTGTCCCCAAGAGTGGCCAAACATAGCAGGGCTGCGAGTCATGGTCTATTTACCTCGCATACGGGTCTTGGTGACGAATAACGCTGATGACGCGGGTGCCGTTGGTGGCTTTGTTGGCATCCCAAGCCCCCAGGTTGAGCAATTGAGCCCTGGTGATGCTTGTGGTGCCACTGGCTGAGGAAGCAAAAAGTGCGCTGGCCTTGGCTGAAAGTTTGGCGACGGTTTTGATTTGGTCGTTGACCTTGCCGGAATTCAAAATACTTTGAACACCGAGCAGGCCGGCGACGATGAGTACCGACAAAATAGCCACGGAAATGGCCAATTCCACCAAGGTATAGCCCTGCTGCTTACCTTGTGCTGAAGTGAGCTTAGAAGAATTCATTTTTTTCCATTTGTTAAGTTAAATAGTTTTGATTTTTTGAATAATCAATGTTGATTAACTATTCAGTATTCAATGTACAACAGAAAACTGAAACTTCAATAGATTAAATATTTTTATTGTTATTTTTTAACCACTTAGGTGCTTTTTTAAAAGTCTTACAGCAGAAATAAATTTGGCCTATAAGGGGGTAAATTTAGGTTGACGTTGACGTAAACGTCAACTACATTTGGCCATTGCTTTTAGTTGGACATCATGAGCGTTCTGGCCAGTCAACTCTCCCCCCGATCGACCGATTTTTTGGCCAATGCCCAAGCCATGCAGGCCATGGTTGACGACTTACGTTTGCAGCTGCAGCGCAGCGCTTTGGGTGGGGGTGAGGCTGCTCGCGCCAAGCAACTCGCGCGCGGCAAATTGCCTCCCCGCGAGCGGGTGGCTTTGTTGCTCGACCCTGGCACATCATTTTTAGAATTCAGCCCTTTGGCCGCGCACGGCATGTACCAAGGTGACGCACCTTGCGCGGGTGTCATTGCAGGTGTGGGGCGGGTCAGTGGCATGGATTGCGTCATCGTTTGCAACGATGCAACGGTCAAAGGCGGCACCTACTACCCCATGACGGTCAAAAAACATTTGCGGGCGCAAGAAATTGCCCAACAAAACAATTTGCCGTGTATTTATTTGGTCGATTCAGGCGGGGCCAATTTGCCCAACCAAGACGATGTGTTTCCCGACAAAGAGCATTTTGGCCGCATCTTTTTCAACCAAGCCAATATGAGTGCGCAAGGCATCGCGCAAATAGCGGTGGTCATGGGCAGTTGCACCGCTGGTGGCGCGTATGTTCCGGCCATGAGCGACGAGACCATCATTGTGAAAAACCAAGGCACCATCTTTTTAGGTGGCCCGCCCTTGGTGAAAGCGGCGATTGGTGAAATTGTTTCCGCCGAAGACTTGGGTGGTGGTGATGTGCACACCCGCTTATCGGGCGTGGCCGATCATTTGGCCGATAACGACGCGCATGCGATTGCCTTGGCCCGCGAAGCCGTGTCACGCTTGAACCGCAAAAAACACATTCAATTGGCGGTTAAAGAAGCCCGTGCGCCTTTGTATGACGTGCAAGAGTTGCATGGTGTGATACCCACCGACACCAAAAAGCCCTATGACGTGCGTGAAATCATTGCCCGCATGGTTGACGGCTCAGAATTGCATGAATTCAAGCCGCGTTTTGGCGCGACTTTGGTCTGTGGTTTTGCGCATGTAGAGGGCATGCCTGTCGGCATCGTCGCCAACAACGGCGTGCTGTTTTCCGAGTCGGCACAAAAAGGCGCGCATTTCATCGAGCTGTGCTGCCAGCGCAAAATCCCCTTGGTGTTTTTACAAAACATCACCGGCTTTATGGTGGGGCGCAAATACGAAAACGAGGGCATTGCCCGCCACGGTGCCAAGATGGTCACCGCGGTGGCTACCGCGCAGGTGCCTAAATTCACTTTCATCATTGGCGGCAGTTACGGCGCGGGCAATTACGGTATGTGCGGGCGCGCTTTCAATCCGCGCTTTTTATGGATGTGGCCCAACGCCCGTATTTGCGTCATGGGCGGCGAGCAGGCCGCCAGCGTCTTGGCCACGGTGCGCAGAGACGGCATCGAGGCCAAGGGCGGCGCATGGAGCAGCGAGGAAGAAGCCGCTTTCAAGCAGCCTTTGCTGGACCAATTCGCCCACCAATCTCACCCTTACTACGCCAGCGCTCGCTTATGGGATGACGGCGTGATAGACCCCGCAGACACCCGACGGGTGTTGGCTTTGGGTTTGTCTGCCGCGCTGAACGCGCCCATTCCCGAGACACGTTTTGGCGTGTTTCGCATGTAGTGTGTATGATTCAAGCTTTTAATACACATTGAGGGGTGGATCATGCGTACCAATATAGATATCAACGACGACTTGATGGCCGCCGCGATGGCCGCAGGCGGATTCAAAACCAAGCGCGAAGCGGTGGAAGAGGGCTTGCGGTTGGTGAGTCGCCGAAAAGTCTATGACGGCTTGCTTGCCTTGCGCGGCCAATTGCAATGGGACGATTCGGACGCAGCTTGGGCGCGCGCTGGGAAGCGTGGCAAAGCCAAATGATCTTGGTGGACACCAGTGTCTGGATAGACTTTTTTCGTGGACAGCAAAGCGCTGCGGCCACGACGTTGGCGCAGTGCCTAAGTGACGCCAGCGTGGAGGTTGGTATGGCTGATTTGGTGTTGTTCGAAGTGATGCGAGGGTTTCGCGAAAACCGAGCCATGCATGATGCGCAAGCACTGCTGAGCGCATTGCCCCAAGTGGAGATTGGGGGCGCTGAGCATGCGTTGCAAGCCGCCTCACGCTATCGCCAACTGCGCGCCAAAGGGCGAACCGTGAACAGCCCCATCGATGTGTTGCTGGCCAGTTTTTGCATGAGCCACGGTCATGTGCTGCTGCACCGCGACGCCGACTTCGACTCACTCCACATCCTCGGCGGCTTGGACACTTGGCCGCATTGACGGCCAGACAAGCTATTTCTTATTTAAGTTTCAACAACAACAAAGCGCTAACCATGAACCACATTTACCACCTGCCCGAACACCAAACCTTGCGCGACCAAATGCAGCGCTTTCTTGAGCGCGAAGTAGAGCCTTTTGGTTTGGAATGGGAAAAAGCCGGCAAGGTGCCGCGTGATGTGTTGAAAAAAATGGGCCAAGCCGGATTTTTTGGCCTGATGTACGAGAGCGAGTACGGTGGTGCCGAGGCCGATGCCCTGACCAATTTGGTGTTTGCAGAAAGTTTGTCGCAGTCCACCTTTGCCGGTTTCATCGTCAGCGTATTGGTACATACCGACATGGCCAGTCCGCATTTGCACCACGCAGGAACTGCAGCGCAAAAAGCCAAATACCTGCCCAGCCTCATTGCCGGCGACACCATCAGCGCAGTGGCCATGACCGAGCCCGGCGCGGGCTCCGATTTGTCGGGCATGCGCTCGACGGCCAAGCGTGACGGCGACGGCTGGGTGCTCAACGGCACCAAGCTCTACATCACCAACGGCGTACATGCCAATGTGTATTTCATAGCGGCCAAAACCGGCGAGGGCAAGCACCAGATGTCCATGTTCATTGTGGAAAAAGGCACGCCCGGTTTCAGCGTGGGCCGCTCTTTGGACAAAACCGGCTGGCTGTGTTCCGACACCGCAGAGTTGGTGCTTGACAACGTGCGTTTGGGCCCCGAGGCCTTGCTGGGCGAGCAAGACAAAGGCTTTTACGCGCTCATGAAAAATCTGCAAACCGAGCGCATCGCTTTGGCGGCCATGGCGGTTGGTCATTGCCAACGCGCCATAGAGCTGACTTTGGATTATGTGAAGCAGCGCCAAGCTTTTGGTAAATCTCTGTGGGACATGCAAAACATCCGCCAGCGCATTGCCATGCTCGACGCGAAAACCCGCGCTGCGCGACAGTTCATGTACCACTGTGCTTGGTCGGTCACCCAAGACCACGACATCGTGCAAGAGGTCTCCATGCTCAAGGCATTGACCGGCGAGCTGGTGAATGAAGTGGTCGGCGGCTGCCAGCAGTTTTGGGGTGGCATGGGCTATATGCGTGAAGCGCCCATCGAGCGCTTATGGCGCGATGCACGCGTACTTGCCATTGGTGGCGGCGCTACCGAGGTGATGCTCGAAGAAGTCGCCAAGCGTTACTGAGCCCATGTTCCACAAAATCCTGATTGCCAATCGCGGTGAAATTGCTTGTCGCGTGGCCGCTACCGCCCGTCGTTTGGGCGTGCGCAGTGTGGCGGTGTACTCGGACGCGGATGCACATGCGGCTCATGTGCAAGCCTGCGACGAGGCCGTGCATATAGGCGGCAATGCGCCGCAAGACAGCTATTTGCAATGGCAACGCATTTTGCAAGCGGCCATGCAGACCGGCGCCCAAGCCATCCACCCAGGCTATGGTTTTTTAAGCGAGAACGCCGACTTCGCCAACGCTTGCCTGCAAGCGGGCGTGGTATTCATTGGTCCTTCATCTTCGTCTATCAAGGCCATGGGCCTCAAAGCCGCGTCCAAACAACTGATGGAAAAAGCCGGCGTGCCTTTGGTGCCCGGCTACCACGGCGCAGACCAAGACCCGGTTTTGCTGGCGCATGAGGCACTGCGAATAGGCTTTCCTGTGCTCATCAAGGCCAGTGCGGGCGGGGGCGGCAAGGGCATGCGCATCGTCAACCATGCAGAAGATTTCACCGAAGCTTTGGCTTCGTGCCAACGCGAGGCCAAAAGCAGTTTCAATGACGATGCGGTGTTGATTGAAAAATACGTGCAGCGGCCAAGGCATATTGAAATTCAGGTGTTTGGCGACAGCCAAGGCAATCTGATTCATTTGCACGAGCGTGATTGCTCGGTGCAGCGCAGGCATCAAAAAGTGCTGGAAGAGTCACCTGCCCCTGGCTTGTCGCCAGCCTTGCGCGAACGCATGGGTGCAGCAGCGGTGGCAGCGGCCAAGGCGGTCAACTATGTTGGCGCGGGCACGGTGGAGTTCATCGTTGAACAATCCCCGCAAGGCATGGATTTCTTCTTCATGGAGATGAACACACGCTTGCAGGTAGAGCACCCCGTCACCGAGGCCGTGACAGGTTTGGACTTGGTGGAGTGGCAGTTGCGCATCGCCGCAGGTGAGCCTCTGCCCTTGAGCCAAGCGCAAGTGAGGGTACAAGGTCATGCCATAGAAGCCCGCATTTGCGCTGAAACACCGGACAAAGATTTTTTACCCGCCACGGGCCATCTGCATGTGCTTCGCACGCCTATGGCGCAAGGCTTCACGCCGGCAGCCGTGCGCTGGGACAGCGGTGTGCGGGAGGGCGACGACATCAGCCCGCATTACGACTCCATGATTGCCAAGCTCATCGTGCACGGTGAAACTCGACAGCAAGCCTTGGCTCATCTGGACCAAGCTTTGTCTGAGTTGCACATTGTGGGCGTTGCCAACAATGTGGCTTTTTTAAGGCAAGTACTTTGCAGCCCCTCGTTCATACAAGCGCAACTAGACACGGCTTTGATAGAGCGTGAGAAAGAAGTGTTGTTTCATCAGCAGCCCTTGGCAGTGGAATGCGCGGTGTCAGCGGCGGTGGCGCAAGAGTTGCAATCAACCCTGACAAATAAGGTGGGCTGGCAAGACCCTTGGTCGCATACCGATGGCTGGACGGTGCAAGGCAGCAGCCGACGTGCTTTCGAATTTACTGTTGAAGATAAAACTTGGATAGCCAGCCTGACGCAGCACAACCATGGCGCAATGATTTTGCAAGTCGGGGACGCAACGCATTCTTTGCATTGGCAAGCCCAAGACGGCGCTGTCTTGCTGGAATGGGGACCGCACCGGTTTAGCGCCCATGTCTATGCCTTCAAAGACCAGCGCCATGTGTTTGCTGATGCGGGCAGTTGCAGCTTGCAACGCATCAACCCCTTGGCCCATGTCGCGCAAGATGAGGCAGCAGGTGGCAACTTGTCTGCCCCCATGCCCGGCAAGCTGTTGGCATTCATGGTGAAAGTAGGTGACGAGGTGCAAGCCGGCCAAGCCTTGGCGGTGATGGAGGCCATGAAGATGGAGCACACCGTGGCCGCGCCTGCGGCGGGCACAGTGGCCGAACTCTTGTATGCCCCGGGTGACCAAGTGGCAGAAGGTGCGCCCTTGTTGCGCCTGGATGTGCAGGCCGATTGAAATGAACCTACCCGCCACCCCTTGGCATGTGTTGCGCGAGCGTTGGCTGTCGGTCAATCAAACCCCGGTTGACGAGCGCCCTTTGTCACCGTGCATGTCGATTTGCATAATGAACGACAGCACGGGCGAATGCGCCGGTTGTTTACGAACCTTGGATGAGATTGCGCGTTGGGGCTATGCCAGCCCGCAAGAGCAACACCGCATGTGGGCGAGGTTGGGCGAGCGCATACAAACGCACGACTAATTCATATGATGAAACCCGTGCACAGGGTTTGCACTAGGTTTGTCAGCGCATGTTCAGCTTGAAGTCAGTTGCTGGCAAGCACGCTTACCCACAATGCGTGAGGGTCTGATCACTGGGCCCTCAAAACCCTAGGAGACCCCATGGCCATCGTTCATGAAGACCGACCAATGTCGTCGGAAGAAAAGAAAGTTATTTTTGCGTCCTCACTTGGCACCGTGTTCGAGTGGTATGACTTCTATTTATACGGCTCATTGGCTGCCATCATTGCCAAGCAGTTTTTCAGCGGCTTGGACGCGGGTTCAGCCTTCATTTTTGCGCTGTTGGCCTTTGCCGCCGGTTTTATTGTTCGCCCCTTTGGTGCCATTTTCTTTGGCCGCTTGGGCGACATGATCGGACGCAAATACACCTTTTTGGTCACCATCCTCATCATGGGCTTGTCGACCTTCATTGTTGGCATTTTGCCGGGTTACAACAGCATTGGTGTGGCTGCGCCCGTCATCTTGATTGCTTTGCGTTTGTTGCAAGGCTTGGCTTTGGGTGGAGAGTATGGTGGTGCCGCCACTTATGTGGCCGAACACGCGCCACATGGCAAGCGTGGTGCTTACACGGCTTGGATTCAAACCACTGCAACACTGGGCCTGTTTCTGTCCTTGTTGGTGATTTTGGGAACGCGCACGGCGATTGGTGAAGAGGCATTTGCTGATTGGGGATGGCGCATTCCTTTCTTGGTCTCTATCGCTTTGTTGGCCGTCTCGGTTTACATCCGCTTGTCGATGAACGAGTCGCCTGCTTTCGTGAAAATGAAGGCCGAAGGAAAAACCTCTAAAGCACCTTTGACCGAGTCGTTTGGCCAATGGAAAAACCTCAAGATCGTCATCTTGGCTTTGATCGGTCTCACAGCGGGTCAAGCCGTGGTTTGGTACACCGGTCAGTTTTATGCTTTGTTCTTCTTGACCCAGTCCTTGAAGGTTGACGGTGCCACTGCCAACTTGTTTGTGGCGGCATCCTTGATCATCGGCACACCTTTCTTTATCGTGTTTGGTGCTTTGTCCGACAAAATCGGTCGCAAGCCCATCATCATGTTGGGTTGTTTGTTGGCCGTGTTGACTTACTTCCCCGTGTTCGAGCAACTCACCAAAGCGGCCAACCCCGATTTGCACGCTGCTCAGCAAGCCAATAAAGTGGTGGTCATCGCTGACCCTGCCGAATGCTCCTTCCAGTTCAACCCTACGGCCACCAGAAAGTTCACATCGTCTTGCGATATTGCCAAGCAAAAATTGGCAGCCAGCTCGGTCAGTTACTCCAACGAGGTGGCAACTGCGGGCACCCCCGCGCTGATCAAAGTGGGTGATGTGGAAATCAAAACCACGGTTACCCCTGAAGATGTGGCTGCTGCCAAAGAAGCGGCGGAAAAGAAATTGGCTGATTTGAAAGCGGCTGAACCCGTCAACGAAAAGGCTGTCAAAGCGGCCGAAGATGGCTTGAAGAACCTGTCGGATGAAAAGAAAAGCAAAGACGCTGTCATTTCTGCCAACCTGAGCGCTGCTTTGAAAACGGCTGGCTATCCTGCCAAGGCCGATCCTGCCAAAGTAAACAACTGGGCAGTGATCGCCATCCTCACTTATTTGGTTCTGTTGGTGACCATGGTTTACGGTCCTATCGCTGCCATGTTGGTCGAGATGTTCCCCACCCGCATCCGCTACACCTCCATGTCTTTGCCCTATCACATCGGTAACGGCTGGTTTGGTGGATTGCTGCCCACCACGGCTTTTGCCATCGTGGCGCAAACCGGCAATATGTACAACGGCTTGTGGTACCCCATCATCATCGCGGGTGCCACCTTCATCATTGGCACTTTGTTCATCAAAGAAACCAAAGACGTGGATATCTACGCCGAGGACTAAACTGCGCTTGTGTAGCAGGTGAGGCCCTCCCTAGCGGAGGGCTTTTTTTTACCTACAATCCGGCACCCTGAGGAGTTCTCCCATCGACATCTTTTTCCAGCAAATCATCAATGGCCTGGTTTTGGGCAGCATGTACGCGCTGGTTGCCTTGGGCTACACCATGGTGTACGGCATCATCAACCTTATCAATTTCGCCCACGGCGAGGTCTTGATGGTGGGCGCACTCACCAGCTGGACGGTGATTGGCCTATTGCAAGAGCATGTGCCTGGTATGCCCGGATGGTTGATGCTGCTGATCTCTTTGTTGGTGGCTTGCGTGGTGGCCGCTACCCTCAACTTTGCGATAGAGAAGATTGCCTACCGCCCCTTGCGTGGTGCGCCCAAATTGGCGCCACTTATCACAGCGATTGGCATGTCGATCTTGTTGCAAACCTTGGCCATGATTATTTGGAAACCCAACTACAAGGCATTTCCCACCTTGTTGCCGGCAGACCCGATTGACATTGGCGGCGCTGTCATTACGCCAACCCAAATCATGATCTTGGGGGTCACGGCGATTTCGCTGGCGCTGTTGATGTGGTTGGTCAATGGTACCCGCTTGGGACGCGCCATGCGCGCCACCGCAGAAAACCCACGCGTAGCCACCTTGATGGGCGTGCGACCCGACACCATTATTTCGGCCACCTTCATCATTGGTGCCATATTGGCCGCTTTGGCCGGCGTGATGTGGGCCTCCAATTACGGCACTGTGCAACATGCCATGGGCTTTTTGCCCGGGCTCAAGGCCTTTACTGCGGCCGTGTTTGGCGGCATCGGCAATTTGGCCGGCGCGGTGGTGGGTGGTATCTTGCTGGGCTTGATTGAGTCGATTGCCTCGGGCTACATCGGCGACCTCACTGGTGGCGTGTTGGGCAGCCATTACGCCGACATTTTTGCGTTTGTGGTGCTGATCATCATGCTGACTTTGCGGCCCTCGGGCTTGCTCGGTGAACGTGTGGCAGACCGCGCATGAACAAGGCCAAACCCGTCTCGTATGTGTTGTGGGCTATTGGCCTGTTGCTTGTGCCTTTGTTGCTGCAGTCGGTGGGCAATGCTTGGGTGCGGATTGCCGACATGGCGCTCTTGTATGTCTTGCTGTCCTTGGGCTTGAACATTGTGGTGGGTTACGCCGGCTTGCTCGATTTAGGCTTTGTGGCCTTTTTTGCGGTCGGCGCGTATATCTTTGGCTTGCTGGCCTCGCCTCATCTCACCGACACCTTTCCATGTATTGCCGCCATGTTTCCCCAAGGTTTGCACACACCTTTGTGGGCGGTCATTCCCATAGGGGCAGGTTTGGCAGGACTGTTTGGGGTGTTGTTGGGTGCGCCCACTTTGAAGCTGCGCGGCGACTATTTAGCCATTGTGACTTTGGGTTTTGGCGAAATCGTCCGTGTGTTCATGAATAACCTGGACAACCCCATCAACATCACCAACGGCCCCAAAGGTTTGGGCGCTATAGACCCGATGACGGTCATGGGTCACCCCTTGTCGCGAAAAATAGATTTAGGTTTCATAGAACTCTCCAGCGTCACCCAGTATTACTACCTGTTTTTGGCGCTGGTGTTGGTGAGTGTGCTGATTTGCTATCGGCTACAAACTTCGCGCATAGGCCGCGCATGGATGGCGATTCGTGAAGACGAAATTGCTGCCAAGGCCATGGGCATCAATACCCGTAACCTCAAGCTCATGGCTTTTGGTATGGGTGCTACTTTCGGTGGTGTGGCGGGTGTCATGTTTGCCTCGTTCCAAGGTTTTGTGTCGCCCGAGTCCTTCAGCTTGATGGAGTCGGTGATGATTGTGGCCATGGTGGTTTTAGGTGGCTTAGGTCACTTGCCAGGGGTGATTTTGGGCGCGGTGTTGTTGTCTGCTTTGCCTGAAGTCTTGCGTTTTGTTGCCGGCCCTTTGCAAGCCATGACCGATGGGCGCTTGGATGCAGCCATCCTGCGCCAGTTGCTGATTGCCTTGGCCATGATCGTCATCATGCTGTGGCGCCCCCGTGGTTTGTGGCCCGCACCCGACCACGGCAAAGTCTTGCCCAGCAGCGGAGACAAGCCATGAGCACGCCGGTGTTGCAAGTTCTTGGCATCTCGAAACGCTTTGGCGGTTTGCAAGCTTTAAGCGATGTGGGCATGACGATTCAGCCAGGCCAGGTGTATGGCTTGATTGGCCCCAATGGTGCGGGCAAAACCACCTTCTTCAATGTCATCACGGGTTTGTACACGCCCGACAGCGGCAGCTTCATGCTGGCGGGAAAGTCTTACCAACCCACGGCAGTGCATGAGGTGGCCCAAGCCGGCATTGCCCGAACTTTTCAAAACATTCGTTTGTTTGCCGAGATGACTGCGCTGGAAAACGTCATGGTCGGTCGCCATGTGCGCACCGGCTCGGGCTTGTTGGGCGCGATATTTCGTACGGCCAAGTTTGTGCAAGAAGAAGTTGAGATTGCCCAGCGTGCCAAAGAGTTGCTCGCGTATGTGGGCATTGGCCATTTGGCCGAATTCAAAGCCCGCACCCTGAGTTACGGCGACCAGCGTCGTTTAGAGATTGCCCGAGCCTTGGCCACCGACCCCAAGTTGATTGCTTTAGACGAACCCGCTGCAGGCATGAACGCCACAGAAAAAGTACAGCTGCGTGAGTTGATCGACCGTATTCGCAAAGATGGGCGGACGATTTTGCTGATTGAGCATGACGTGAAACTGGTCATGGGCCTATGCGACGCGGTCACCGTGCTCGACTATGGCAAACAAATCGCTCAAGGCACGCCTGCACAGGTGCAGTCAGACCCCAAGGTGATTGAAGCCTATTTGGGCACGGGGGGGCAGTGAGATGAGTGAGCCTAAGGTCTTGTTGAAGGTAAATAACTTGCAGGTGGCGTATGGCGGCATACAGGCCGTCAAAGGCATCAGCTTGGAAGTGCGTGAAGGCGAATTGGTCTCCCTCATAGGCTCCAATGGCGCAGGCAAGACCACCACCATGAAGGCCATCACCGGTACCTTGGCAGCCTCTTCAGGCAGCATCGAATATTTGGGCAAAGACATCCAAGACCAAGGCGCATGGGACCTGGTCAAACAAGGCTTGGTGATGGTGCCCGAAGGACGAGGCGTGTTCACTCGCATGAGCATTTTGGAAAACTTGCAAATGGGCGCTTATTTGCGCGACGACAAAGAAGGCATCGCCGCCGACATCGAGCGGGTGTTTGCTTTATTTCCACGCTTGAAGGAGCGCAGCGCACAGTTGGCCGGCACCTTGTCGGGCGGTGAGCAGCAAATGTTGGCCATGGGCCGTGCATTATTGAGTCGCCCTAAGTTGCTGTTACTCGATGAACCCTCTATGGGTTTGTCGCCCATCATGGTGGACAAAATCTTTGAGGTGATTAGCGAGGTGGCGTTCATGGGCGTCACTTTGTTGCTGGTGGAGCAAAACGCCAGCCGCGCCCTCAAAATCGCACAACGCGCTTATGTCATGGAGTCAGGTCAAATCAGCATGCAAGGTCAGGCGCATGATTTGTTGCACGACCCCAAGGTGCGGGCGGCCTATCTCGGGGAATAGCAAGGCATGGGACAGGGACTGATTCGCATTCGAGGTGCTCGCCAGCACAACCTTAAAAACCTAGACATCGATATTCATACAGGTGAGTTAACGGTATTCACGGGGCCCAGTGGTTCGGGCAAATCCAGTTTGGTATTCGATACTTTGTATGCCGAGGGTCAGCGGCGTTATGTGGAAACCTTCAGCGCCTATGCCCGCCAATTTTTAGATCGCATGGACCGACCGGCGGTTGACAAGGTCGATGGCGTGCCTGCTGCCATCGCGATTGACCAAACCAACCCGGTTCGCAGTTCTCGTTCCACCGTGGGCACCATGACCGAGCTCAATGACCATTTGAAGTTGTTGTTTGCAAGGGCTGCACAGTTGTTTGACAAGCAAACTGCCGAAGCGGTGAAACATGACAATGCGCAAACTATCTTTACGCAACTGAATGCATTGAGTGTGGGAGATCCGCGCTGGGTCATCACCTTCCCCGTCGAGTTGCCGGCCAACACCACAGCGGAAGAATTGCAAGCGTGGTTAAGTGCCAGTGGCTTTAGCCGCGTGCACACCCAACGCCCAGGCAGAACCAAGGACGCTGCCCAAGTGTTGGATGTGGCCGCCGATAGATTCAGGTTGCAAAGCGCAGAGCCTTCACGGGTGATGGAGGCCATCGAGGTAGCTCTTCAGCGTGGCAGTGGCCGCATGACGGCTTACCGCATGGCAGCAGACGCCGACAGCGAATCCAAAGGCGAGGCCTTTGGTTTTTCAACTGGCTTGCATTGCCCGCACAGCGATGAGCGTTACAAGGACCCCACGCCGTCCATGTTTTCTTTCAATTCGCCAGCAGGTGCTTGCCCCAAGTGCAAAGGCTTTGGCCGTGTCATTGGCGTCGATTACGGCTTGGTGATTCCCAACGACAAACTCACCCTGCGCATGGGTGCCATCAAGACCATACAAACACCGGCATGGAAAGAATGCCAAGATGATTTGATGCGCCACGCCGAGACCGCTGGCATTCCGCGTGACACGCCTTGGAACAAGCTCACCCCAGAGCAACACCATTGGGTCCTACAAGGCTCGCCCAATTGGACGGGTAAATGGAACCAGCAGTGGTATGGCATCAAGCGCTTCTTTGAATACTTAGAAACCAAGTCTTACAAGATGCACATACGCGTCTTGCTGTCCAAGTACCGCAGTTACACACCATGTGGCGACTGTGGCGGGGCGCGTTTACAGACCGAGAGTTTGTTGTGGCGTGTGGGCAGCATGGCCAGCGCCCAAGCAGCCATGCCGGATGCCAAGCGTTTTTTGCCTCAAGGCGTCGCATGGACCCGCGAGCAGTTGAGCGCCTTGCCAGGTTTGTGTTTGCATGATTTGATGCTCTTGCCCATAGACCGCCTGCGGATGTTTTTTGAGCACATGGCGCAAGACGAATCGCTGACAGCCCATGCACAAGCCGAGCAACAGGCGCTGCATTTGTTGTTTGAAGAAATACGAACCCGCTTGAAATACCTTTGCGATGTGGGCTTGGGCTATCTCAGCTTAGACAGGCAAAGCCGCACCTTGAGTGGCGGCGAAGTGCAACGCATCAACTTAACCACCGCCTTGGGCACGTCATTGGTGAACACCTTGTTTGTGTTGGACGAGCCCAGCATTGGTTTGCACCCCCGCGATATGCACCGCATCACCCAAGCCATGTTGCGCCTGCGCGATGCGGGCAACACCTTGGTGGTGGTCGAGCATGACCCCGCGGTGATGTTGGCGGCCGACCGCATTGTTGATATGGGGCCTGGCCCTGGTGAGCGCGGCGGACAAATTGTTTTCGACGGCACACCCCAGCAACTCAAAAGCGCCGACACCTTGACCGGCGACTATTTGGGCGCACGCAAACAAGTGGGATTAGGCTTGAAGCGTTTGGTGACTGACTCTACGCCGCGTTTGATTTTGGAAGGTGCGCGGGAACACAATTTGCAAGACCTCAGCATCGAGTTCCCTCTGCAACGCTTGGTCACTGTTACTGGCGTAAGTGGTTCTGGCAAATCCACTTTGATCCAAGACATTTTGGCGCCTGCCTTGCTGCGCCACTTTGGCAAATCCACCGATGGTGCGGGAGCGCATGACCGCTTGTTGGGTGCAGATCATTTGAGTGATGTGGTGTTTGTGGATCAGTCGCCGATTGGCAAAACTGCACGCTCCAACCCTGTGAGCTATGTGGGCGCATGGGACGCCATACGCGAGATTTTTGCCAATACCGCGATGTCGCGTCAGCGCAGTTACACCGCCTCCAAGTTCAGCTTTAACGGCGGCGATGGCCGCTGCCCCACTTGCGGCGGTTCTGGCTTTGAGCATGTGGAAATGCAGTTTTTAAGCGATGTCTATTTGCGCTGCCCCGACTGCAACGGACAACGCTATCGCCCCGAAATTCTCGAAGTCAAAATTGAGCGAAAAAAATCGGGGTCAGATCCCAATTATTTTTTGAATGTGGCTGACGTACTGGCGCTGACTGTGAGTGAAGCCGCGCAACTGTTTGCCAATGACCGCGAGGTCATTCGGGCTTTGCAACCGATTGTGGATGTGGGTTTGGAATATGTGCGCTTGGGCCAACCCGTGCCCACGCTCAGTGGCGGTGAAGCGCAGCGTTTGAAGTTGGCGGGTTTCTTGGCAGAGGCAGCGAAATCGGCGTCGTCCAGCAGACAAGCCACGGCACGCAAAGGCACTTTGTTTTTGTTTGACGAACCCACCACGGGCTTGCACTTCGATGACATCGCCAAGCTGATGCGAGCTTTGCGCAGACTGTTGGAAACAGGACACTCTCTGATTGTTATCGAGCACAACTTAGACGTGATTCGTTCCAGCGATTGGTTGATCGATCTCGGCCCCGAAGGCGGCGAAGGCGGCGGCTTGTTGGTGGCTGAGGGTTCGCCTGAAACCTTGCGTGAGCATCCCACCTCGCACACAGGCCAAGCCTTGCGCGACTACGAGCAAAGCATGGGTCAGGTGCATAAAGTGTCCGAACGGGTGGCGGCCTATGTGGCGGTGGCGCGGCCCGAGGTCAATAACCATATCCGCATCGTCCATGCCAAAGAGCACAATTTGAAGAGCTTGAGTGTGGACATTCCTCGCGGGCAGTTCAACGTGGTCACAGGTGTCAGTGGTTCGGGCAAATCCACCTTGGCTTTTGATATTTTGTTCAACGAAGGACAGCGTCGCTATTTGGAAAGCCTTAACGCCTACGCCCGCAGCATTGTTCAACCCGCCGGCAGGCCTGAGGTGGATGCGGTGTACGGCATACCTCCTACGGTGGCGATTGAACAGCGGTTGTCTCGTGGAGGACGCAAAAGTACTGTGGGCACCACCACCGAAATTTGGCACTTTTTGCGCTTGCTATATGTGAAACTGGGAACACAGCATTGCATACATGACAACGCGGCGGTGCAACCGCAAAACCCAGAGCGTCTCACTGCTTTGTTGATGCGTGAGTACCGTGGTCAACATATTGGTTTGCTCAGCCCCTTGGTGATGAACCGCAAAGGCGTGTACACCGAACTGGCCGATTGGGCGCGCCCGCGTGGCTACACCCATTTGCGAGTGGATGGCAACTTTTTGCCCACCACGGGTTTTCCGCGCCTAGACCGATTCAAAGAGCACGCCATTGAGTTGCCCGTGGCCAGTTTCACAGTGGATCCTGCGCAGGAAGATGTGTTGCGCCAAGCATTGTTGACAGCCCTCGAGCACGGCAAAGGCGTGGTGCATGTGCTCAGTGACATAGGCGAATTAAAAGAAGCCATGTTGAATGGCGAGCCCACAGCAGGCATTGGCCGTTTGCAAGCTTTTTCCACGCGCCGCGCTTGTCCATTGTGCGATACCTCCTACGCCGAGCTAGACCCGCGCTTGTTCTCTTACAACAGCAAGCACGGCTGGTGTGGTGAATGTGTGGGCACCGGCTTGGCGTTGTCTCGCGAGCAGCGCAAAGCCATGGACGACTCGGTGGCCGACGCTCAAGACAAGGGACGCGAGAAAAGTTTTGCCGAACCCGAGTTGGACGAGGTGAGCGACAAAGCCTGCGCAGGCTGTGGGGGCACCCGCTTGAATGCCACGGCCAGAGCGGTGTACTTTGGAGGTGCTGCCATCACCGAATTGGCCCAGCGCAGCGTGGTTGATATGTCGATATGGGTCAAGGGTTTGCGTTTGCAAGGACGAGACGCCGATATTGCCCGTGACCTCGTGCCTGAAATTGAAAGCCGTTTGGCGTTTCTAGAACGTGTGGGTTTGGGCTACCTCACTTTAGACCGAGGCGCACCCACGCTCAGCGGTGGCGAGGCACAGCGCATACGCCTGGCCGCGCAACTGGGCAGCAATTTGCAAGGCGTTTGCTATGTGTTGGATGAGCCCACCATTGGCTTGCATGCCCGCGACAACCATATCTTGCTGGACGCTTTAAAAAGCTTGAGCAACAAAGGCAACACACTGGTGGTGGTGGAACATGATGAAGACACCATACGCCGTGCCGACCACATCATCGACATTGGCCCCAGCGCCGGTAAGCGCGGCGGCCATTTGGTTGCCCAAGGCACAGTGAGTGATGTGATGGCTGCAAGTGACTCGCAAACCGGTCGCTATTTGCGCCATGCCATGCAGCACCCTTTGCAAGTGCGACGCAGCGTCACTCTGGATGGGCGCAGCAAAAACAAAACCGATAGCTTGCAAGTGATGGGCGCAGATTTGCACAACCTCGGAACACTGTCTGCTGCGTTTCCTTTGAATCGCTTGGTGGCGGTGACGGGTGTGAGCGGTTCGGGCAAATCCACCTTGGCTCGCGATGTGTTGCTGGCCAATGTGCAGACGGTGGTGAGTTTGCGCTCCACCCAAGCAGGACGCAAAGCCCATGATGCCGGCAAGCTGCCTGTGTGGCAAGGCTGTGTGGGCTTGGCGGGTTATGAAAGCATTGAACGTGTGCTGGAAGTGGACCAAACCCCGATTGGCAAAACCCCTCGCAGTTGCCCAGCCACTTACATCGGCTTTTGGGACACCATTCGCAAATTGTTTGCCGAAACATTAGAAGCCAAGGCGCGTGGCTATGGGCCTGGGCGCTTCAGCTTCAACACCGGCGAAGGCCGCTGCCCGGGTTGTGAAGGCCAAGGCCTGCGCACTATAGAGATGAGCTTCTTGCCCGATGTGAAAGTGCTGTGTGAGGTGTGCAAGGGCGCACGCTTCAATCCCGAAACTTTGTCGGTGCGCTGGCGTGGCAAAAGCATTGGCGAGGTCTTGCAAATGGAGGTCGATGAGGCGGTGGATTTTTTCAGTGCCATGCCTCTCATCAGCCACCCCTTGCAGTTATTGAAAGATGTGGGTTTGGGTTACCTCACTTTGGGGCAACCTTCGCCCACACTCAGCGGCGGTGAAGCGCAACGTATCAAGTTGGTCACTGAACTCTCCAAGGTGAAAGACGAGGTGGCGCGACGCGGACAAAAAACGCCGCATACCTTGTATGTGTTGGACGAGCCCACCGTGGGCTTGCACATGGCCGATGTGGACAAGCTCATCCGTGTCTTGCACCGATTGGTCGATGGTGGTCACAGCGTCATCGTCATTGAGCACGACTTAGACGTCATCGCTGAAGCCGATTGGGTGATTGACCTCGGACCTGAAGGCGGTGATGGTGGTGGACGGGTGGTGGGTGCCACTACGCCCGAGGGTTTGGTGAAGCTGGGTACACACACTGGCGTGGCTTTGGCGCCAGTGCTTGCAAGAGCCTGACCCTTTTTGTCATTTCGAGCGTTTCGAAGCAACCCCGTTCAACCGCCCCGCCGTCCTCGTCCGTCGCTCACTGCCACTTCGTGTCAATGTTCGCTACACGTCCGAGCACAGCGTGTCGGTCTCAGTGAAATGACTTTCGAGAACCTATCAACCCAAGCGCAACATGGCGGTCGGATTGACGCGAGCATTGTCACGAAGTGACAGCGAGAGGAGAACGAGCCGCCGTGGTGTGCTTGGAGGAGTAAGGTAATCACGCTCGCAAGAACGACACGTGTTCAGCCCGCAGAACCCAGCGCCAAACCCGCATGCTCACGCAGTGGGTGAAAGTGAATTTTGGGAAAACGCTCTTGCGCCAAGCGCACGTCATAAGGCGAGGTGCACAAATACGCCAGCGAGTGGGCGGCATCGGTGGCCATGCGTTGTGGGTAGGCGTTGATGAATTCTTTGAGCTCTGACGGTGTGTCCGCGCTGATCCAACGCGCACCGGTGTAGCTGCTGTTTTCCAAGCGCACATCGCAGTCGTATTCGCCACGCAAGCGGTGCTGCACCACTTCAAACTGCAATTGACCGATAGCACCCAACAGCATGGCACCACCCATCTCGGGTTTGAACACTTGAATTGCGCCCTCTTCACCCAACTGTTCCAAACCGGTTTGCAGTTGCTTGGTGCGCAGCGGATTTTTCAAGATCACGGTCATGAACATCTCGGGCGCGAAAAATGGCAAGCCCGTGAATTGCAAAGCCGCGCCGTCGGTGATGGTGTCGCCGAGTTGCACGCCGCCGTGGGTGGTAAAGCCAATGATGTCGCCCGCATAGGCTTCGTCCACCGCTTCGCGGCGTTGGCTGAGAAAGGTAACCACCGAGGTGGGGCGCAACTCTTTGGCGCTGCGTTGCACTTTGAGTTTCATGCCCGGTGCATAGCGGCCCGAGGCCACGCGAACAAACGCGATGCGGTCGCGGTGGTTAGCGTCCATATTGGCTTGCACCTTGAACACCACGCCCGAAAAACCGGCGTCTTCGGGTTGCACGGTTTTGTCGACAGCTTGTTTGTTGACCAGCAGATGGCTCATGCGGGGGCCGGGCGAGGGTGCCAAATCCACCAAAGCGTCCAGCACTTCCATCACGCCAAAATTGTTCACGCCCGAGCCAAAAAACACGGGCGTCTGCTTGCCGGCCAAAAATGCTTCGCGGTCAAACGTGGGCGAGGCACCCGTGGCCAACTCCATGCTGTCCATGGCGGTTTGCCACTCAAGGCCAAAGCGCTCGGCCAACTTAGCTTGCTCTGACAAAGGAATGGCTTCAAAGTCTTGTGGCAAACGCTCGCTGCCCGACTCGAACACCGTCATGGCTTGGGTGCGTAAATTGATGATGCCGCCAAACGATTTGCCTTGCCCCACTGGCCAAGTCATGGGCACACAAGGCATGCCGAGTTCGCGCTCCACCTCATCCAAGATATCGAGAGGGTCGCGTACCTCGCGGTCCATTTTGTTGACAAAAGTGATGATGGGCGTGTCACGTTGTCGGCATACTTCAATCAATCGGCGGGTTTGCGCTTCCACACCATTGGCCGCATCAATCACCATCAAAGCTGAATCAACAGCGGTGAGCACGCGGTAAGTGTCTTCAGAAAAATCTTTGTGGCCCGGGGTGTCCAGCAGGTTGATCACATGTTCGCGGTAAAGCATTTGCATGACCGACGAAGCAACTGAAATGCCGCGTTGCTTTTCAATCTCCATCCAGTCGGAGGTGGCGTGGCGCGAGGCCTTGCGTGCTTTGACAGAGCCCGCAATTTGAATCGCACCGGAAAATAGCAGCAGCTTTTCGGTGAGGGTGGTTTTGCCCGCGTCGGGGTGGGAGATGATGGCGAAAGTGCGTCGACGGCGCACTTCTTCAAGCAAAGGAATCATGAGGAGGCAGGCTTATCTTCAGGTAGGCAGTAATGCATGATGCGGTTAACAAGAGTGTGACGATCAAAGGGCTTGGGCATGACTTCATTGATGCCCACATCACGGCAGTCTTTCAAAGCGTCACTGGCCACGTTGGCTGTCAGCGCAATAACTTGCACTTGGTTGAATGGCGCCGCTAAATTGTTGCGAACACGGCGCATCACTTCAATGCCGTCCATGTCGGGCATCACCAAATCTAAGAGCACCAAGTCGTAAAGGGTTTGGCTCATTTGAGCGAGCCCGCTGGTGCCATCTTCAGCTTCATCGATCACCGCATTGGGCAGCGAACGCAAAATAGTGGCCTTAGCCACCAAACGGTTGACCGCATGGTCGTCCACGATCAACAAATGGACAGCGCGGTTATCGATGAGCTCTAAAACCGGGTCGGTTTTAGGCGCTTCGGGTGCCAGCAGCAGGGGAACTTTCACAATAAAGGAAGAGCCCTTGCCCACGGTGCTTTGCAATTCAATTCGCCCACCATGGCTTTGCACCAAGGTGTTGGTGATGCTTAAACCCAAGCCGTTGCCGCGCAAAGCGTCTCGTGCCGACCGGCTGTTGGCGTGGGAGAGTTGAACAAATGGCTCGAAGATGCGGGCTTGTTGTGCCGCATCAATACCCGGGCCGGTGTCTTCAACGCAAACACGCAACATACCTTGCTCGGCTATGGATTGGTGGGCAGTGAAGCTCACATGGGTGTGAACATGGCCTTTGTCGGTGAACTTCAGTGCGTTGCCCAGCAGGTTGATCAAAATTTGGGTCAAACGGTGTTGATCTGCTTTCACCCACGTAGGCACTGAGTCTTCAATGAAAAGTTGATAGCTCAAGCCCAAATCGGCCGCACGGGGGCTGAGGGTGGCCTGGGTTTTTTGCAGCATGGTGTGCAAATTGAACACCTGTGGATTGAGGGTGATCTTGCCGTTTTGGATTTGCGAGTAGTCCAGCAAGTCGTTGATGACGGTGAGCAAATGGGCGGCCGAGTTTTGCGCCCCTGAGACAAACTCTTGCAAGTCGGGTGTCATGCGTTTGTCGGTGCTCATCAAACTCAGGTAGCCCATGACAGCGTTGAGAGGGGTGCGCATTTCGTGGCTGACAATGGCCAAGAACTGGTCTTTGTGGGCATTGGCTTCGGTCAGGTCATGCGAGAGTTTTTTCAAGCGCAGGTTGGTGCGATTGACGTGTTTCACGGATCGCAGATTCATCAAGTCCACCGAACTGATCAAGCTCCACTGGGTGTAAACCAGCAGGCCGTACATCATGGCGCCCAACGCCAAATCCTGCCAAGTTTGGTTGGCTTGGATGGGAAAGACCCCCACAAGCTGCAAGATAAAAGTGAGCAGCACCGAGAGCATGGAAATGCTCAACCAAAAATACACACCATTGCGGGTTTTAAAGGTGAACAGAGGCAGGACCGGCACAATCCCCAACCAAACCATCACAGGTGAAGTCACGCCGCCCAAGTGCCACGCGTTGAACAAAATAATGCCCATGATGCTGGTTTGGTAGATAGACAATGCCCACAAGCGCGGCATGCCTTTGAACCAAAGCACCAAGGCGATAAACACAAATAAGCAGGCCCAAAATACTGAGACTGCCACGTCGCCTAGGCCCAAGAAATACAGCAAGGGCGCCATGGGCACTAAAAATATCAAAGACGAGACAGAGAAGAAGACGTAGTAGATGTCGAAAGTATTGCGTCTGGTGCGCGGCAGCTGTCGCTTGATAGAGATAAGTAGGCCGCGGTTAATCATTTTTCAATTTTAGGTGACATTGCTCTTGCATGAGCTTGGATTTCTGGGTCTTTTTCAACAGCCGCCATGGGAGGCCAAGAAGATGATTAGAATGTTGTCGTTCCGAGGAGCGCTGCAACGCCATCTTTTGATGGCGTGAGGCTCGGACAAATTCCGACCAACCGCGCTCACCCACTGACAACGTGAGGTGAGCACCTCGGTTCTCCTAAGTGCTTTCATCATTCATGTCAGTGGCCCTGAACCTTTTGGAGCTTCCACATGAATGCATCACTGAAACCCACCCAAACCACCGACTTCCATGTCGCCGACATGTCTTTGGCCGATTGGGGTCGTAAAGAAATCAAAATCGCCGAGACCGAAATGCCTGGTCTCATGGCCATTCGTCAAGAATTCGCCAAAGCCCAACCCTTGAAAGGTGCGCGCATCACCGGCTCACTGCACATGACCATTCAAACGGCTGTGCTGGTAGAGACACTCCAAGCCTTGGGCGCGCAAGTGCGTTGGGCGTCTTGCAATATTTACTCTACCCAAGACCATGCCGCTGCTGCACTGGTAGCCAACGGCACACCCGTGTTTGCATACAAAGGTGAAACCTTAACTGACTATTGGGACTACACCCACCGCATTTTTGAATTTGCGGCAAAAGGTGCTGAGGGTGAAGGCCCCAACATGATTTTGGACGATGGCGGCGACGCCACCTTGCTCATGCACTTAGGTAAGCGTGCTGAAACCGATGCGTCCTTGTTGAACAACCCCGGCAGCGAAGAAGAGATTTGCCTGTTCAACGCCATCAAAGCCAAATTGGCGATCGATCCCACTTGGTACAGCCGCAAGGGCGCGCAAATCATTGGCGTGACCGAAGAGACCACCACCGGTGTATTGCGCTTGAACGAAATGGCCGCCAAAGGCAGCTTGATGTTCCGTGCCATCAACGTCAACGACTCCGTCACCAAGAGCAAGTTCGACAACCTCTACGGTTGCCGCGAATCTTTGGTGGACTCCATCAAACGCGCTACCGATGTGATGATCGCCGGCAAAGTGGCTGTGGTGGCTGGCTATGGTGATGTGGGCAAAGGTTCTGCCCAAGCCCTGCGCGCTTTGAGTGCGCAAGTCTGGGTGACCGAGATCGACCCCATCAACGCCTTGCAAGCGGCTATGGAAGGCTACAAAGTCGTGACCATGGAATACGCGGCCGACAAGTGCGATATTTTCGTCTCGGCCACCGGCAACAAAAACGTCATCCGTTACGAGCATATGGCTGCCATGAAAGACGAAGCCATTGTTTGCAACATCGGTCACTTTGACAACGAAATCGACGTGGTGTCTTTGGAAAAACTCAAGTGGGACGAGATCAAGCCCCAAGTCGACCATGTCATCTTCCCTGATGGCAAAAAAATCACTTTGTTGGCCAAAGGCCGTTTGGTGAATTTGGGTTGTGCAACCGGCCACCCCAGCTTTGTGATGAGTGCGAGCTTTGCCAACCAAACCATTGCGCAAATTGAGTTGTTCACCAAGCAAGACCTTTACGAAAACGGCAAGGTCTATGTGTTGCCCAAGCACCTCGACGAAAAAGTGGCACGCTTGCACCTCGAAAAAGTCGGCGCCATGCTGACGGTGTTGAGCGACGAACAAGCGGCTTACATTGGTGTGAGCAAAAACGGCCCTTACAAAGCCGACGCCTACCGCTACTGATATGCCACGCGCAGACCAGTTACTGGTCGAGCGCGGTTTGGCCCACTCGCGCTCGCAAGCGCAGCGTTTGATTGCTGCGGGAATGACCTGGCGAGTGGGGTCACAAACTTGGCAGCGTGTGGACAAAAATGGATCGCTGGTGCCGCAAGAGGCAGAACTGCAGCTGCAAGACCATGCCGAAACACGGTATGTGTCTCGCGGCGGTTTGAAGCTAGCGGGCGCTTTGCGTGAGACAGGCATTCAGCCGCAAGGCTTGCATTGCTTGGATGTGGGCCAGTCCACGGGCGGCTTTACCGATTGCTTGTTGCAGCACGGTGCCGCTCTGGTAACCGGTGTGGATGTGGGACACAGCCAGCTGCACACCCGTTTACGCGCTGATTCGCGTGTGGTTTGCATAGAGCATTGCAATGCCCGTGAACTGAGTTTGGCCCAGTGTGGACAAAGCACGGGGTTCGCTTTGATCGTGGCTGACGTGAGTTTTATCTCTTTGACGCTGGTTCTGCCTGCATTGAAGTCGGTGATGAGTGAGCTGGGTCAGATGTTGTTATTGGTCAAACCCCAGTTTGAATTACAGCCCAACGATATTGGCAAAGGCGGCATCGTCAAAGATGTCTCCAAATATCTACAGGTTGAGCAACGCTTGCGTGAAGCTGCGCTCGCTTTGGATTTGCATGTGAGTCAGTGGTTGCCCAGCCCCATCGTGGGTGGCGACGGTAACCACGAATTTTTTATCCACCTCAGGAGGCCTGCGTGAGCAAAGCCACAACCTCTCTTTTTAGCTTTGAATTTTTTCCACCCAAAACATCGGAGGGTGAGCTCAAGCTGGCGCAAGTACGGCGTGATTTGTATGAACTCAAACCGCAGTTTTTCAGTGTCACTTATGGCGCGGGCGGCTCCACCCAAGACGGCACCTTGCAGCAGGTGCAAGCTATCTTGGCGGATGGCCATGATGCAGCGCCCCATTTTTCCTGCATAGGAGCGACCCGCGAAAGTGTGCGTGCGCAATTGGCGCAGTTCAAAGCAGCTGGCATCACGCGCATGGTGGCTTTGCGCGGCGACTTGCCCAGTGGTCATGGCACGTTTGGCGAGTTTCGCTATGCCAGCGAGTTGGTGGCCTTCATTCGCGCAGAAACCGGCGACCATTTCCATATAGAGGTGGGCTGCTATCCGGAAGTGCATCCGCAGGCCAAGTCACCCGAGGCAGATGTGCAAGCCTATGTGGCCAAGGTCAAGGCGGGAGCAAGCTCGGCCATCACACAGTACTTCTACAACAGCGACGCGTATTTCCGCTTTGTTGACGAAGCCTACAAACACGGCGCAGACATACCGGTGGTGCCGGGCATCATGCCCATCATCAGTTCAACCCAATTGATGCGTTTTTCTGACGCCTGTGGCGCTGAAATTCCACGCTGGATTCGTTTGCGACTGCAGTCTTATTGCGACGACAGTGCATCCATCAAAGCGTTTGGTTTAGATGTGGTGAATGATTTATGCGACCAACTGCTGACAGCGGGCGTGCCAGGCTTGCATTTCTACACCATGAACCAAAGCACAGCAGTCAAGCAAATTTGCCATCACTTGGCACAGACCGTTTAGGTTTTAACGCTCATCAAAGCTGAGTACCAACTTGGGTGTCAGTGCTCGGGCTTGGCAAGACAGAACAAACCCCTGCGCTATTTCTTCGCTGGTCAGGGTGAAGTTTTTTTGCATATGCACTTGCCCTTCCATCACCTTGGCGCGGCAGGTGCAGCAAACCCCGTTGCGACATGAATAAGGCAAGTCCAAACCCATTTGCAAGCCTGCAGACAGAGGATTGTCGTCAGCTGACATGGGCACACTGTGGCGCTTGCCGTTACAAATAATGTGCAGGTCAATATCGCTGGTGCTGGCGGTTTGTTTCAGCGGTTGCGAGACGATGGAGGTACTGGCCTGCCCAAAGTGCTCGCTGTGAATGCGATCCTCTGGCACACCTGCACGCTGCAAGCCTCGCACTGTTGCTTGCATCATGGCGTCGGGGCCACAGACAAATACTTCGTCAATGTGCGCCACCGGCAACACGCTACTTATCAGATGCGTTACTTTGTCTTCATCAATGCGGCCTTGAAGCAAAGGGATGTCTTGCTCTTGCCTTGACAGCACATGAATCAAAGACAAGCGCTGTGGGTGGCGGTCTTTCAAGTCTTGCAGACTTTCGTTGAACATCACGCTTTGCATGCGCTGGTTGCCATACACCAAGGTGTAGCGACTGTGGTCATTCGAAGCCAAACCTGTGGCTATCAAAGACAAAATGGGCGTGATACCCGAGCCCGCTGCAAAGCATGCAGTGTGATGGGCCTCAGGGTGAGTAGACACAAACCGTCCCTCAGGCGGCATGGCCTCCAAGCTTTCGCCTACTTGTAGTTCGGTGTTGGCCCACACAGAAAAAACACCGCCTGCCACCGAGCGCACGCCTATCTCAATTTCTCCTGTTGCGCGAAGATGATGGGGCGTGCTGCAAACCGAGTAGCTGCGTCGGGTGGAAACACCTTTGATGTCGGTTCTGACCACAAGGTATTGTCCTGCTTGAAAGTCAAAAGTTTGCCACAAGGCTGGGGGCACTTCCAAGGTGATGGCCCGGCCGTTAAGACCCTCACTGCGCAGGCGCACCACCTTGAGCGAATGAAAACGGGGGACTGTGTTCATAGCTTGCTCAGTAGGGCTTGAAGTAATCGAAGGGTTCTTGGCAACTTAAACATTTGCACAATGCTTTGCACGCGGTGGAGCCAAAAGCCGAGGTGATGGTGGTGTTGGACGACCCGCAACGCGGACACTCAATCACTTCAGTTGGCACGCGGCGAATGAAATGCATCACTTGGCTCGTGTCCGGGCTTTGGCATTGGGGTGGTGCTATCCCATAGGCTTTGAGTTTTTCGCGTGCGCTGCTTGTCATCCAATCGGTGGTCCATGCAGGCGCGAGTTGGGTGCTCACATGGCCCTTCACGCCGAGTTGTTTCAAGGTGAGCAAAATATCGTCATGGATTTGTTCCATCGCCGGACAACCGCTGTAGGTAGGTGTGATCACCACCTCAACGCTCTCGGATAAGACCTTCACCTCTCGCAAAATCCCCATCTCGCGCAAACTGACCACGGGTATCTCTGGGTCGCAGAGTTGATCAAGCGCGGTATGGAGCGCGGTCGTATCGATGGTCATCGCTTGGGTTACCACACGGCGTGGGGATGGGCCCGCGCCAAACTTTGCATTTCGCCCAATAGGTAACTCATGTGCTCGGAATGGATGCCATGGTTGCCAGTCGATACAAAACCGCCATCAGCTGGGCGAGTCAGCTTGGCTTGCAAAAGCACAGCGTTGATCAGCAAATCCCACTCGTTTTGGAATTGCACATCTGTAAGTGACACACCCATTTGCAGGGCTGCTTCTTCATGCGCCAAGGGTGCCCAAAACTCTTGGGTGTAAGGCATGAGGTGATCCACTGCCGCTTGTGCGCGCTGTTGCGATTCGCTGGTGCCGTCGCCTAAGCGAATCACCCAATCACTGGCATGCTGCCAGTGGTAGCGGGTTTCTTTGATGGCTTTGGCAGCAATCGCCGCAAGTTGGGGGTCGTTGCCTTGCGTCAAGCGTGTCCACATGCCCAGCGCCCAGGCGGTGTATAGAAAATTACGCACCAAGGTTGTGGCGAAATCACGGTCGCTGCCGCCCCTCGCAGCCAAGGGTCCGTGGTGAGGTAACTCCAGCAGCGTGAAGTTTCGAAATGCAGATGCATCGCGAAAATAAGCCAGGCTGTCCTCGGTATGGCCTTCGCCCATCAATTGCGCGGCGTGTTGGTAAAGCATTCGCGCTTGTCCAATCAAATCGAGGCTGTGGTTGGCCAAAGCGATGTCTTCTTCCAGCACAGGTGCATGGCCACACCATTCGGCATTGCGTTGCCCTAAGACCAAGGCGTTGTCCGCTAAATGCAGCACCAAAGGCAGTTGGGGCACACGCATCACATATGCCCGACGTCGTCGGGAATCTCATAAAAACTGGGGTGCCGAAAAATTTTGTCGCTGGCGGGTTCAAACAATGAAGCTTTGTCATGCGGCTCACTCGCGTGAATCTGCGCTGAGGCCACAACCCACAAGCTCACGCCTTCCTGGCGACGGGTGTAGACATCACGGGCCATTTGCATGGCATGCGAGGCATCGCTGGCGTGCAAGCTGCCGCAATGGCGATGCTCCAAGCCTTGTTTGCTGCGCACAAACACTTCCCACAGTGGCCACTCGGTGGAGGCAGTGGCATTCATGCGGCTTCCTTGGTCTGCTGCGCTTGTTGTTTGTTGGCATGGGCCAAGGCGGCCTCGCGCACCCAAGCGCCATCTTCCCAAGCCTTGACACGGGTGGCCAAACGCTCTTTGTTGCAGGGGCCCTTGCCATTGACCGTGGCCCAAAACTCGTCCCAATCGATGGCGCCGTAGTCATGGTGTTGGCGTTCTTCATTCCACTTCAAATCGGGGTCCGGCAAGCTCACGCCCATGACTTTGGCTTGCGGGACGGTAGCGTCGATGAAGCTTTGGCGCAAATCATCGTTGCTGATGCGCTTAATGCCCCAGCGCTTGCTTTGCTCCGAATGGGGGCTGTCGCTGTCAGGCGGACCAAACATGGCCAAACATTTCCACCACCAACGGTTAACTGCGTCTTGGACCATGGCTTGTTGCTCCGCCGTGCCTTGCATCATCACCATCAGCGACTCAAAACCTTGACGTTGGTGGAAAGACTCCTCTTTGCAAATGCGCACCATGGCGCGTGAGTAGGGCCCATAGGAGCAACGGCACAAAGGGATTTGGTTCATGATGGCCGCGCCATCGACCAGCCAGCCGATCACGCCGACATCGGCCCAGGTAAGGGTGGGGTAATTGAAGATGGAGCTGTACTTGGCGCGCCCGGTGTGCAACGCGTCCAGCATTTGGTCGCGGCTGGTGCCCAAGGTTTCGGCAGCGCTGTAAAGGTACAAACCATGGCCGCCTTCATCTTGTACTTTGGCAATGAGAATGGCTTTGCGTTTCAAGCTGGGTGCGCGGCTGATCCAGTTGCCTTCAGGCAGCATGCCCACAATCTCGCTGTGCGCGTGTTGGCTGATTTGACGCACCAAGGTCTTGCGGTAATGCGCTGGCATCCAATCCCGCGGCTCTATCTTGCCTTCGCGATTGATCGTCTCTTCAAAGTGAGCTTGTTTATGTTCGTCCGCGCTCGCCGCATGCGGCGTAGCAAGTTGAGGATGAATGTCCAAGGCTTGTGTGTACATGGAGTGCTCCAATGCCCTGTACGAAGAGCAGTGAACGCAGTATAGCAATTAACCAACCAAGCGGTCGGCTAACTGGTGGTGAGCGTAAAACCCGCTTGATTGTCTTGGCCCATGAGCAACACCATTTGCGGCAACGCTGCTTGCAATTCTTCATGCAAATTAAAAGGCGGATTGATAACCACCACCCCACTTTCGACCAAACCCAAACGTTTGACTGGGTCGCCGGTTATCGCCTCGGGTCGTTGTGCGCCTGAGCGAATTCGCAATGTGGCATGCAGCCATGGTCGGTTCGATTGACGCGCCAAGTTGGTCAAGTGCCTAGGCAGACTGTGCGCCTGAGGGCGGGGAATAATGGGATACCAAATCACAAAAGTGCCGGTAGCAAAACGTTGCAAACCGGTCGAAACCGCTACAACTACCCGTTCGTAATCGAGTTTGATCTCATAACTGGGATCAATGAACACCAAACCTCGCCGTGTTGTGGGCGGTAAGTATTTGGGCAGTCCCAAAAAACCATCTTCATTCATCACCATGGTTTGCCGGCCCGCTTGTAACGCATCGACGTTTGCCACCAAAGTGCGAATATCTGTGGGATGCAGCTCAAACAACTTCAGTTTGTCTTGTTCACGCAACAGGTGGTGGGCGATAAATGGCGAGCCTGGGTAATGCAACACACCCCCTTGAGGATTGAAATGGTCTAGCACTAAGCGGTAAGCAAGCAAAGCCGGCGCCATGGGGCCCGCCAACTTGGACTTGTTGCGCAAAAGTGCCAGCAAACCCTCTTGGGCTTCACCGCTTTGCTTGGCGTCTGGGCTGTCAAGCTTGTACAAACCCGGGCCGCTGTGGGTGTCTATGGCGGTGTAACCCACGTCTTTTTGTGCAAGATAGTTCATTGCGGATATCAAAACCGTGTGTTTAAGCACATCGGCGTGGTTTCCTGCATGAAAGGCGTGACGGTAACTGAACATGCGCTTATGGTAACCCGCCAACATGGAATTACACAGGAGCAAGGCTGAAATGGCATAGAATATAAGGCTTCGCAGCGAACAAGGCCCCGCGGCGAAGTTTTCATCCCCACCTAAGAGGTTCCCAGCAGAGGAACACCGACCGTGGAAAAGGGCCCCACAACCCACTCTAGGAAACACATGTCCACTTTCAGCGCAAAACCCGCTGACGTGACGCATGAGTGGTTTGTGATTGACGCCACCGATAAGGTGCTCGGACGGATTGCCAGCGAAGCAGCCCTCCGTTTACGCGGCAAGCACAAAGCCATTTATA
>Ga0209188_1000374_pt1 | contig 45241 bp, 46 predicted proteins | sample C_130625_EF_Meta_FD_187307 | JGI IMG/M metagenome (GOLD analysis project Ga0209188, IMG submission 187307) | Freshwater microbial communities from Lake Croche, Canada to study carbon cycling - C_130625_EF_MetaG (SPAdes) (version 2) | ecosystem: Environmental > Aquatic > Freshwater > Lake...
GCATTTTAGATAATAACATATATAAAATAATATAAAGCTATACGATTAATCATTATAGATTTATAATGAGTTATCTTGAATTAGCAATGTTATTTCTATTTTGTTTGGCTTTTTTCCCGTCCCTAAGTATGATTTTTTTAGTTTTAATATATTATTTTAATGGAATGTTACGCTTTTGGTAAAATTACAGGAGGGTTATTATTTGATAAAGGTAACGGTGTAATAATATTTTTAGCAGGAGGCTGTGTAGTATTTTCAGAAATGGTTACAGGAGTTATGGGAATTGAGTTTTGTGGTTGCGTTTGTGTTGATAGCAATGGAGTTGGGCTTGGAGAAGCAGATACTACAACAGCAGGTTTTTGATTAGAAGTTACGGTAGGCACAGGCGCAACTGCCTGTTTAGTTTCAACAATTATTTTATTTGCTTCTTTTTTAAGGGTCTCAATTTGATTTTGTGTTGTTTCTAATATTTTGGTTTCAACAATAGCCTCGTAAATTTTCATTCCGTTAACATAATCAGTCTCGCATTTAACATACAAATCAATGATTAATCGCCTTGTTTTTTCAACTGATTTTTGTAAAGCTTCATCAGTTAATTTTGGATTAACTCTAATAACTTTTTTACCTGAATATGGGTCAAAAACATATGTAAATAATTCATTAATAACAGATAACAACTTTGATTGATTGTCAGCAGCATTTTGTATCATTTTATTAATATTATTCGCATAATCAAGAAACAATTTGTTTTCTTTATTTAGTGTATATTTCGCACTGTATATTGATGGTTGCCCCTGGCAACCTTTTTTATCCATATAATTTCTTAATTTAATGTCACTAAATTTGGTAATTTCAGGCGGCATTGTTTCATTTCCTGTAAATGCTGTGTAAAAAGTTTTTAAATCTTTCATAAATTGAACCTTTGTGGAATCAGACATTCCAGTAAATGTTCCATTAGAATAATCGTAGTTATCATCTAAATATAAACGCATCAATTCAGGCATTCCTGGTTCATCTTGTAATGTTTTTGTATTGCCATTTATATCAATATTCATATCACATACCTTAGGTTGAATTGTTACATTGCCAGTAGTGTCATCATAGACCTGTCCTTTTTTTAATGCTCTAATTCTGTTATCACAAATATTTAATTTATATAATTTTCTATTAACATTTTTAGGTATTTTATCTTTATCTAATAACCCAACTTTAACTGTTTCGCCATCAATTCCTTTATAGGTATAAATAGGATTAATAGTCATAACAATGGAAGCAAATAGATGTGCTATTTTAATATAAAATTTAGCTATGCCAATGCAAACACGCTTTTTCCTAATTGTTTTTTGTGCATCATTTGATATATCTAATCCCTCAAGATTATCTTTATTAATAAAAACCACTTTATCTTTTTGAAGTTCATTCACATCAACACCATCTTTTATTCTTTGTGCTAGATAAGTAACTTCTACATCATTAAAATATCTTTGAATAATATCAGATGTCAAAATAACTAATTTATCACAATATGCCTTTTCTGTAAGTTTGCTTAAACTCTTAAAATCCATAGTTAGAATATAATATGTCGCAATATAGTCTATTACGTCATAAAAGTTTTTGAATTCTTTATCAGCATTTTTATTAATGTTAGCGGATGTTGTATTTCCCATATATTATAACATCTAAAAAAATGTAAGAAAAATAATATAAATAAAATTGAATTAAAAATATATTATATTATGAATGATAATATAAGAAATGAGCAATGACAACAAAAGTAAAAAGAGGAAAACCAATATAATAAATAAGACAGAATTATGGAATATATTTGATGATGAAATAGAAAATCCAAATAAATCAAAAATTCCATTAGAATGTATTTATAGGAATACTGGAAATAGAGAAATGTGTGAGAGATGTGAAACAATTTTAGCCTTTTCAGATGAAGGATTCTTAACATGTACAAATTCAAAATGTGGAATTATTTATAAAGACCTGGTTGATCAAACGGCCGAATGGAGATACTATGGAGCTGATGATAATCAAAATTCTGACCCAACTAGGTGCGGTATGCCAATAAATCCATTATTAAAAGAGTCATCGTATGGGTGTAAAGTTTTGTGTATAGGTTCAATGTCATATGAAATGAGAAAAATTAGAAGATACACTGAATGGCAGTCCATGCCATATAAGGAAAAATCACAATACGATGAATTTCAAATCATTACTACAATGGCGCACCATGCTGGTATTCCAAAGATGATCATTGATGATGCTATTAGATATCACAAAAAAATATCAGAATATGAACTGACATTTAGAGGAGATAATAGGGATGGAATTTTAGCAGCTTCTATTTATATATCATGTAGAATCAATAATTTTCCAAGAACCGCAAAAGAAATAGCAGTTATATTTAACTTGGATGTTACAAGCGCAACAAAAGGATGTAAAAACGCATTGGCTATTGTAAATAATTTGGAAAAAGATATGGATAATAAAGAGAAGACCAATTTTGGAAGAACAAAACCAGAAGCATTTATTGAAAGGTATTGTAGTAAGCTAAATATAAATAATGAGCTTACTAAATTGTGTCAATTTATCGCAATGAAGATTGAAAAATTAAATATTATGCCAGAGAACACGCCTCCTTCTATTGCTGCTGGCGTGGTGTATTTTATTTCACAAATTTGTAAGCTAAATATTAGCAAAAGAGATGTGAAAGTTGTTAGCGAAACTAGTGAAGTTACAATTAATAAATGTTATAAAAAGTTAGAAAAAATTCAAGACGAATTAATTCCAGCAGCCATATTAAAAAAATATACAAATGCTGTTTAGGGTCTTTTAAATAATTTATATAAATCCTTACTAGTTCTATAAATATTTTTTGTATTGTGTTTTTTGATTTTTTGTAACACTTCAAAAAAATCACGTTCAAGTTGTTCAATATCTTCTTTTTCATTTACTTCACCACAACATCTATTATTTAATTCATTCAATTCTTCCATATCAATAACATTGGGTTTTATATTTTCTGAATCAGATTCATATAAAAATCCTGCCCTTCCGCAGAGATTTTCATTACTTCGACAATGTATAGCAAAATTATAAAGAGTCACTTCCTTGCTTTTAATATAAGATGTCTCTTTAAACATTTTACACAATCCTAATTCACCATTCCCTTTATTATTTGGCATAAACCATTTACATGAAGCACACGAAGGTTCATACGCGCATACAAAATTTAACATCGCAAGTAAGACCAAATATGATAACATTATTATATAATTAATATTAACAAATAGCTTTAAATATATTTAAATATATATAAATAGTTATAACATAAAAAATAAAAAGTTTTGTAAAAATATAAATGTCAGAAATAAAGGTTCCAAAACGTGTTTTTATTGTTCCATATAGAAATCGTGTCCAACATAAATTCTTTTTTAGCAAATATATGAGTTTTATTTTAGAAAATTGCGATGATTATGAAATATATTTCTCTCATCAATGTGATGCTAGAACTTTTAATAGAGGCGCAACAAAGAATATAGGGTTTTTAGCTATTAAGAATAAATATCCTGACCATTATAAAGATATAACATTTATTTTTAATGATGTTGATACTATTCCATTCAATAAAATTTTTGATTATGAAACTACTCATGGTGTTGTAAAACACTATTACGGATTTAAATATGCTTTAGGTGGTATAGTTGTAATGAAAGGTTCTGATTTTGAGATGACAAATGGGTTCCCTTGTTTTTGGGGATGGGGTATGGAAGATAATACGCTTCAAAAAAGATGTGAGGGATATGGTTTAACAATTGATAGGAGCATTTTTTATAATATTGGCAGTCCTGAAATTTTACAATTGTTTGATGGTATATCAAGAATTATAAGCAAAAAGGACCCCTGGAGAGGGGAAAATGATAATGGAGTTGACGGTTTAAGAACAATACATCAGTTAAAATATACAATTGATGAAACTTCTGAAAACCCCAACGACAATATTTTTTCAGTAAATAATAATAACATTTTTTTCATAAATATTTCTACCTTTTTGACGTATACACCATTTGGGTCAGAAGAATATTACAGTTATGATTTGAGAGAACCAAAAAGAAAAATAATTAATCCAGACAAAATTAAAGAAACAAAAAAAACGGTTATATCAACAAATGATTGGTCAAATATTCCTTATTATCCAACAACAAGAGAGAAAAGAGAAAATGTAGCAAAATATTTAACCTCCATGGGAAAATCAGTTCCTGAAACATTGATTATGCAAATAGAACAAGATAAAAAAAACGAAATTGAACAAGATACATTTAATAACTTTAATACACTTAATAATAGTCAAGAAACACAAATTGTTAATAAAAATATACATTATATTCCATCACCAGTTAATCATAATATTCATCAAAGACAATTTCAAAATATAAAACAACAACAACCAGCTCCTCCTCATAAATATTCGCAACAATATGCTGCTTATGTGGGAGCACAACCTAGAGCTCAGGCAAGCGCACGTATTAAATTAGGAGGCGTTTTTTAATGTTTAATCCACACATAAATCATTTCATTGTAGTCATTTTGTCTTTGTGATTTTTTATAGTGGTATATATCATTTGCTACACCAAATAATTTAATTAATACATTTTCATATACTTCTTTACAAACATTTATTATATAAATGCCATCTTTTTTTAATCCATTATACGTTTTAGTAAATAATGGAATATAAAAATTATTATCCATGTCATTTTTAGAAGTATATTCAACATTGTTTTCATATTTTTGTATAAAATAATAGGGAGGAGATGTAAATACAAAATCGTAATCAATACAACTGTAATTTACATTTAGAGCATTTTCAAAAAGCATATCAATTTTTGTATGGGATTTTTGTTCAAGATAAGATATAAGATTTGAATAAGGTATTTTTAAACTAGTATTAATTTCAATACCAATGTATTTTTTAATGTTTAAAGCAGAAGCCGCGACAGCCGCACCTCCCCATCCAGCACAAAAATCTAATACATTTGTTGGTTTATATTTTGAATAAATTTCCATATAAACTAATGGTCTTATTATATTGATTGCGCTGATACAAATGTTGTATACTTCTTTATAAACTGTATATTCATTTTTCTTTTGGTTTTTATTTTTAACATTCTTGTAATATGTAAGCATTGTCTGAATAAATTTTTTCTTTTTGAATTCGTCAATATTTGTAATAAAATCAAAAAAGTTTATGTCATATTTTCCTTTAGTTTCAAGACGCTGTGTAAATGTAAAATAATCAACTACATTGTTACCAATTCTCGACCTAGATGACATAATATATGCTTTATCTCCTATTTCAATTAATTTATTCATTTCTCTCTCAACATCATTCATATGAATATTTTTTACTTGTTTAGATATAATTTCCTTTTCTGTATTAGTAAAACTATTACTAAGCATTTAATAATGTTTGAGAGAAAATATTTTATAAAACAATTTAAATTTAAATACTTTAATATTATAAATTTAAATGAAAAATATTTGTGACATCAAACATACTTTTTATATTAATCTACTTGAAAGACTAGATAGAAAAGAACACGTTGAAGGAGAGTTAAAATCATTAGGAATTACAGGAGAAAGATTTAATGCTATTAAATTGCCAAATGGAGCCATTGGTTGTAGTATGAGCCATTTAAAATGTCTAGAAATTGCGAAAGAAAATAAATGGTCACATGTGTTAATTATTGAAGATGATATTAAATTTTTAAACCCTGAATTATTTAAAAAACAAATAAATACTTTTTTATCGAATCATACTGAATGGGATGTTGTTATATTTGGTGGAAATAATGTTCCTCCTTATGAAAAAATTGATGATACATGTGTAAAAGTAAACAGTTGTCAAACAACAACAGGCTATTTAGTAAATGGACATTATTTTGACACATTAATTGATAATTTTAGAACAGGTATAAAAAAACTAATGGAGGCACCACATCTTCGTATTTTATATGCGATTGATAAATATTGGTTTCAACTTCAACAAAAAGACAAGTGGTATTTAATAATACCTTTAACCGTAACACAAAGACAAGATTATAGTGACATTGAAAAAATACAGACAAATTATACAAAGGCGATGATTGATTTAGATAAAAAAGAATTTATGGACCGCATAAGAAAATCGCAAAATTTTAAAAAATAAACGCTATGTTCATTAGACCATATCGACTAACTAAATTTTATTTTCTTGAACTAACTTTGGAAAATCGCTTAACTCAATGTCTGTAAAATAATTATTCGTAGATATATTTAGCATATTGGTTTTGTAACACTCATCTAAATTAAAACCTATAGCATAATCTTCCAAATATTCATTATGGATTTTTTCCCTTTTGTTAATTAAATTTGAAACAGCACTCTTAGAGAGAAAATAAAACCTACCGCTACAATATTTGGTAACATATAAAGGCAGTTTTTTTGGCAATTCGGGATGTATTCTGTGATATTCTGATAAATAAGGTTGTTTTACATCAACAATGAATCCACCATAATGTGGTTTTGGATTCATATTTGGTATTATATTAATAATGTTATCAAAAAATTTTGGTTTTACTAGTATTTGGTCATCGTCTGTTTTAAATAAATACTTAAAACTAAATGTATCATATACAGCTTGATAGGCAGCAATTACTTTTTTTGGAAGCGAATTATAATCATCTGGAACATTTACATACAATATTTCATTTTCATTGTCAAATTTAAACTTTGTATTTAATTCTTCATCACCAATTACATGATAATATTTTAAACAAAGAGGAATGGATTGTAACCAAGTATTTTTTTGAAAAAGTGCCTTTTGCTTGTATTTTTTACAATTCATAATAAGCATTATAAAATCTTGTTCAATCATATATAGTTATTTTATTTATGTTTTAAATATTTATAATAAATATAATAAATATAATAAATATAATAAATATTAAAATATTTATTATAAATATGTACGACAAATATTTAGATTTTATAAGTAAGTTAATTGATAATAATAAATTAGATATGAATTTTAAACATAATGTAGAATATAATTCAATATTAGAACATGTAAATTTTCAACAAGGCAATGAGTATATTGACTTTATAAAATTATTGTTTCCAGATATAAAATTTGAAAATGTAGAAGAATTTGTTTTAATGAATGATAAAATAGGCTCACCAAAAAAAGAAAATTTTATGTGGTCAAATGAAGAATTTTTATCTTGTAGTCCTACTTCATTAAGATATGTATTTCATTCGTTAGTAATTTTAAAGTATTATGCTACTAATAGTAGCAATACAAAAATTGTAGAAATAGGATGTGGTTACGGAGGATTATTTTTAGGATTATGTTATTTTTCAAAAATATTAAATACAAAGATTGACCATTATTATTTAATAGACCTACCTGAAATATGTAGTTTAATAAGAAAATATTTAGAAATACATAATGAAAATATCCAAATTCCATATACACTTCATTCGGCTTATAATTATGGTTCAGAAATTAATGATGATAATCTATTTTTAATCTCGAATTATTGTTTTACAGAAATAGCAGCGGAAATTAGAAATAAATATATATCTATTTTGTTTCCAAAAATAAGTAACGGTTTTATAATTTGGCAAACTGTATTTAATCTTCCAATAAGTGAGACCAAAATTATATGTAAAAATATAAATAAAATAGAAGAAGAGCTTCCACAAACTGCTTCAATACAAAATAAAAATTTTTTCGTTTATTTTTAAATAATATATAATATATTATATTATAATGGATTTTACTTTTGGAATTATAACAGACGGCAACAATGACAATTTTATAGATATTATAATTGATTCAATTGAAAAAAATAATATTCCAAATTATGAAATAATAATTGTTGGGAATACTAAAATTAAAAATTCAGATAATATAAAAATAATATTTTTTGATGAAACAATTAAACCAGGATGGATTACAAGGAAAAAAAATATAATTTCTATAAATTCAAAATATGAAAACATTGTTCTTTTACATGATTATATAAAATTAAATGATGATTGGTATAATGGGTTTTTAAAATTTGGAAATGACTTTGATTGGTGTATAACAAAAATAGTTACACAAAATGGCAATCGTTTTAGAGATTATACATTATTTCCATATGTAGTTGATTTTTTAAATATAAATTATTCACCATCAGATATAAACCCTTATTTTTATAATTACTGTTTACTTCCATATGATTTCGAAAATAATATAAAAACTAATAAATATATGTATATTTCTGGTGCTTATTATGTTATTAAAAAAAAAATAGCTACGAACCATTTGTTAGATGAAAAATTATTACATTGTCAAGGAGAAGATGCTGAGTTCTCAAAAAGGCTTCATCATAACGGAATAATTATTAAATGTAATCAATTTTCAAGTGTTTCTTTATTAAAATATAAAGAACAAGCTCATTGGGAAAGGGAAATAAATGATGATGAATTACATAAGTTTATCGAATATTGTAATAATAATTAGATTATATAAAAATTAAATGTTTTTTTAATAAACTCATATGGAAAATTCTTATCAATTAAATTATCTTCTGGTATTGTTCCAAACCATATTGATACAAAAAATGGGAAATAATATGATGCTGTTTCAAAATCATTATAATAATCATTTTTTGAATAACTTACACCGTTTTCTAATAATTTTACATAATAATATTCTTTAAAAAGGTTCTTATATATTTTCATTTTGTCTAAATCAAAACTCTCAATCATTAAGAAAACTAAATCCTGAACCCCTTTTCCATTTGTTATGTATTGCCAATCAATGAATATTGGTTCATAATTTTTATTATCTAGTATTTTATAAAATATGTTAGCAGATTTTACATCACCATGACACAATGTTAAATTTGTATCGCTTAAATTTTGTTGAATTCTAGAAAAATTTTTAACTATGTATTCGCCAATTTCTAATTGTGTATAAGTCAAAATATAACACCATTTAGTTTTAAATTCAGTCCATTTTGATGAAATAAAATCTCCCCAAAAAGGATTAAATAATTTGTCATTGTTTTTTTTTAGATTAAAAAACTCACTTGTATTTTTATTCCAGAATTTAGAATGCATTAACGCCAATGATTCTATTACTTTAAAAGATACACAAATGTCTTCACTATTTAAGTTTAAATTTAATTTGTGGTTATTATCATTAATATTTTCTAATAATATTCCTATATTTTTATTTTTTGTTTCATCATATATTAAACCATAACATTTTGGTGTTTTAATTGGTGTAATGTGAGATATATATTTGTAAAAATAATACTCGCGCGAATATAAATCTAATTTATTAGACATTTCAGATAAACAGTTGTCGTTACAATTTTCCATTTTTGCTATACAATTAATAATATTGTCTTCTGTATATAATTCAATATTAATTACATCAGAAATAAATCCACCTTTTAGTTTATTATTATGTATTTTAATTTTATCAAGTTTAATATTTATTGACTTCATAATCATATTTTCAAGATTATTTTCATAATTATTATTGTAATTAATAAGTTGATTAATGTCAAAATTATTATAATCTTTCATTGTTATGTTAGCAAAATTTTCCAATAATTCGTTTTTGGAATAAAAAGTTTCTATTCCTACTATACATTTTGGATTAACACCATTAGCGCTTAATAAACCAGATTTTGAATCTTCAAATATTATTGTATTCTTACTAGTTCCATTAAATTTATTTATTGCTACAATATAAGGGTCTGGATATGGTTTTGGATGGTTGCATTCATTGCCAATAATGATAAATTCAAAATACATGTTCAAATTAAAATGCTCAATAATACTTTCAGATACAACTCTATTACAATTTGTAACTAAAGCAATTTTGTGTCCATGCGTTTTAATTGTTTTTAACATCTGTTCAACTCCATCAATAAGTGTTATTTTGTGTAGTTGTTTTATAAATAACAAATCTTTTTTTTGTGAGATTTTATTTACTGAATCCTTCAATTGTGGTAATAAAAATTTAATTACAATTTCATCGCTATTTCCAGAAATTTTATTTTGAAACACATCTAATGACAACTGTATACCATATTCACGTAATATTTCACACCATACATCATAATAAATATTTTCAGATACAATTAGAGTTCCATCTAAATCAAATAAAAATAAATTGGTCTCATTTATGTATTGATTAACTTGCTTTGGAGTACCTAGACTAAATACACTGTTATTATTTAATTCAATGCCTTTAAAAATATGTGATTCTTTTATCATTTCTTCAATTATACAAGAGGTATAACATTCATTATTGGTAACTATGTTATTTTCAACTATAAATTTAGAATAATTAAATAAAACATTAATATCATTAAAACAGTAAATACCACTATTTGCGAAATTGCTAATTTTATTTTTTTCAGCAATTTTATTAATTACATTATTATCGTCAAAGTTAATGTATGAGTAAATAGGAATATCTTCAGTATTTACAGTATAAAATACAGCATTTTCATTAATATTTTTATACATTGAAATGACATCTGTTGTGTAAAATGTATCACAGTCTAACAACATAGTTTTGTTATTTTGCGTAATATTAATTATTTCTTTCAGACCTTCATAAATAGTTTCAGCCGCTCCTTTTGTTTGATGATATATTCTAATAAAATTAATATTTGGATATTTTTCAAGTATAACATTTTTAAATATTTTATCTTCAATATTGTAATATATAATAAAAATATTATCCTCTTTATTTAATCTTAAATTATCTAATACATAATATATCATTTGTTTTCCTAAAATGTTAATTAAAGGTTTATGTTCTTTGTATCCTGAAGCTATAAATCTTTCACCTTTGCCTCCAATAGGAATAATAATATTCATTATAAATATTATTATTTTTATTTAAAATTTTAATTCAACGCAAAATTTAATTTTACATCTTTTTATCATTTTTGAGACGTAAGGGAGGGATAAAACCATGACTAATTAATAAATTATATACTTTATCACTACTATCTTTTGAATTAAAAGCTGATGCTGAATGAAGTCTGTGTTTTACAAGAACTTCGCTACAATTAAAAAACAGTTTGTTTTGTTTTCTTAGTGTTAACCATAAATCATAATCTTCAATACCATTTTCATTCCAATAACAATATTCTTTTTTAATTATTGAACTGGAATTTATTATTGGATTTACTTCATGAAATTTAAAACTTGATATATCTCCAACTGGTATATTAGGTATAATACCATTTAATCTTTCACCAAAGTATATACATCGCGAACCAACTACATCATAATTATTTAAATACTTTGATTGTATATTTAATTTATTTGGATGCCATATATCATCAACATCAAGTATAGCAATATAATTATATTTAGTGTAGTTTATCATTTCATTTAAAGTATTAGATTTTCCAGTAATATTATAAAAATCAAATACTCTTATTTTGTCGCTTTCATATTCTTTTGCTTTTTGAAAAACTAATGACTCTTTTGAATGACCATTAATGCCTATTAGTAATTCCCAATTATTATATGTTTGATTTATAACTGATGACACTGACTCGTCAATAAATTCTATTCCATTATAAATAGGTATTAATATACTAATCATTTTATATATAATATAAAAATATTTATATTATAAATAAATAAATTAATAAATAAATAGTTATATTATTTATATATGAATAATAATTTAACAATTGTATCTGGATTTTGGAGGGTAACAAATAAACACAATAATAAGTTTGATGACTGGTTTAGTAAAACATTAAAAATAAATTGTCCATATATTTTTTTTGGTAACAAAGAAAGTATTGATATCGTAAAGGAACATAGAGAATCGTTACCTACTCAATATATTCATTGTGAAATTTCAGATTTTTACACATATAAGTATATAAATTATATTGAAACGCATCCTGTTCATTGTCCATCAAAAGAATTAAATTTAATTTGGAACGAAAAACTTTTTTTACTTAAATATGCTTCAGAACTAAATTGTTTTAATACTGATTATTTCGCATGGGTTGATTCTGGAATATGCATTTATAGAGATAATATGCCACCAACAGACCCATTTCCAAATTTAGATAAATTAATGGCACTGCCAAAAGATAAATTTATATTTACATCATCTAATGATGTGTTTGATAATAGATATGTGTGTAACAGCATATATTATCATTATATATCAGCTGGAATTTTTATAATGCATAAATCTTTTATTAATGATTTTGTTAGTTTATATAAACAATTTATTGATGAACTATTGCCTACAAAAAATTGGATATATACTGAACAAGTAATATTGACTCATATGTTTTGTTTTTTCCCACACTTATTTCATAAGATGACAGATGGATATGGTAATATTATACCACTATTATATTAAACACCAATTTTGTTCCACTCTAAAGGACACAAATCCTTTGTATCTTTATTTGTTATCTCACCAAACCATACTGATGGGTAACATACAATTTTGTCTTTATGGTAATTAAAATATGCCGACCACCAACTAAAAGAGCTGTTTGCTATTACGTTATGATGACAACAACTCATAAGAAGCATTTGTTCCCAGTCATCAATATTATTAAACCCTCTTACAAATTTATATTCTGGAAAAACAAGAGCCAATCTGTTTATTGTAACTAAAACTTCGTTGATATCATCATTTTCACAAAAGTATAATATATTAAAATTAGCAAAACCCGTTTTAGTTTGTATATATTTTAAAGCTCTTTCATAATAATCATATGTTGCCAATGGATGATATTCTTGCAAGTTTTTATAATCTCCTATTCTAAAATGAATGCTAATTGTGTTGTATAAATATTCATTTGATAAATGTAGTTTTTTAATTAATTCAATTTTCATTTTTTCTAAGCCAATGACCCTACATATAACATCATACTGATTTTGAAAATATTTATAACTTTGAAAGTATCCATTAATAACAATATTTTTATTAATAAAAATTGGCAAAGGTATGTTGTTATATGTAAAATCTTTTTCATTAATTACAATACTGTTTTCAGGTAATTCATTAACTAAAAATATCCTCAAATTTGAAAAAAAAGTGTTCCAAAATGTATATCTTACAGTTGTTGTTCCCTCACCTAATTGTGTCAAGTTTAAAAACTTAAACGGACTTCTCGTTTGTATAGCATAAGACATAGTTGTGAAAATTTGAAAAAGCTGGTTTCCCAGCCCACCCATTAAATTACATGAAATCATTTTAATATCTATTATTTGTAGTTGTTTAAGTTATTATTATTGAAATACCATTTGAATAATTATAATTATTTATTAAAAATAGAATTTTTGTGTATCATAAAAATATCATGTGAATCTAAATTTAGTCTAGAATAGTTTTTATTTTCTAAAAATAATATTATTTCAGGAGATACATCGTCATAATTATTTTCAAATTCAATAACATCTATAAAAACTTTATCAAAATTAATTGATTTAATCACATCAAATTCAGCACCTTCTACATCAATAGATAAATAGTGAATGTGTTTGATATTATTTTCATCACATATAGTTTCTATTTTTTTTGTATTAACTTTAATTATTTTTGTTGTTGAACCCATCATTTTATTTTCACGTTTTACTCTATCTAAATGCCTCGGGTCGAAAGATTTTTTTAATCCAGAAATCATTTCTGTCCATCCAGTATTACATATAAATTCATCAATACCATCGTTATTAGACACAGCACAGTTAAAATTAATGCTATTTGGTCTATTAATAACCAATTTGTCATATACGCTTTTTATTGGTTCAACATTATACCCAGTCCAGTTGTTATATTTTTCAAAGTATAATGTATTATTTATACTAATTCCATCATGAGCGCCAACATCCATAAAAATTCCATTTTTGTATCCCTTAAAAACATATTTTTCTAAATTCTCATCTTGTTTATCTTGTGAATTAAACATTATGTTTACATTTAATTAATCTTTAAGTTATTATCATTGAAATACCATTTGAATAATTATAATTATAATTATTTATTAAAAATCTTCGCTAAATTCGAATGCTTCATCAGTATTAGATTTATTTGCTAATGAGTATTCGCCAATTTTACGTTCAAACATATTTGTTTTCCCCTCAAGACTAATCAGTTCCATAAAATCAAATGGGTTACTCACTCCATAAATCTTTTTATACCCAAGTTGAACACTCAAACGGTCAGCGCAAAATTGAATGTATTGAGTCATCATATCCGAATTCATTCCAATCAAACGGCAAGGTAATGCTTCACAAATAAAATCAACTTCTATTTCAACTGCCTCTTTGATAATTTCATGAATACGTCCCTTATCAATTTTCTTCAACAATTTATTATATAAAAGAATCGCAAACTCGCAGTGAAGCGCTTCATCTCGTGAAATTAACTCATTTGAAAATGTTAGACCAGGCATAAGACCACGTTTCTTCAACCAATATATGCTACAAAACGCACCACTAAAAAAAATACCTTCTACACAAGCAAACGCAACTAACCTAGTAGCAAAACTGCTTCGATTATCATGAATCCATTTTTGTGCCCAATCCGATTTTTTTTTAATACATGCGAAATTTTCAATAGCATTAAAGAGTTTATCTTTTTCCATTTTATCTTTAATGTAAGTTTCAATAAGAAGCGAGTACGTTTCACTATGAATATTTTCCATCGCAATTTGAAATCCATAAAATGCTCTGGCTTCAGAAATTTGCACATCAGACATGAAACGAGATGCGAGGTTTTCCAAAACAATTCCATCACTAGCAGCAAAAAAAGCTAAAATCATTGAAATAAAATATTTTTCATTATGATGAAGGCTATCCCAGTGAGATAAATCCTTTGTTAAATCAATTTCTTCAGATCTCCAAAAACAGTCGACTTGTTTTTTATACATTTGCCATATGTCGTCATATTTTATCGGAAACATTACAAATCTATTATCGTCAGCGGCTAACAAAGGTTCAGTTTGGGTTTTCGACATCCTAAATAATATATTGTAAAGATTTTAAATTTATTTATAAAATAATATAATAATTGATTATTTTAAGAATGGAATTAGTTACTTATAAAATCAACATGTCTTTAGCAGAGAAGGAAGACCAATTTATTAAAATACAAGATTTGATAGAGCAAAAGAGAAAAATGTTATTTAAAAAACAAAAAAAAATTAACGCTATATCAAATGAAAACCGTTTTTTAGAAGAGGTTAAAAATGATTATGTAAAATTCCATAGTTACATTTTACAACAAAAACATGAACAAATGAGCGCTCTTAAATTATTAGATAATTATATACAAGATTTAACTGTCTCTGGAAAATTAAGTAAAAATAATATTGAAGATGCCAAAGAAGAACAAAGAAAAATAGTCTCGGAATTAAAATCTATTAAACATAATTTAGATTCTATAATTAATGACACCTCTTATATTGAAACAAAGATTAAACCTTTAACATAATTTATATCTTTGATAACATTGCGCTAAACGTAAATAAATTCATAAGGTATAAATGAAGGATTCATATTATTTATACTTTTTCATTGAAACTATGTAAATGAAAAAGTTTTTGGTTAGTATAAATTTTAAACTAATATTATAAATATTATTTATAATAATGAAAGTCGCATATTGTTTGTATGGTCAACCTAGAAATTTAATAGAAGGTTACAAAATTATTTCAAAATTTGTAAAAAAATATAATCCCGATTTTTATTATCATACATGGACATTACCAAATGAAAACGAAAGATATACACATTCACATTATAGATATGTTAATGATACAGAATTACAGTATGATAAAAATATTGAAAATAAAATTAATTCATTATATAATCCAATATCATATTCAGTAGAAACAAGTAAAATTTTTAATGGCGAGGAATACTCTGATTTTGTCAATAGTGTGATATATTTAAATACAGAAGATTATAATATAGTAAACATAAGCAATACTATTTCACAATTCTATTCAAGGCAAAAAGTTAGAGATTTATTGTATAATGAAATCATACATAAAAACATTAAATATGATTTTGTTATTAGTTCAAGGTTTGATACATTAAAAGAAATTAATATAGATTTAAATATCTTGGATAAAAACAAATTTTATGTTAGTAATATGCACATTCCAAGATATATTTTTGCTGATCATACGTTAATATCAAATGTTGAATACTTTTTGAATGTATTTAATGTGTATAACAATTTAAATAACATAATACACAATCATGACTTAAATATTTTAGTCAATAAATATAACGAAAAAATGATTTTTGTTCCAGAAACTTTATTATTTTCAAATTATTTATATTATTATGGAGATTTAAAAAATGTTGAATATATTGATATTCCAAATTTTTGGTAATTTATTGACGTAAATAAAATTAAAATTTTAATTCAATACAAAAAATAATTTTTTATGATATATTATATATATGGCACAAAATCAACAATTTTTGCAAGATTTTCAATTGAGTATGAATAAGTTATCTCAATTAAATTCGATTATACAAAAAAATGTTCAGGAAAAGGCAGCTTTTTCATCAATGGTTATTACTAAATTAGGTGAAATAAATCAAAAAATTAAAGGGTTTGCTGATAAGATTAAACAATTAAAATCTGACGTAGATAATTTAAATACACAGGTTAATAATAACTCATCTGGTATTAGTGATAGAGAGAAACAGATTCAAGGATATCAAGCACAACTTTCTCAACTAACTGCTGAAAAACAGCAATTGACAGAACAATTATCTCAATTAAACGAAAAAACAAATGCTGATTCTGCTGCTAAACAAAAACAAATAGATAGCGATGAAGCGCAAATTCAAAAATTAACAGCTGATAATTTAGCTTTAAAACAACAATCAGATAGTTTAACAAGTGAATTAGCTGGTAAAGGAGACTTGCAATCTAAGCATGCGGATGAGTTAAAAGCACAAGTAGAACAGTTTCAAAAACAAATTGCTGCGCAAACAGATGAAAATAATGCCAAAATACAACAATTAACTCAACAAATTGAAGCAAAAGACCAGACTATTACACAGTTACAAGCAGAATTACAAAAGTCAAAGGATGAAACAGCAAGCCATTTACAAAATATAACGGATACTCAAAGTCAATCAGCTAGTTCTATTTCTCAATTACAACAACAAATTTCTTCCTTAAAAGCTGAAAACGATGACTTAATAGAAAGAATAAAGAATGCTACGATTGCTATTAACAATGCTGTTCAAAATTTAGGCGAACTTTCAAATGATGCGTCTAATCAAGAAAATATTCAAAATGTTAATAAGTCTTTCGCAGAAATTGAAGCAACCCTTGAAGAAATATCAATGGCTATTAATGGTCAGGCATCTAACCCATCAAAACAATCTGGACTACCCGATGATACTCCAATTAGTATATCTGGTGTAACAATTCCATTAGGTCAATTGATTTCTAATTTAAATTCAAAAAATAACCAAACCAAAAACGACCCAAATAATAAATATGCCCAAGCACTCGCAAAAATCAAAGCTTCAACTAGTCAACAAGAAGTTGAACAAGCATTAATTGGAATTACATATAAAAATGGCTCTATTATGGGAGGCAAAACAAAGAAGAATAAAAATAAAAAACAAAAAGGAGGTTTTAGCTACAAAAGTAGTTCAAGAAGAAAAAGTATTACTACTTCTACTAGTAGAAAAACTATTAAGGGTTAGAATTTTTATAATTAATATATTATTATTATATAAATCAAATGCCTATTACAAAATTTGTAATATTAGGTGAAAGGTGTAGTGGAACAAATTTTTTAGAAGAAAGTATTATCAATAATTTTAATATAACATACACACAAGAATATGGTCACAAACATTTTTTTTGCTTTAATTCTTATCCAGATAAGAATTTAACGGATGACACACTTTTTATAGGAATAATACGAAATCCAATTTACTGGTTAAATTCATTTTCAAAAGAATTACATCATATTCCCGAATGTAATAGATACGACATAAAACATTTTTTATTTAATAAGTTTTATTCCGTTACAGAAAATGATAAAAATAAAATGGTAAATATATATAGAAATACTATACATAATATATTAAATAGATTAACACCAAATAACAAAGTTCTAATTAAAGAAGACCTTAATTATTTAACTGGTAAAAAATATACAAATATATTTGAATTGAGACAAATTAAGAATGATTATTTAATGAATGTAATGGTTCATAAAGTTAATAACTATATTTTAATCAATTATGAAGACTTGTTATATAATTTTGAAAAAACAATGAACATTATTAAAGATAAATATAATTTAATACCTAAAATGGATACTTTTCATCAAATAAAAAAATATAAAAAGAGCAAAACTTATAATTTCGTGCAACAAAGATTAATTATGTTTTCTAATGATATTATTGAATTAATATGGCAAAATTTAGATGTAAATCAAGAATCAAAATTAGGATATTTTAAATTTGATGATAATAATTTTTTTAAAAATAAATATAACATTGTTAAATCTTATGAAGAACCCGATGATAGCATTCCTTTGAATGAAGGGTAATATGAACAATTACGCGGCCATTTCCCGTAAATCATTATATGATTCAATGACTTAAGACTACACCTTTCCTTTATTACTCTTTTTCTCTCTTTATAAATTTGTTTCCATTTCCGTTGTATTATTTTTATCCAAAACGTTTTTAATATAGCAACACAATATTCTCCGTTTAAATAAAAGCATTCTGCTATTTCAACTTTTATATTATTAGGTCTTCTTGTTATATTTTTATAATTTCTAAATATATTATGTCTCATGTATTCATTTGATAAGTTGTTATTATATTCATTATAATAATTACATAATTGTGTAATAATATTCATATCTAAACTTTTAATTCTATTATGAACAAGGTAATGATATTCAACTTTATAATTATGTTCGGGCAATCCATGTTTTTTGTTATTATATAATTCAGATATAACAATAGTAAATCTATTAAGACTATGTTCGTCAGGTTCGTAAATTTCGGATTCGTCATCATAGTCAGAATCATATTCATCCGAATAATATTCACTATCAGTAATACTTGGTTCAGACATTAAATTAATATTAATTTACAATAATATTTTTCATTTTAATCAATTTTTTTAAATACATTATATATAATGAAACTTAAAGTTGTAGCTGCCAAATTTCTTACAAATAAATGGGTTTTAAATATTATATCTGTAATTGCTTTGTTTAATATAATAGGATTTATAGTAATGGATGATTTCAATTCACTAGTATATTTTGCTATATTAGCTTTATTAGTTGCTTACTTTAGTAAAAATATGATAATAGTTCTAGGCATTCCTCTTATTTTAGTTAATTTACTAGCTCAAAATAAGAGTAATGTTGAAGGTATGAAAAATAATCAAAATAAAAAAGAAGTAAATAAAGTAATAAATAAATTAAATGAAGACAAACGCAAAGAAGGAACACCTACTTTACCTGGTACTGATGACCATTCAAGTGATATAGCCTCGTCTAACACTAAATCAGACGAGAGTTTTGAGGTGGGCCGTGCTAAAAAACGTGGAGGTTATGATATTGACTACGCAACTACTGTTGAAGACGCATATGATGAGCTAAATAAGATACTTGGAAGTGACGGCATTCAAAGATTAACAGGTGATACACAAAATTTAATGAAACAACAACTTCAATTAGCAGAATCAATGAAAAGTATGACTCCAATTATTAAAGGAATGGGACCCATGTTGGAGCAAGCAAAAAGTATATTAGGTGGAATGGATGATGGAAAAGAAGGTTTGGGAAATATTATGGAAATAGCAAAAAAATTAACAGGTGGTCTTAAACAATAAATTTACACTATAATAACTTATCCAAATATTTTTAATATTATATTTATATAATATGAAAAAATGTCCTCCTGGTGTTATTTGTATTGAAAATGTATCAATGTTTTTTTTACTAACTTGTATTATTGTAATTGGTTATTTAATATACAATAGCGTATATAAACAAAAAATAGTATTTAATAATAATCCATCTGAAAAAATAGTTATAAAGGATACTCCAGGAAATAATGGAATAGGTTCATGGGCTTTTCCAAGTTGGCCTTATAACAACCTTTCGAATGATGTTCTTTTAAATCCTTATTCGCCACCTTTGAGGGATGAAAGATATTTTGTGCCAGGTTTTAATAGAACACCTCCAGGGTCAGTTCCTATTAATATATCTACTAATGTTGGTGCTGTAGATACTAGTTATAGACAGTTAGGAATTTTAACAGCTACAAATAGTAAGGGCAAAATTATATCATTAATGGGTCGTCCATTATTTACAAATCGTGATAAATGGCAGTATTATACAATGAGTGACCAACATAACAGCGTAAAGTTACCTGTTTCACGAAACGGGAAAAGTTGCACAAATGAGTATGGCTGTGATAGATTGGACAATGGCGATACTGTTTATATTGAAGGATTAAACGAAGCCTATAAAGTAACGGTATATGATAATGATACTATAAAATATTTGCCTTCACTCTAATAATACACAGTGATTTGTTTATTGTTTTTCTTATAGTTTCTTCTGAACAACACATTAGAGACGATATATCTTTATTCGAATTTATAATATTAAAATAAAAATCATATTTTAAATGAATTATTCTTTTTGAAAAAGGACATAATGATTTATTTATTTCTTGCCACAAATCTAATAATTTATCATTTTCTATAATATTATATAAATGTGTATTATCCATAGGTAATGGAGTATAATATTTATCAAATATCCAATTGTTTTCATAACTAACTAATTTTACATTAACCAAATTATTATAACTAACCAATTCTTTGTTTGTAAAATGTTGTTTATTTGTTTTTCTAATCCTACTTGGTAATATACTTAATGAATGTGCGTCAGTAACGGTTTTTAATAGTTCATGTTTAATGTAAATGGATGAATAATAAGTGAATGAGTGTTTGCCATTATATTTTACTATTGCTTTATATAGTCCTATTTTACTAGACAAAATTAATTCGTCAGTATTTATATGTTTTGTTTTGAAGTAGTGTTTATTTTTAAATTCAAATGCTTGTTTAATTGACCATTTTTCATAGGCTTTATATAAAATGTTATTAATGGCTTCTCTCTGTTTAATAGTTGTTGAAGGTTTTTGAATTAGGTTATTAATTTTTTTTATTTGTATTAAATTTAAATGTAGTGTGTTTGTTAATAAAAAATTTATAAAAATAATTATACATACAATATTCATTCGATATGTGTATAATTATTTGTAAAATCTGTTTATATCATTTATTTATTACGTCTAGTCCTTTTATTTTTAGTTAATCTGAAATTACGTGTTCTACGTTTTTTTCCACCAGTTGTTCCCATTGTTTGCGATGCTTCATTCACTGAGTTAAACCCATTTTGAACACCTTCACTGGTTTGTCCAGAAGAAATATTTTGTGAAACTTTATCTGCTATTTTGTCTGAAATATAATTGACCACATTTTTTAAAGATTCAGTAATGTCTTCATTACCACTTTCAGTTGTTGCTACTCCTGTTTCTTCAGGTTTCACGTCTGGTTCTTCAGTTGGTGCTACTTCTGGTGCTTCAGTTGTTGCTACTTCGTCTTCACTAGGTTTCACTTCTGGTTCTTCAGTTGGTGCTACTTCGGGTTCAGTTGTTGCTACTTCTCCTTCCTCAGTAGGTTTCACTTCTGCTTCCTCAGTTGATGCTACTTCGGGTTCTTCAGTTGATGCTACTTCTGCTTCTTCACTTGGTGCTACTTCTGCTTCCTCAGTTGGTGCTACTTCGGGTTCAGTTGTTGCTACTTCGTCTTCACTAGGTTTCACTTCTGGTTCTTCAGTTGGTGCTACTTCTGCTTCCTCAGTTGGTTCTACTTCTGCTTCCTCAGTTGGTGCTACTTCGTCTTCAGTTGGTTTCACTTCTGCTTCCTCAGTTGGTGCTACTTCGTCTTCAGTAGGTTTCACTTCTCCTTCCTCAGTAGGTTTCACTTCTGCTTCTTCAGTTGGTTTCACTTCTGCTTCTTCAGTTGGTTTCACTTCTGCTTCTTCAGTAGGTTTCACTTCTGCTTCTTCAGTTGGTTTCACTTCTGCTTCTTCAGTTGGTTTCACTTCTGCTTCTTCAGTTGGTTTCACTTCTGATTCTTCAGTTGGTTTCACTTCTCCTTCCTCAGTAGGTTTCACTTGTGCTTCTTCAGTTGGTTTCACTTCTGCTTCTTCAGTTGGTTTCACTTCTCCTTCCTCAGTAGGTTTCACTTGTGCTTCCTCAGTTGGTTTCACTTCTCCTTCCTCAGTAGGTTTCACTTGTGCTTCCTCAGTTGGTTTCACTTTTGCTTCTTCAGTAGGTTTCACTTCCTCTTCTCCGTGTTCTTCACTTGGCTTCTCTTCTTTTTTTTCTAACTCCTCTTTTTTATTCTCTTCAACATTTGTAGTAACAGATTTAGGTTCAGATTTTTCTTCATGAGTGTCATCAACTTTAGGATTTTGTTCCGCAGTTTCTCCTACATGCGTAGATTCCTCAGTTTTTTCCTTATCTTCACCGCCTTTATACTTTTTATGTTGGATTTTTTTCAAAGACCTTTTTGCTAGATTGCCATTTCTTTTTTTTCTAAATGTCTTGTTTTTTCTAGATGTTTTATTGTTTATTTTTTTCTTTTTCAAACTTTGTTTGTTTTTTTTATATAATTTTGATATTTTACCTTTAGTTAATTTCATTCTATATAAATAAATTAATATTTTTATTTATATAGTTATATTAATGAGTACCAATCCACAAAATATTAATATATCACCACAAAATGTTCAAGGTAAATGTGATTTAAAATGTTCTTACAATTTTAAATATTCAGAAAGTAATACAACAGCTAGAAATGTGGGTGTTTTATTAACATTAACATATGATAAAAGTAGCACGCCTCCTGTTTTATATAATAATCAAAAATACGATGTTACGGGAATTACAATTACATGCCCATCTATTCATACTTTCAATAATACAACTGCGCCAGCTGAGATTATTATTGAACATAGCCCTGTTACTGGTGGTCAGCAGCTAAATGTTTGTATCCCATTCAAATTATCAAGTGAATCTTCTACAGCTTCAAATCTAATAACAGAAATAATACAATCTGTATCAAATAACGCTCCATCCCGCGGCGATTCAACTAATTTAACTATTTCTGGATTTACATTAGAAAATATAGTCCCTAAAAAACCTTTTTATAGCTACACCTATGGTAGCTCAGATTGGATAGTTTTTGGTATATTAAGTGCGATTCCCTTAAATAATTCTACTTTAAATACATTAGGACAAATTATAAAACCTTTCCCATTACCTACTCCAGGAAATAGTTTATTTTATAACTCAAGTGGTCCAAATAGTAGTAGTGTTGGAGGTGACGGAATTTACATTTCATGTCAACCCACGGGTTCATCAGAAGAAGATACCGCAGTATCATATGATAAAAATACTACTAGCTACGATTTAACCGACATGTTTAATAATCCAAATGTATCAGTTGTTTTTCAAATAATTATTGGTTGTATAATTTTCATTTTGTTATTTTTAGTATTAAACTATAGTTATTCATATTTAACATCAAATTCAACAAAACTGCCTTCCATTAGTATTCCAAAAATGGGTTAAATAATTATCATTTTATGATTGTAATAATTATTTAACCAGAAGCGTTCAAAGGAGACGCATCATGTAAGTTTTCTAACAATGGTTTATAAGAAGGTGGATGTATTGATGACCCAGATTGAAGTATAGGTGCCATTTTTTTTACTACTTCTTGTTCTAAAGTATATGGAAATTGGTTAAAGGCTGTGAATTGAGATGATTTCTTTTCTTCTGTTGGCATGTATCTTGCCATAGCTCCCGTTCCAGTTGTAAGCGAAGAACGACGAATCAAATCAAAAGCTACAAACAAAGCCAATACAGCTAAAATAGGATTTGAATTCATAAACAATACAATTATAACTACAAATATGACAATTTTACCAAGCAAAGAATCTACTATACTTGCTACTGGTTCAGGAGTTTTATAACCCATTATCAAATAAATGATAAATAAAATAACTAATACTAGTTCTCCCATATGTTCTTTTTTAAATAAACTAGACAAATTCTCCATATATCATATTCATAGATTTTTATTTATTTCACTTAAAAAATAGCAAAAGGATATAAACATATTTTACTAAATAATATAACCGAAAATGGAAACACATAAGCTAAATACGTATTTGGGTCAAAAAGGATACACCATATCTAAAAATGAATTAACTATTGAAAAACAAAAAGAAATCAGGAATGACCTTACCATTAAACCTTTTATTATGGGTTCTCCTATGAACAATAACCAGTGTTCATTCCCAGCATACCGTGAATCAACAAACAAAATGTATGTTCCTCATTATTATGGAGTAGAACATTTTGGGCCTCCAAAAGAATATAAAATTAGTGATGGCGATGATATTAATTTAGTCTTTAATGGAACTTTAAGAGAGAATCAAGAAATAGTTGTTAATACATATGTAAGTCATGTCAATAAAAACGGTTTTGGAGGAGGTTTATTAGAATTGCCATGCGCTTACGGGAAAACGGTGCTTTCACTTAACATTATATCGTGTCTTAAAAAGAAAACATTTATAATTGTTCATAAAGAATTTTTAATGAACCAATGGATAGAGAGAATACAACAATTCTTACCGAACGCAAAGGTTGGTAAAATCCAAGGGTCTATTATTGATATAGACGGAAAAGATATCGTAATTGGAATGCTTCAAAGCTTATCAATGAAGGAATATCCAGCATCTATATTTGAAAGTTTTGGTCTAACTATAATAGATGAAGTTCATCATATATCAAGTGAAGTTTTTTCTAATTCACTTTTTAAACTTGTTACAAAATACATGTTAGGACTTTCAGCAACAATGAATCGTAAAGATGGAACAACTCATGTATTTAAAATGTTTTTAGGGGATGTTATATTTAAAGGAAAAAGAGATGAAGAACGTGATGTAACAGTAAGAGCAATTGAATATCAAGTAAATGACGAAGAATTCAATGAAGTTAAGTTAGATTATAGAGGAAATGTAGCCTACAGCACAATGATTAGTAAGTTATGTGAATACAATCGTAGAACGGAGTTTATTTTAAAAGTTCTCTCTGATATGCTTAATGAAAACCCTTTACAACAGATAATGATATTGGCACATAATAAAAATATACTTAAATATTTACATGACGCAATACAGCATAGAAATATAGCTACTGTTGGTTATTATGTTGGTGGAATGAAAGAATCAGCACTAAAAGAAACTGAAGGGAAAAAAATTGTAATAGCTACATACAGTATGGCGGCAGAAGCTTTGGACATAAAATCGCTTACGACATTAATAATGGCTACACCAAAAACTGATATAGAACAAAGCGTTGGACGAATTCTTAGAGAGAAACATAGTAGTCCAATTGTAGTAGATATAATAGATACCCATGATTCATTTAAAAATCAATGGAAAAAGCGCAAAACATTTTATAAAAAAGAAAATTATAAAATTATTTATACAACTAGTCAAATTTACACACCTGATACAAATAATTGGAATATAATATTTAATCCAAAACAATCTGTCTCCAAAATTTGTAGTAAAAAAATGATAAAGAAAAGCACATCAGTTAAAAGCAATAGTTCAAGTGATAAAAGTATTACAAATGATTCAGATAGTGAGGAAGATGAAATTGAAAACCCCAAGGATAAATATTTGCCTGGTAAATGTTTACTTAAATTTAAAAAATAACAAAATTAATGACCTCTACTAGGGAAACCTTTCCCAGTAAAATGATTGTAATTGTCTGTGCAATTACCATTATTACATAATACTTGAATGGGAGGAGGATTTGCTAATCCTAATTGGGAAGAAGGTAAAATACCGCCTACAGAATAGGTAGGGGTCATTGGTAAGTTATTTTGGTATTGAGAATAACCGCCCCTATGTGTGCGACCTCCGCGTCTGCGGCGATGACTCCTGCTTTTTCTTTTACCTCCAGTTAAAGCCATTGCTCTGGCTGATGCTCTTGACGCATATCTAGATTTGATTTTATTTCTAATACTATTTCTTTTTCTACTACCACCTTTCATCTTATAATATTTAGTTATATTTTTAATTTTTCGTTTAAGTTTTTTAGCTCCTCCCTTAAATAAACATATCCCTGGCACATTTCCTGCCGCAGCATCTACATTGTTTTTTGCTCCTGCTAAACCAGGAAGACCTGGTATTTGATTGCTTCCAAAATTTGCTGGACTATGGGAATTATCAACATTTACATATCTACCATTAACATTGCTTAATGGAGATATATTAGCATAACCCAAATTTGAGGCTCCTGAACCTGCTGACATATTATATATATATACAATTATTTCTTTTCTATAGTAGGCAAATCATTCTTTGTTGAAATTTTTGTATTTGACTCTGCTAATTTAACGGGATACCATTTTTTAAATTTATAATTATATAGACATATCATTTTGTATTCTTTGTCTAAATGAACAAAACGGTCATCTTTTTCATTTTCAAATTCTTCTTCATCATCGCTTTCTTCCAATGCGTCTAAGTTGTCATTTTCTTTAATTTTTCTAAATAATTTGTTCATCATAACACTTGTGTTAAAATTAGGAATAAGAGCTACATCATAATACATGTAATTATTTGATACTTTAATATCATCGCAATATAAATGGTAAATGTCATTTTGTATATCTGGTCTTACTAGAAAAACAATTTGTTTCTTTGTCGGTGGTTCATTCTTTATAATTTCTCTCTTTGTTGTATTTTTAATAACTATTTTTTCTTTGGGAATTTCTATGCGTGCTATATTTTGTTCTTTCTTTTGAATAACTGGTATAGGTTCATTAGAAGATTCAATAAAACATTTATACGAAGTAAATAAGTAAGAATTTATTGTATTAAATGACCTAAATTGTATAGTATCTATTTTATAATTTACATTTTTTATTTTACTAATTAAATCTGTTACATTTTCGCTTAATAATGGTAGTCCAAAAACGATAAACGAATTATTATATGAAACCTGTTTTAAATTTGTTTTAAGTAACTCTTTAAATATTAATAACTTATTTCCCCATTTCTCTCTTTCAATATGTTTTCCTTTGTAAAAGTAAATATCTTCAATACTAAAAAACCTATTGTAAGAGTAACTAAAAACAGTGCCATATAATATGGTTCCGCTTCCATATGATAACTCATTTGAAAAACATGCGTTTGTAATACGTATATCCTTTATTTGTTTTTTGTCTGACAGTTCCATAATAAAACAAACATTTCTCTCATTAAAGGTAGAAAACCATGTAAAACATTTTTTTCCTTCTGGGATTGCTAATATTATGTCAGCATTATAAACATTCTTATGTATTATATTTTCATAAGAAAGTTTTACATTGGGAAATTCTGATAAAATAGACTCTTTGTCATTATTTGTAAGCATAGTTATTAAATAATACTACATTGTAATCTTTATATTATTTATAAAGTTGAATATGAATTAGATGACATTATAGAATCTAAAACGGATATATTTGTTCCAGAGACATTAGAATCATTTAATTGTTTCTTTAAAAAATTCTTAAGTTCACTTTTCATATTTGGTTTTTCTGTTTTTGGTAATAAATCAACGATTGAATATTCTTCATCAGAAGCCTTTGAATTATTTTGAATTATATTAAACATATTTTCATATTTTTGTGTAGGGCTATTTACTAAATCTTTTATTTTTGGAACGGTTAATGTTGATGTAAAAAAATTTATTAAATGATGAACCAAAAAAATTAGTAATATTGATATAACTGTAATTTGAATAACCCAAAATAACATATTATATTAAAATATTAGTTTAAGAGAGATAAAACACAAATATTTATATTTCATATTGTATGTAAAATAAAAGTAATACACTAAATAGCTTCTATAATACTAGATATAGTTTATATTTTTGTAATGATTATATATATATGCCAAAACAATATTTATTTAATTTAGGTTTAAATCAGCATAATTTAGGTGGCAATCATAAAATAGAAGGCGTGTCTATAAATATAGGTGCAACAAAAGGAAGAGGGTCTTCAACTCGTATATTCAATTATTGTAGAGAAAGGTCTTCAAACCCTTCATTATGTATTGATGAATTCATTACAATATCTGCATCTCCAACTCCATCTTGTCCGCCTATAAATATAAGCACTGTAGCAACATTTAATGGAACCTCATGGGTTTTAAATGCTGACACCACAGTATTAGCATGTCAAACATTTACAGTTGATGTTCTAGACACATTAATAATACCTAATGGACTCACCATTACTAATAATGGTACAATTAATAACAATGGCACAATTACTAATGATGGCACATTTACTAACAATGGGACAATTACTAACAATGGCAAAATTAATAATAATGGCACAATTAATAACAATATAGGCGCAACATTAACAAACAATAAAAATGTTAATAACTATGGCACAATTGCTAATAACGGAACAATAACTAACAATAATACTATTTTTTTATACTCATTTATAAATTATAATATAATTACCAATACTGGTTCATTTATAAATAATGGTGAATTTTCCAACTCGGGAGGAACATTTGGAAATTCTGGTGGAACAATTACCAACAACGGACTATTTTTTAACAAAGGTGGCACGCTTAACAATACTAGTGGAATATTTATAAACAATTCTAGTTTAGCAATAGTGAATAACTCAGGCGCCATAATTACCAATTCAGGTGGATTATTTACCAACAATGGAACAGTTTCGAATACCGCTCAATTTAGGAATGGTGGTTCTACTTGTCCAGCAGGAACTATTAATGGAACAAATGGAACATCTACTATTACACCAATCGCACCTACTACTGCTTGTTAGAAAATATATATTTTACAAGTTTAAGAGAGATAAAAATACATTTAATTCTTGTTTAACAAAATCATTATTAATATCTATTTCATCAGAAATATCAAAATAAAAATTAGATGGAACCATATTATATTCTTTACTAAATGACATGTTGGTTGAATTTGCTATATCATTATTGCCTTCAATTATTAGTTTAATTTTTGATTTATTGTTTGTTGCGAAACAACATTTTTTTAATGTGAATGCCATGTGTTCTACTGGGAGTTGATTGGAATTTTCATAGGTATTTATTGAATGGTCAATTAAAAGTGTAAATGATTTATAATAATTTTTAACGACAACAATCTCCTTATCAATTGTATTCATTTTTAAAAAATTATTATTATCAACAGTAAATATTCCTTCTTTTGAATATAATTGAATATTAATTTCAGAACTGATATAGTATTTATCGAGTAATTTCATAAATTTATGTAATGATTTAATGTCATAATTTTTAACAAATATTTTCATAATATAAATATATTGTATAAACTATTTAAACCTATTCAAATAATTATAAATAATCATGTCACAATCAGTAAGTATTATAATTGTTGAAAAAAATGGTGTATTAAAACCTTTAACAATTAAGGATTTTAAAGAAGAAGAGTTATATAAGAAATGTGGATTTAAAAAGCCAGACCAGTTTATTAAACAAACGCAATGGACTTCTAAATATGAAGGAAAAAAATATATTATACAGGTGTTTGCGAAGTCTGATGGAAGAGCTAATAGTGAAAACAAATATGATTTCCCTCCACCAATAGATACCAAACTTTTTTTCGGAAACTGTGCTATAGTTGCCTCTTTAAATAATGAAAATGGAACTAATGTATATACAGATTTGTCAATCCCATTATGGGCAAAAATTTATGAAAAGTTATTTGGCGGGTTCGAAGATTTAACTTTAACAACAGGAGATGATGACGAAGAAGAAGATGAATTAGCTAATGTCCCTAAGGAGAAAAAAACAAAGCATGGTTATTTAAAGGATGGATTTGTTGTTGATAGCGATGGTTCCGAAGATGACGATGGTGATGATATTGTAAGTGAAGATGATACAGAAGATGACGATGGTGTTAATGAACCTGAAGAGGATGATTGTGATGTCGTCATAGAAGACATTGGTTCTGAGTTAAGTGAAGAATCTTATGATTACGAATCTGATAGTAACGAAAAGTAATTATAAATTACTTCATTATGTAGTTATATAAATAGTAAATTTGTAATAGTTATACAATAAATAATTATTACAGATTATAATATAAAATATTATTTATAATAAAAATAATTATAAATAATGTTAATTTATATTTTTATATATTTTTTTTTATTTATGAGTAGTTTAGTTAATGGAGATAAAATTAGAGGTATAAATATAGGCGGTTGGCTTGTTTTAGAGCCATGGATAACCCCATCATTATTTTATCAATTTTTAGGCTCTCAAAACAAAATTGGAATGGATATGTATAGTTTTTGCGATATTTTAGGACCAAAAGAAGCTAACAGACAATTAAAAAAACATTGGGAAACATGGATTTCTGAACAAGAAATTCAATTACTTATTTCTAATAACATTAATTTATTACGTATTCCTATTGGGGATTGGATGTATTTACCATACGGACCTTTTGCTAAAACGGAAGATGGTGTTCAATGCACAGATGGAGCTATAGAAATGCTTGATACATTATTTTTATTAGCTGAAAAACATAATATAAAAATATTACTTGATTTACACGGTGTAAAAGGTTCGCAAAATGGATTTGATAATAGCGGCGAGTCACGTAAAGTAATAATAGATAAAAATAAATTTACACATTGGGAAACTAGAGAGGCAAATTGGGTTGGTGAATTTAATTCAGAAACAAAAGAATATATATCCTTTGACAATGATTCTATTCAACATAGCAAAGATGTATTATATATAATTATTAATAAATATTATAATTATCCAGCACTATATGGTTTGAATATTTTAAATGAGCCATGGGAATTTACACCAGAAATATTTTTAAAAGAATTTTATCAGGATATTTTTAATGCTTTTGTTAAGGTAATGAGCAATGACAAAGTATTTATTATACATGATTCTTTTCGTTCAGATATATGGAGAAATTTTGAATTTATTGACAACACAAAAAATATAACTATATTAATAGATACACATCAATATACTGCATGGAATAGTAAATATGAGTCATTTGAAACACTCGTTGATAGTGCTACAAAATGGCAAAGTCCTCCTATAAAATATAAATATGTCATTGGCGAATGGAGCTTAGCTATCGATAATTGTGAAATGTGGTTAAATGGTTTTATGGATAATGTTCCAAATTATCCATTATTTGAATGTACATATGCGAAGTGTCCAAAATATAATTTATTTAAATCCGATTTACTACGCTCTAAATATGGACCATTTGGAACTGGTGTATCATACCCAATTGAGGATTACCAATGTCCTGTTAGTATTTCATTACAAAATCATTTTAATTTACCGACACGTTTAGAAAAAAGCCTAGCTAAGGATTTATTTGAAGCAAAAGCGGGCGCGTTTGAAAAAGAAACAGCTGGGTGGATTTTTTGGAATTTTAAGACGGAATCTTCATCTTATCAATGGGACTATTTATCTTATATTAAATTAACTACAACAAATAATAATATTAATAATATTAACAAAACATTATACAATGATTATTATGATAATGTAAAAAACAACTTTATTTTAACATTTGTAATTATTTTGATGATTTGTAGTATAACATATCTATACAGGCATTTACAAAATTTATACAATAGAAGAGACTATCATGTAATATCTGATAAGGATTTTGATAAAGAAGTTTTGTTTTCTATATAAATTTACAACTTATATTTACTATTCAAAAATAAGACCGCAAATTATATATTACAAAATAAAATTGATATTGATTTAAATATAAAATTAATATGTAAATCAATAACATGTCATCTTTTCGTAAAATAGATAATCCTGAAATATTTCGCAATAACATTAGGAAAAAAATTATTGAAATTATTGAAAATGAAAAGAATACTGTTAATCTCGAAAAGGGAATTTTTAATTATACTTTGAAAGAAGCAGAGAGAAGAAAGGTAGTAAAAAAATGGGATAACGCACATTTTGTTCAAATTTATATAGACCATCTTCGAAGTATTTTAGCAAATTTAAAAGGGGATATATTGCTTCATATTAAAGATGGTACTGTTAAACCTCACACAGTTGCTTTTATGACACATCAAGAATTATGCCCTGACAAATGGTCTAAGCTAATTGAAACTAAGTCTAAACGCGATAAAAACATATTTGAAAATAACGTGGCAGCATCTACAGATACTTTTACTTGTCGCAAATGTAAAGGCAATCAATGTACCTATTATCAAATGCAAACCAGGTCGGCTGATGAACCTATGACTATTTTCGTAACGTGTATAGATTGTGGAAATAGATTTAAAACTTCTTAACCAAAGACATAATATTTTACGCAGTTATATATTTAATTATATAAAATAATAAAAAGAATGGTAATACAGTTTGGCAAAATAAATTAATGTATTTTTTAATGTTTATGAATATAAAAAAAGGTGGAACACGTAAATCCAACATTTTATCAGAAACTTTTGTTTTTTCATAAATAAACTCACGTATTATATCATTTGGAAATTCAGGCGCTATTTTTCTAATAAACATAACAAATTTATCATTTTCTAATGATTTAGTAATAAATTTAATATCTAATTCATTTCCATCTTTAAATAAATGAGGACTAGTTGGACTACTACATCTATACCAATCAGTCATATGACTTACATTAGATATTACAGAAGACACATTTTTCCCCATAAAATCTATTTGTTTATAAGCATACATAATAATAGCAAATAAACTTTCATTTGCTAATCCACCAGAACATATAGTTTTTGTGATTTTTTGTTGATTATTTATAAATAGTAAACATTGATGAACATGTTCTCTCTTCATAACAAACCAAGGGTCATTTGCTAATCTAAATTCTTCTGGTAGTAGAGCAAGATTAGCTCTTTTATGAAACTCAATGTTCCACCATGCTTTTTTCCAACTTAAAATGCTTTTGTTATAATAATTATAAAATAAGTATCTGAACCTTTTTGGAGATATAATTGGACAACAAGAATCTGTAAGCATACAAAACCATGTGTTATTATTATCATCATGATTAATAGCAAAACTCATTAAAGATGCGTAAGCTGGTATTACATGGTAATAGCTGGTTTCATGTATATAATTTGGTGGAATTGTATGTCGCATTATCCATTCAGATTTAATTTTTGTCAAATCTTTATAATAAAAATAAATGTTGATTATATCTTTATTTGGCTCAATCCATTCTCTCCATATATCTTCTTTGTTAAGTATATGTTCATAGCTTATAATAAAACAAAGAGCAATTTTCATAATATATTTTTAAATTAATTTTTAAACTATAATAAAAATATAATATAATTATACTTTAACGTTCCATTTTTTCACATAATCTAGTCATTTCATTAACACCAAGATCCGTGATTTCATATTCTGGACCTGTTCTTAGTGACATTATTTCAAATAATGACCATACAAAAACTTTTATGTTTTTATATAAAATTATAAAATATTGATACATAATTTATAATAACAATAATAATATTTATATCATTTCCAATAAAATAAACTATTTATTCCTGTAATTTTTGCGGAATTATTACAAGGTATTATATTATAACATTCATTTAGTAATTCATTGTCTTCATAAATATTATCATTTTTGCTTTCTATATTTTTAGTAATATTATAGGATTCATCGCATGTATATTGTGGTGAATTCAATTGAGTAGTAATATTTTCTTCTATACATGTAATAGTTGTATCATTATCCTCAAGCAATTTATCTATTTTGTTATGTAATAATTCTAATTTATTGTTTATTTTTTTTATAATAAATAATTGTTCTATATTTTGTAAATAAATATCCTTTGTTGTAAAATAATTTATCAATGTCATAGTTCCAGTAAATAACATAAAAAAAGCTAATCCCTTAAACATATTATCTGATTTTTCATAAGCATTTGTTTTTTTTATTATTTTTGTAATAGCTTCAGCTAATTTGTGTGATACATTTGTATCTGACATAAATATTATACATTGTTATTATGATATTTTTAATATATTTCAAAAATAAAATTGATTATAATATAATGATGATTCATAATACTATTAAAATATATTAAAGATGAAGTCAGAAACTGTTTTTATACAAGGATTGAAGAGAGAAATAGTATTTCATATTGGACAAAATCAAACTGAAAACTTTTCTGTAATTGATAAAGGAAATGGTAATGATTTATGGTTTCATGCAAATGATTGTTCATCATGTCATGTAGTTGGTGAAGTTCCAGAAGATATTAATAAAAAAGACATGATATATATTATAAAAGCAGGGGGATTACTTTGTAAAAATAATACAAATAAACTAAAAAGTTTAAAAAATGTGACAATAACTTATGCTTGTGTTAAATATGTTACGAAAACTGATATTCCAGGAATGGTAACTACACAAAATACAAGAAAAATAATTTTAAAATAATAAATGTATAATTTTAAAATACAACAAAAAATATAATTACGATAAATCAGGTTATTTTTTTTGTGAAAAAAAATATATTAGTATATGTTATAATGGGCAAAAACTGGCATTCGATAACCATAAATTCTTCTAGCACAGGAAACTCTGTATTTAATGGATTTTTCAGTGTAGATAACGTTACAAATTATATTGATGAATTTTATAATTATTCGAATCCAACTGTTAATATTATAGCTCATACTCCTAATGATTATGGTGCGGATTTTTTATTTGTAGACAACGACTTTACATATAATGGAGCAGCAATTACAAGTATTCCATCGTTAGATAGTGCGTATAATGCGCAAGAATGGTTGTTGTGGAAGGATTCTACTAGTAATACATTTGGTATAAGTTATACAGATGAATTAAGTTATAAAGTGTCGTCAAGAACATGGCTTGACTTGGCTTCTCATCCTTATACATTTGTTTTTGCTTCTATCCCTGCTCCGTCGTGCTTCAATCATGATACCAAAATCCTTTGCCTAACTGAACAATTAGAGGAAAAGTATTTACCTATTCAATCATTAAAGAAAGGAGATATTGTTAAAACATATTTACATGGATACAGAAGAATTGAGCATATTGGTAAGGGTAGTATGACAAATAACCCTAATTCTTTTGATAGATGTATGTATAAAATGGTAAAAACAGAAGAAAATGGATTAACGGAAGATTTAATTATTACAGGATGGCATGCTATTTTAGTTGATAAGTTGTCTAACCAAGAATTAGAAGTTCAAAAAAACATAGAGTTTCAAGAAAAAATTGACGATAAATATTTATTGCTATCAAGTTCATGTGATAGATTTGTCACAATAAAAGATGCGAACTTATATGTTTATTATCATTTATCATTGGAGAATGATGGCGACCATGACAAAAGATTTGGAATTTGGGCAAATGGAATTTTAACAGAAACTACCTCTAAAAATTTTTTTATGGAGCATAAATATGAAGACATTTAACCTATTTTCCAAGTTATATAGTGTATATTTTTTAAATAATTAAAAAATATAAATTATTACAATTTTAAATATACGAATAAAATAAATTAGAAATCGATGTTTTCCAAGTCGTTAAGTTTCCAGTATTCACATGAACCATTTGGTATTGGTCTTTTAATAATAAAAGGAATTTTTTTTTCTCTTAGTTCAAGTTCAGCAATAATATAAGCATCCACAATATTCTCTGGAACCTTAACAAGTGGTTTTGCTCCTGTTTCAATTTGTTTAGCTCTTTGACCAAGAATTCTAGCTTTTTCGTATTTAGTCAAATAAGGTATGGTTCTATGTAAAGGGTCTACAATAATATTATCACTATTTCTAACAATAGAAGTTAATTTTGAAATTTCATCATAATTATGTACTAAACATTCTGGATGAAAATCATTGATATAATTTTTAGTAATTTCACTATCAAATTTTTGTAAATAATGCTCATCATATTCATCATCATCATCATCATCGTCATCAATAACCAAGGGCACTGGTTTTTTATTTTTAACATTTTTCGTTTTGCTAGAAGACCCCGCTTTTTGAATTTGGTCTCCATTTTCATCAAGCTCTATATCTATGCTAGTGTCATCATCGTCGTCTTCATCGTCTTCATCTTCAATTTCGGATTCAGAAACATAATCCATTTCATCCCCCCTACCCACTTTTTCTACATCTACATCTTCATCTTCATCCTCTTCTTCATCTGAATTCTCATCGTTATATGCTTCAACATTATTAGCAGGTTTAAATACTAATGGTTTTTTGGGCGTATTATTTTTTACAATTACTTCATTATCACTTTCAGAATCAACGTCTGAATAATAATCGCTTTCGTTATCGCTCATTGTTATTTATATTTACTAAAGATACTTTTAAATAAAAAATTCAATTTTCTTTTTATTTAAAATTTTAATAAATTTATAAACGTAAATTTATGAATAATCGTATTAAAATATTTATTATATTATTAATTACGATTGTTCAATAGTGCTCCATACTTCATCACATTCAGTACATAAATATATATATTTCATATTAGTATCATCATATCTTATGTAAATGATTTCTCTCTCTTTATCTTTTGTATTAGTTTGACAATCCGCATTAGGACATAAAATGGTATTTATACGTGGTAATGTAGGGTCATATTTTGTATATTTATTGATTATGTGATTAAATGACTGCGTGCTTTTCTTAATTTGTGTTTTAGATACACATACATTTTCTAAAGCAAGCAACTTATCTTCATTTCCACAATTTCTACAATAATATACGAGTTTATTAGGGTCGTCGCTGTTTATGCGAATATAATACATATTAGAACAGTTATTACAGAAATGCATGATTATTATATAATATACTTTTACATTATTTGTTTATTTCAATTTTGTTTAAAATTATAATTTAAATAAAACATATTATTATATCTATATAATTTCAACAATATATTTAGTTTCATTCAGTTTTTCAATTACTTTTCCATAGTCAACTACAACATTCATACCATAAAAACCTGTTTTGAATCTTTTATATTCATTATTAAAATCTATATTTTTTTTTTTAGCTAATTCCATTAACTTATCAAAATTCTTGATGAAATTTTCTTTAATAAAAGGGTAAAAATTATTAAAAAACGGCATGAAAATGCCTGATTTCTTGCTAACAATATCACAAACTGCTATATCTAAATTTGCGAATTGTATAATCTCTTCATATGACTCCATATCATTATGTTTTGTTGTAACTCCAGGTTCATTTAACAAAGGTTCTTTACAAAGCAAAGTGCAAAGGGTTAAAAGGACTGTTGAAATAGTTTGACATGATGTCCATTGGTCGCCTCGCCATGTATTCAATATTGATATACACACTTTACCGCACGTGTATAAATTAGGATTGAAACGAATTTGATTTCCATTGGTCCAGTAAGTAACTTTTGGAGGACTATGAGGATAATCCATGGGATATGTAAATTCAAAAAAATAGTTTCCCCCAAAGTAAGGTGTATCTTCTGGACCAACAATTAAAGCATATCCCTTCATCATATCACTATCATCATGTATATAGTATATACCATTTTCAGTTAAAGGATTTTTAAAGATATGTTTTACATCTTTTAATAATCTATTAATAGTTTCTTTTGATACAAATGTAGCCATTGTCTATATAGTTTATTGTATTATTTTTAAACCAATTTTCAAATATAATCTACAGCAATATTTTTATAGTTATCAAACAATATAATTTAACAATTTTATTTTTAAAAAAATGAAATAGAAAAATGTTATTATATTATAACAATAATGAATAATATGACAACAACGTGCCAATTTAAAGACCTTAATGAATTTCTAGCAAAGCATAGCGCTAAGAATGAGAAAGGTCACACATCAACGCACACAAGAATTCCTGATAAAGAAATGAACATATATGCGGGTTCATACATAATTCCAAAAGAAGAATTGTCTTTGTTTTATAACCTTTATTACGATAGTATTTTTATAAAAAAGAAACGAGAATATCTAACAGAAAGACAACTTGAAAATGGAGGACCTATGGCAGTGGATTTTGATTTTAGATATAATTATGATGTAGAAAAAAGACAACATACGAATGAACATATTCAAGATATGATTGTTTTATATTTAGAGGAACTTAAAGAATATTTCTTGTTCGAAGGAAATAAACCATTTAATATATATATATTTGAAAAACCAAATGTAAATAGATTAGAAGATAAAAGTTTAACAAAAGATGGCATTCATATGATTATAGGATGTCAAATTGATCATACTATTCAGATGATGATCCGTGATAAAATACTAAAAAAATTGCCAGAAATATGGGATTTACCTTTAAATAATAATTGGGATTCAGTTTTAGATGAAGGAATTAGCAAGGGAAAAACAAATTGGCAATTATTTGGTTCCAGAAAACCAGGGAATGAAGCGTATGAATTAACACAGTATTTTACAATTACATATGATACATCTGATGGTGAATTTATGATGGATGAAAAAAAAGTTGTGGATTTTGACCTTAAAAATAATTTCGCAAAACTATCGGTTCAATGCGATACTAATCCAAGGTTTGAGATTAATCCTAAAATTATAGATGCTTACAATAAACGTTTGGAAACTACTGGTCAAAAAATAAAAAAACCTTCTAGTAAAACAAAAGTAAATCTACTCGTTGAACAAGATGAAGAAGATAGTGAAGATGAAAATTATATATCTATAAATGATATTAAAGATAGAGAAACTTTAGAACGTGCTGTTAGCAATTTAATTAAAAATTTCGATAAAACCCGTAATTATGAAGCAAAAGAAGCACATTTATTTAGTCAAATTTTACCAGCAAAATATTACGAGCCTGGGTCTCATTTATTGAATAGACAGGTAGCGTTTGCTTTAAAACATACAGATGATAAACTATTCCTATCATGGATTTTATTGAGAAGTAAAGCGTCTGATTTTGAATATAGTTCAATTCCAGATTTATTTCATCAGTGGAAAAAATATTTTAACACATCAAAAGAAGGTGTTACTAAACGGTCGATTATGTATTGGGCTCGTAAAGAAAATTTTGAAGAATATGAAAAAATAAATAAGGAAACAATTGACTATTATGTTGAAGCAGCCGTAGAGACATCTACAGAATATGATTTGGCAGTTGTTTTGAAGCAGATGTTTAAAGATAAATATGTATGTGTAAGTTATGATAAAAAAGGTATATGGTATGTATTTGAAAATCACAGATGGACATTAGACAAAGGGTTGACACTAAGGAAAAAAATATCAAAAAATATGTATGACTTATTCTCGAGCAAAGCTGACCAAATTCAGAATGAGTTATTTGAATATCAAAGTGATGATGATAGAAAGTCATATTTACAAAAGAAAGTGAAAATTGTCGGGGAAATAAAAATTAAGCTCAAGAAGACAAATGATAAAAATAATATTTTGCGTGAAGCCGCTGAGATATTTTATGATGGTGATTTTATTAAAAATATGGATACAAATAAATATTTATTGTGTTTTAATAATGGCGTAGTTGATTTTAAGAACAAAATCTTCAGAGAAGGATATCCAGAGGACTATATCACAATGACAACTAGAATTAACTACATTCCATATGACAAAAAAAATCCAGAAACAATAGAAAAAACGGAACAAATAGTAAGTTTTATGGATAAATTGTTTCCTATACCTGATGTAAATAAATATATGTGGGACCATTTAGCATCGTGCTTAATTGGTGCTAATAAAAATCAAACATTTAATGTTTATCATGGTTCTGGAAGCAATGGCAAGTCAATTGTTGCGGATTTCATGTCAGTTACATTAGGTGAATATAAAGGAACAGTTCCAATTACTCTTGTTACAGAAAAAAGAGGATTAATTGGTGGAACTTCAGATGAGGTTCTTAAATTGAAAGGTAAGAGATATGCGGTTATGCAAGAGCCTTCAAAAGGTGTCAAGTTGAATGAAGGTATCATGAAGGAACTTACAGGAGGAGACCCAATTCAAGCAAGAGGATTGTATTCAGAATCAGAAATATTCGAGCCACAGTTTAATTTAGTAGTATGTACAAATAATTTGTTTGATATTGAAAGTCAAGATGATGGAACATGGAGACGTATAAGAAAGGTTGATTTTGTATCTAAATTTATTGATGAGTCTGAAGAGCATACAGATGACACAGAATATGTATTTATGAAGGATAAAGAATTAAAGGATAAATTGCCTTTATTAGCTCCTACATTCGCAAGTATGTTAGTAGAACGTGCTTTCATTACTGACGGAATTGTTGAAAATTGTGAAACTGTTATTAAGGCATCCATGAAATATAGAAATGGGCAAGACCATATTGCTGGATTTATTAGCGAGAACGTTATTAAAACTAATAATCCTAAGGATGTAATTAAGAAAACAGCATTAACTGGTCAGTTTAAGATATGGTTTCAAGAGTCTCAAGGAGCTAGAAAAATGCCAAAAGGCGAAGAATTGTATAGTTACATGGACAAAAAATTTGGCGTTTGTAAGAAAACAGGATGGCATGGTGTTAAAATTGTTTATCCAGAAGAGGAAGAAGACCCCATGAATGAGTTTCATGATTGAGTCGTAGATTGGTTCTAAAATTAAAGTTATAAATTGTATTTTTTTACCTAATACAACATTATTTACATCATTTAATATTTAATCTTAAATGGTGTAAATTAAATAGATAGCCTGACATTTTTTGGAAATAAATCGTAAATGTAATGAGCAAATTCTATAATATAGCTTAATAACCAACTTGAAATAAAAGGTAGTCCAATTAAACTAATCATAATAGCTAACCTGTATTTCCAACTAATTTGTGATGGATATACAAATGATAATACACCAAAACTAATAGCAACTATAACATAAACTATAATCAAAATATATGAATAAATAAATTTTAAATTGTCTATTCCTTGTTCTTGATAAAACGTTTTTCTCTCATTTGTCAAAATGTCAGAGGTGTCATCCTTTAATGTTTTATATAATTCTACATTATCTTTCTTATATTTTAAATATAGTTCAACAATATTCTTAAAATTTATTAAAAGACCATTGTAAGTAGATAATTGACTCTCGATTTTTGCTACTTCTTCATCAAAATTTTGTTGAAATGTACTAGCTATTTGGTCTGATTTTTGATTTATTTGTTGATGTTCTAGTTGGTTGTATGCTAATTCGCCTTGAGTAAAAGTAATATATTCTTTTTCGGATACTTGTAATTGATCAGAGGCTGTAGCTAAATTAGATTGTTTGTTTATATAATTTTGCTTAAGTAATTCTTCTTTTTTTTTACGTTGGCATTCTGTGCCACAGCTTATAGTCTGTGATGCTTTTTCTAAGAAAGAGTTAAAATTATCGATATTAAATGAATTTGACATTGATATATTATATATCTATAAGAATTATATAAAAATTAATGTGCTGCTCTCCTAAAAATATTATTTAATGTTTATAATTAATAAAACTATTTCCAGCATTAGGTTGAATTTTAGAATCAGCATTTAATGTATATGAAGGTTTGCGGATTCCAGATGTTTTGGTAAGAACACTATTTAACATAGACTCAGTGACAAAGGATTCAACAGTAGAATCACCAATACATTGGTTCAATGAAGCATCATATGTTTGTCCAGCAGAACAACAAGCATCACCAATACAAGTTCCTGGCAACCCAACACTTCCCCATGGGTCTGATACATTGCTAGTAGAACCCGTTGTGTTTGTAGGAGGCATTGGCCATTGATATTCTTGATAACTCATATTATCACGCATAATAACTGAAGCAAAACGATACCAAAAATATATAGAACCTATAATAGCAACTATAGATATTAAAATATAATAAGGCATGTTTGGCAAAATACCTTTATTATTCAAAATCGCAAGAATAATAACTGGAACAAGTGTGAAAATAACAATCTTCATCAAGTTAGCATGTTCAGCATACTTATCTCCATAATAATCATTAATCTCAACAAGACGAATTTTATTACTTTTCTCTTCTTCCAAAAGTTCCAATCGTTTTTTAGCACGATTTAGCTCACTTTCAACAATAGCAATAGCGGCGGTTTGTTCTTGCAAAGTTCCAGTCGAAGAACTCAACGCATTTTGAAAAAAATTATTAACACCGCTTAATGTTTTATATAACCCGATACGCATATTTGAAAGTTGATTCATTCTTTGAATAATTTGTTCTTGTTGTTGTGTAGTTAAATTAGGATTTGTTTCTAAACTAGAGAAGAGTTGCTGTTCCATTTGTTGTAGTGATTGTATATCATTAAGAATTTGCTCATTATTTTCTTGAACATCAGGCAATCCAGACATATTATATAAAATATAAGAAGATAATTATATAATATAAATTGTAATTACACATTTATTTTTTCACTATATTCATTGTAACTAAAACAGCACCTGTTGCTAAAATAGTCCAAAACAAATACTCATAGTTCTTTTGTAAAACAACAATATCACTCTCATCTAAAATACGTTCAAATTGTGTATTAAATCCCTTTATTTTCTTGTTAGTATCATTTAAATTGGTTAAATAATTCCCTACACCTTGAACATTTTTATTCATTTGAACCTCTGCTTTTTGTGCGCCTTCACCAAATTCATTTGTAAAATTAGTTATTTGACTTGATAATAGACTTAATTGATTTTGAAGTTGTTCAAGTTGTTGTTTTTGAACACTTGTAGCGTTAGATAAACCATATTCTTGCTGAAGTGGGCCGCCATTTGGGTAATTTTGGTATGAAATACTATCTGTGTTATTTGTTGTACTTGGAACACCAATTGGAGTACTACTTGGCATTTTATTTCTAATATGAACATCAACCATAGGATTTATGTTAAGCGATTGTCCATTAGGATACATATTAGTAGTTTTTGGATAACATACATTATTTTGAGGTGTGTAAGCAAATCCACCGCATTCAGGATTATTGCTACAAGTAGTTTCACAAGCTTTTACAGTAGCACCACCATATGCTGCTCCAGGTATATCATCACCTCCGTTATCCATACCATTAATAACAGTATAGGCATTATCAAATTCAACATTGTTTTGTGGATAAGTATGTAATTCAGCATTTTGGTCAATATAAGCAACTTGTCCATAATTTGCTTTATTTCCCATTTGGTCAATCGCATAAAGTGAATTTATGTTATTTGTGTTTCCTACATAATTACCATCAGCAAGTGATGAAGTAGAACATCCTGGATTTTGATTGCTTGTATATAAAACAAGATTACCATCATTTTGCATAAGAAGAAAAATACTTCCATCTGAATTTCCTATAAATTGTCCAGGTGACATTGTTGTGCCTACAGAAATCCAGCTTCCTAAAGAACCTGGGCTAGTAGCACTGTATTTTGGATTAGGAGATTTTTGTTTTCCATTTGTCATAGTGCACCATATAGCTCCTTGAATGTCGCCAGGACCTGAACCTCTATAAAGACATAAATTTCCATCATCTTGGCAAACCAACCAATAATGACTTGTGCCATTACTGGAATAAACCGCATTTGACCATCCACCACCGACAATATAGCCTCCTACATTTTGACAATTAGTAGCAGGACCATATGACATCGCTTGTTGTAAGTTATTTGTAAAGCCTCCTTGACCATATCCTTGACCATTAGCGCATTGAATAGAAAAATATTGGTGTTGGTAATTTGTAGCTATTGAAAAAGCTGTAGCATAATTTATTGACCAATCGTTTCCTCCCATAAAAGTGGATACTGAGCCATCTGTATTAATTAAAGGGATAGCACGATTTGGACCATCGCCATAACAACCTAAATAATTTGCTGGTGTAGCATTTGTAGAAGGTGTATTATAAACAGTTGTTCCACTAGAGTTAAGAACACTTAATGACCCACTTAGAGATACAGTAGCACTAGCACCAGGGTTACTCGTTTCTCCTGAACCTGTGTTTGATGCCCAAAGTGGCACCAGTGAATACGTAAATCCTTCTCCAGCGGATTGCATGCTACTTGAATTATTACCAAGGACGCATGTTCCAACGCCGCTGCTATTTACTTGCTGTAAACCAAAATATTGGTTTCCACTATTTAAAGCCAATTGTTGGCATTGTGAAAAAGTTAATTGTTCGGAGGTTGAATTCGCAGGAGTATTAAAACAACCGATATATGATGATTTTTTATTGTTGGTTAATGAATTAACATAAACATTGGAGCCTTCATTTCCACATGTTTGACCCTGGACCATTGGTGTTCCAGTTATCAATGATGGCTTGGTCGGTATAGTTGAACCGTTAGCACTATATGGAGCAAACGGAATATTTACTTGAACCAAATTAGTGGTAGATGGACATCCATTGTTTCCTGCGGTGGATTGGAATATAGATTCATTTTCATACCATTTAGCAACACCTTGTTGAGTTACATAACATATATTTCCGTCTGAAAATTTCACATTTTTTCCTAAATAAGGATTACTTTTACTTATTCTGTTAATATAAGCGGCTGATGTGCCATTTATTTCAGCTAATAAAGTTTCGAATTCATTTAACTTGTTTTTATGTTGATTCCTTAAATTTTCTAAGGTTTGTTGTTGTGAAGAAAAATTATTTTTTCGAATAATATTATTTGATTCTCTAGTTAAGCCATTCGCAGATAAGTTCATATCTTTTAAATTTAATCCACCAAATCCCTCTTTGCCACTTAAATTATTTGATGATTTCTCTAAATTATGTTTAATTTTTTTTTGGTATTTCTTAAATTTTTCTCCTTGATTTAAAGCAGGTGTTGAATTGTAAGAATTGTTTTTGTATTCTTTATATTCTGAGACACTATCTGTTATAGACTTACTTTTTGTTAAATCATTTAAATTTGAAAATAGATTCGTTATAGTTGTCATATTAATATAATGAGATA
>Ga0209188_1000375_pt1 | contig 45188 bp, 74 predicted proteins | sample C_130625_EF_Meta_FD_187307 | JGI IMG/M metagenome (GOLD analysis project Ga0209188, IMG submission 187307) | Freshwater microbial communities from Lake Croche, Canada to study carbon cycling - C_130625_EF_MetaG (SPAdes) (version 2) | ecosystem: Environmental > Aquatic > Freshwater > Lake...
GGTTGGAAGGAAAGGACAAGCTTAAAATAAACCCACTTCTTGAACGTCGTAAGAGAAGTTCTCAAGCTTGCATTGGTCTTTTTTCGAGAGCTTTTCAAAGTTCTCTTTAGCCCAAGCAATGAAATCCTCAATCCTCTCAATCTCTTTATCGATGCTGTACTTGGCTTTTTCGGTGTTCTTATTTTTCATGCTTTCATTATGACAGCTCTTGGAAGGAACCTCAAGAGGAATTCTTTTTGCTTTCCTTATTGCCGTGCCTAGGGGGACTCTATATAATGAATGGACAATAAGAGAAGGGCCGAAGAGCAGGGGCCAGGTTAAAAACAGCTCGATAGTCTGGTAAGACAGATGTATGTTAGTTAGCTCAGGGTATCCTGATGACCTCACATCAGAAAAAGAAGTAAAGTGGCTAGAATCACTACAGATCTAGCAAATGAGTGGATATTAGGTAATTTTCTTCTTGCTAACTTTAAAGAAAACACTTATTATAAAAGAATCAAATGAACTGAATCGATGATATAAGATCAATGATTTTAAACATCAAGAGAAAGTAAAAGAATTAACAGAGAGAAACCTAGAGAGAAACCTAGAGAGAAACCTAGAGAGAAAAAGCTTGTAAACACCGGCGAGAGAAATTATACTATTCCTTATGTTACATTATCTCACATCCAATTTAAATGATATAATCTTTGTTTCTTGTTACTTTCTAGGAATTATATTAATCTTTAAAGGTTTATCAAAAGACATATAGAGAGAAACCTAGAGAGAGAAACCTAGAGAGAAAATCGTTTAGTTTAAAAAGAAGAAATCACTTAGATGATCTAAGCAAAAGAAAACCCAGCCTATTAGAGCCGGGTAATCTTTAATGTTTTTTTAGTTATTGAGTTTTGTCTAGATAGCCTTATCGATTTATGTAACTACTAAGTCTTTCTTTTAATTGTGCTGTAAGCTTATTTACAAAACTATCTAAAGCTTTATTTCCGGCACTAATTCCGCCTGTTCTTACAACATTTTTTAATTCTTCAACATTTAAAATAGCTGTAAAAACATCTGTCTTTGTTGAAACATCATTCTTTAAATTAATCTCTATAAAAGTTTTCATTCTATTTTTATTTAGCTTGAAAAACATCTATTTTCTACTATTCTTTTGTTTATCCGTCTATTTTAACTCCTTTCTTGTGCATTTTACACCTTTTTTCTTTTATAACATAAGTACATACAATATGTTATGTCTGTTTATACTCCTCTTTTTCTTGTTTCTCTTTTTTACTAAATCCTATACAAATTCTTCTATTTTCATGGATTTTCTCTTAGATTACTGTCTTTTTATCATACTTTTTCTTATTCTTCCCTTACCTTTATTATTTATTCTTTGTTTATTTCTTACTTTTTTATAAGTAATTGATATGGATTTCCGTAATTTAGTACTGAAGACAATCTATGAGGAGCACGATCCCTTTATAACTTATGTTCGTTATATGTCCGAAGATGAGCTTATTAAGATAGGTATGAAACTGGAGAAACATAAGGATCATTTAGCAAATGTATTAGATTTTAATAAAGGATGGTACGTTGACTTTGGTGCCGGGGCTGCAGAGTACATAATATCTTTTAATACTTCTTGGAAAGGAGAGGTTCATTTAGGGTATGCCTTTGAAGTGAATCCTCCCTTTTATTCTAATATAGGCGCAATACCGAAAGGTAATGGAAAGGCTTGTAAGGCCGTTGAACAATTTGAATTTAAACAAGATCTTACCCGAAAGCATGGATTATCTAAAGATCAAGCTGAATCAGCTTCCTCGGTTATTACCAAGATATGAACTTTAAACAATACTTTCTAGAGTCAACTTCTTGGAAGAGGGAAGCTTATACTGGTACCCATCATAAGAAGATTGAACCCATTCGGTCTCATTTATCTAGGCATGAAAAAGAACTTCTCCGTCAATGGCGTCATACCTTAAAGGTTGGAGACTTTGTAGACATTATTGATCGTTCTGGCTGGCTTAATGGTGTTATGCATGAGAATCGGCCTATAAAAGATATTAAAAGCATTCAAGCTGACCCTAATTTGTTTGATAACTATGAGATGGAAGACCTCTTTGCTACAGTAAATGGAGTAGGTACTAATGCCAATTGTCTATACCCTGTTGGCTATATGCCTAATGATCTATCTAGAGCAAATTTCGTAAAACAAGGAATATCGGCCGATCAGGCTGAAACTGCTATAAGAATATGAACTTTAAAGAATTAGTATTAGAAGCTCTTACTTCAGAAGATATAACCATTGTAGATATCTATCCTACCTATCCTGCCCACCCTGTTAAAAATAGAGGTGCTTGGACGGTTATCTTTCAGGTAAAGGGAGATCCAAAAGATTATGAGTTTTTTTATTTTGCACCGGATCCATATCGATCTCTCTTTAAAGAACCATACCCCTTTGATTATGCCGACGACGAATACCTAGATAACCGCTTACTTAGGGGTATGATAGAGAAGGTTAAAGCTTACTTAATAAGCAAGCATCATAACATTGATTATGATCAGGCTGTAACCATTACTAAGATATGAACTTTAAACAATACTTTATAGAAGCAGTTGGTAATAAGTGTGTAGTTATTAGAGAAGCTAATGAAGATGAGATAGATAATGTTAATAATTGGTTTTCCTGCGGTATACCAGATAATCTTATTAAGGCCATTGATAAGGGATGGATAGTTAGATGTATGGGAACAATAAATCAAATATTCCCGAACTATGCTACTGTTATGCAGAAGTACCTAGATGATCAATCGTATATAATCTTTAGTAAACATGGCCGTTGGATTAACTACTCAACCGATCGAGTACCTACAAATTTTTTACATAACACTGAACTAAAAAAAGCTATTAAATATTGGGAGCTTAGTAAGAGTTTAGAAAAAGAAGAAGGAATGTCTTCTGAGAAATCCCAACAACTAGCTACTACTATCCATAAAATATGAACTTTAAAGAATTAGTAAATGAAGCATTAGGTGAAAATGATGTTGTATTGTATCATGTTGGACCTGACAAATATAATCGGGACTTTAAAGAATGTTTTTTTAGATTTAAAGATAACGATAAATCATTCAAATTTTATTACATTGATAATGCTGTAAATTGTTTCATTATGCCAAAGACTGATGAAGATTATGTGCAGGCTCATATGGGTGCAAATTCCATCTTTACAGTATATCGTATACTACACAAGATAGTGCACGATCATTTAAAAGAAGAAGAAATTATAAAAGCCGGTGCTACTAAAGAACAAGCTCAAACTATTATAAAAATATAAATACTGTATGCTTCCGTTTGTATTTGTTAATGTTGAAAAAGGTGAAACTAATAAACCTAATCGTATACCTTATGTACTTACAGATGATATGGGGAGGAAATGGTCGGTAGTAAGATACACTGATACTCGAGACTTAATAGAATATAATGAATATCCAAAAGTTTATCGGGATATGGCCGGTATAAAAGAACGGCGACCGCTTTGGAGGAAGATAAACAATTACATTATTGATACAATTGATATGTGGGGTATCAGTCAGGAACTCATGAAGGCAGGAATGTCTGAAGAAGAAGCTGAAAGAGGTGCTAGGGTTATAAGAAAAATTTAAGCTTGCGGTTTTATTCATTTGTCTTTATTATTGACATAATGAAAGTAGAAGTTTTATCTATGATTGGCGAAGATTTATACCTTTGTAAGGATAGTCTTGGTTGTTTCTTTGATGCTTTAAAGTTAAAAGATGAACCAAACTTTAAAGATAACTGGAGCTTTCCTTTAGGTGAACCTGATGATCTTGATATTAAAGCTTTAAGCAAAGCTGTTAATGAGTTTAACTATAAAAGAGAAATGGAAGATAAACTCATTAAAGAAGGATTAAATGCTGATCAAATTGTTACAGCTATTAGAATTTGATTAAATATCCTATAATGGATTTTAAGCAGTTAGTATTAGAAGAGCTTATTGACTACAAAGGTATTACCTTCAAGTTAGTAGGAGGGGTAAAATATATGAATAGCGTATTTGGGGGAATTGTGGATGAAAAACCAGATGAGTTTGCCTCTAGAGTATTTTGTTTAAAAGATAGTAAGAACGGAACTTGGTGGGTTAAGGAAATTTTACCTTATCAGCGTTTTAATGAAACCCCTAAAGAGCAAAACTGGAGAGTAATTCAAGAGCCTACTTGGTATAAAAGAGAGAAGGGCGGTTATAAGAGAGGTATTGATCGGCACGGTTTTAGAAAAAAAATAGAAATGGAAGTAGTACCAAGACTTTTACGCGTAAAAGAAACTGCAGACAAAGAAGGTATTACCCTCAGTCAGGCTCACACTATAATGGATATATGAGTCACGAAAATATAGATAATTGGACAGTAGTGGGTAAGATGACTAAGAGTCAAATTAATGCTGTTAAAAATCTCGGTAAGTATAGCGCTGGTTGGAGTGATAAAGGTTATGTTCTTAATTATACTTACCCTGCATTAGGAGGCACCCAGTATAGTAATTCAAAATATTATATAGTAGAAGACCCAAGCGTGTTTAACCGCCATAATACAATTCGCTGGGGCCTCTTTAACAAAAAATATGCATTTCAAGGCTGGTATAATGAAAATGATGTATTACTAAAAATGGTTAAGGATTGGGTCTATAGAAGGAAGCTTGAAAAAGAAGGCCTATCATCTGAACAAATTGATACAGTAATAAAAATATGAACACTCTACCGTTTAAATTTGTTGAAGTAAAAGAATTTGAAACTACAAACACTAAACCTTATTCTAGGACACTTTACGTTTTAAAGGATAGTAATCAAGATGTATGGTCATTTAAAATGTTAGACAATGAAGATCAGACATTAGAGTTTGGTATTGTACCGGAATGGTACGAAAAAGGTAGAGGTACAAAAGAGTATCGACAATTTTTTGCTAATGTAGCCAAGGCTGCAAGAGCTGCAATTAAACTTTGGCAAGATACAAAACGTTATAAGGAAGCCGGATTGGATGATAGTAAGGCTGAAACTGCTGCAAGAATATGAAATTTAAAGTAATAGACTATCACCCAGAACATACTACCTACATTCTTCAAGATGATGGAGGGGATATATGGTGGATGAAGGAAGAAAAGACAAAGAGCGGTCATTTAAAATACTTTACTAATTTTCCAGATGTATTTAAAAACCTTATGAAATCTAATACATTAAACGCGCACAGTCTCCGGGCTACTTTAAATAAAGAAGGTCAAGAAGCTATTAAGAAGTGGGAACAAAAAGAAAATTATAAGAAAGAAGGCTTAAGTGATGAACAGGCTGAAACAGCTACTAGAATATGAAAATTAATATTGTTAAAAAAATAAAGGAAGGAGATCCTGATTACGATGGGTGGGGTGAACCTTTTTATTACAGAGTACGTATTGTAGGTCGTTATAGTCCAAATTTAGCAATAAATGATGTTGTTGATTACTACCCCCCTGATCCAAATGATGATCTAGATCAAGTTAATTTAGGTGTTGTACCTAAATTATACGGTCGGCTAGGTAATGAATTATATTATGATATGTTAAAGCAAATTTCTAAAAGTATAAATATGTGGGAGAGCATGAAAGAAGGGGGGCTGAATGATGATCAAATCAACACAGCAATGAAAATATGAAGTTTAATGACATTTATAATGATTTAATTACGGAGATGAACCCTCCTGGGAGCTATGATGGCTGGCTTAAGAAGACATCTAGGGAGTATTTTAAAGAGGTTAAAGTAACTGACGCATTTGATGGTACAGAAGATATAAACAAAAGAACATATTTTGCTGAATACAAACCAGGTAATATTATGATCTATCGTTTGCTCATTAATGGAGAATATGCTAAAGTAAGTGTATGGCATACTATTAGAAGATTCGGGGATATACATTTTATTGATTGGCCGGCTTCAGCTCAAGCAGATTCTAAAAACCTTTTTATAAATGGTTCTAATTATTGTTATGCTATTAAACCGTATATTATAGAAGCTATTAAAGTTTGGGACGCCGAACAAGAAGGTTTAGATTACAATCAAGCAAGAACAGCTATAAAAATATAATTGCCTGTTCCTTCTGTCCCATTCATACTAGGGGCATGAAAAATAAAAAATTTGCAATTGTTCTTAAGGACATTAAAGTTCGTCAACCCTTTGCCCCTCTTCAAAAGAGAATCAACTCCAAGAAAATTTACAAGCGTTCAGAGAATAGGCTTGCGTGTTCCGTCTAAAACCTATATACTGATCGTATGAAAAATAAGAACAAGATCAACTCCGACGAAAGCAATATCAAACACTACAACGAGACAGGGGAGCTTTACGGAAAGAAAGTAGAGTGCAATTGTTGTAGTACTTTGATTACCTGCTTTGGTTCTAACCTCGAAGGAAAGATAGAGAAATTCGGTTCAATTGAGAACCTTCTCAGTACGTTTATTTGTCGGACTTGTAAGAGCGCGACAAAGCCTAAGAAAGAGAAAAAAGCAGTAGTTAAGAAAGAGAAAAAAGTCGAGGAAGAGGTCGTTTATGACATTCCTAAGATGAAGGTCAGCGTACCTCGGGATGTTTATCTCAAGGATGCTCCTGATATCATTGAGAGTATCACGTCGAACAATACATGCTGTTCACCGAGCTACTATTTGGATCATGCCCGGAGCTGTGAAGGGTGTACCTTCTACAGTCACTGTCAGTGCGCCCTGAAGGCAGCCTAAAACATACAGAGAGAAATATATGAAAATTAAAATTGGGCAAACAGTTGAAACAGTTGATGGAAAATATATTATCAAGAATATAAATAAATCAATGACCCCAGCCCTCGTCATGTTAACAGAGAAGTATAAAAGAATGGGTCAGGGAAAACGTATCTATATTCGAGAAAATTTACTCGAATATTCAATCAATGACTGATACAGAAAAAATATATAAAGAAGATAGTCAGCTTCAAGATATAATAGAAGCTGAAGAACGTAGAAACGTTGAAGCAGAAAAAAAAGCATTAGAGTTTTTTCTCAAACAGGTTGATAAATCATAGCATGACACAAAGAGAGATTGACGAGATTGAATTGTCTATTAGCTTTGGACAAAGACTTGTAGAATATTATCTTGCTACTCTTAAAAAGCTTTCTTCTACAATGCTTGATAACGAAAAGATTCGTCAACACTTTGAAAGAGATAGAGCTTTTATTAGAGATATAATTGAAGATCTTGAACAGGGTATAAATATTAGTAGTCTTTATATTGTTAAAAAACGTTTAACAACAGTTGGTCAAGAATTTTTTAAAGATGAGTTTAAAAAACTTAAAACATTATTAAATGTATAAATATGCACATTGATCTTAAAACTATTAAAACATATTACATTACTATGGAGTATGAAACTGAAAAGAAAACTTCTTTGGAAAGTTATTTTAATCAGTTAGGTTTTACCAACACATCTCATCAATACGGTTTTAAGCCAGAAGACAAATATTTAACATGCGGTCTTCGCTGTACACTTCCTAAAACTGTAGGTAATGCTTTAACTCAACAGTACATTTTAAAAAATAATAATGAGTATCCTTTTTTGCTTTTAGAAGCAGATGCTACACCTGAACTGAATCATTTTCAGATAGAGTTTGATGTACCGGATGAATGTGATTGTATTTATTTAGGAACGTCTCCTGTCAGGGGTTATGGAGTAAAATGGAAGAAGTATAATGATAATTATTATCGTATAGAAGGTACATTATCTTCACACGCTATTCTTTATATCAAAGAAGAATACGCTATGAAACAGCTAGCATCTATTCAGACATCTCTCGATAGAGGTATACCATTTGATGTCGGGTATGCTTGGTTACAGAATGAAGGAGTTGTATTGTCACCTAATAAATACTTTTTTTATCAAAATAACGAGAACATAAGTACAGCAACACTTATGTACGATTACGACCTTCCTTAATGCATATAAATCTTAAAACTACTAAAACGTACTATATGACTATGGAGTACGAAGCAAAAAAGAAAGAGCTTTTAGAAAGCAATTTAAATAAACTAGGTTTTACAAATATAATTCATCAACCAGCTTTCAAACCAATAGAAAAATATCTGAATAAAGGTTCATTGTGCTACCCGAACGCCGTTGGATGTGCCTTAACTCATCAATACATTTTATCTAATAACGATATATATCCCTTTCTGTTGCTTGAAGCAGATGCTACACCAGCGTTTGAAAATATACAAATGGAGTTCGACGTACCTGATGAGTGCGATTGCCTCTATTTAGGTATTTGTAATTATGCAGCTTTCGGTCTCAAGTGGACAAAGTATAATGATAATTTTTATAAAATTGAAAATACACTAACGTCCCATGCTATTTTATTTTTAAAAAAAGAATACACACTTAAGCAATTAGATAGTATTCAAGATTCACTTAATAGAGGTATTCCTCTAGATGTAGGTTTTGGAGAATTGCAAAAACATAATATTGTTCTTGCACCAAACAAATATTTCTTTTATCAATGGCCAAACATCAAAGGAGTTGTAGATGGAAGAGCAAATAACCCTACTGCTATTATCATGAAAAATTACCCTTAATGAAATATAAACTAGAACAATATCCAGACGAAGAAAATATCTTTGTAGTTACTACAGACAATCAATACGATCTTGCTATGCTCTTTATGAGAGCACAAGAGTACTACGAATCTTCTTTTAAGCAGATTAGAGGCAAGGAGTTTACTATCATTAAGTTTATGAAACTCTATTCAAAGAAGCTTGGTGATGGAGCCTTTACTTACGCTAAAGACTGGGCAGGGTTTAATGTACCAGGTAATGTTATTAAAACTATATACGGTCCTGGATACAAATATCATATTGAAGACTATAATGAGTATGATGAAATCATGGAAGGTATAGCTCTACAAATTAGATCAAAAGAGTTCTATCTTATTGGAGCAGTTAAAAAAGATGCTAGTACTATTGAGCATGAACTTTGTCATGCTAGGTTTGCCCTTGATAAGAATTACAGGAAGAGGTCTAAAAATATTCTCAAGAAACTTCCAAATAAGATTAGAAAGAAGATTGAAGACTATCTATTGTCTATAGGCTATTGCAAAGGGACACTTGAAGACGAACTACAGGCCTATATTGCTAATGATTATCATTACCTGATTGAAAATATAAAGTTCTCTCTTAAGGATGAAAAGAAGCTTTGGAATTTACATTGTATCTTTTAGCTTGTAGTTCCTTTTCAATCCTGCCATAATAATAGCATGAAAAATGAAATACCAGAAACGGTCAAAGCAGAAATTGAAGCTTTGTATCAAGAGATTAACGAGCTTCGACAGCACGTTGTAACTTTGACAGAAGTTGTTCAAGGCATTAACGGTGTTCTCGGTGACCTTAATAAGGCAGTTAATAACAAATAAAACATATGATGACTAAAGGTGAATATTGGATTGGCGACCTCTGTTATGTATTGGATAACGACTGGGATGAGGTTTGTAGCCTTCTCTTTACAAAGCAGGAAGGTAAGGATAGCAGGATGAATAAAGGGGAGTTTCAACTCGATAACGGCGTTAAGTTCGCTCTCTATGGAACAGCATGGGGTGATGGAGGATATCTCGATCAAGATGGTAACGTGTATGGAGTGGATGCCGGGGTAATAGGATGTGTCAAAGTTGATGACCTCTATAAGATTGGAGAGGCTCCAGCTTCCGGTGGTCATATTCATACCTTTGATAAGGATTTTGATACAGGTTATGATGAAGGTACTATTTACTTCGGTGACCTTAGGATTGAAACTGATCCAAAGTCTGATGAAGATGAAGAGGATGACGAGTGCTCTAGTTGCGGTAACCCTACCTATTCTCTAGCCTGCCGCTGCGATGGTTGGGATACGGAGAACGAGAATGAATAAGTTTTCTTCTAATAATTCAGAAATTCAAAAAATTACCTTTCAAGGAGAGAAGTATTTCTTCATTGTTGATGATAACGGAATCGGTATCAGACGTCAGGATGATAAGATACCAAACGAAAAGGAAATAGAAGCACTAACTGAATACATCTTTGAAGAAGGATGGGCTAGGAGAAGTGACTACGAGGAAGACGACTATTATGCTTAAGCGAACTAATTGGACAAATGACGAGGTAATTAAAATCCTTGAAGGGTGTAAGATCCATATTGAAGATAGACATCGAAAGGATAAACACTTCTACACTCTTGAGGCTCGTAATGCAGGTATTGAGCAGGCAATCATTCAGTTCTGTGACTTTAAAGAGGATCCAGAAGAGTCCTTTAGTGCAATGGCTTACGAGACAGATAACGGACAGATCTATGTCATTTCTGAACCTATGCCACAGACAGAAGAAGAGCATCAGGTATATCTAAAGAAGCAAAAAGAGAAAAACAAATAGAATTTCACATTTTAATATATAAATATAATACACATGAAGAAACTACTCTCACTATTAGCAATTACATTACTCTCAATTGGATCATTAAAGGCTGATCTTATCACCCAAGACCTAACACAAAATGTTGATGGTAACGGTGTTTCATATGTCTTTAATCAGTTTGATTCTAATATTGGAACCTTAAATGCTATTACTTTTACAATTATAAGCAGTATTGATTCTAGTTATTTCTATGTAGAAAATAATAATGGTACTCCCCTCTCTGTCAAAAACCCAAAGGACTACCTCACTGTTTATGATAATCAAGGGTCTGGTGCTGACTATAATGGTAACAATGTCCTTTTGCAATCTACACCAACTACAGGGACAGTAGGCTTTGTAATAGCTGGAAATTCTAGTCAGACTTTTACAGTCACACCCAAGAGCCTCATTGGTTCTAATGCTGTTATTACTGACCTTACTACATACTCTGACCTCTATACTGGAACTGGTAATGTTACCTTTGATGTAGTCATTGCACCAAATGTAACAATCTCCGGTGGTTCAGCTACTATTGATATGTCAACAGTTTTAAATGATACACACTTATCATTAGTATACGATTATACACCAGCTCCTAGCCCAAGCCCATCACCATCCCCTTCGCCGAGTCCTTCTCCAAGTCCATCACCTTCTCCAAGTCCAAGTCCCTCTCCTTCGCCCTCACCAAGCCCTTCTCCTTCACCATCCCCGAGTCCTTCGCCCTCACCAAGCCCAGTTATAGCACCAAGCCCAAGTCCTTCTCCTTCACCATCACCTAGTCCTTCACCAAGTCCTTCTCCATCGCCAAGTCCAAGTCCTTCGCCTAGCCCATCTCCATCCCCATCACCAAGTCCTAGTCCATCCCTCTCACCGAGCCCAAGTCCTTCACCAAGTCCAAGCCCTTCACCAACCTGTACCCCAAAGCCTTCTCCATCAGCCAGTCCAAAGGTTGAGGACCGTGACAAGTGCGAGAAGGAAGGTAAGAAGCACAACTACGATAAGGATTGCAAGTACGACAATAAGAAGGACGAAGACTCCAAGTACACTCGCGACGATAAAAAGAAAGATGATAATAAGAAGAAAGATGATGACAAAAAGAAGAAGTAATAACTTCTAATAGTTTAATCTGGAACAGGTCAAGATTTATTTCTTGACCTTTTCTTTTGCTTTTATTATACTGAACGTATGAACAATAAGGCAATTAATAACAACTAATATGGGAGCATACATCTATCGCTTGAAGGGAACCAGGGCCTACGAGATTCTGGAGATCGAAGGAAAGAAGGAAAAGGTCTACGATTATGTTTACTGGTACAAGCCTTATTACACAGGCATGTTTGAGAAGGAGCCTTCTTGGATGAAACCTATCAAGATGCTTGATGCGCGGCTTCGTAAGAACTTTGCAAAAGTCGATCCTGTCAAGTGGGTTCGTCACGTTGATGATAAGGGCATTAGGGACAACGAGGTTATCGAATGGCCTGGTGGTATCAGCATCAGTGACTACAACGAGCGTTATCAGACTGCCCGGCGAATTAAGCTTTAGGTTCCTTTCAGATTTCTTTATACTGATCGTATGAAAAATAAAGACTACGAAATTATTGTAACAGGTTATAACAATCAACTCCTTCGCTGGGACGCTCGTAAGAGGGTTCTTGAAGATATGATTAAAGAACTTAATGCTCAGTATTCTACAGCGTGTGATGCCTGGGAAGGTGCTTGGAGAGAGCGTCAGCAATATATCAACGAGCACGAAGAAAAGCTTGCAGCTTCCAAATAATTCAGCCATAATAATCATATGAAAATTAAACCTGAATCACCACTCCTTGAATACACAGCAACCAGCTCTTATGCTTCTCTTCAGAAAGCTACAGAAGCAATGTGTAAGCATAGAAGTGCTCAAGGCAACGTTGGTATAACCTTCTCGTTGTTTGAAACATCTCCAAAAGATAAAGGTTTAGATAACGGAGATTGGATTGTTGATCACCCAGACATTTGGTCTGATGAGCCAGTTTTTGAAGGAAATATTGTGTTTTTCTCAAATTATTGGAGGATTGCTGATCATCAAGTAGAGAGTGAGATTATGCCTAGACCTCGTTGGTCTGAGATTATTAACGAGGCTGGTCGACAGCTAATTGATCCAGAGGATGGAAGCTGTGCTTGTTTGTTCCTAGAGGGATTCAGAGAGCTTGAGCCTAGGTCAGATGGAGTTACCTATATTGAACTGGTGTGGGGAAGTTAAGTTGACACCTCCTCCTAAAGCATATAGAATAGGATTATGAATGATAAAAAAATAGTATTAGAAAGACCAAATGGCAGTTATATCAAAACTGTTAATGGTGAAATAACAATCAAACCAAAGAACATTTGTAACACTTTTAATATGGAAAGATATTATATAAAATATAAAGATTCTGAATACTATTACTTTGTTGACAAGAATAAGGATGGTTCTATTCACACTGAATTATTTTCATCAGATGGAGAGAGTGTAGAGGATGTAGAGCTTATCAAATATGCTAGGGATCTGGTTGGTGGTGAACTTGACACCTCCTCCTAAAGCATATAGACTGTAATAATGACTAAAGATACAATCACAGTAGTAGAGTTGTCAAAACTCCTAGAACAGGAAGAAGACACAGGAGGAAGATCTGAACATACTCATCAGTACCTAAAGCTTGAAACTGTAGACAATGGAGCTGGTTCTTATATTGTTATTCAATCTGAAAGATGGGCTATAGATGACAAGGAGGAATGGATTAAAGTTTGGGATAAGCATATTGAACCAATGCTAAAGGAAGTTAATAAAGACTAATATGTACAAAAAAGATTATAAGATAGGTTCATTTAAGTTCCTTAAAGAAGGTAGTTCATTTAACTATGCTCAAGTCTCTAATAAGAAAGGAGAAGTTATTTATATCTTTTTAGACCCTAGAGATAATACTTGGTACTTTCTTCATAACGACAATTCATATTTTAATGTAGTGAATTTGAATGATTTTGTTGAACATCCTTATTATAAATATAGAAAAAATCAAAGAGCAAAAGAGGCTTTAGAAGAGTTTTAAAATAAGATTATGGAGACTAGAACTGTATCATTACTCAAAGCTATCTCTTATAGAATCCTTGGCTCTATAACTACCTTCCTTGCTTGTTTCTTCTTTACTGGTAAGCCTTTTGTATCATTAGGAGTATCTGTATTTGACTTCTTTGCAAAGATTACTTTGTTTTATATTCACGAAAGAGCTTGGGAACATTTTAAAAAGAATATATAATAAGACTATGAGAAAATTTACCTGGAAAGTAATTAGTGTCATACTCGTAGTTATTGGAGTACCTCTCCTTTTAGGAATGACTATAGGTAAGGAAACAATTAAAAATATAGAACCAATGATTATTGAATATCGAATATCTATTTATAGTGGTGGAAAAGAAGTTGAGCATTGGAATACAACTAATAGTATTTTTCATACAGATACTATTATAGATTTTAAAGATCAAGATGGATATGATGTCCATATCCGATCAACAGATTACGTAATTCAACGGCAACGATAATTTTAAATTTAGGGCATAGTGTATAGAGATGATCTATAACAAGGTTTTTTAGCCTTCATTAAACACCTAAATTTTTTTCTTGCAGTTTCAATATCAATCAGTTATAATATATAAACAATATGAAGAACACAACAACAAAGACAACCCTAAAGCCACTTCCAACCCGTAAGCAGCTTTTAAATATAGCTCGAGCAAATCGTGCTCGAGTAGCAAAAGCTAAAGCTCTTCCTAAGGTCCAGGTTACTGGAGACACACTCGACGAAATTCATTACTCTGTTGAATGTATTAGGACAGCTGTACAAAACGGTCTATTACATGATAAGCTTCAAGCTACTGCCTTGTCTTGGATTGCAATTGGAATAGTTGTTAACCTCGTAGCACAGACTTTTTATCTATATCTTTTGTCTGCTAAGCATTAATCGTAATGCGTAAAATAGAGGAGACGCTTATAGCCATAAAATATGCTCTCTGGGTTATTGGCGCCCTCTTAATAATACAAATTATATTTAACTTTATTCATAAATGATATCTTTAAACACAGATACAGTATCAAGAAGTACGTTTCGTAGAGCTTTAAATTTACGCTGTCATAAAGAACTCGGAGTAGGTATGTCAGAACTTCCAGATATTATTAATATTGAAGATGTTTGGTGGGAAGGTATTACTGAAAAAGAAGCTATTCAGATGATTGATGGATGCATTCAAGATTATAAGGACGAATTAGGAGAACTTTTTAAGCCAATTCATACTGTAACTTATACAAGCATTGATGAATAAATATTGATATGGCTTCTTTTAACCCTGATAAAAAAGAATTAGATAAAAAAGTATTTGGTCTTTATTTAGTTCAACATACACAGACTAAACTTTATTGGGACGGTAAAGGTTTTAATCAAAAGAAAAAAAATAAAGCTATACTTGTTGATTATAGATTAATGGCAGCACTAAAATGGGAGCATATTTATATTAAAGAAGTACTTCTTATTAAAGATAGAAGAGATAATGCTTCCTGGTCACATCTTATACCTACCTCTTTATCGGCTTGCTAATTACGTATAACTTAGTATAATTAATACTGCTATGGAATCTCTGTTTAATGTAATTGTATATACAGATACAATACCGAAACATTATACAAATGTTAGTAAAGAAAAGGCAGAAGAGTTTTATAAAAAAGGTCGTTTTTATGGACATAAAGTAGAAATAGAATGTATTAAACAAGTAATACAACCTTCTCCTTTAGAACTAACACGACAAACTATTAATGCTTAAAATTATTTTAGTTCTTTTACTTGTAGTAAGTTCTCTTAAAACTCAAAGTTTTGAATCATCTATGATAACTAAAGACCCTAACAATAACTGGATTGTTACATTTACACCTCAACGACAAGGAACAGATATTTCTGTTCACAATATAAAGACTGGGCAAAATCTTGTAGAAGATTACGAGAAAGAGAATCTTCCTGATTGGTATAATAATGCTCATAGTGCATATTTTACCCCTGGTAAATGGAACGGTAATACTCTTTCTATTAATGTAGTAGCTACTATTCGCCCGTCGGGAGAAGATAAATATGCTACTTTTAACTTGACTATAGACGATAAAAGCTTTATTATTAATCCATAATGAACTGCCGTATTTGTACAAACCCTATTGAACGAGAAAGATTAGAAATACTTCCAAACACTGTAGCGTGTGCAACATGTGCTAATAAGCATAAGCTAGGTGTACCTAGAAAAGGAGTTATGATTTACGGTCATAAAACAGCTGGTGAAATTCAAATTATGTCTAATAAACTTTTTAATGAAACACGTCAATATTATGTACCAAACGGTGCGAGAAGTGTTATGAAAAACTTTAGTAAAAACATTTGCGAATAAATAATAACAGTGAGTATAAAATTATTTAAATACGAACTTAAAGTTCGATGCTTATATTATTTAAATTGTTTTGTTAATTGGCTTCTTGAACGATGAGATATATTGTTCAACGTTGGACAGGTAAAGCGTGGAATAATTCATTATGCTCTCCATATAAGACAATGGGAGAGGTTAATAAACATTTAAAGGAATACTATTGGCATTATACAATTGAGAATCCTTATAGGGTTGTTGATTATAAGCCAAAGAAAGTACAGAAGTATGTACCAAAATATAACGCTTACCAAGATTGGAACTCTGATAAAGGTATGCTAATTGTTAGTAAGATAATTAAATCTTTTTAAGTGTATCTAAAGTTTGTTCTACTTCTTCTTTTGACTTACCTTTAAGCTCTTTATCGAGATGTTGTTTGAGTATATCATGAGATAGAGTTATCTTAACGCTTGTTACTCGTTCGCTAACTTTATTTAAAACATGATAAATTTGTATGGCCTGCTTATCAGGGACTGGGATCTTAACACCGATAGCATACATTGTTACAACTCGAAGGGTATTATCTAATGAGTCCATATCTATTTTTATATCCATTCTACCATCACTTAGAGCCCCTCCTACACCATCAAAAAGAATATTATTTAAAATATTAGCAATACTAAAAATAATATCTTGTTTAATATTTTTTATTTCTTTTTTCCAAACTTCTTCTGGTCTTCCGTGCTTAAGATTATTAAAACGGTTTTGATCAAAAAAAGCACAAATTTTATATTCGTGAGATAAGATGCCTTCGTTTATTTGATAATGTTCTCTAAAGTTCATATTTTTATAGCTGTCATAATTTTATCATCGTCTATATCTTCGCCTTTAAATTTAACGTACATTTCTCTCTTTGAATGAGGCCATTCTTTATCAATATACTCTTCAATTTCGTATCTTTCTTCTGGGTCCTTAGTAGGTTCACCAAGCACTATATTACCCCATTCATCTTTTTCTAAATAATAACAACCGCCATCATTCTGTAGACCACTTGTATCTTCATCTCTCCATATAACTATTTCTCGTTTTCCATCTAATATAAGATCCCAAGACCAATGTACGGCGTCGGTTTCTCCGGTACCGTTATAGTCATACAGTTGTTTTTTAAGATCAACAAACTCTATGGTAAGACCAACAGTATGATTACCTCCATAACGATCAGTTGGATAGACTGTTTTATAAATTGGTCTTGTGCTTTCCATTAGAAGACTATAATATTGATCGAATAACATCGTATTATTTATTAAATATATTACTACAGTATGAGTTTTAAGCAATTTTTTAAAGAAGCGAAAGAGTTAAATTATACAACTGATATGGGAGGTAGGGCAAAATTTCAGATGAGGGATATTGTTGCTGTTCGTGAAACTGCTGGAGGAGGACTTGGTTATGATAGATATCATCCGAAAAAGAATTTACCTTATCTAAATCAAATAGGTGAGATTGTGGGATGGCAGTCCGGTAGTCAATATACAAAGTATGCTATCAAAATGAATGATGGTAATATAATCCTTGTTCATAGTCATTTTATATTCGGTCCTTTTAAGGATAAAGCTGCAGCTCAAAAGTATGTTGGTAATCCAAAGAAAGCTATTGATCCTAAAGATTTAAAGATATATGTTGGTGCTGACGTACCGTTTGCTTCAACACCTAAGATTGAAGCTTATATGAAAAATTTCTTAGCACCTCTTGGCTATAAATGGCTTCCAACACCTAAAGCTATTACAAAAGGTAAAACAGTTTATACTATTTTTGCTATTAAACCTATTCTTCATACAATTAAAAGTTCTGATATAGAACCACTTATTAAAGGTTATTTTAGCTTTTATAAACAGAATAATGCTATTACTAAAAAATTTAAATCAGAATCTGATTGTGAGAGATTATCAACTATTACTAGAAGAGGTTTTCATACCTATGATGACACTCACGAATCGTACAGAGATTGGGATTCAGGTGTATGCAATTATTTTGTAGAAGCTCCGGAAGCTATAAGTAATCGTATTGCAGGTAGTCATAAAGAAATTTTTAAATTTGAAAAATTTGGCATTAGTTCAAAATTTGATAAAATTGAACAAAATAAAGATATTATCTATAGTATTTTTGATGCGTACGAGCACATTCATACTAATGAAACAACAGATGATTATAGTGTAATAAGCCGTCTTTATAAAATAACAGAAGAGAATGGAGTTAAAACTCTTCACGGTAATATTGTTTATGATGCTTTAAAATTAAAAGATCCTTATTTCTTTAAAGATTTTATTGTAAGCGGTAGTTTTTATATTGAATGTCGTGGTAAATATACAAACGATAAAAATAAGTACATATTAACTCAGTTAAAAGATTTTTCTTTTATGCCGAGATCAGTTCGGGATCTTAAGTTAGATTTGCAGTTTTTTCCAAACATTACTACCACAAAAGGAATGCCTAAGGTTCAAAAAGGTATTGAAATTAATAGTAGTAATATATCTAAATTAGAAGATATGCCTGATACTTTAAACGGTAAATTTAATCTGTATGATCACAAAAAGTTAAAAAGCTTAGCAGGATGTCCTAATACTATTAACGGAGATTTTATAATTATGAGTACTCCAATAACTACATTAGTCGGAGGTCCTGAAATTGTAACAGGTAGTTACTCATGTACTAGTTCAAATATTAAAAATTATATTGGTGCACCTAAAATTATAGCTGAAGGACATAAAGAGTCTATTGAAGATTCTCTTAGTAATAATGCATTTATCTATAAAAAAGGAGGTTTTAACGGCGGTCATAATGAACAGCTTTTAACCTGTGAAGGAGCTCCAGAAATAGTATATGGAACATTTAGTATTAACGATTGTAAGAATCTTACTAGCTTAGAAGGTTCTCCAAAAAAAATTATTGGTGGTAATTACGATCTTAGCAATTGCCCTAAATTAAAATCATTAAACGGTCTTACTATTGATATTGTTAATACAAAAGGTTACTCAAAATACACTTTAGGTTATAAAGATGAGAACTTCACACAAGAAGATATTGAGAAGTATGTAAAGACAGAAGCTTCATATAAGTCACTGTCAGACGAAGAACAAGCTGCGATGGGCAGCTCTGATATACTACACAGAATTTAGTACCCGTTAGAACTCATTGCAATGAGTTTATCCATAACATCATAAATGTCGTGGGCAACATCATCAACAATATGATTAACTTCTTTCTCGGTATGATGAAAAAGATGTTTAGATTTAACTCTAGAAAGCCTATCCTTAATAGGTAAAGTATGAAGCTCTTCATCGTTATGAAGAGTTGACTTTGCTTTATGCTCTTTAATATAATCCTTAATAAAAGATTTTAGTTCATGTAAATCAACATCTTCGTACTTACTAGTCTTACGATTCTCAACACCAAGATTGTACTTATCTTTTACATTGTCAACTAAACCGTCAATAAAATGTCTATCAACGTGCACATAGAAAGGAGAATGATAATGTGCGTAATCACTATCAAAAAGTTCTACCGGTTTTTCTTCTACTTCAGCACCAGGAAAAACGTTTTCTAAAACGTTCTCAAATTGTGTGTTTGGTTCTTTTAAGACGGTAGCATATTTTGAGCTTTTAAGAAGACTATATTGTTCTTCTGTAAGCTCTCTATTTGCAAAATGATGCTCTTCGGCAAGTCTCTTGAGTGTTAATTTGTTATTCATATTATTTCTTTTTGCTTACGCCAGCTTTTGCACCCGGTGCTACAACCCCGCTTCCGCCTTCAAGGTCGGCTGCAGGGATATGCTTAGGCATATCTGCAAGATACTCTTGAAGCTGGGCGTATGTTCCACCTGGTTTATTAAATTCATTTTTAACGGCATTATCATAATTACCATTAATTAAAAAGACTATCAACTTAGTAAAGAAATTTTCATCAGGAATTCTTCTACCTGTTGCTGGATCAGTATACGTTACCTGATGCTTAAGTCTATTAAAGAGTTGACGACACCAATTAGGAAGAAGATGATTGGCTATTTTAGCAATACCGGTAATAACATCAGCTTCTTGAAGCTTATTAGGGTCATCAGGAAAATTCATAAAGCTTCTTGGCTTCTTACCGTTATCAGTATCTTCGGACCATTGAGCGTGTACGGCGTTAATTTCCTGTTGAACGTAAGAAAGAATAGGCCAAAGCTCTTGAGTTGTTGCTTCAGGTAGTGTCTCGTGTTTAATTTGACTAAAGTCAACTCCAGCAATATCACGCATATAAGCAACAAACTTACCGGCCCATGTTGGTCCACAATACTCAGCAGCTCTATCTGATACTACGGCTGGAAAATCTGCACCTTTATAATCTTTTTGCCATTGAGTAGAGTTCTCATGCTCTTTTAAGATATCATCAAAAGCCTGTGAAAACATAGTAATGGTACGAGGTGTAGGAAAAGCTGCATTCTCACTTGCTGGTTTCGATCTAAAGTTAATTGCAGGATTTGATTTAACAAAGTCAACAATGTAATGATTAATATTTTCTTCCTCTGCCCACTTTAACCAATCACCTGGCTTCATAACAATAACACCTTGACGCATACGGTTACGAAGTGGCTCTTTAAGAGGTTCTTCCATAGCAAGATTACCGGCAGCATAGATAGCAAAATTCTCACAAATACGAGTATCCCCAAATGTACGCTCTAAAAAGACTTTATATAGTTCGTTCTGAATAGAACCAGTATCATGATTTACTTCGTCAAAGAAGATAATACCGTCAGCGTGAGGTAATGTTACAAAATAAATCCAGAGAGGTTGCTTTGTAGAGTAATAAGGAACAGTGTCATTAAGAACATCAGCAGGTATACCACGATAATCATCAGGACTACGCCCATTACAATATTCAGTAACTAAAACAAAATACTTTTCAGGATTTTTTAAAATTTCAATTTTTGTAGGTGCATCTAATGAAACAGAATCAGGAATATTTTCTCGGTTAAAATGAATTTGTTGCCAATCAACAAATATTTTACCTTTTTCTTTAGCAACTTCTTTAGCAAATGCTTTTATCTTTGATGACTTACCTTCACCGGGTTCTCCATAAATCATTAATCCGTTTTTGCTCTTCCTTTGACGATATGTACTAATAACAGCACGTTCAAGTGCTTCCATTCCATTATACTGAATAAGATCTTCGCTTCCGTACTTACCTGGTGTAGCATTCTTCCAAGCTTCCGGAGAACCTAAACGAGTACCTCTAGGGGCTATAAACCCTTTAGGTGCAATTTGTTTTGCTTTTTTTAAAATAGCATCAGGATCATCTTCTGCTTGTTTAGGAGCAGATGGTTTTGCTGTAGCTGCAAAACTTAAAGGTTTTTGTCTACTAACGTTAGCAGATGGAGCAGGAGGGGTATTTGGATCTTCGGCTTCTGTTATATAAACTTGTTTATAAACACCTTCTAAATTCTTGATATCTTTTGATGACATAATATATATTATTTAATATATTTATATGTATTAAGTATGTTCTACTTCAACAACTTTAACAATCCCATGAGAAATTAAATTTTCACCGGGATTTGCTCTTGGATCTTCTTTACTTGAATTAATAATAAAGATTGGTCTACCACCAACAACTTTTGGCAATCTTGGATTATTTTCAACATAACCGTCTGTAAATATAATGAGTGCTCCAATATTTTTTATATTGTGATCTCTACAGTAATCAGCTACACTTGAAAGTTCAGTACCACCAGATGTTGTTTTAATCTGTTGAAGTAAATCTTTAATATTACCAAACTTATAATCTTTACCGCTTTCATCTGTAACTGAAGGCGCAGCAACACTTCCCTCAACATCTGTATCTGTAGCCTTAGCACTACTACCTTTCTTTGTTTTCTTTATAAAGAAATCTTTATAAACATCAGTATGCCAAAACAAGATATGTAATTCAATTTCATTTGTATTTTCAATAATAGAATTAATTTCTGATAAGAATGTATTAAGAACCGGACCACCAATTGAGCCGGATGTATCAACAGCAACAATTATATTTTCAAGCTTTGTAACTTCACTAACTGTTCTTGGTTTTACACCGCGGTGAGTTAGCGCTCGTACCTGAAGACCCTTTGCATAAGATGTACGGGTTTTAGTTCTACTCGGCTTAAGGTATTGTTTTAAAAGAGCACGCCAATTAAGCTTTGGCTTGGATATTTTAATCTCTCCTCTTGGCCCGCCATGACCGGACCCTAATTGTGATGTTGTTTTTTGATCGGCGTTATTCGCTGCCGCCTGCATATCAGCCTCTTTCTCTGACTTAGTCTTGTTACCTGGGTTATTAGGTTGACCATATTCTCTACCACCTGGATAGTTCGGGTCGTTAGCAGGAACAGCAGATGGAATACCTTTACCTTGTCCAGGCTTACCTTGCCCACCTTGTTGAGCCATTTGCTTTTTTTGCTCTTCGGTTAAATGCTTATCCATTTGCTCCTGAAGTTTTTTAAGCATCTCCATAAGCTCACGATCTTCCTTCATTGCATCCCAAAGAATATCATATAGTTCGGCTTCACCCATAAACTTACCAGGATGACGATGGGAGTGAGTAATATCTACATCTTTAAGCACTATTTTACCGGAAATAGGAGAACGTAATTCAGGAATAAGATATGTATCCCCTTTCTTAACTGGTATACAACCTAATGAAGGTAGCTTAAATCCTGAATGAATAAGATCTCTATTCATAATGTAATCAGTAGCAACGTTCCAGGCAGTAGGATTTCTACCATTCTGGGTATAAAAGTGCATAGAGTAAGTATGATAAGCCTCATGCGCTAATACACCGGCAATCTCTTCCATACCCTCGGCTCTATATTCTCTTTCTTCTTTCTTTTCATTATAAGGAAAGCACATATCTAATACAAACTTCCAGCTAATATACATATTACCGTAATCGTCAACCGCCATTGTTGTAATACCGGAACTATCATTAACTACAGTAATTTTAAGTTCTTCAACACGAAGATAAAACCAAAGATCTTTATCTTTTACGTAATCTTTAGCTCTATCTAAAATCCATTTAACAGACTTCCATGTCTGAGGATCAATAACTTCATCGCTATTTTCTTCTTCTTGTTCTAAAATACGTTTCTTATAAGCTTCAAATAAAGAATTATCTTCTTTTCTAAAATACATCGTGTATTATTTATTGCAAATTACATTCCAATCATCATCTGTTATATTAAATCCAAGACTTATTAATCTTTGTATATTTTAGTAATTTTACCTTTTTTAAATGTAAAACCTTTTAGCTTTCCTGAAAATTTAGGAAAGTTAGCAATATATTTTTTCATGTCTGTTGAACGAGGTTTACTTCCTTTACCTGCCATAATATTATAATTTAATAAATTGTTTGACGACGTGCAACGTTCTTTTTAGATAAATTATCACTTTCAAAAGCTGTACATTGAAGTTTTAGACTTTTAATTTCTTTTTTGAGTTTTGTAATAATGTTTTGAAGATCAGCATTTTCAAGTTTTACAGCTTTAAGAGCTGATTCAATTTGTTCGCGACTAAATGAGTTATAATTCATATTTTATATAATATACCTTTCTTTATAGGTACGCAAGCATAAATAATTTGTAATGGCAACTTTTACCCCAGCGTCTCGTACTTTAATATACGATAATGGAGCTCTTGGCTTTAGAAACAAGATTATTAATGGAGCAATGCGTATCGATCAACGTAATTGTGCTACTTCAATGCTTCTTAACAATGTAGATACATACGTTATTGATAGATATACAGCTTTTGCTATTAATAATAAATCTTTTGTACCTAATACAAACACTCCAACAGGAACAGCTAATGTTCAACAAATAAAAGATGCACCTCCTGGATTTACATACTCATTAAAATATACTGTAGCTGCAGCTAAGAATATACTCGATGATAATGATGCATACGGTTTACGTCAACGTATTGAAGGTTATAATCTTCTTGATTTAAATTACGGTTATACATCAGCAAAACAAGCTACTTTATCTTTTTGGGTTAAATCGAGCGTTGCTGGTATATATACAATTGCTTTTAGAAATCATATCAGTACAGAATTCGATATTGCTAGAGCTGCAGATGAAGGTACTACATATAAAGCGTTTCAAATTAACGCGCAATATACAACAGAATATACTATTAATAAAAATAATACTTGGCAATATGTTACAATAACAATTCCCCCTAATACACAATTTTTAAATAATAAAGATTTTAATAGCGGTTTAGGTATATTATGGATTGTTGGAGCCGGTAAAGGTCAAATTAACCCACGCTTTAATATTTGGACTAATGATCAAAACTACACAGGTTTAAAAACACCAAAAGCATTTAATACCTTTATGCAAACAACCGGTAATACATTTCAGATTACTGGTATTCAGTTTGAAAATGGTGCTGCAGCTACTCCTTTTGAGTATCATAGTCTTGGTACAGAATTACAATACTGTCAACGATACTTTTCTAAAACTTATAACTTTGTCGATAAACCTGGAACAATTACTAAAAGTAATGCAATTACATCTCAATCAACTGAACCTGTCCAACCTGTTTTAGATATGCTACCTTGGAATTATCCCATTACAATGCGTACAACACCTACTATTGCTGCTTTTAGTCCTGCAACAGGCGCTTCTCCATATTTTCATGCTTATGATGGTATAACAGCTGCTGATTATCAGGTTAGCACCTATAATGATGTTGGTGATCAACGCGTACCGTCCTTTAACGTAGTAACAAACATTACAACTACAGGGACTGTCAATGTACATTACGGTGTACATTTTACAGCTGATGCTGAAATTTAGTCAGCAGTAACCCACTTAGCACTCTTACCACGACCCTCTTTAACCAATATACCTTGTAGTGTTAGATCTCGAAGAGTAGATTGTGCTTTAATAGAGCACTGTAGAATACGAGTAATTGTCGGTAGATCAGCTGAGCCTTGCTGCTCAATAACTTCAAGTACTGCTTGACGATACTGCTCTATCTTACCTTTTTTCTTTGGGGCTTCGTTAGGATTAACCTCCATCTCAACAGCCTCGAAGTCAAATCCATATTCATGCATCATAAAAGCATTGAACCCACTGACACCGAAACGATTCTTTGTAACCTCGATCTCTCGAATAATAGGGTTATCTTTAGACTTCTGCATTACAATATTACAATCAACAGAGTGCGGAAGTAGAGTAGAACCCTTATAGGTACCAGTCTTTGTAAAGTGAAGAATGATACCGACAACGCACTCTAGTTCCTTAGCCTTCTCCGTAATATAGTTACTGAGATACTCCTCTAGCTGACGTCCACGAAGCTTTTTACGGCAAGTTAAAGCAGGAAGAGAATCAAGAATGATACAATCAAACTTATTCATCTTAACTGCATCAAAAATATCTTCGATAACAGTCATATTAGCAACCTTAACACTACGAACACTCAAACGCTTACAAGTAAAAGCAAGCTGCTGAATAGACTCTTCGGCAGAAACGTACGCCGTCTTCTTACCACTCTTCTCAAGAAGCTCAAGCATCTGAATGAGCATCGTCGTCTTACCTGTACCAGGACCGGCAGCAAGAGTAAATGACATACCAGGGAGGAAGCCGTTACCACCGAACATAGCGTCGAGGTCCTCCTTACCAGTCTTAAAGCGACGATTATAGATCTCAGGGATCTCTACGTCTGATGCTCTAATGAAACCACTTTGAGTATTAATAATTTTCATACTATTATTATGGCTGGTTGATGGTGGAACTACAAGAAGAAAAGGCTGAAGAATTTATTTTCTAGACTCTTTTTTCTCTTAATCATTTCCACAAGTATGAAGACTGAAGCAAGGAACATCCAGAAAAAAATAACCCCGTTCAAGGCTGCTCCGAACAGCGTGTTGAACGGGAATGAACTCAGAGAAAAACTTAACCGATTACACCTTCTTTAGCAGCATGATACTCAGCTACTTTAGCTACATCAGCTAACTTGTCTGCTACAACAGCAATCTTTTGAAACATCCAGGTATCTAATTCGACGTTATTTTCTAGCATGTCGTGAAGCATTTGAGCATGTCTAAAGATAGAAAAGAGATTTGTTTTAGCCATTGAAATTTCTTCTTCTTCATGTTCTTCAGGGGTTTCACCAGAGCACCCACATTCTGGTTCTTCGTTGTTCGAGAGAGAAACAACAACAGGCTCAGTATGCATTTCTACAGCACCGTTAGTATCGGGAACATCATCTGTAACATCTTTATTTGGAAATTCAACACCTTTTTTACTAGCAGAAATATACGCTTCGTGAAGTAAAATATCATCTCTTGTAATCATAATAGTAATATTATTTATTCTAAATATGTGAAATATATTATCGCTCCTATAAATAATAATAAATGGGTACAGAATTCGTTAATAATCCACAAGTATTTACAAGTCCAATTACAGCTTTACAGGGAATTGCGGGGTATCCGACTCCGTATACAACATCTTTTGTGTATTGGACAACTACTACACCGCCTGTATTTGAGACTTTTTATATACCTTTAACAGGTAATTATAGCCTCAATTCACTAGCTGCAGCTTATATTGTAACTGTAGACGGTAATATATTATCACCAGCAAAATATAATATTAATGTTGTTAATAAAACAATAAACATACCGACTGGAGTAAATCCAAATACCGACGTTGCCGTTACGTTAATTGGTACAGTAGCACTTTCATCTACATCATATAATTTTTTAACTGCTACTAATTTTAATGCAACAAACTTTTTAATTACTAATTTAACAGCCGTTAATGATATTATTAGTCAAAAAGGAGTTTATGCTGTTGGAGCTTTTGCTGGTCAATATACAGATGGTATAGTTGTTGATTATAATACAGGCTTAGGTGGTATTAGTGTTGGTCCTGATGATGATTTAGGGTTTTATAGTGGCGGGTATCTTAAAACTAACACTGTTTATATGTCTTCAAACGGTAGTGTTGGAATAGGTACAAAACCAAATTCTACTTATGGACGTACATTACATATTTATAATAGTGCTGCTCCTTTTCAAATTGCTCGTACTGATGTATTCGGTGGTGTACAATCCCCTCAACATGCTTCAGTTAAAGTTGAAAGTTCGGTAGGAAGCCCTCTTATACAATTAAAATCAGGCTCAGGTAACCTTAACGGAGCAGGGTATCAATTTATAGATAGTGACGGTAATCTTGTAGGTCAGTTAGCTATGCTACCTAATAATATTAACGGTACGTTGTCATTACAAGTAAGCGGTAAAAAAACCGCTTTAGCTATAACTTCAGCAGGTAGAGTTGGTATCGGTGTATCAGAGCCGGGTAGTATGTTTACAATTTTAGCTGATAATATACAGCCTGTAAATATATACACTTATAGTGATACTGAAGGATCAATTGTAAGAAACGCTCGTGCTAGAGGTACTTCTGCTGCACCAACTGCTACTCAGGATAGTGATATTGTAGGTGGTTTAGCGTCATATTCCTATACTGGAACTGCTTGGTCTAATTCTATTAATAACGGGCCAAATGCCGGTATATTTTTAAGAGCAAAAAATATTCAATCGTCTACAAACATTGGTACTGTTATAGGATTTAATACTACTAATACTAATAACATTATTGATTCTACTAATGTAGAAAGAATGCGAATTGATAGTAATGGTAATGTAGGTATTAATACTACATCTCCTAATAAACAATTAACTGTTATCGGTTCAATTAGTTCTACAAACGACACTTATATTAACGGTACATTATACACTGGTACTAGAATGAATTTAAGTCCAGATGGTACAGGTATGTTTTGGTTTAAAACTCCTAATACTCGAGAAGGAGTTAATACATCAAATCAAGTTTGGGACAACGGTATTAGTTACGGTATTCAAGTTAGTGGCGTTGCAAGCGGTATTTCGTACCCATATACTCATATGTGGTATACATCTGGTTTTGAAAGAATGCGTGTAGATGTTAATGGTAATGTTGGTGTTGGTAATTATGATCGTGCTACTGTTACCTCTACATTACAGGTATCAGGTTCACTAGCTACCTATATACCAGTTTCAGCAGGAGGAGTTTTTACAATACAACCTTATCATAATTCTATAATCTGTTATAACACAACTAAATTAAATCTACCTGCAGCTAATACATGTCCTGGTAGATGGTTACACGTTAAATGTTTATCGGCAACTGTTGTTTATAGCGGAAATACAAATGTACAGCCACTTTCAAATACACAACTAGGTAATTTTATTATTCCACAAACTGGTGTACCTGCAATAGGTAAGTGGACTCAATTACAATCAGATGGTAATGTTTGGGTTGTAATGGCTGGTGCTTAACGATTAAATAACTTGATATGTCTATTACGTACTTAAACGCATCAATGATTCAAGGTGGTGCTAACGAGTTTTCCGCATTAAGTGCTGTTTCTTTATCAGCAAATAGTATAACATTTCCTTCTGATAATAGTGGTACAATTAATAATAATTTTTCGTTCACAGGTTTAATTAGCGCTAATAATATTACTGTTAATAATTTAACAGCTTCAAATATATCAGTTAGTAGTTTTAATATTTCTAATATTAATATTAGTAATTTAACTGTAAATAATAATATAACAGCTGGTGGTAATATTAGTGCTGCTAACGTTTATTCTAACGGATTAATAAAAACTGTTAGTCTCACTGCTACTAATCTTAGTGCCATTAACCTTTTTGTTACCAACATAAGCAACTTAAGCACTATTAAAGTAGGCACTAGTGGCAATAATATAAACTGGGATACCGCTTATAATCTTGTTAATGCTAATTATGTCTCTTGGAATGCAGCTGCTGGTACAGCTAATACAGCTAATGCTACTTCTAATTTAGCCTTTAGTACAGCTACATCTGCCTTTAATACAGTTCAAGGTGCTATACTTAGTGCTGCAAACGCATTAACGGTTTCTAATGCAAGCTTAACAGCAGCTAATTTAACTTTAGCAAACGCTAATTTAGCATTAAGTGGTGTTGCATTCGTTAGTTCCGTCAAATTATCATTTGATACTACACTTGTTGTTAGAAATTTAAGTGCAACAGGTACTATCTACAGTGAGGGTAGTGCAACTATTAAAACATTAAGTGCTACTACTATAACCGTAAATACATTGAGTGCTATAGGCACCACCTATAGTGATACTTTAAATGTCAAAACTTTAAGCGCTATTACTATAAATGTAGGTAATTTAAGTGCAACAGGTAATATCTATAGTGATAGTACTTTAACTGTTAAAAATTTAAGTGCAACAGGTATTATTTACGGTATTAATAATAATGCTACATTTAGCCCTTATATAACAGGTAGTAATACAGGCTCTATTTTACCGTTAAGTGGTACAAATGTAGCTAGTGGTTTATATTCTAATATTGGTGGCGGTACTCTAAACACTGCAATAAGTGCTTACGCACACGTTGGTGGCGGTTACGGTAATGACGCTAAAGATTTAGCTACCACTGTTACTGGCGGATCTAATAATAGAGCTCTCAGTGCTTGGTCAAGCATCGGTGGTGGTAGTTTAAATACTGCTCTCAGCGGTTACACTCACATTGGTGGAGGGTGGAGTAATACAGCTTCTGGATGGGCGAGTTCAGTTGTTGGTGGTTACGGTAATACTGCTAGCAATAGTGGCGCAGTCGTTGGTGGAGGTTTAAATAATACAGCATCGGGTCAGTATGCTTCTACCCTTGGAGGAAGAGATAATACAGTAAATAGTAATTATTCAATAGTAAATGGTGGTAGATCAAATACTATTAATAATAGTAATACTTCAAATATAGCAGGCGGTCAATCAAATTTAATTCTTAATACTAATTACTCTTTCGTTGCTGGAGGTTCTAGTAATTATACTTCTTTTGATAATACATTTATTTTAGGGTCAAATTTATCCGCTTCTCAAGCTAACTTTACCTACGTAAATAATCTTAGCAGTATAGGTACAACTAAAACTGCAACTCTTTTTACTACATCTATTTCATCACGTTATATTAATCTTGAGCACTCTACTCCTAATGATGGTGTTAACCCAGTATTGTTTATTGGTGAAAGAGGAGACGGTACTGCTGCTGCACCGATTAATTCTTTATCCGGTTTTAATATTACCTATGATGAAGTTAATAATAAGCTTGTTACATCTACATCGTTTGGTGCATTACCATCGGTCACCGCTACCGGTATTGACGTAAACGGTAATCTCGGTGTTGGAACCGATAGACCAAATAATAAGCTAACTGTATCCGGTAATATTAGTGCGGCAGGTATCATATTAAATAATGTTGGTACTTCTGTTATTTCGCTTATATCACCAACTCTTAATTTTAAGAATACAAATATCAGTAGTTCAGTAGCTAATCTTTATCTTGTTCCTACAGGATATAATCTATTGCTTGAAAATATTAATGTAATTGTTGATACAGTAGGTAATGCCCCAGCACCGGGTCCTGGGGCACCTCTCGATAATTTACCATCATTTCGAATGGTTAAAGGTAATGCTAGTAGTTCTTCAAATCCAGCACCTAATGGTACACAAATGACTCAGCAAGTCAGTTTAAGTTCTAATACTACATTAGGTGTAGGGGCGTATGTAAGTAATACAGCATCTGTAGCTGCTACATCACCTAAAGTTATAGCACTAGCGGGTGAAACGGTATCTGTATGGCAAGAAACTGCTTACGTTGCTAGTACAAATCCGTATTCAAGTATCACAGGTAGGGTTATATCTATGGGTATATTGTATCCTGTTTAATTCTTATACTTGATAACCTATAAGAGTAATATATACTCTTTAATATGTCTAAAGCTGTAGTTGTTTATAGTGGTGGAATGGATTCGACTGTTCTTTTAGAACACTGTATTAAAAATCATGATGAAGTTTATGCTCTAACGTTTGATTATAATCAGCGTCATAAGAAAGAAATAATTGTAGCAGAGAGCTATATGTACAATAACCATTGCTATCATGGCTCTAAAGTAAAAGAGCATAAAGTTATTGATTTAAAATTCTTTAGAAACCTTGTTCCGGCTTCAGCGCTTACTTCTGATGATATTGATGTGCCGAAGATGAAAGACATTATTGGTGAAGCTCAGCCTGTTACTTATGTTCCTAATAGAAATATGATGCTACTATCTATTGCTTGTTCTTATGCTGAAGCAGTAGGGGCTACTGATGTTTATTACGGAGCTGTAGCTGTAGATAATCTTTCAGGTTACTGGGACTGTACTTCAGAGTTTCTTGAGCATATTAATAACTGTCTTGCTCTTAATAGAATGAATCGTATTCAAATTCAGGCCCCTCTTCTCTACAAGACAAAGAAAGAAATTATTGAAATGGGTGTTGATTTAAGGGTAAAGTTTGATCAGACTTGGACTTGCTACGAAGGAAGAGAATTAAGCTGTGGGATATGTCCGTCGTGCGCAGCTAGATTAGCTGGATTTAAAAAAGCAGAAATAGTTGATCCTCTTCCATATGCTATTAATATATAATAATGTGTGGTATTGCCGGATCATCTAATTTTGATACAGCTTGGGATTTATACGAAAAAAATCTTAAGCGTGGCTATTTTTCATCTGGTTTTTTAGCTTTTGATAGTGACAATAATGTTGTAATAAAACGTCAAAAAGATCCTTTTGATGGTGAAAAATTATTTAGAGAAATAGTAACCGAGCTTAATAAACCGTTATTCTTTCTTTATCATTCTAGAGCCCCTACTAATAGTTCAGCCGTTTTTACAGAAAGTAATTGTCATCCTTTTGAGTTTGGTCAGTACTATGTAGCTCATAATGGTATTATTACTAACTTTAAAACATTTCCTGAACATCCCGAGTTTATTGTTGATAGTTCTATTATACCCTATCACTTAGTAAAGTATGAAGGAAATATACAAAAAGTATATGAACAATATGAAGGTTTATTAACTAGCTGGGTTTACGATCATGACTATAATAGCTTAAAGGTTGTTAAAGCGGGTAGCTCTCTTCATATGAATAATAATAGTTTTTCATCAGTATCATTTGAAGGATCCAAACCTATTGATGACGACGGTTTAATATTTGAGCTTATTGATGGTAAATTAAAACCTAAACTAGATCAAATTTTTAAATACGACAACCCCTATAATTTATGAAACAAGTACTACTAGTAACAGCTACTAAAGCAAAAACAGAAGAAGAATTTCAAAAGAGACCAATTTATAAGTCTCTTAAGAAGTATTACGATTTTTATACTCGAAAAGAGTTTGACTTTGATGTTGTAAGAGATAACAAGGAAGGTTTATCTACTGTTTACAATCGTTATATAACTGATGAAAATAGTGATAAGATTGTTTTGTTTGTTCATGATGATCTTATTCTTGATACTCTCTTCCTTGTTGAACATCTTAATAAGTCTCACTATACAGTTACTGGTTTAGCGGGATCTACTGTAATTAGTTTGCAGGAAGATAAATGTGCTTGGCATTTAATGTCAAAGCGAGAGCATTTACGCGGGGAGGTTAAACATATTAAGGACGGTAAAATATGGTCAACTGTCTTCGGTGATACTACTGGAGCTGTAACTGTAATGGACGGTTTATTCTTTGCTGTTAATGTTGAACGTATTCTGACAACACCAGCACGCTTTAATGAAGAGTTTGCGTTTCATCATTACGATCTTGCTTTTTGTCTAGAATGTCAAAAGCATAATGTCAGTATGGGTGTACTACCTATTAACGTTATTCACTTCGGACTAGGAGATTCAATGCTTACAAATAATTGGGAAGAATCTAATAAGAAATTTAAAGAAGTCTATTGCAACAAAGCAAAAGGGGTATAAGATATACATATGATTATTAACCGTAACGAACTAAAGACAATAACAGGATGTGACTACTATGATGGAGCAGTGCTTCATCAGCGATTTGCTTATAAATTTTTCAAGAAAAATGTCCGTGCAGTAGGTAATATTGTAGCATTTGAAGCTCCGATGGAAGTTACTACTAATCTTATTGACTTGGAAGATGCAATTAATAACGATTATATTTACTCTATTAGAGCTATTAACTTCCTTATTGAGATTCCTAATATTGATCTCTTTGCCGGTGTTTGCTTTCAGCGTTTATATAACGCTCAGTTGGGTTCACTCCTTTGTACGAAGTATCTTCAGAAGGAAGGTTACGTAGATGGAGATGATATTATGGTAAAGGAAGGAGAAGAATTTAAGAAGGCTTCTGTGTCTATTGCTACTAATGTAAATGGTGCTGTTCTTATTCACGTTGGTATTAATATTAATGCTGGAAATAAGGCTCCTAATTTTGCTTACTCTACTCACCTTACCGACGAAGCCTCTAACGCTTTTATGGTTGATGCTATTCAGATGTTTCAGGTAATGGTTCAAGACATCTTTACAGCTACAACAAAAACGATTGCGTGACAATCTTTGATTACCTTGGAGATATTTTAGTAAAAAAGAAAGGAAACTTACCTTTAGAAGAATACGTTCCTTTTCTTATTAATCGTTGGTTAGCTTTTAGTTCTTATGAAGCAGCTAATGCTATTAATCAAACAGTAAACTCCTTAGGTAACATAGATAAAAATATTCATTATAAGCTTCTTATAGCGGCATTTCCTAAGTTTAATCGAATGCCAATGATTAACTATATTAAGAAAATAAAAGTTGAAAAGACTGAAAAAGATAACAAAGTAGAATTATTAGCTTCTAATATGGAACTATCACAAAGAGAGATAAAACAATTACTTGAACTTAAAGAACAAGTCACATAAATTATTTTATGCGTAACCCACCACCTATTGAACAAGATCTAGGAAACAATAACTATAATGGTATTGCTCCAGAAGATTACAAGGATATGCCTCTTCCAGAGGATTATGAAATTGTAGAACTACTTGCTGATGTTATTGCTGTAGAGTATTTAGATGTAGCTGAAGACGGTAAGAGTCTTATTCGTAATGGTATTATTCTACCTGGTCAAGTTGTTGATAATAGAGCGTGGCGTATAGCTAGAGTTAAACTTACTGGTCCTTCCTGTAGACAGGTTAAGGTTGGAGATACAGTTATCTTTCCTGGTGATCGTGGACTTCAAGGGCTTCAACGTAACGGTAAGATGATGATCTTCTTATCTGAAGATAGAATTTTTGGTATTTGCGAAACAATAAAAAAGGAGGTGCCTACACCTGAGAAGAAAATAATTAAAAAGAAAAAGTGAGAATAGGAATTGGTGCATTAACTATAATGCTTCAAAATAGTGTTGTTGAATTAAGATTTAGACGACGTATTGAAAAGCCCGGTTATAAAGATTATAGACGAATGTTATGTACTAATGACTTTCAGTTACTTAACTCTCAATTAGGAAGAAATATTCTTAATTATGATCCTCCATCTCATGGAAGTTTAAAATATAACCCAGCAGCTAAAAATTTAATACCTTGCTGGGATATTTTTTTACAAAATTTTCGAATGATAAATTGTAATGATGTAGATGTCGTTTCGGTAATAAAAACATCACCAGACCCAGTACAATTTTGGAAATATTTTAACGAAAACCTTTTATCTATGTCATCTGATCAAAAGGCAGCATTTATTAATACATAATGTCCGTAACCAACACATACATCGATAATATACCAGGAGAAGATTTTTTTGTTAAAAACCTTCAAGGTAACGTTTTTTTCACTTTAGGTAAAAAAAACTTAAAACAAGGTAGACTTATTATTTTTAAACTTTCTCATTTTTATATTCAGTTTACTTTATTAAGTAACAAAAATAATAAAGAATGTTTTGAAATACCAATACCGTTTAATGTTGAGTATTACCCTAGTGAAAATTTAATTTATTTTGATTATCGTGTAAAAGCTCTTGCCGGAAAAAATGATTTATATTATTCTGAATTGAAGAATTGTAGAATTAAAAATATAACACCGTCACAATATTACAATAAAATATTAGAAATTAAAACATCTATCCCTTAAATATATAACATATATGACAAACTCTTTTGATTCTCTTTACGAAAACCTCATTTCAGAAATGATGCCTATTGATATTGCACCAGACTATGAAGGAACAGGTGAAGAAGCTGAAGCAACGTTTTCAGCGGGAGTGGATTATGCTTTAACTCCCGAACAATCAAAAGAAGTAGCTCGTAAGACAATTGAAAAACTTCGTACTTTAGGCGGTCACTCCGATAAAAAATTTAAAGAGTTTCAAGAAGAAGATATAGCACCTATTGTTAAAGAAGTTGCTGGTATTAATATGACCAATGCAAAATTTGCTGCTCGTCGTATTCATACAGCTCTTAGAAGTGCTAAAATTATTACTGATGAAAGGGACGGTACAACTACACTGTCAAAACCTGAACCTACTGAAAGAGAATATGAAGAGGTAGCTGATAAGGCTGAAGATGATGTAAGTGCTGAAGAGCATATCGATACAAACACAGATTTTGATTTGAAAGTTGATTATTATATTAAGAGTGATGATGAAATTAAAGCAGGTACTCTTACTGGTGATCTTCTTTCAATTTATAACAAGATTGGCGGTCTTTCTGGAGAAACAAATACTGGTTCTAAAATAGTAAAACAACTTCAAATGTCAGGTCTTGAGCTCGGTAAAGTTAAAAAATATCTTAAGGAATTAATTAATAAAGGTATTTTAGAGTCTCAAGCTAATGCTAGTGGAACAAGCAAAACACCTGAAGCCGCTGTTACTGATAGAAATGAAGCAAGACGTTATGCAGAACAAGACCCTGAAATTAGCGCTGCTATTAAAGACTACAATAGTTCAGGTGGCGGTAACGGTTACGGTGTAGATTTTGGTTAAGATGTTATTCGTTTAACTTCTATATTGTAAAACTCAAATATATCTAAAGCTTTTATATCTTTACTATAGATATCCCTATAGATTACTTTCTTAACGCCATGTGCTACAATATGAGCAGCACACGATGAACAAGGCATTAAAGTGCATGCTACAGTATAAGCCTCATTACGTTTAAACATTGTTAGTAAATTAACTTCAGCATGTAATATATAAGGCCGTCTACCATCTCTATCAGCCCAGAATACGTCATTTACAACCTTACCAGGGGCTAAGCCGTTATAGGCTACACCAAGCACTCTATTATCTTTATCTAAAGCACATGCACCAACTTGTACAAAAGGATCTTCAGAACGAAGAGCTGCTACTTCTGCTAAACGAAGAGCGTATGTATCCCAATCAATTCTGTTATTCATAGCCGTAACTTCCATCATTAGTTGACCAGATAATTTGTTTGAATTCATGATAACGTAATAGATTTTGACAGCTTTGACAAGGTCTAGCTAAAGCTACCTTATCGTTTCTATCATATCTTATATTTATTAATATACATTTTTTTGTATCAATATTTGTTAAACGTTTAAGCTTCATTATAGCGTTTAATTCAGAACAGGTGTGCTTTTGATCAGAATAATCTTCTCCTGTTACTCTCGATACCTTTCTATTAATAAGATTGAAGGGATGTGTTTTTGTGTTATTTGTACCTGTAGCAATTAATCGGTTTTTATACAAAATAAAGGTAAAATGTCTACAACGCCTATCAGAGTTATAACCAACTAAACTTTGAGCTATTTCTTCTAGTCGCTTAAAGTACTTCATTCTCTTGATATTATAGAGACTCTTGCTATAATATTCAAGCTTTATTAAATAATATATGAAAGAAACTTCAAAAAGCTGGAAACTTTGGAAGGAATTTTGTGACTCTACAAACAGAGAATTCCATTGGGCTGTGAAATGTATTAGTTTATTAAATTCATATAATCTACTTCCTATTAATACTATTTTAGATGTAGGATGTGGCACAGGTGCGTTTACAAGTTGTTTTAAATCTCACTGTACTAATCTCATAGGAGTAGATAATGTAGATTTTCGTACTATGAACGAGTTTGAGTTTTTAAATATAGATTTTCAAAATTATGATAATATTAAACCTGATCTTTTAATCTTTAAACAAAGCTTTCATTTAATACCGAATATTTGGGACGTATTAGAAAAATATTCAAACAGTACTATTCTTATTTTACAGATGCCTAAACCAACATATTTTAATAATAATGAAGTATGGCTACAAGAACCTTTTAACGTACATGCTAATGCTGATAGGTTTGTATCGTTAGGCAGAGAAGTTATACTTAAAAATGAGTTTCTTGAAATACCTTTGAAAACAGAATTTTACGAAAAAATGATTAAAGGTGGTTATTCGTCCGATCTTCGTAAACTAACAAAGAAAAAAAGAGAAGAAATTTGGAACTCTTTGAATTTAACTCACGATTCTATAATCTTTAAAGATGATTTAGATATACTACTCGTTCGTTAAATTATTTTTATCGACTAAGATAACAGTAAATTTATAGAGAAGCATTCCTTCAGTAACAGATTTGCGTTGCTCATTCAACTTATGTAAAAGTTCATTTGTAGGTTTTCTAATTTGAAGTTCTTTTTTAGCGCTTAAAATTTTTTTTCTCTTAGAAAGCACTATTAATCTTTCTTCTAAACATTTTTGTGCTAACTCTTCACTCTTATAAAAGCCACTCCACTTAACCGTGTTATCTTTTATAGAGTAAGGCTCCATATAGATATTTATTCTATATATTATTTTTTTATTTACAAGCTTAAAAAATTAAAGCGTCGAGTCAGATTTGAACTGACGATTTTATCCTTTTGCAGAGGATTGCCTTTGACCTCTCAGCCACCGACGCGTTATATTGATTCAGAAATTATATAGCCTCTTGGTGCTCAATCAAGACTAAAATAAACTCTTAATCAACTTTTACGTCTATATTGTAGACCTCCGGTTGAATTACAGGTACGACTACTCGCAGTAAGCCGTCTGTATATGTTGATGAAATGTTTTTTGCGTCTGTTTTATCAGAAAGAGCGAAAGACAATTGTCCCTTCCTCCTGCTAATACCTTTCTTGACGTAGGAAGTAGCTTCATCATCTACTTCCTCTTCTTTTCTAATATCAATATTCAGATGCCTATCTTGCACCTTTACATTAATATTATCCTTGCCGACTCCGGCTAGAGCTACTTCAATAGTGTAGCACACCGGGTTACCGTCTTTATCGGTCTTTGATTTAACGTTATAAGGATATGTAGCATTTGGAATATCAAATGCCTTATCGAAGTCCTTAAGAACGTCTGTTAACCAACTTTCGTTAAACAGGGCTGGAAGTTGGCTATAACCAGTGCCTGCTGCCGGGATTACCCGACCTATCGTGTATGGTGTTATTGTTGTTGTCATATGTGTTCTCCTTTGTTAAGCGAGTTAATATGTTTAGTCTTAGTCTGTTGAGCACCAAGAGCTAAAATTATTTATACTTTTTATTTTAAAAAGTGCATTCCCAAGGGGATTTGAACCCCTACTATATCCGTGAAAGGGACAGGTGCTAACCGTTACACTATGGGAACATTAAATCTATATTAGAACCATTTCTTATATAGTGCAACAAAAAAATTAATAATAACAACAACGCTGTATATACCTAAAAATATTAGGAACAGTAATCCTGACATAGCTCCCTCAAAGATAGACAGCATGTATATATTTATTCAAAGTGCTGTTCCTTCAATTTAGCATTCCAAGTCTTAGCATCTTCAACTGAGTTCGGATTAATGTTTTTATAGTCTCCTAAATGACCGACAAGTATATGACAAATGATACCATAGCTAGCACTTTCACATAATGTAATAAGATTACTAGGTTCAAGTTCAAGATCAGGATGAAGATGAAAAGGCTGAATATGATGAACGTTTAATTGCTGGGTACCCTCGCATACAGCACACTTTGGATTATTCTTAAGATGTTCTTTACGTACAGTGACCCACTTAGAGGAACGCTGAGGCCCGTCTACAGGTATCTTACCTTGTGCTATATCTCTAGTATGTATTAAGCGTGTTGAAGCCATACATTATTTATTAAAAACCGGGCGTGAGATAGCTTGTATGTACAGAGGCCCGCCCGGTCTACTAAAAGACACCTCCGGAATTACGCATCACATACTTTATATGAAAAGCTGCAGCAAAAATCATATAAAGTTTTAATATGGAGAGGCGCCGGAGGTCTACTAAATTAATGTGAGCCTTTTTGTCTTGACAACTTGGAACGTCTTCCATTATGTATCAGTTTTGTTATGACTCACGAATGACCCGGTTTCATCACATAACTTTCCGAACAGCTGTGGAGAGGAATTTGCCGAGTACTATTAAATTGGTGGAGGCGAGGGGAGTCGAACCCCTGTGTTTACAATGTTAAGTCTATACTTCTACACGCTTATGTAAGTTTAGCATTTGGTTGACTAAAGGCTGCTGTGGCTTACCAACCTATCTTTTAAAGTCTGCCTGATATAGTGAAGAGTCTATATCTACCCCCTACGCTTGTTTTACTAGTGTCGTAGATACCACTCTAACCTATTGTATTAGCTCCTAATATCCTTAATAGGATCCGATATTAGTTTTTAGGCTGCGAGGAGATACTCTTCCTCAACACCACCGAGAAACTCGGCAGCATTGTTGAAGATGTATTCAGCTTCAGCTAAGAGCGCATCAGTATTATCTTCTGCGTTTAGTTTTTTAATCAGCTTTTATAGTGGCCAACTGATTAACCACTGCGTGCAATACAGAGTTCGATTATAAGTCGAAACCAGTACGCCCCCAAATTATCAAAGATCATTGAGCTTATTGCTCTGTTATAATTATACTCTTTTCCTTTAATTTAGCAATATAATTTTTAGCTCTTTGAATATTTACATTTAAATTATGATCCATTGTCCAAGATAAAGCATCAACATAAAATCTATGTGTATTTATATCACTATTAACAGGTTGTCTCTCTGGTATTAGATAATATTTTCCATTATCTTTAACAGTTTCCGCCATAGCTGATTCAAATCCATCAGTTATTAGGTACCGTTCAAAAAACTTTTCAAATAAATTAAAATTATTTTCAATAGCAAATATTATATCTGTTGCAAATGCTAATTCGTTTGACCAATAGTTACCAGCATAACAATAATTATTTTCAACCATACGATTAAAAATATCTATAATAACATTTTCATCTAATAACCAACTATCCACAGATAATTTTACCCATTTATTAATACCATTATTTTTTAACAAATCGTAACCACCTTTCATTAAATCATGTTCACCTCTGGCATGCCAACTATTATTACAACGATAATCACAAACAAAATTTTCTCTATTACCGTTATAACATAGTACAATATGCGGTTTAACTATTTTATATGAATCGAGTATCTGTTTCATATACGGCCAATAATCTTCTTTATCGTAGCATGTTATAATAAAATTAATATCCATTAACCTATAATATTAACAAAAGTAGTATTTGCAAGTTTTTTTCTTAAATACTTCTATGTTATGAAACTCTCACCTGAAATAATCCGTGAGCGGATGTTCGATGCTTTTAAAGCGGATGTAAGAGCGTTTTATGACGATCGACAAGAACGTTATTTTAAAGAATTTGAAGCAAAACTTTTAAATGGAGAAATAAACGTAACAGATCCTAACTATAAGAAAATAGCTTTAGCGGAAGCGGAAGCTTTTATGAAGACAAGACCTCAAGAGCTTTTAAGATTTATTAAAGATTATGTTAATAAGAATTTTGATGTAATAGCTGATGCTGTAGATGAAGGTATTATGGATAAAGAAACAGCTGAAGTATCTATGGAAGTATTGAAATATATATTAATAGCCGGAGAAATAGATGGGGATCCGGAAGCTAAACTTAAATAATCTATTATAACCAATGCGCAATTATACTTATGATTTTGAATTAGAAACAATGCTTAAGATGTTTATCGCGGCGTTGGATGATGTTATTGTTAAGAGATATAATAAAAACAAAGAAGTTCAAGATCAAATTCAAGTAAGATTTGTTTATGCTCCTAAACAGCGTGTTTTATTAGATATTATTGATAAAGCACAAAATATTACTTTACCAGTTATAGCTATAACTAATGGTGGTATAACTAGAAATCCCGAAAGAGTGTTTAATAAAATAGCAGGGTCTCACTTTTATAATTCAGATCCTAGATATTCTAATGTTTTACTTCAACCTATACCTATAGATATAACTATTAATATGTCGATACTAACCAAGTATCAACAGGATTATGATCAAATTATAACTAATATTATTCCTTATTTTGATCCATATATTGAAATATCATGGCGTTTACCTGATATAACTGATTATGAAATAAGAAGTAAGGTTGTTTGGTCAGGAAGTGTTACGACAGAGTATCCAACTGATATTAATGCCGGGCAACTTGCTCAGATTCAAGGCTCGACATCATTTACATTTCAAGGGTGGCTCTTTAAAGCGAGACCAAAAGCAGATGGTAACATCTTTACAATACAGACAGACTTTTCTTTACTTCCTGAACTTACTACTCTTGAATCTCTAAGTAGTGTAAATCAAAACGAGTTAACTACCGAGCGATTTATATTATCTGGTCAACCTCAACCTCATGTTATTGAACCGTATTATACAAATGTTTCAGCATCAGATACGTTTACTCTTTACGGTAAATCGTTTAAAAACATAACAGCTGTTTATCTATCAGGTAATAAAAACTTTAATACAACTTTCTATAACCCATTCTCTTCAACGTCTCTTTCTTCCACTTATACAGGGTTTTACGGTTATCAGTTACTATCATCAAGTTATGTATCAGATAACGATACAGTTCTTTTCTTTACTATGCCGTCATCTTCTAAGGCAGGTAAAGTTAATGTTATATTACAAAATCCTGCTGGATACGGTTCTTTAACACAGTACGCTTCATATATTACATTTAACCCGTGGCCATCTGGATCAAATAACTATAATAAGTGGGTACCTTATAAACCGCCCTACCTTTCAGGTATTGAAGTATATCAATCTAACTAATAAATAATACAGTGATTAACACATCTTATACCTATAATAATGCTATCCCTGGAAATACAGCTGGTCCAGTTCAGGATCAAGCGTTTCCATCTACAACGCTATTAGGTGCTTTCGTTTCTAGGCTTCCTTACGCTTATCAAATCTTAGATTCGATGATGCAGAGGAATCCAAAATTCCCTCTCTTTAAAGGTGTATCACCAAGAAGGGAAGAAATGATTCAAGATGAATCTATCTTTTTAAATGAGCCTGGATTTCAAACCGCGCCCCCTGGTACACCAAGCAGCTTATTAATCAATAAGGACTATCAAGCGTTTATCTACGCTAATATAGATAAAGACAAAAATAGACGTTTAACAGATTACCGTCGTATGGCAGCTTATGCTGAACTTGCTGACTGTATTGATGAAATATCTGATGAATGTATAGTAAAGGATGAAAACGATATTATTATTAATTTTTCTCTTCGTGGAGACTATACAAAAGAAGTTAAAGATACTATTGAAAAAGAATTTAAAAAGTTTGTTCAGATATTTGATTTAGAAGATTCTGGTTGGGAGTATTTCCGTCAATTTTTAATTGATGGTGAATTATACTTTGAAAACATTATCGACGAAGAACGTCCTCATTTAGGTATTATTGGTATGATCTCTATACCTACTGAACTCATTAACCCTGTGTATCAAAACGTACAAAATGAAATGGTTAAAGGATTTTTAATTCGTAAACCTGTATTAGGACCTGCAACTTCAACCAATCAAAAAGACCAAGAAGAGCTTTTCTTCATGCAAAAAGCTCAGGTTACATATGTTCATTCTGGTATTTGGAACGAATATAAAAATATTCGTTTGCCTTATATCGAAAATGCAAAGAGAGCGTATCGTCAGTTATCTCTTATTGAAGATTCGATTGTTATATATCGTTTGGTAAGAGCGCCTGAACGTCTTAAATTTACTATATACACTGGTAACATGCCAGCTCCTAAAGCTGAAGCTTATCTTCGTAGAATGATGCAGCAGTACTGGTCTAAAAAGAACTTTGATACATCTGCAGGAGGTGGAGGTAAGGGCGGTGTAACTAATGTTTATGATCCTCAATCTATGCTTGATGCATATTGGTTTACAAAGGATGCTCAAGGTAATGGTTCTGATGTATCTACACTACCAGCAGGTCAAAACCTTGGTCAGCTTGATGATTTAAACTACTTTTTAAAGAAGCTATATAACTCATTAAAGATACCTTCTTCAAGATTTATTGGAGATGCACAACCCTTTAAAGATGGTACTGAAATTACCAGAGATGAATTACGTTTTGCTCGATTCATTATTCGTATTCAACGTCAATTTGCTACATCTATTAGGGATACGTTTGTTTCACATTTAAAACTTAAAGGTCTTTGGAAGCAATATAAGCTAAAAGAACGCGCTATTCACGCTGAATTTAACGTCCCCTCTACCTTTATGGCAATGAGAGATCAGCAACTGCTTGATCTTAAGTTTGATAACTTTAATAAAGTAACACAAAATACATCTATTGCACCATCTTATGCTCAAAAGTATTACTTAGGTCTATCTGATGAATTAATGCGTGAGAATAGAGACTGGTTAAAGAAGGACTCTGCCTTTAAATGGGAATTAGCTCAAATTGAACAGAGTGGACCTAACTTTAGAGAAGTACTTCAAGCTCAAGCGGGTAACACACTAGGCGGTGAACTCGGTACGGGCGGTGGTGGTGGTGTAGCACCGACCGGGGAAGCCTTGCCTCCAGTTCCTGGTGAGGGTGAGGGTATACCAGCTTTCGGAGGTAGCGCCCCAGTTGGAGAAACTCCTCCTGAACAAGGTCCACCAATAACTAATGCTGGTACATCTCAAGGTGGTAATCAAGCACCTCCTGCTTAAAATTAAATACCTTAGATAATTATGCAGCTACTAAGAACGATTTAATAGCTCTATCGTAAATAAGCATAAATAATAGTATATGTTGACGTATACTATTCCTAAACATCGTCGTGGAGATACCTGGGACGGTATATCGTCTATTGGTATTAAAGTTAATAACGTACCTGCAAATCTTTCTGGTTCTTTAGTTACTATGGAGCTAAGAGAGGATTATGATACACCAGTTGTATTAACATTTTCTACTACTACTAGTACTATTCGTATACAGAATTCATTATCGAGTATTAATATACCTGCTAGAATTATTAATATACCACCTGCTACATATAAGTATGACCTTCAAGTAATTTACCCGGACAGTACTACGAAGACCTATATGGAAGGTACTTGGGAAATTTATTTTGATGTAACAAAATAATGAGTGATAATATTCAAATAGATGTTTCTACAACGGTAGAAAATATCGACATCAATGTTGTAGAAACAGCTGCAGTACCTACAATTATAGAATATTTTTATCCACAGGGACCTATTGGACCTAGTGGTGGTGATCAATGGAATAGCGCTTATACATGGGTTAATACTAATTCAGCTGCAGCAACTTTTGTAACTTCTATAAGTGCTCCTGCTTTAAGCGGTACTTTCTACGGAGATGGATCAAAACTAACTGGCATTCAAGCAGGCTCAACAATTAGCAGCACTCTTACCAGTCAATGGAATACAACTTATAATACTGTATCATCATTAAGTGGTAATTGGCAAGGAGCGTATACTTGGGTTAATACTAATTCCGCTGTAGCAACTTTTGTAACTTCTATAAGTGCACCTGCTTTAAGTGGTACTTTCTACGGAGATGGATCAAAATTAAGTGGTATTGTTGCAACTAGTCTTGGTGCTAATATAACAGTTACTTCTTCTATTAGCGCTCCTAATTTAAGTGGATCATTTGCAGGAGATGGAAGTCGTCTCACAAACGTAGTTGCTGCTTCTGTTCCTGCTAACTTAACAGTAACTTCTTCTATAAGTGCTCCTGCTTTAAGCGGTACTTTTTACGGAAAGATAACATTTTCAGATGGTTCAACTCAAACAACAGCTTTTCTTAATAATTTAAGTTCCTATGCTACTAATACTTTACTTCAAAGTACTTCAGCTTTACTTACACCTTTAACAACTACAAATACTCTTACTAGTCAGTTAGTTCTCAATACAGCTATTAATAGTTTAACAGGTAATTGGAATAGTGCATATGCTTCTACATCAGCATTAAATCTTGCTGGTTATGACAATGAAATACACGTTAGCCAAATAGATGGAAACGACACCACTGGTAATGGTGACTTGCTTAACCCAGTTGCTTCTATTACTAAAGCTTTAACTTTAGTAGGAT
>Ga0209188_1000377_pt1 | contig 45112 bp, 71 predicted proteins | sample C_130625_EF_Meta_FD_187307 | JGI IMG/M metagenome (GOLD analysis project Ga0209188, IMG submission 187307) | Freshwater microbial communities from Lake Croche, Canada to study carbon cycling - C_130625_EF_MetaG (SPAdes) (version 2) | ecosystem: Environmental > Aquatic > Freshwater > Lake...
TAAATACTTTACGTGATGCTTTAAAAGATAGCTTAGACCAATACGTTTTAGAAATTACGCCTAATCAGAGTATTCGTAAGATGTTCTTGCATCGTAATAATATTCAAGGTGCAAGTGAGGATATGCTCCGTGCTTTTGCTGAATCTAGGTACCGTATTGCTTACCAACGTTCTAGGTTTGAGCATATGCCACAGTTGTTTAGAGCAGTGGAAGCGGCTCGCCTAAGTTTAAGAAACATGCCGCATAGCCGTAGAACTTCTTTAAACCGTGCGTTAGTGCGTGAGTTAGAGCTAAACCTTAAGTCTGGTGTATTAGAACCACCTAAAGTTAGCAACTTGGCACGAACCTTAACCCAGTTTGGATTCTTGCACTTCTTGACCTCTCCTGCATCTGCAGTCGTAAACATGATGGCGGTTCCAAGCATTTACGTTCCATTTGCTCGTGCTCGTTTTGGCACAGGGCCGGTTATGTCTACGCTGGCTAAATACACTAAGCTTTTAGGAGGAACTGGCTATGTTAATCAAAAGACAGGCCGCTATGAGTTTTTATCTTTAGCACGTTCCAAACTAGACCAGATGCCTTTGTTAGATAAAGATGGCAACAAAGTTATGATGGAGAAGATGGATGATGACGGTGTTATAACCAAAGTCCCTATGACTTACGCCGACGCCTATGAAAAAGGCGTGTTGTTGCAAGCTATTGATACTACGTTAAGCCATGAGAGCGCAAGCGTTGGAGACCAGCCATCAGAAGACTACACCGGTCGGTTCCAAAAGTTTATGTATTATGCAAGTTTGCCGTTCCACGCAGCGGAAAAGTTTAACCGTGAAACAACTTACATGACCACATTTGAGTTGGCGTATAAGAAATATATTAGCGATACAAAGAACCCGTATACCCCACAAGCAGCTTTTGAAAAGGCCAGCCAAGATGCACGAGACCTAGTTCAAAAGACTATGTTCAACTACAACACAATTAACAAGCCACGCTATTTCCGTGGAAATCTACCTAGTTTGCTGTTGCAATTTAAGATGTACCCGCAGCAAATGACTGTGCTTATGGCTAGAACTTTTTACCAAAGCCTCGGTGGTGGTATGCAGCATGACTTAGATGCTTACAAAGAGCACATTAAAAACTCTCCAGACTTTGATAAATTAGTTGCTGCTAAAGAAGCTGAGCTTAAAGCTATAAAGAAAGAAGCTATTGAGTCCTTTTGGGGCATGATGGGAATGACTTTCTTAACTGCTGGTATGTCTGGATTGCCAATATTCTTTGTATTATCTGGTATTGCTTCAGCATTCCATGCAGCATTTGGGGACGATGACGAGCCATATGATTTTGATAATTGGTTTAAAAATTGGTGCAGTAGAACTTTTGGAAGTATAGTCGGCGATACTATATCTAGAGGTGCTTTGTCTCAAGTTACCGGCGCTAACTTTGCAGACCGTATGAGTATTAATATGAGCGACATGTGGTTCCCTAATGTTAAGAAGAGCCAAGATGAAGTACAGTATTTACAAAACGTTATGACTAACCTTATGGGTCCAGTTATGGGTGCAGGGTTAGGTTACGCCGAGGCACTTAAGCGTTTGAATGATGGGCATTATGAACGTGCTATGGAAGCAATGCTCCCTGCTGGCTTGAAAAATATATTTGTAGGAACCCGCTATTTAGTAGAGGGCAAAGCTCTAACGCTTAAAGGCGATACATTAGACCAGCATATTAGCGCAAAAGAAGCAGTCGGACAAATGCTTGGCTTCTCTCCAGAAGATACTGCGCAAAAACAAAAAGCTGCTATGGAGATGAAGAATGCTAACGAGGAAATTAAAGGGCGCAAGCAAGATTTAGAAAATGCTTTCTTTATGGCTTTTGATAACCATGATAGCAGTATGCAGGGTAGAGTAATTACTAAGATTATGCGCTTTAATAAAACTAATCCAGAGTATGCTATTGATGCCGACGCTTTAATAAATTCCGTACAGAAACACTACCAGCAACGCTTCTTAAACAATATGACCGGTGGTATGGCAGTTGAGAAGAAAGCTATGAGTAGGATGACTAGGATGATGGATTACGCAAAGGATTAAAAAAGCCCCGCTGATTAGGCGGGGCTAAGGTATTACTAGAAAGGAGTAGCCAATGAATGTAAGCTACGCCTCTATCTTACTACTTAAGTCTCCAAACACGCAAGCCGTGTATCCCTTTGTCTATTAAAACCTGCGTTTTTACAGTATAGTTTAGCCTTTTTGTCACCCTGGTAACTTCGGTAATTGCAGCTTCCGTATCTAGACAAGGGATAAAGAAGCTGGTTCCGACTTTAAACTTAGCCCAATTAATTCTGAAATGCAGTTTGTGGATCAACATCTGGTGCGTGCTTAGCTGCTTCTATGTAGGTTTCAGCATCTAAAAAGTTATCAACTTCAAGACTAAATACATACGCATCAATCGGGGGAGACTGTAGTTTTGTGCCTTTGGATAGACGCTTTTTGACCTGCCCTAAATATATGCCATCGGTTTCTAATCCTTTAAGTATTTCCTTTAAAGTTATTTGCTGCTTTGTGCAATAAGTACGTAGTTGCTTAGCATTAATATAAAGGCGCTTATCGTCAGGCTCAATCCGTACAAACAAGTCATTAAACTTAGGTTCAACAATTGGCAACTGCTCCATACCTGATCTAGCGTCGGCCTTAGCATTAATTACTAATGTAGATGCACGGTGCTGGTTCATAAACTCACCAATAATACTAGCTTGGTTTGTAGCACAAGGTGCTTTAACATCTGAACGCATGTGCTCTAGTTCTTTAACTATCCAACGATATACTCTACCAATATCAAAGTCGCCGAGCAAACCTAAGTCTTTAGCCATTAATGCGCCAGCAATATTACAAGCTACCGTCGCCGACCAAAACCGCTCACGGCTTGTGAAGTTAACTTCTTTGTCTAGCTTTTGCTGGACTTGGATTACTGTATCAATAGCATCTTCCAAGTTATCTACAAGGTATTGGATGTATGGTTCACCAGCAAGTCCGTAGTTAGAATACAACCCATTAAATACGGTGTCGGCTTCTTCTTTAGATAAAGCTTCTGTAACTTCAATTCGATACTCAAGCAGACGCATAAACTCGCCGTCTGGTGTAGCTTTAAGTGCTGCTAACTTATCATAGAAATTTGCATTGGAACTACATAGAGCCATAGTCCCCCACTTAGTAGCATTAACACGCTCAGCATTATCATGCTGCATCATGCGGTTCTTACCACGACCTTGAGAAATACTATAGGCTAAGTCAGAAAAGTTATCTCCTGATAGCTTAGTAATCTCATCAATCGTAACCGGCAAGTTATTCATAATACCAAGGCGGTGAATCATAGAGTTCTGCGTATCTTTCCATTGAAGCATTAATTCTTCGGGATGACCATAGACGCTGTTGCACATCTTAAGAACTGTAGACTTGCCTGTACCTGATGTGTTATTTACCAAGTTAATAATTGCACCTTTTAAATTAAGGTGTTTTATTAGGGGTGCCCCAAATGCGGTAAAGAAACCAAATGCGTGTGGCTCAAACTCAGGCTGGTTATATACATTAACAATCTTTAACCAATCTTCCATAGACCCAGTCGGCGTCATCCAGTTTGCTAGACTGCCTGTTGCGTGGGATGGTGGGCTATAACTAACTTTACCAGCAGATATTTCTCTATCTCCCAAGATAAACTTAGAATCATTTTCTGCCCAACCAAATTGCGTTCTCATCATTTCGACCTTTCCTTTGAACTGCAAGTGTTTTATAAATGTAATGATGTACGTCATAATAGAGTCCATCTGTTTTTTAGAACCGGCAACACCATGCCAGCTTAATTTTTCCCGTAGCTTCTCAACTACTTGTGCTTCTGTTTGAGCTATAGAAAACTCTCGTACTCCGTCTTGAGGCAAGTGCAGTCTAAGCCAAATTACGTCACCCTTCGATGGGTCTTTAAGGCGCTTAACTACATACAAATCGTGCTCATAAATTAAAGCAGCTTCATCATCCTCATCTACTGGCTGCCTATACACGCCGCCATTCTTCCCTCTAAAATATGGGAAAGGAAACTCTGGAATGACGTATTCTTGTTTGGTACCACAAGGCGCCTCTGAAACGACCGCAATATCCGGCTCACTGGCGATAATTTCAGAACCGAGCAATATCGGAGACGATATCTTACCCTTGTGCGGGCACTCTTTACATCCTTGTGGGTGAAGCTTCTCAAAGGACGAACACGTATAAGGGCCTTTTGTCTGTAAGGCTTTCTTCTCAGTTTCCTGAGCCGAGTACGATGGGTGGTTCTGTGAAATGATGTGTATTGCTTCATCTCTGTCCACACAATGGGCGGCAATAGATAGTCCTGCTCTCCATAATGGCTCCTCTATATCTGCTTGATTAATAGCAATATTCTCAAGTTGTGGACAACCTTTGCCTTCAGTAGTCTTTATCAAAATAGTTTTGAACCTACTCTGACGATTACTCATGGCGGCTTGAGCCATTGCGCTAGTTTGTTTTGGTATGTAGTCGGGTGCAATTAAAACCCCAATAGCCATTTTGATATCCTCGTAAGGAGTCTCAGGCTCTATCTGCATAATAGCTACGGGCAGGGGTGGGTCTTGCTTAAAGTTAAACGTCTCAGGCACTCTAAGGATTGATGCACTCTCTGCGGTGCGTGATGGGTCTGCCCTAAACTTATGCTCTTCACACAAAGCTTTAAGGCGGTCGGCGACGGGTTTCCATTCAGATCTACTGATGGTTTCTGTTAGTCTCCAATAGGCATGAATGCCACGACCCGAATTAACTACCGTTGGTGATGGTAGGGTTACAGCCTCGCAAAACTTTTTAAGCTCTGCCAAACCGGTGGCTTGGTCTAGATAACCTTTGCCACTTAAATCTTTGTCTATACCACAATCAATATCTACCCAAAAAGATTTAAAGTAGGTGCTATTTTTCTGCGTGCGACCATCTTCGTCGTTCTCATATTTAGCGCAAGCAAAATAAACATCGTACTTCTCTAATAACAGATTTGTTATTTCTTCATCGGCTTCTTCCAAAGTCTCAACAAAGGTCTGTCTCGGACGCCCCTCTTGCTTTAAACCGACAATACAATACCACCCTTCTTGGGGAAGCACTGCATTTAATAAATCTGTCGTTGCCATATCACCTCAAAATCCGAAGAAAGGAAGGGCAGCAGGGGGGTCGGCATCCCCCTTTTCGTTCCGTCAAACTAGCTGCCCCGGGGTAAACTACTTTATAAGTTTCTCGATCTGTGCAACCGCCGTTTTATGTGGCATAGTTGATCCGATAAACCAGTTGTAGATTGTCATGCGGGATACTTCAAACATCTTTGCAATCTCTATAACTGTAATATCGTTAGCAATACAATACTTACCTAGCTTCACTCCAATATGTTTAGAGTCGGCAGTTTTGTTTGCTTTTACAAGACGATAGCTATAGCCTCTTAGACTCATGTTGGTTCTTTGCTCCAGTCACCCATGATTGCCTTTAAGTCTTTTTTCTGAGTAGGTTCCGCAGCTTTCTTCTCAGGGCGCTTCTTAGGTTCTTCAATATCAGCAGCAGGGGCAGCTTCTTCTTTAATAAATGCAGGGGCTTTTAACTTTGGCAAGTCATCTTTTTTGGAGATAACAAACTCAATAGCTTTTTTAGCTGCAGGTGATTGGCCTTGCTTAACGGCAACTTCCCATTGGTCTTTAGATAAGAACTTCAAAGGTTTAAAAAACAACTTAGCAGTATCGCTATCAGGGTCAAAACGCATCTCTGTGTTCAAGCTATTTAAGTTGTAGCCTTGTGAGCCAACGTACTTAGCATATTGCTCAAACGGCATGTGGTTTAAATCACCTTTACCGAAGATTGACTTGGAAGCCAACTGCAACTGATACACATCGCCGCCGACATCATCTGCCAATGCTACTGCAATTCTACGGAAGTGACGACATGCACGACCACCGCCAGCACCAGACCCCTTGACGTTCTGAGGGCACTCGGCGCAGTTGTGGTGTTGCGCTTCTTCTACTGAAGCATCGGGTGTTACTCCATCATTAGACCAGCAGTCAGGAGGTGTGGCGTCTGCCTTAGGGTTGTAAGCACCGGCATAGAATGTACGAGATACGTCTTTAGCAGCGTTAACAATAACTACATTTAGAGAATCACTATTGCTAGTTAAAATCTCCTCCCCATTTACAACCATGCGGAACTTACCGCCACGCAATGAAATACGTTTGCTACCGCCATTACCTACGAGGGCACGAGTTACATCATCTAACTGTACATCTTTAAGGTAGTCGGGTAAATCTTGATTAAAAAGAGTGATTTCACTCATTTGCTTCTCCTTACTGTAATCGAATGTTCGCTATCCACATTTAACCCGAGTGGTAGCAAGTCGGGGTTTTCTTCTAAAAACTGCTTAATGTTTGTTTGATGTATGCGCTTCTCAAGTAAATCGGGAAGATGGTGCTCAAACATAAATTGATAAAACTTCTCCCAGTCATTAGTCCAATAGCGACTCTTAACTGTGCGCATTACTGTGCCATGTGGGGTCTTAAGACTTGTAGCCCCTGTGGTTTTACATACTTCTAGCATTTGTTGCTCAAGAACTTCTAGTTGTGACTCAAACTCAGATTCAATTCTATCGGCTTCTTTTCTTGCTTTGTCACGAGCATCTCGAATCTTTATGTAGACTTCTACAATTTGATCGACTGTTATATCATCCATGTTTTCCTTTCTTACAGATCTTATGTCCGTTAAGTAATAATACCACAACGATTTACTTTGTCAAGTGTTTTCCTCAACTTCATTTTTATATAGGTCTATCAGTTTATCATGAACGCTAAGTTTGTTTCTTAGCATGTTATAGAGTCTATCTTCTACGGGAGAACCCTTAATATGCACGACAGTCATAGCATTTTTTTGACCTTGCCTATCAATACGAGCATTAGCTTGCAGATAAGTTTCGATTGATGTAACAGGCGCATACCATATTATGGTATCAGCAGCAGTCAAAGTAACTCCATGTGCTGCAGCTTGCGGTTGAATTAAGAGAACCTTTGGGTATGGTGTTTCTTGGAATCGTTTAAAAATTTCAGTTCGTTTACCTACGGGAACGGCTCCGTTTATAACATCGCAAGTAATACCTGCCCCTCTCAAATGCTCTTTGAGTAATTCTATTGTATGAGTAAACGGTATAAACACAAGGACTTTTTGGCTAGACTCGTTAATAACTTCTTCGACAACACGTAAACGATTAGACACGTCAAACTCAATAACAGCACCGGTATCAGAATAGACAGCACCACCAGAAATTTGCAGTAACTTATTAATATTGACGGCAGCGTTGACGGTACTGATCTCTTCCCCCGCTGCCACCATGAGCATCTCTTTCTTGAGTAGTTTGTAGAATTTATCTTGTTGAGGCGTGAGCGGCGCATCTCTGAATACATGTGTAACCTCTGGTAGATCTAAACATTCTTTTTTAGTAAATCGTATGGCTGGTTGAAGCGCATTAAAAACTACTTGACTTGCGTTAGGTTTTGGCATCCACTTAAACTTACTGACGCTTAGCATAGTCTGATCTCTAAACGAACCAAAAAACTTGGGTACTTTCTCAGGCACGCATAATCTAGCTAAGCCATAAGCATCGGTTGGGTTTTGTGCGGCTGGTGTGCCTGTCATTAGCCATAACCAAGTATCTTTAGTTATGATTGAATTTAGCGTTTTCCAGCGTTGGGTAGTAACAGTTTTATACGCATTAGCTTCGTCAATGATGATTAGGTCAAACCCACCGTTTTTAATATCGTCGGCGACAATCTCTACACCATCATAGTTAATGATAACGAAGTCGGCATCGCTGGCAATAATAGCTTTACGCTTGGTACGTTCTCCATACGCTATGGCTACTTTGCGGTGTACTGCAAACTTAAATAAATCCGCTTGCCATGCTGACTGCATAATAGACAATGGGCAAATAACTAAAACCCTATTAATAATTTCCTGTTCTAATAAACAATCTGCCGCCCATATAGCCGATGCGGTTTTGCCTGTGCCTTGTTCATTAAAACAAAAAGCTCTTTGATTAGTTGCTAAGAATATTGCCGTTTCTCTTTGGTGTTGCATTGGCTGGTAAGCACCAGGCCAAGAATACGTGCTAGGCTTTTCCATTCTTTGATTTATTTCGCTTGACTGTGTGGTCTGAGTTTCTACTAAAGGAACGGTTTGAACTTGCGGATTTAATTTTGAGATTGCTTGGGGCGTTCGTTCCGCCTTTTGAAAGAGGGATAACATGGTCAATATCCTTGCCCTTTCTGTCCACACCCTTTTTGTCCATCTCGTAACGTGCTCTCTCCCGTGCATTGCGGGCTGGCTGCTCCCCCCGTGCTTTCTGTTGCTGGTATTCCTTCTTGTAGGGGCGGGGTTTGTTCACATAAGGCATAGCGGTCTTCCTCTTTATGGAAAATGTAGAGACTTCCATCTCCTAACAACACGTATTTTGGCACATTTTGAGCATTTTTGCCATACATTTCCTCAATAATCAGGTTTAAATCTACTTCAACCATGCCTGCAAATGGGATTGGTTCTAAAGACATGGCGGTGGCTTCTTTGGTTTTCCTGGTACTTGGTCATAGATTGGGTTCTCCCAAAACTTACTGTTGTTTGATATACCAAGAACATCAGGTTCGTCAGGTATTTCTCCTGCTGGTTTATCTTTTTTATGGGAACTTCTCCATACAACAAATATAGTTTCGGGATGCTCACAACGCTTCTCTTTAAGCATCTGTATTTTATATTCACGAGTGCAATCTAAGCAGTGGTTCATAGGGTCATGCGGTTGGTTAGTCCTATGAGACTGCCACATATACTCAATGTATTGCATCCTGCTCTCAAAGCATGGTGGGTGCCAATTAGGATTGTGTGGCTTAATTGTCAGTACTTTTCTATCGCCCATATTTTTCTATTCTTTCTACCTCACGGTTGATATACCACATAGCTTTCTTTAAATCTTCTAGTTGCTTACCTTTTAATGCAGCACGCCAAATATATTTAATAGCATTACCAAGATTAAAGTTCATATGCTCCGTAACTTGTATGCACTCTATACCCGATGGGTGGTCAGTGTAATGAACTGGGTTATTAACTGGGTCTTTCAAAATGGTGCCTCCTCAAAACTTTCCAGATCTATTAATTTCTTTTTCGAACGTAATTGTTTGAATGTCCACCCAGCTCTCCCATTTACGAGCACCCGTGCTTCTTCTCGCCTTGAGACCGTTCGCATCAACTCTTGGTTCTCGTCGTAAACTAGGTACAGGAGCATAATCAGTTAGTTTTCCAAATTCAGTTACAGTTGGCGGCAAAAATCTAAGCGCTTCTAATACAATCTCGTCAAGGCGTAGATATTTTCTAGGTCTCGGCACTTTTCTTCCTTCTTGGTTTAGCGGCAACAATACCTACCTCAGCTTCGGGTTCTTGGTTACGAGCTTCTAACATGGCGTCTGCATACTCATAGGCTGTAAGTGAAGCTGATTCTGAATCTTCTCCTTTGTGCGCAAACACAATACCTAGCAAAGCAAACATCGCAAAGCAATCTCTCAAATCATTCTCGTTCATCTATAACTGCCTTTCCCATTATGTTCACAACTTAGTACCTTACAAAAGCCTTTACAAGTAAAGTTTGGCTTTGGATTCCACACTCCTGTTTTATGGGCTGACTCAAGGCGGTTAGTTTCTTCTATCCAACGCATCCAAAAGAGCGGCGCATCTTCTGCCGAATACTTAGCCTTAACAAAATCATCACATACAACAAATGCCAACCCTGCTTTTACTTTTTGTACTTGGGGGAAATGTTTAAATATTGCTAGAGCCATAAGCTCTAGTTGTTTAGTGTCGGCGTATTTACTAGACTTGCCTGTTTTGTAATCAATTACGTGGGCTGAGTCTTCATCAATAATTAACAAATCTGCAACACCTCTAAACCAAACATTTTTATCAAAGAAATCACATGCCTCTAAATTCTTAGTCAAACCCATCCGATACTCAACTAGCTTTTCACCTTGTATATTTTCTAATACTTTAAGCACAGGCTCGATAAACTTATACTTAGCTGGAATTGGTGTACCCTGCCCAATATAATCCTCAGCAGCTTTATGCACTTCCTTACCAAACATAATAGCTTCTGTCTCAGGCTCTTGTATATCCTTGATTACCCTTAGATGGTAATATTTTCTAGGGCATTGTTGGAATAATCCAAGTGATGAGTACGACCAAGTTACAGGTTTCATTCTGATTTTTCTTTAGCTATCAAGCACAACAATCGGGCTTCAACCAATGCAGATTCGGCATATAGTTGGGCTTCTTTAAACTCTCTACTTAACATACAGTCTTCAAACTTTTTAAGGTTCTTTCTTATGTCCAGTAAAAACTCAGCATAGTCTATCAGTGTTCCCATTCATCATCGTCCAAGTCAGCGTGTTCAAGTATTACTTTCTTTGCTCTTTCTAGTAGCCACACCATCAAAGCTGAATCACCCGTGCTAGATACTAATCGTTCTGCACCCATTTTAGTGTAGCCAATAATAACAACGCACTCGTACTCACCAATATTGTTTTCTAATACGGTGTCGGCGTTGATATCTTCTGTTGTATCCCCAGTAAAAGGAAGAATTTTACCTGTCATTTTTTGCTCGCTTTCTTGGCGGTTGGTCTAGTGCGCTTAACAGCAGCTTTGCTACTTTCCTCGGGTCTAACTCGGTACTCATCAATTGCTGCGGTAAGCATAGCAACAATCCCCCATTGTATGAGCGTTTCAAGTCCTTGTTTATTAAACCTAACTTGAGCATCGGCTGAGCCATCTTTGTTTTCCTTAATAATGTTTATGCTAATACCACAAGAGTCTACGTCTTTGGTGGTTATCTTTTTTGGTTTTAATGCCATTTATTACTCCTCAGTTATTAATTTAATAGCGGCATAAACTTGCCTAGTTGTTTTTAAAACATACTCAATATCGTTAGGGGTTAATTGCCCCATTAGCTGCATTATTTTCATAACCGCAACATCATTATCCAAAGCCTGTGGTTTAACTAATGTCTCAATCATTTTCTAAACCTTTCCATATCTTTTGCCCAGTTATTTAATGTTTTATCAAACAAAGCCTTAAGCTCTTCTATTTCAGCTTGTTGCTGGCGTAGCATGGTGGCGGCTTGTTTCATATACTTATCGCAGTCATACTCCATAGTAAGGCTGGACATCAATTTATCAGCTAGTTCATTTGCGTTCATTGTTGCGCCTTTCTTATTGCCAATCTAACGCAATGTGTCATTACTGCAATAAAATTTGCGTTTGCTTCTTTGTCTGATATAGGAAAATATTTCCAAAGAATCTCATATATTTCCTCATCTGTTAGTGTCTTTGCTGGTGGCAATCCCGAAAACAATGGGTAGCCATCAATTAATGGTTCGCCTGTTTCGGGGTCGTATTTAGGGTTTGCTGGATGGGTGTAGAGTGGAATAGGCTCTTTTGTTCCTTGATATTTCAAAGCAAAATTGCTACTAAACACTGTGCATCCCTCACCTTCAGGGTAAAAATGCGCTACTGGTTCATTATTCATTAACATTCTCCATAAGATTTACCAACACCTATTTCACAAGCAAGGGGTAGTGTTAACGCCCAGGACGGCCGATAGTTCATACACTCTTCTATATAAGCTAATGCCTCGTCTTGCTCTTCTTCCTTAACAACCGCCATTACCGCATCATGCACAGTCAAGGCGACTTTGTATCTTTGGGCGATTTTAAGCATTTGTTCTCCAATAATGCATCGAGCCAACGCTTGGCATATATTCTCCACAACTTTCCCGCCGTAAATCTTGATTCGACCCCGTCTGCTTTTATAGGTATAACCTTCATCGTCTTCCTGTAAGTCTGCGTAGTTTAGGTAAAGTCCTGATGGCAATAAAAAACCTGTTTCCGTAACCGATATTGCCTGCGGCTGATGCCCAACCGTTGTAGTTTTGCCTTGTCTGAGTGCGTCAAGGGCACTATTAGCTTCTTTCCATAAGAGAGGGATGTGAGGATAGGTTTGCCTATACACGGAGATGATTCGTGAAGCCTCCTCATCCGAAATTTCAACCCCAAAAGTTTTGAGTTGAATACCGAACTTTGTATGACCCATTCCATAACCCGCACCGAGGATGGTCGTCTTGCCGACGAACCTTTCGCTCGTATCAATCTCCTTCTCAGCCTTGCCGTAGATAGCAGAAGCCATGATTTTATAGACATCTTCTTTCCTTTCAAAGGCTGACACGAGGTCGTTCTGTCCCGACAGCCACGCCACTATCCTAGCCTCAATCTGAGAGGAGTCGGCGTCAATTAAAACATGCCCTTTAGGGGCGATAATAGAATCTTTAAGAAGGGATTTTCTTGGAAGGTTTTGAAGATTAAGTTTGTCGTCACCTCCCCAACGCCCAGTATGAGCAGCATAATAACGAAGAGGCACAGGCATCTTGCCCCGTAGCGAGATATTAATAAATCTTTGGGTGCGGGTTTCTTCAAGAGTTGATTTAATGCCCAATCTAGCGGCAACAATAGTTTGAACCCTGAGGTCAGGGTGTTGAGATAGTTCTTTAAACTCTTCATCATTTTTAGCAAAAGCAAAAGTTACCTTCCCTGTGCGTGGGCTTTCTTTCATAGGGGGCTCAACCCCCATACTTATAAGAAGTTCAGCCAACTTATTGTTGGACATAAGAGTTTCTTTATTAGCAATGCATTGTTCTAGCAATCGTTCTTTCTTAGCTTGTACTTGCATTAAATGTTGTTCAAGTAATGGTGTATCTAATCGCAGTACCGGCTCGGAGAACATCTTAGTGGTGAGGCTAATAAGTTGTAGTTCTGACTTAGAAAAACGCTGGACTAACACCATGAATAACTTATAGGTTAACTCCACATCATTCTTACAGTATCCACTATACGCAACGAGGTCGTTAGCAGAAAAATCTGTCCTTCTTTTGCCAAGTGCGTTAAGGACTTCTGTTCCCTTTGCTCCAAGACCGTATCGCTCCACCAATTTAGCAAGACTGTTTCCCACGTCGAGACCATCTGTTGCACGAGCCATTGCAAGTGTGTCAAGCCAAGCCATCGGTTTAATATCAAACCGCCAAGTAAGAATAGCCCCGTCAAACATAGCGTTATGGGCAAGAGCAAAAGAGTTAGCCCAATCAAACCCATTAAGGAACGCAGAGATTTTGCTATCTGTTCCACTAAACCATACTGCATCGTTATCGTTCTCCTTTACTGAAACACCTATTACTTCAAACATATCCGAACGGACATATTCTTCTGTCGTTAATTTAGTGAGACTAAAACCTCTGTCGTAGTAAGTCTCAAAGTCTATCGTCAATATGTTCATTGGTAATTAAATAGTCTTCCGAAGAGTGTTTTAGGGCTTTCTTTAACTTCTTGTTTTAAGGCTTTAAGGTGTGCATCAATATGAGTTTTCATCAATTCAGTCTGCAACGACTCTCTATTTTCCCAGCTTGTTACTGCGCCGTTATTCGACACCGTATATGCTCCTTGGGTCGCTCCAGCCGAAGATATACCTTTCGCCCGATATTGATTGATTACGTCCTCCAAACTCGACTTTTTTGGGTCAATAAGTTCCTCCATAACCTTTTCAGTAAACTGTTGCTGAAGTAACGCATTTCTAGCTTTTTTATATTCTTCCAAATCTTCGGGGGGTAGCACTCCTTCATAAGACCTGACTAAGCTATCCCATTTACCAACAACCCCTTCTTCAATAACAAACTCCTCGGGGTGAGTTTCCATCCGTTCTAATAAAATTTTTACGCCATCATTCATATTTTTTCCTTTTGGGGCTAACTCGTAGTTGTAGGGAACTGGTCATAAATCAGCAGCGTCCGTCGTCATCATCGTCAAGCGGATCAAAATAAGATTCAAAGAAAGAAATATTTTCTTCATTCGCAACAAACGCATGACCCCCCGCAGTCATTATGTTTTTTAGTTCTCGTTGTTGTAGTGCGGTAGGTTTGTTGTCGCCAGCTTTACATTCGATAGCAACGAACTGCCCACGAAAACACGCTATAATATCAGGCACACCTGAGCGACCATAGCCGTGCGTAGCGGGAAAGAAGTAATAGACACTATGCTTCTTTAGTATCTTAACTATCTTATCTTTAACTTTAGATTCGGGTGTTGTAGCCATTGACAAAGTATAACACAACCAGTGTCAAATGCAATAAATATTTATAGGGATAAACCCGAGGGTGGACAAACTTAGGTCTAGCTAAGAATGTCCAATAAAAAAGCCACCCAAAGGTGGCTTAGTAATGCTAAGGAGATTGAATATGAACACATATTCCTAGGTTAAGCAGATTACGCCCTAGTGCGTTAATGTCCTTACTGCAACCTTATCACATCTGCCATATGGTTTTGGTTAGGCTCACGAAAGGAACATTGTATGAAACAATGTTAACTGTATTATACTAGCTATTGAACTACATAGCAATAATCATCGTTGAACTTACATCCAATAGTCATAATGGGTTCGCCGTGACTTAAAACTTTAAACATAGCGTATTTAGTTTGTATGTTATCAGGCAAGTCGGTATATGACCCATACTTTGTTACCGCATCTGTTGCAAAGTCATACACACTTAACCCACCCATAGGGTTTGTCTTGATACCATAGCCTATACCTGATTTAACCATATGACGCAGAGCAGAAATATGTTCAAACTGTTCACACTTTTTATCATGTGCGTCTAGGTTTTTAATGCTAATCGGGCGGACAGGCATCATGGCATACTTGTCCCCACGCAGTCTTGCTTTATATGCTTCCATAGCATAGAACGCTAATTCAGAGTTCTGGTCAAATTCCCAACGAATAGTATTTTCTCCCTGACTATGGTGCGAGTTTATGTTTTCTGAAATTTGATTCTTTATCTGGGTTTTGAGTTCATCATCTGCTCTAGCAACGAATGATTGTTTCACAGCACGAAGAGCAACCTTGATATCAGCACTCGTCGTGGTATTCCGCCCACCCCTAAACTTTACGATACGAAAGCTATTGACGAAGTATGCCTTCTCGGTAGAGCCGTTCCTGTATCTGTCAGTTATACCAATCTCACCTAACTTCTCGCCATTCTCGTATACTTTAATAGCATAAATTTCGGGGCGGGTTTCAATTTCATTCGTTTCTTTATTTCGGTAGTGGTAATTCATTACGCATTTGTCCGTTACAATAAACTCGCAAGTCGGCTTTGCCATAGCGACCTTAATCAAGAACTCCTCTAGGTTAGGGGTGTACTCAACAGTATGTCGCCACTCGGCTTTTACTTTATCTTTATTAACTGCAATCATAACTTCTCCTTAAAATGTAAACTTGGACAAAATGTCGTCGATCTTCTGCTTAACTGCTACTCTAGCAATGTGGTTTTCTCGTAGGTCGTCGGCATCGTGATTCATAATAGCCGTTGCCAATTCTCTGCGTGCTAACTCCATATTAGAATCGCCTGTGAGATTAAAGTGTTTCAGGAGATCTACTAACTCCACAGCATTCTCTACTAAGGAGTCTCTAAATATGCGGGACTTATAAGACTTGCTACCATCTTCCTCGTCGATTACATCAACAGTCAGTCGCTCACTCATACGCATAAGGCAATCGTGCAATCTATCCCACGCATCTTTCATTGCATTGTTAAGCCTGTCGGTGTATGCCTTCTCACAGTTAGCCATCAGTTCAGCCTTAGCCTCTTCGCCAATATCAATCCTAAAGTCCCCCGCCATAGGGACAGGCAAGTAGTTGACCGAGAACTTAAACTTTTTAGCAATGGTGTCGGCTTCGGGATACTCGGTGCGGTCAAACAAATCACCTAACTGAAAAGCTGCGGCACTTACTAGGTTAGGGTAAGCTATGATGAACTTGTCCACCAATGCCTGATAGTTAGTCTCAAGCGTCGTAAGGTTCTGCTTATAGGTCATGAAGTTCCCCATTGGCAGTAGTCGTAGCCCGTTGTCAGACCAAGGTAATGTTTGAGAAAGATGCCATGCCCTTGCGTTTGCCGCATACTTTGTTATGGTATCTAAGAACCCTGTGCCTGCTAATAAGTTCTTGTTATAGTTACCCGCCCTAGTCTTTGTGCCTTTACCCACATCAACTTCGGTTGATACTTTCTTATCCAATTTTCTAGCAGTCCATGAACTGATAGATAGCTCTACTAACATAGCTGATGATGCGATTGAAATACTATTATCTTGTTGCATATAATTTCCTTTATAGTGTTGGACAAACTTAGGCGAACCTAAGAATGTCCATTGATTTAATTCTCAAAAAAGTTTAAGCCTTTGGCACAAGCTATTGCCTCAGCTTTGGTTAAATAATCCATTACTGCACTTGATTCATACTTCTGTCTTTCTTCGTTCCAATACTGTGGTGCGTTGCTTCTTCCTACTGCTTTGTGCTGATAAACTGCTTTGTAATCAAATTGGTTGAGCGAATACCTATGCCCAACATGAACCTTAATCACGCACCAATTCCTAGCATAGGGGAGATCTTTAGCGTGTTTGCCTTCGTTTTCCCCCGCCTTGCGTTGCCACCAAGGTTTCTTCTCACTCCACATGAACTACTTTACCTACTACTGAACTGCCATTGAAGTGACTATTGCCTTTGATACACCACATGACAGGCACACCCACATTACCCCAGTTAGATATATCTGAATTGATATAGCCGTCGGTCAACATGATGACGCACTCAGGTGCGAGGTTTTCCTTTTGCATAAACTTAGGCACGCAGTCAGGGTCAGTTCCGCCACCCCCTGCAGGCTTAGTCGATTCTGTAACAGAGCATAGGTCATTACCAAGATAGGTTTCGTGGTTCGCCACTCGTGTATCCCAATACAATAAGTCTAGCTTCTCGGGATTAACTTCGTCGCAAATAGATTTAACTTCACCTAAGAACTGTGCAAGTTCCTCCCCACCGATAGAGCCTGATGTATCTATGCCTACTAATATAGAACCAACCTTCTCGTCATAAGTTGATGGCATGACAATATCCATACCAATGTATCGCTTATGCAACCGACGCCAAGTTGTTTGGTCTTTGCCTTTAGTAGTGGTCTTAACAAAATCACGCAGGGCTTCTTTCCAATCTACCTTCGGTGTAAGTAAGTCTTGCATTTCTCTTGATACATCACCGCCCATCTTACCCGCAAGAATTGCCCCTTGTCGCAGGGCTTTCTCAATCTCATTAACGACTTCTTCTTTCTCGGCTTCACTTGCGTTCTCCCAATCATGTTCGTCGAATCCTTGACCGCCATCACCACCCCCGCCACCGCCGTGCTCTTGTTCTAGCAAACGGAATACTTCGGCTGAGTCCATGCCACGATACTTCTCATCTATCAAGCCCATGACATTTCCCTCTGCATCCATCGGCATCTCAACATCATAGCCATTGGGGTCATAGTCACGGATTTGTAGATTGATAACATAATCACAAGCGGCATTTGCTAACTGTGCGTTCTTCTTATGCAAGCTTTGCCATACAACTAGGTGACGATAAGCCTTGTGCATAGTTTCATGCAGTATTAGAAAAGCAAGTGCTTTGTCGTTCAAACTATCTACAAACTTGCGACCATAGATAACATCAAGACCATTTGTTTTAGCAGTCGGTGTCGTCTCATCTACTGTGACTTTGCCAACCATAAACAATCCCGAGAACAAACAAAAGTTCTTATGCTTCATGAGTTGCACATGGGTGCGTTCAATGCGTTGTTCTGCTGATAACTTCGCCATCTTCTTCTTCCTTTTCTAGTTTATTATTACTACCTTCATACGATTCAACTGCTTGACTAAACAGTCGGACTAATTCAATCGGTGTCATCTTTGCTTGCTCGATTGCCGTTGATACCAACATACTAACTAGCACGGACAGGACTACCCCTAACTCGATATTGGTTTCGGTAAATATATCTCCGACCTTATCTTTAAGGGATTCCGCTTGATTTAATAATTCTTCATGTGTCATATAGTTCCTTAGAATAGGTATTGATTAGTACGCATCCAGTCTGCAAACGAGGTGCTTGTCAAGAATAATTTTTTCTTCTCGTCATTCTTCATGCCTGTCAAACAGAATACAGATTGCAATTCTTTAGGTGTCCGCTTCAGATACTCAAAGAACTTACCGATTGTTTCTCTATCCACACGCTGAACCGCAGAGAAAGCTAACAAGCACAAAGCCGCAGGACTATTTGGCACATTGGCAGTTGAAGGATTCTTAACTATCTCAGCCCAACTTGGTAGCGAGTCGGCGACTTCAACATATGCCATCAAATCTCTAGCTGCGGGTGCACCGATTGTTCCCTCTAACGCACAAATGGTTGTATTTACCGAGATACCTGCTCGAGCCTTAAGAATATTACTTGCTCTAGCAAGGGAACGAGGACTAACAAAAGACTTCTGTGCTTCCTTTGGGTTAAAGATATACTTGTTACCCGCTTGTGCTGAATCAAGATACGATGCCAAGCAATGCGGTGTTTCTTTTACCCATGCCAAAATCTCAGGGGCAATATCATTATCAACTGCCCATGCACCCCATGAGTCAGCATCAATCGAGCCGTCAGGATTAAAGCCTGCGTGAGGTTTTTTAACATTCATAACAATGAGTCGGTTGCGTGAGTGGGATTTCATTGTGTCGCCTACTCCGTCGCCTGTGTAGTTACCTGCCGTTACGACTATCGTTTTCTCGTGCAATGGGATACCCATAATCATGCGTGGTTCATTAAGCATTGGGTGTAGCATATTCTGAACTGCTTGATGACCCTTAGTAAACTCGTCGATAAAGATAACCAATGGTTCGTTAAGATGAAAACCCCATTGCTCGTTCGGATACATACGAGTTGTCTTGGTGCTATGGTCAGGAATTGGAACACCGAGTTCGCCTAGTTCAATGTTTGGTGCATCAATATAAATACCCTTGAACCCTGTGCGACGCACTAAGTTCTTATACATTGAAGTTTTGCCGACCCCCGGTTCACCAATAAGATGACATGTTCCGTTAGCACCGAGTGCGAGGATTTGATTTTCTGCTTCGATAAGAGTTGCAGACTTATTTAAAAATACTTCAGACATGGTAATACCTTTCATGATGGTGGACATTCTTAGGTGTTGCTAAGTTTGTCCGTTGGTTTAACTGCTTAATAAAAATACTTCTCGTTGCGGTCATAGAAAGCTTTGCCTATCTCAACAGGCTCGGATTCAAAGATTTGTTCCTTAAACTGATACTTCAATACTTCATCAAACGACTTCTTGAACTGCTCAGATGTGCATGAGTTCCCCCAATAGTTAATAGACTTAATCATTACTGATACTAGAGTATAGGCTAGGGTTAAATCACCAGATTGCTCAAATTGAGATACCCTAAGCAAAAAGTTAGTCCTGTTTTTTTCTACTTCTTTTAAGTCAACCCATCTACCCCAAACAAGTCTATGCCTATCTGTGCCACCCATAATAGTTCTAGCATCTTCCTCGCTATACTTAAAAGCATCTTGGGCAATCTTGAGCATACTCGTGCCATACTCAATGAACTTAGCGTAGCGTTTGCGTAGTGCGTTCATTTCTTTCCGCTTAACCCGCCTACGATATTCTTGAATGGGGTTCTCGACTGCACTATTCTCGGTGTTGATAATTAACTCTTGGTCAGCACTCTGAGGAATAAAGTAAGACTTGCCACTCCCATTTTGGAAATACCATTTGCCGTTATAAGACTCGATGACACCCACCCCCCTGTTCAAGGTATAGTTGACGACAGTCTGAACAATAACCCCATGCCACCGCCCAATCTTTACTGATACTGTGCCATCAGGTTTCCACTCGACCACATCTCTACCATATACTTGAGCAGAGTATGTTTCTTGCCATTGCCCTAGCACACCATCATCAACGACCCGCATATTTTTGTTGATCGTATAGCCGTTATAGCGTCGGTTTTGACCAAGCGGGCGACATTCTTTTGCCCGACCTCGGATTGGAGTTGTGCTATCGAACTTAGCTTTTGCTTCAGCATAAGTGCTTATGGTTTTAAGTCCTGCTGAATTACCGAATCCCCACATAATTAAAATCTCCAATCAAAAATAAAACAAGCCACGATAAAAATCCCACCACCAACTAGCCCTACATAAACAAAGCCTAGAAATGCCTCAGCCAAAAACTCTAGCGTTTCTTTAGCATCAGACTTATAGCGGGTTATTGATGTGGCATAGGTTGCGTTGCGTGTTGCTTCATCCCATGTGCGTGGGGTAGGTCTTAGATTTTTCTCAAGCGAATTCATTGCCGTCCTCCTCATCTTCGGTAAATTTGTGGTTGAAGTCGGTGTTGGCATCTAGCACATCATATTTAAATGCTTCTGCCATACGGCTATACACCGCACGCATTTCATCAAAGGTTTCGCCACCCGCAGTTGATTTGCAGTAACCACATGGCTCGTTTTTGTCGTTGTAATACACTTCAGAGATTTCATAGTAATGCTCAACGACTTCTTGCCCCTCATGGGTATATCTATATGTTTCTTTAACAACACGATTGTTCCAATGCATATTTGCTTTCCTTTCTTGTTCATACTGTTGTTCTTTTTCCATCAATGCCCAAGCTTCATCTTCCTCGGGGGTATAGTCTGCTAAAGTCCATGTTGTCATTTGCCACACTCTCTTTCATGTTGGACATTCTTAGGTTCAGCTAAGTTTGTCTTGGTTAATTTTCTAAGCTCTTCCCTTGTAAACCAAACTAATGCTTGAATCGAGGTCTTCGTAGTTTTACTGATTAGTGCCACACCAAGAGTCTGTATTGCTTTTTCTATTACTACGAGTTCTTCATCAGTCATCTAGTTTCCTTTAGGTCTAGTAACATATTGATTGCATGGTCGAGGTCTTCCCCATAGATACTGCGTAGGTCTGTGATTACCCTAGCCATTTCTTTGCGGTCTTGTTGAGTGCCACCACCACCTCGGATTTCCCAAAACAATTCCAATACCTTGTCTTGGTCTTTCTCATCAGTAATAAACTGCGACAGTTCGTAATGCAAGTCTTTCATTTTGCTCATCACTTCTCTCCTTGTAATGCTTTGAACTTCGCTTTTGCGAGGGCAAGCGAGGTATAGCCCTGTGCTACTTCTTCATAATGTGCTAAAGAAAAGGGTTCATCGGGGTGCTCAGTTGCTATTTGCACCAAAGTCTTGAGTCGCCCTTCCATTTCTTCTATCGTGTCGAGCAACTCGCTAATGCGTTGCCCCTTGTAATATTCCGTCATCTCAGTCCCCCGTTGTATTAAAGTATCTACCACTAAAACCTTCCATGAACCCCGCTTGGAACGCTTCTCTCATCTGAATTTCTTGCATACCAGTCAAGCCTTGCCCCCAAACCTTGTCCTTGCGGTATTTCGCCCACTCGTTGCTCATGATCCGAGCCATTGTTAAATACCCATCAGGTTCAGTCATACAAACTCCCTTATCCAATCAATATAAACTTCGTTAAACTCAAACCACCTAGCATGACGCTTGCGGTCAGGCACTTCAATGGGGTAATTAACTAGCAGTCGCCCACCATTCCACCTTACTAGAGAATAGAACTCAGGCTTATTTGGTTTTCGATACAGTTTTATTACTAACATGTCGCCCCCCTAAAAATAACAAATGTAAAAACGGATTTCTTTCTGCTACTAACGCACGCTTTTCTGTTATGGTGAGTTCGGGGTTTTTTAATAGGTGAGTCAGACTGTTGGCATTGCGTTGCTCGATCAGGCTTTCCCTGTTTCTAGATTTATAGGTTCTCATTCTTTTCTTTCTAAGTCTATATCCACACCATCGTCGGTTATGTAAATCCCTGCAATCCCAACTGTGTAGTTGTCGTAAGTGCTAACAAACCGCACTTCCTTCTCAGGGTCTATTAGTTTTTCTTGCAATGCTTCTATTAGGTGTTTAACTTTCATGTTGTCCTTTTTGGGTTGAGTTGTTTGAGCATATCGGGGTTGTAAACTAGGTAATAGTTTGATTTGTTCATGGGGGCTACTGTGAACTTCCTATTCTTTGCTATCGTGTCGCCACACTTGATACAGGTCAGCGGTTTGCTTTGCTCGATTAAGAACTTGGCACGTTTGCTATATACATAGACTTGGCAGTCCTTGGCGATATTGGCAATACAAAAGTAATTATGAGATTCGTGGTTTGCTCTGCTCACTTTGATTCCTTTCGTTGGACAAACTTAGGTCTAGCTAAGAATGTCCTGATTGATGTTGATAGATAAACTCCCACTTACCCATACAGTATAACACAGAATCAAGACAATGTCAAGTGTTTGTCCTTGTAAGCCCTTGATTTGATTGGGAATTCTCTAGGGACATTTCTTTTGCGTCGCTCGCCATTTCGAGCCAGTTTCCTATGCTTTGGGCAATAAAAAACCCCGCATATAGCGGGGTCAGGGTTAGTCGGGGTTTCCCCCGAAAGTTAGATGATGCCCAACTGTGTGCAGTATGTATGCAAGTCAAAATAAGATAAGTCTTTTGCCCATGCGTTTAAGTCTTTGATTAACTGCAAGCGTTGTGCTTCTGTTTCTTTTTCATCTTCTTTGCGAATAGAGTCAATGCGTTTTTGAATCTTGGTTGCTTCCTTCATCTTGGCAAGCGTAGGTGCTTTGAGCAAGTCTTTGGCTTTGTTCTCCAAATCCTCTACTGTCATGTGAGCAAAAAGAGCATCTTCTTTTGCCTTTTGTTCCGCCCGTTTTTCCGCCTTTTTAATGGAGTCGGCATCGTTTGACTTTGGCTTATCAATACCGAGTTTTTTGGAAAAAGTATTCCAACGAACATTTAAAGCATTTTCGGTAATATCAGGTTTAACTTCTAGGATTGCTTCTTGAAACAGTAAACGACCCATTTCGTATTGAGCATAGCTAGGGTTTAAACCGATGATGCGTTGATAAGTCAATACCGCTTCTTCTGCGGATTCGGTTGATTCAAAGAAGTTTACTGCACTTGCTTTGATGGATGCAGTTTGATTTTCGTCAAATGCGGATAACATTGCTTCGGTTTTAATAACAGTTTTCATAATGCTTAGTTCCTATCGTTTAGGTTTTGGACATTCTTAGGTGTTGCTAAGTTTGTCCGTTGGTTTAAATAACTTCTACTACCACACTACAATCACAGTATAACAGAGAATAGAATAGATGTCAAGCCCTTGTCCGAACATTATGGATTTGTTCGGGTATTGTTCTGCTTTGTTCCGTTTTGTTCTGTGCGTTGGAACATTGCAAAACCCTTATAGAATAAGGTCTAGCGGTCTATTATATGTATAATGTTATATTGTTATATTGTTATATTTTATATATATCGAAGTTAGAAAAATATATAGATTTATCATAATGTGCAATGCACTATGCGAAGGGGGTCTTTGAAAAACAAAATTCAGAAAAGTAGAAAATCGGGTGGAACATTAGAACAGTCCGAACATTGTAATGAAATCAAGGACTTAGCAGGAACAGTACAAAGAACATTACGAACAAATCGGAACAAAACAAAATTGAGCTTTGGACAAACTTAGTTCTGCCTAAGAATGTCCGAGCCGAGCAGGGCTTATGCGTCGCTTACAACCAGTTCCCTTAAAAAAATTTAGTTAATAAAAAACCCAGCATAAAGCTGGGCTGGATAAAACAAGCTGGGGTTTCCCCCCAGCCCTTACTACATTACTGCGACTTCGTGAGTACCATGGAGAATACAGAGCACACTATCCAATACTCTATGATCGTGAGTATCACCGACTAGCTTTTTAATTTCATTTTGCTTAGCCTTGATCTCTTCCATCACTTCCTTCATTCCATCTTTACGCTTAGCCTCGATTACTTTTTGCACTTTCTGAGCCTCGGCTAAGTTTTTAGCGGTATGGTTTTTAGTAAGGCTTTCGACCATAGCTAAGAGCTCTTCCATTGGTTGCTCTTTCATCTTATCTAGCTTAGCTTTAGCCTCAGCACGCTTTTGGGCTTTCTTTACGCTATCAGCATTGTCAGTCTTAGCTGGTTTTACGATATCGTATTGATCCTTCAAAGCATTGGTAAAAGCATTCCAAGCTACTGATACTTTATTGTCTTTAGCATCACAACCCTTAGCCATGGCGTAACCCTCTTTCCAAGCCTCAGATCCTTCAGTCCACAAGTCATAGCTGATATCGCTATCTACTACAACCTGATTGTAAAACGATAATAAAGCCTCTTCCATTTGACCATCAATATCAGCGCATGCTGAGCCAATAGAGATGAAACCCGCTTTTTGTAATTCAGACATAATTGTCATAGTAATGCTCCTTCGTTTAGTTAATGTAGCCGTGATTGACTACACCTTGAATATAATGCTTTAGCATAGAATAACTCTTGACCTAGATCAAGAAAACGAAAAGTATTTAGACATTCTTAGGTAGAGCTCAGATTGTCCAGCGCCGACTGGCCTACGAAATCCTGCCATGGCCGACCCCACCATACCCGACCCCCCAAGATAGGGGTTAATTGTAGCTAGCACAACATATACACATTATTGTGCACAATACATATATCAAAAATAAAATTTATACCCCCACCCCCTATTGTGTAGAAATACAACATAAGCCTATCGTATTCTAGAGAAAAGGGTACCCCACTAAAACTTTACCTCCCCTACCCCCGGGGGGTATATAAAAAGTGCATGAAACGTCAAAAAAATAACGCTGTAACCCTATGATTACAAAAGAGAAACCTGTGCAAACATAGGACATCGACCGGCATATTAACCGGCAAAAACCGGAATAGCAAAGTAAATTTCCCTGTGAAAACAAAAAAATTAAATCTACAGGGAAAAATAAAAAAGTTTCCCGAACGGGCAATTCTGCTTAAAATGTGTGCAAATATACGAAAATATTCCCGATCGGGGTATTTTGTAAAGAAAAACAAAAAAATCAAATTTACAGGGAAAAACAACAACGCAATTTCAACCTATAGGTATCAAAACAACAACGCAATTTTAACCTATAGGTATAAAAAACTTTACAAAAACGCCGAATTGTAAAAAAAAGTGAGAAAGTGTACGAAAAAGTGTAAAAAATCGACATGTGCTATAATTGGTGCACCGCAACAAATGTGTGATATACTACACAAATCATCAACCAACTTAGGAGAACACAATGTTCGAATTTGAAAAGCAATATAAAAACTATGAGCAAGCTGTAGAGCGTGTTGCACAAGCCTATGAATTTTGGGTAAACGCAGTGCTTTCAACAACTAAAGAGTTTTTTAAAGCAGCAAAAACTAAATAAGGGTAAACCTTAGGGGTGGGTAGAAACTGCCTGCCCCAACTCTAAACATGTAGTAAACTCTGTAAAACGGAGGAACCTGATGAGTTCATGGCTTATTATTGTTACAGGGTTGATTTATGCGTATATTGCGGTTGAGCAAGGAATCAAAGGTAACTTGCCTATGTGTATCTGCTACGCTTGCTATGCTGGCGCTAATGTGGGTCTGTATATGATGGCCACAAAATGACTACGATCGTTGGCGACTGGAGAAGAAAAGTGCTGGTTTCCGATAGCCAGTTTACAGATTCCGATTCTGGTATTAAATACTTTGAAGATAAGATATTCCCTATAGACGGTGGCTGGATGGGCGTAGCCGGTAATTATTGTGATGCGGAAAAAGTCTTAGACTATCTAAATAAGAAAAGCAAAACTAAACCCAAGCTAAAGTCAGATAGTTCTTTTATAAAGCTAACTAAGGACGGCTTATTCTCGTGCGGCGCTGATCTTGAGTGGGAGAGAGTACGAACGTTTATGGCAATTGGCTCTGGAAGCATGGCCGCTGAAGTGTGCTTACGGATGGGGCTAACTGCCGAAGAAGGAATAGAGTGGGCTTGTAACGTGGATGCTAACAGCAGCGGACCAATCAAAACTTATAAGTTAGACGATGCCGTATAAAGACCCCAAACAACGCAAAGCGTACCATAAAGAACAAAGCCGTAATTACTACTTAGCAAATAAAGAAAAGGTATTGGCTGGGGTAAAAGCCCAAAGGGCAATAGGAAAAGCTAGGTGGGATGCGTTTAAACGCACACTTAAATGTACAAAATGCGGGTTTGACCATCCAGCAGCATTAGACTTTCACCACGTAGACCCAAGTGAAAAAGAGAACCTAGTCAGTAAACTAGTTAGCAATGGTTGCTTTGCGGCGGCTATGAAAGAAGTGCAAAAATGTATCGTATTATGTGCAAACTGCCACCGAGTCTACCACTTCGAAGAAAATACTGTTAAGATACAACCATTAACAACCAACCAGCTGCCAGAACATGCCGGTAAACGTTGAACCGACAAACGAATATCCAGTCCCGCCCATAGCTAGAGCTAAGGAAGCATCAACGCATTCTAATAATCTTAGAGCAAAAGCAAACACGGCTATGCTACTTCGAGAACTTGGCTCGGATTTTGAGACTACGCCTGAAGAAGATGAGCAAGCTAGAAAGCTAATGGAACAAGTAGATGGTGAAGATCCGTCTAAAGAAATCAGAAAAGCGCAAAATGCCGTTGCGTCAACCCCAGGGATAGCATTAGCGTTAGGTGGATACATCTCCCACTACGACCAGCAGGTCATTGCCGACAAGATTCAGCTTCGGAACATTGCAATTAATCGACTATTAGAGATGAGTCAAGACGACGACCAGAAGATTGCTATTAAAGCAGTTGAACTAATAGGTAAAGCGTCCGACTTATTTACTGAACATCAAGAAATTACCATTACACATAAGAACAGTGCCGAGTTGCAAGACGCAATTAGGGAAAAAATTAGGCTTTTGATGGAGATGAACACTATAGATGTCACTCCCAAGTCAGAAAAACTCATAAATACACTGGATGTAGAAGCAAAAGACGTCGATGAGTAAGCTTTCGGTCGAAGAATTACAAGCATTAGAGCAAAATCTAGGGAAAATGAACCCTGCGCAGCTTCGCCAGCTCTTAGAAGAGCTAGATGTGACTGTAGAAGCAAAACAAAAAGAGAATTGCCAAGAGAACTTCATGGATTTTGTCCACCGAGTGTGGCCAGACTTCATTGACGGCGCCCACCACAAAGAAATGGCTCATGCCTTTGAAAGAGTAGCAAATGGAAAAATTAAACGGCTTATTATTAATATGCCTCCTCGTCATACTAAGTCAGAATTTGCATCTTATTTACTGCCAGCGTGGTTTTTGGGCAAGTTTCCTAAAAAGAAAGTTATCCAAACCTCTCATACAGCGGAGCTTTCGGTTGGCTTCGGACGTAAAGTCCGTAATTTGGTGGATTCCGACATTTATAAGTCTATCTTCCCGGGAGTTGGACTACAAAGTGACTCTAAAGCTGCTGGGCGCTGGGCAACAAACCAGGGGGGAGACTATTTTGCTATCGGTGTGGGAGGCGCAGTTACGGGTAAGGGCGCAGATATTCTCATTATTGACGACCCACACTCAGAACAAGAAGCAGCCTTAAGCGAGAACAATCCAGAGATTTACGATAAGACCTACGAGTGGTATACATCTGGTCCACGTCAGCGTCTACAACCAGGCGGCTCTATTATTATGGTTATGACGAGGTGGAGTAAGAAAGACCTCACAGGACAAGTACTAAAATCAGCTGCGCAGCGCAACGGAGAAGAGTGGGAAGTTATTGAATTTCCTGCAATTTTGCCTGACGACCTACCACTATGGCCACAGTTTTGGAAGTTAGAAGAACTTTTAGCGCTAAAGAATGAATTGCCTAATGGCAAGTGGATGGCGCAGTATATGCAGCAGCCGACCTCAGATGTGTCTGCTATTGTTAAAAGAGAGTGGTGGAAAGTTTGGGAACACGAAGACCCGCCGTTTTGTGAGTTTATTATCCAATCTTGGGATACAGCATTCTTAAAGACACAACGTTCTGACTATTCTGCATGTACTACATGGGGTGTTTTTTATACTCCAAACGACAGAGGAATTGACGTAGCTAATATAATTTTGCTAAATTCCTTCAAAAGGCGCATGGAGTTTCCCGAATTAAAGCAAACTGCCTTTGAACACTATAAAGAATGGGAACCTGATTCCATAATTGTTGAAGCCAAAGCTTCAGGAGCGCCACTAGTATTTGAGTTGCGGGCTATGGGTATTCCAGTTCAAGAGTATACTCCAAGCAAAGGTAATGATAAAATAGCAAGACTTAATGCCTGCGCAGATCTTTTTGCGTCTGGACGAGTTTGGGTACCTGGAACAGCTTGGGCAGAAGAATTAGTAGAAGAGGTAGCAAGTTTCCCTTCGGGCGAGCACGACGACTTAGTAGATAGTATGACACAAGCGTTGTTACGTTTCCGCAGGGGCGGTTTTGTGCAGTTAGACTCAGATGAGCCAGACGAAATTAAAGAATTTAAGTCAAAGCGAAATCAGGGTTACTACAACGTATAGGTTAAAACATGGCAATAGATAAGTCACTTTCACAAGCCCCGGCGGGTTTAGGCGCAGACACATTAAATCAGATAGAAGAAGGTCCTGATTTAGAAATTACGATTGAAGACCCAGAAAGCGTAGAACTTGGGATTGACGGTAAGCCACTGCTTAGAATCGAAAAAGGGGAAGATGAAGAAGGCTTTGATGATAACCTTGCCGAGTACTTATCTGATTCTGAATTAACACAAATTGCTAGTGACATTATTGGCGATGTTGAAGATGACATGTCCGCTAGAAAAGATTGGATGCAAACTTATGTAGACGGTTTGCAACTTTTGGGTATGAAGATAGAGGATCGTATGGAACCATGGCCTGGTGCCTGTGGCGTATATCATCCACTCCTATCGGAGACCCTTGTTAAGTTCCAAGCAGAAACCATCATGGAGATTTTCCCAGCGCAAGGTCCTGTTAAGACACAAGTAATCGGAAAAGAAACACCTGAGAAAAAACTTTCTGCCGAGCGGGTTGCAGATGACATGAACTACCAGCTCACAGAGAAGATGGAAGAGTTCCGCCCTGAGACTGAGCGCATGCTATGGGGCTTAGGCTTATCAGGTAATGCGTTCAAGAAGGTCTACTATGACCCAAGCTTAGAGCGTCAAGTTAGTATGTTTGTGCCAGCTGAAGACTTAATCGTCCCTTATGGTGCGTCTAGTTTAGAGCAGGCCCCTCGTGTCGCACACGTCATGCGCAAGACCGAGAACGAGGTTCGCAAATTGCAGCACGCAGGCTTTTGGTTAGATGTAGACCTTGGTGAGCCTGTAGATAGTTTTGATGAAGTAGAGAAAAAAATTGCCGAGAAGATGGGCTTTAGAGCCACTACGGATGATCGCTACAAAATCCTAGAAGTACAAATCGACCTTGACCTAGAAGGGTATGAGGACAAAGACGAAGATGACGAGCCTACGGGTATCGCACTGCCATATATTGTGACTATTGAGAAATCTAGTCAGCAGGTCTTGGCAATTCGTCGTAACTGGAGACCCGAAGATGCAACTAAAAAGAAACGCAATCACTTTGTTCACTATGGCTACATACCCGGCTTTGGCTTCTATTGCTTTGGTCTTATTCATCTTATCGGTGCATTTGCTAAGTCAGGTACTTCCATTCTCCGTCAGCTCGTTGATGCAGGGTCGCTTTCAAACCTGCCAGGTGGCTTTAAGACCCGTGGCTTGCGTGTTAAAGGAGACGACACCCCGATCGCACCGGGTGAGTTTAGAGATGTGGACGTGCCGTCCGGGTCAATCAGGGACAATATCGTTCCCCTGCCTTACAAAGAACCCTCAATGGTTCTTGCAGGTCTCTTAGATAAAATTATTGAAGAAGGTCGTCGCTTTGCGTCCGCAGCGGATTTAAACATAAGCGACATGAGCGCCCAAGCTCCCGTAGGTACAACTCTAGCAATTTTAGAACGTACCCTTAAAGTCATGTCCGCAGTACAAGCTCGCATCCATTACTCGTTTAAGAAGGAGCTCTGTCTCCTGCGTGACATTATTCGTGATTACACCCCAGATGAATATGGCTATGAGCCAGTCGAAGGTTCACGTCGTGCAAAACAAGCCGACTACGACAATGTGGATGTAATTCCAGTGAGTGACCCAAATGCCGCAACAATGGCACAAAAAGTTACTCAGTATCAAGCAGCACTACAATTAGCTCAGGGAGCACCACAGCTCTATAACCTTCCATACCTTCACCGTCAAATGTTGGATGTGTTAGGAATTAAAAATGCTAACAAACTAGTCAAGCTGCCAGAAGATCAAAGACCCGAAGACCCAATCACAGAAAACCAAAATGTTCTGATGATGAAACCCGTCAAAGCGTTTTTGTATCAAGACCACCAAGCTCATATTGCGGTTCATCAAGCTGCAATGCAAGATCCAAAAATCCTGCAGCTTATAGGTCAAAACCCAAATGCCCAGGCTATGCAGTCTGCGATGCAAGCACATATTAATGAGCACATTGCGTACGAATACCGCAAGCAAATGGAAGAGCAAATGGGTATGACTTTACCGTTCCACCCAGACGAGGATGATGCAGATCAAAGGGCTATCCCCCCAGAAATGGAAGTCAAAATCTCTCAACTCGCTGCTCAAGCTTCTCAAGTATTGTTACAACGTGATAAGACCGAAATTGCTGCTAAGCAAGCACAACAAGCTGCGCAAGACCCAATTATCCAAATGCAAATGCAAGAACTTAAGATCAAGCAAATGGAAGTTGATATTAAGAACCGTAAACTTGCCGCTGATTCCGCAGCCAAAGCGGACCAACTTGATATTGAAAAACAACGCATCGAATCGCAAGAAAAGATTGCAGGTATGAACGCAACTCTTAAGGCCCAAAAAGACCAACAGGATCGCATGGCTAAGCAAGAAGAAGCAGGTGCAAGACTAGGAGTTGATATGGCAAAAACAAAACAACAACTAGATTATCAAAAAGAACAGGCGTTTCATAATCGCCAAGCGCAATCGCAAAAACCTCAGAAAGGTAATAAATGATTGAAAAATATCTTGATCGTGTAGTCCAACAACTAGACGAAAAAGTAGGACGGCTACAGGAAGCCGTTGGTGCAGGAGCAGCTAAAGACTTCTCTGAGTACCAAAAGATGTGCGGGGAAGTGCAAGGTCTATTAACCGCTCGTCTATATATAACAGACCTTAGAAAAAACTTGGAGTCCTCAGATGACGACTGATAATTTAGCTGGCTCAAACCCCAGTGTGAATTTGTCACAAGCAGTAGATTTAACAGCATTACTACATAAAACAGAAGAAGAGAAAGGCAAACAGCTTCCTAAACCGTCTGGATATAGGATTCTCTGTGCTATTCCCGAAGCAGAAAAGGAATATGACAGCGGCTTGCTTAAAGCTGACGAAACCGTAAGACATGATGAGCTTTTAACCACAGTGCTATTTGTTGTGGATTTAGGTCCAGATTGTTATAAAGATGCAGAACGATACCCAAATGGGCCTTGGTGTAAAAAAGGCGATTTTATTCTAGTGCGACCAAACGCAGGAACCCGCTTAGTAATTCATGGACGAGAGTTTAGGATTATTAACGACGATTCTGTAGAAGGCACAGTAGATGATCCACGTGGTATTAAACGTAAAACAGTATAGGAGCTATAAATGAGTCAAGAATTTAAATTCCCTGATGAACAGGACAAGGATTTGCCCGAAGATACTCTAGATATTGAGTTGGAAATCGAGGACGATACCCCCGAAAAAGACAGGAATAAAGAAGCAATCCCCAAAGAAATGGTGGATAAGTTCGATGCCGCCGACGATGAAGAAGAACTCGACGAAAAAGCCCAGGCCCTACGTCTAAAGCAGTATAAGAAGGTCTACCACGACGAGCGACGTGCTAAAGAAGCTGCTTTTAGAGAGCAACAAGAGGCTATTGAGCTTGCAAAACGGGTAATGGAGGAGAATAAAAAGCTCCGTGCTCAGTATACTGCAGGGGAAAAAACCTACATTGAGACCGTCCAAAGCCAGGCTGATTTACAAGTACAAGTAGCCCAACGTGCTTATAAAGAAGCTTTGGAGTCTGGAGATCCAGATCGCATTGTCGAAGCACAAACTGCACTAAACGATGCAGGCTATAGAGTACAAAAGGCAAAAGACTTTAAACCTAGTACTTTACAAGCAGAAGAAAATAATGTACAAATACAACAAGTAGAACAACAGCGCCCCAAGATTGACCCTAAAACGGAAGCTTGGTTGGACCAGAATCCATGGTATGGCACTAAAAAAGCTATGTCCAGCTATGCTGTTGGGATACATGAAGAATTATTGGATGAGTACGGACAGGCAGTTGTGGGTACTGACCAATACTTTAGACGTATAGACAGAACTATGCGTGAAAAATTTCCTGAGTATTTCGATACTTTGGAAGACAAGGCCGAGCCTAAAGAAGAGGTCCAGAAACCTGCCTCCAAAGCTAAGCCAAGCACGGTAGTAGCTCCGGCAACTAGAAGTACGGCCTCTAAACAGGTCAAGCTTAAAACTTCGCAGCAAGCAATTGCTAAGAAGCTAGGATTAACCCCAGAGCAATACGCTCGTGAACTTATTAAATTGGAGGCCCTATAATGGCTGGCAATAATAGAATTACTCGTGAATTAGAAAGTCGTGAAGTAACAGAGCGTCCTAAACAGTGGCAGCTCCCAGAACTACTCCCTGAGCCTGACAAACAGGCTGGCTATTCTTATCGTTGGATTCGTGTTTCTACGTTAAATGCGGCTGACCCTCGCAATCTTTCTGCAAAACTGAGAGAAGGCTGGGAACCCGTACGTTTAGAAGAACAACCTAAATTTCAACTGTTAGCTGATCCCAATAGTCGTTTTAAAGACAACATTGAGATTGGCGGGTTATTACTCTGCAAAACCCCTACTGAGCTCGTAGAGCAACGGAATGCATACTTTGCAAACCAAGCACAGAATCAGACGGAAGCTGTAGATAATAATTTAATGCGCCAAAGCGACCCACGGATGCCACTCTTTAACGAGAGAAAGTCTTCGACTAGCTTTGGTAATGGTTCTTAAATTTAATTAGGAGTTTTAAATGGCTTATCCTACCGTATCAGGCCCTTATGGGTTTCAGCCGATCAATTTGATCGGTGGTCAGGTATTTGCTGGTTCTACTCGCTTATTCCCTATCGCTTCAGGCTCCGGCACATCAATTTTTTACGGTGATGTCGTGCGTCTAAACACAGGCGGTACACTAAGCAAAGTATCTACCACAACTACTGCAACCGACGCAGTTGGTATTTTCTTGGGCTGTCAGTTTACAAACCCAACTACCAAACAGTTGTTGCAACAGCAATATTACCCAGCTAGCACAGTGGCTTCTGACATTCAAGCTTATGTTTTGGATGATCCAGATGCATTGTTCAAAGTTGCCGTAACAGCTGCTGGTACATCAACAATTTCTGGTGTAACACAAGCCGCTATTGGTCAGAACTCAGCTTTAGTTCTAACTGCTGGTAGCACAACAACAGGCGACTCTTTAGCATCTATTTCTGCTACTACAAACAGCACTTCGACTCTTCCGATTCGTATTGTTGCTGGCGTTCCAGAAACAGTTAATGCATCGGGCTCTTTCACTGAGGTTATCGTTAAATTTAACTTTGGTATTCACACTTACTACAGCGCTACTGGTGTAGCTACTGCAGCCTAATAGGAGCATATAAATGGCTATTTCTCGTGCACAACTATTAAAAGAGTTGCTCCCAGGTTTGAACGCTTTGTTTGGGCTTGAGTACGCTCGCTATGGCGAAGAACACAAAGAGATCTACGATACAGAGACCTCTGAGCGTTCTTTTGAAGAAGAAACCAAATTGTCTGGCTTTACAGCCGCTCCAGTCAAAAACGAAGGCTCCGCTATTCGTTACGACAACGGCCAAGAAGCATGGACAGCTCGCTACAACCATGAAACAATCGCAATGGGCTTCAGCTTAACTGAAGAAGCTATCGAAGATAACTTGTATGACTCTTTGTCTGCTCGTTATACTAAGGCATTGGCTCGTTCTATGGCTTATACCAAGCAAGTTAAAGCTGCTGCCGTTATTAACAACGGTTTTAGTTCTACCTATGCTGGTGGCGACGGCGTCGCACTGTTTTCTACAGCGCACCCATTGGTTTCTGGTGGTACAAACAGCAACACTCAGTCTACAATGACCGACTTGAATGAGACTTCTTTGGAAGCTGCAGTTATTCAAATCGCTGGTTGGACAGACGAACGTGGCTTGTTGATCGCTGCTAAACCTCGTAAATTGATTGTTCCACCTAACCTCATGTTCGTTGCGACTCGTTTGCTCGAAACTGAATTACGTGTTGGTACAACCGATAACGATATCAACGCCCTCAAGAACAATGGTTCTATCCCTGAAGGCTACACAGTAAACCACTTCCTAACCGATACAAACGGTTGGTATTTGACTACTGATGTACCTAACGGTATGAAGCACTTTGTTCGTACACCTCTTGCTAACAGCATGGACGGTGATTTCGATACTGGTAACGTTCGTTACAAGTCTCGTGAGCGTTACAGCTTTGGCTGGTCTGATCCTCTCGGTATGTGGGGTTCACAAGGCGCCTAATCGGTTCCTTGGCTTTACTAAGACCCCGCTCAAAAGGCGGGGTTTTTTATTGCACATCTTTTTTATTTGTAGTATTATTGGGACATCTGGGTAATTCCAGCCTATTAAACTGTCCCAGCAGACGATATACCGATTAATAGGTTTAACTTGTATATAGGAGAATCCTCATGGGTTTCGCTACACACTTAGGCCCTTGGTTATTGGGCACAAATCGTTACACAACTGGCACAACTGCATCTACTTTAGCTAACACTGGTTGTACTGTTGTTTCTCAATCATTCCCTGTAGTTTATGGCACATTGACTGGTAGCCCAATCGCTATTCCTGCTGGTTCACAGATTGTTGATGTTAAGGTTGTTACTACAACCGTATTTAGCGCTGCTACAACTGCGGCATTGGATATTGGCGGTACGGCATTTACAACTACTGGCACAATTACTTCTGTTGGCTCTGTAGCTTTAGGTGCTAATGCAACCACTCCTGCTGGCTGGTTAAATGTTGGTTCTACTGATGTGTTAATTAACTACACATTGACTGGTACATCATTATCTACTGGTGCAGCAACTATTATCGTTACTTATTCTGTTCGTAACTCTGATGGTAGCCAACGTCCTACTGGTCAACAAAATTAATCTTGCGGGGGCTTAGTGCCCCCATTACATCTTTAGGAGATTAATTATGACGATGCAATATGACGTAAAAGGTTCGCATTTTAGCGGTTCAGGTTTAGCAGTATCTGGTCGTGTTCGCCTTAAAAACTTGGTTTATCTTGGTACTGGCACTGCTGGTAGCATTGATTTATTTGATACCACAACTGCCCCTGTATCAGCTACTTATGCTCGTTCTGGTTATACAGTAACAGTTACAAAAACAGCACATGGATTAACTACTGGACAGTCAATTGGTATAACTTATGCCGCTGCCTCTGGTGTTGCAGCCGTTGCTGGAACTTATGTAATTACTGTTGCAACTGCTGATACTTTTACCATTACAGACATTAATACTGGAACTATTGCTAGTAGTACCGCTTGTGTTTATTCAACTGGTAGATTTTTGACTAGCTACAATACAGGTACTGCAGTTCAACCTTTCCAAGCTATTTTTTCTGGTGAAGGAATTTTGGCAGAAAACGGTATCTATGTTGTAGTAACTAATATTAACTACCAGACCATTCAATACGGATAAAAAATGACCCAACCTACGCAGGTAGAAGCTTCATATAGTTTAGTAGGGCGGAAGGTAATGTTGGGCCTTCCCTCTTACGACTACAAAGTATCTTCAAAGCTAGCTATTTCGCTAGCTAATTTTTGCTTGATGGCAATGAAGCATGGTGTTGATGTTCAGATATGCAATATTTCTGGATGTTCTGTTGTATCTCGTGTACGCAATTTGATTGCGGCTGATTTTTTAAACTCAGATTGTACAGATTTGATGTTTATTGACTCAGATATTAACTTTGAAGCTAACGATATTTTCCGTTTACTAGCGTGGAATAGTGATCCTAAAAAAGGTATTGTTGCTGGTATTCCAGTCGCTCGCAAAAAAGGCCAAGTATATTTCTCTACATTAGATACAGATGATGACCAAAGTATTTTTATGGATAAAATGGGTCTAGTAAGAGCCAAACGTGTTGCTACAGCTTTTATGATGATTCGCCGTGAAGTATTTGAAAAACTTAAAGATGCGCATCCAGAATGGGTTTATCATGATGAGAAGAAGCAAGGCGACGAAATGGTTTGCTTCTTTGACTTTGCGCTAAAAGATGGGCAATATATTGGTGAAGACTATTTGTTCTGTGACCGTGCAAGAGAATTAGGGTATGAAGTATGGATTGACCCAACAATTAAGCTAGGCCACATGGGTACAATAGAGTTTGAGGGTTCGTTTGGGGAAGAGTTTTTATACCCACTAATCCGCCCAATTGATTCTAATAAGGAAGCTGCATAATGGCTACTAAAAAGAAAAAAGGCCCCTCCCTTGCGATTGGCCGTGGTGAAAAGTTGCCTGTATCTAAGGGCGCTGGGCTTACCGCCAAAGGCCGTGCTAAGTATAATGCGGCTACTGGCTCGAATCTAAAGGCTCCACAGCCAGAAGGTGGGCCTCGTAAGAAATCTTTTTGTGCTCGTATGTCTGGAATGCCAGGCCCAATGAAAGATGAAAACGGTAAGCCAACCCGTAAGGCTGCTAGCTTAGCACGATGGAAATGCTAAAATGAAAGATATTTTTGACCACATAAGCGAGCCTACAAAACATATAGTAGATGCGCTATCTATAATGACTGTTTTGGGTACTCTTGTGGATATATTACCTGCCGTAGCTGCCATACTATCTATTGTGTGGTCAGTAATCCGCATTTATGAAAGCAAGACCGTTCAAGGTTGGTTAGGAAATAAAGATGCCGTCAACTAGTAAAAAACAACATAACTTTATGGCTGCAATTGCACATAACCCTGCATTTGCTAAGAAGGTAGGAGTTCCACAATCCGTGGGTAAAGATTTTAACAACGCCGACAAAGGCAAAAAATTTAAAGGTGGTGGCATGGCTAAGAGCGACATGAAGGAAGATATGAAGGCAGATATCAAGCAAGATAAAGCCATCATCAAGAAAGCATTTAAAATGCATGATAAGCAAGAGCATAAAGGTGGCAAAGGTACTAACCTAGCTGCGCTTAAAAAAGGCGGCATGGCTAAAAAGATGGCTGGCGGTGGTCTTGCTGCTGGTCACAAGTCTGCTAACGGTGTCGCTAAAAAAGGCTTAACCAAAGGCAAAGACGTCAAAATGTGTGGCGGGGGGAAAATGTAATGAAAAAGAAAATGAAACGCTTTGAAGAGGGCGGATATACTGGTGACGACGAGATTGTTAAGTACCGCATGGGCATGACCGATAAAGCTAAAGCTAAAGAAGAAGGTCCTAGTGAGTCAACAATTGAAGATGAAAGTGACCGTGGTAACGTAAGCCCAGCAGCCGCTGAGTTTAATAAAGGTTTAAGCGGCGGTGAGTCTGAAAAACCTGTAATCCCTAAAAAAGCTGCTGCTAAACTAACTCCTAAAGCTGAACCTAAAGCTGAACCTAAAGCTGAAGCTGAAGCACCTAAAAAAGGCGCAGAGAAGTTACGCAGCGAGTTGAGCATTAGCAAACTTTCTGCTCCTACAATGATCCGTGGTTCAAAAAATACTGGTACAGACCTTAAAAGCGCTATATTTGGTGGCTCGAGCGAGTCCCCACGTATGAAGGCAGCTAAGCGTGCCCAAGCTATGGACGCAAGCAACTACAGTATGAAAAAAGGTGGTACAGTTAAAGCTAAGTCTGCTTCTGCCCGTGCTGATGGCTGCGCTATTCGTGGAAAAACAAGGGCTTAATTATGGGTACGGGCAAAATGAACCGAGATATATCTAAGAATATGAAAACTGGAGGCAAAGTGAAAAAATATGAAAGTGGTGGGTCGATACGTGTTGATAGATCCCCAAAATATTCTAACTCACAAATGGCTTCTGTTAGAGAACAACTAGACAAAAATGAAAAAACGGCTAAACCTGAGCACGATAAAAATGTTGAGCGGTACAACAAAGCTATGGATGAAGTAACAAAAAGAACTCAACCGGGTATGACTAAAATGAACCCAATGGGCGACACATACAAAAAAGGCGGGAAAGTTTCTTCAGCATCTTCTCGTGCTGATGGCTGCTGCACTAAAGGTAAAACTAAAGGGCGTTTTGTATGAGAGCCGCTCGTGGGATGGGTGATATAGCCCCTTCTAAAATGCCTGGTAAAAAAATCATCAAGCGGAAAGACAATCCGGAAGATATAGAAATGTATGCTAAAGGTGGCAAAGTAGGTAAAGGTGCTGGCGTAAATGTTACTACTACTAGAGGTGGCACTGCATCAGCAATGGCTAAAAAGTTATTAGCTAAACCAGGGTCATTAACCGCAGCGGACATGTACGCTAAAGGTGGTTTGTACGAAAATATTCATAAAAAGCAAGCACGTATTAAAGCTGGCTCTGGTGAAACAATGCGTAAGCCTGGGTCTAAGGGTGCGCCTACTAAAGCGGACTTTATTAAATCTGCTAAAACTGCAAAGAAAAAATAATGGCAAGTACTTCGGGTTCAGCAATATTTAACCTAGACCTTTCTGATTTAATTGAAGAAGCATTTGAACGTGCTGGTCTAGAGCTGCGCTCTGGTTATGATATGAGAACTGCTCGTCGCAGTCTTAATTTGCTTACTATTGAGTGGGCAAACCGTGGTATTAATTTGTGGACTATTGAGCAAGGGCAAATTACGATTAATACAGGGCAAGCTATGTATGCTATTCCTGTTGACACAATCGACCTTTTAGACCAAGTTATACGTACTGGGTCAGACCAAACTCAAGTTGATATTAATATTAGCCGTATTTCTGAATCTACTTACTCAACGATACCGACTAAGAACGCACAAGGCCGACCAATTCAAGTTTGGATTAACCGCCAATCAGGACAATCAAATACAATTACGGCTAAACTAGCTTCCAATATTAGCTCAACAGCGACCACATTAACTTTAACTTCTGTGGCTGGCTTAGGTACAACAGGTTTTATTCAGATTGGCTCTGAAATTATTTCATACCAAAACGTAGATACAGCAGCTAATCAACTACTAAATTGTTTCCGTGGGCAAGCTGGCACAACTGCAGCAGCTCATACAACTACAGATACTATTACTGTTCAAAACCTACCTAATATTAACGTTTGGCCGACTGGCGATGGTGGCGGTCCTTACACCTTTATTTATTGGCGTATGCGCCGTCTACAAGATGCTGGTAATGGTATTAATGTACAAGATATTCCGTTTCGTCTAATTCCAGCACTAGTTGCTGGGCTTGCGTTTATGATAGCTTCTAAAAAACCAGAAGTTGACCCTCAGCGAGCAGTGGCTCTTAAAGCTGCTTATGATGAGCAATGGCTATTAGCTTCGCAAGAAGACAGAGATAAAGCTGCTGATAGGTACGTACCACGACAGCTATTTTATTAAGGTGATGTATGCCAGAAAAGTATGCATCAGGTAAATGGGCTATTGCGGAGTGCGATCGGTGTGGTCAGCGCTATAAGCTTAAAGAGTTAAAGAAGCAAGTATTAAAGACAAAGCTTTATAATGTGAAAGTCTGCCCTAGTTGTTGGGATCCAGATCAGCCGCAGCTGCAGTTAGGTATGTATCCAGTCTCAGACCCACAAGCTATACGGGAACCTAGACCAGATACAAGCTACTATAGCTCTGGTCTAACTGGGCTTCAAACAGAAAATGGGTCTTCCACAGCAATGGACGAATCAGGATATCCTGCAGATGGTAGTAGGCAGATTCAGTGGGGATGGAATCCTGTAGGCGGGGCAAGTAGCTTTGACACGGTTTTAACGCCAAACTACTTGATTGGAATTGGGCAAGTAGGTACAGTAACAGTAACAGTTAATTAGGAGTAAATTATGTCATTTAAAAAAGGCGCTAATGGTATTGAATCCAAAGGCAAAACAGTAGGTAAAAATTTGGGCGATTCAGGCCCGACGGCCAAAATCGACAACGGCGGCAAGGGTTCTGCTGGCGTAACATCTATGAAAATGAAACAAGTGGGGCGTAATATGGCCCGTGCTATGAATCAAAAATCTGCAGGGAGAGGACGTTAATCATGGCTATTAACAACAAACCAGCTAGTACCTATGCTAAGCCACACACAATGGCTGGCGGCGCTGTAAATGTAAAAGATGCAGTTACTAAACCAGGTAATGGCATAGATCAGCTTGAAATGTCTGTAGCAGGTTCATTTAAAAAACAAAAAGATGAAGTTAAGACTTCTGGCGTTAAGCAACGTGGGTCTGGAGCAGCAACTAAAGGCTTTACATCTCGTGGGCCAATGGCTTAAGGAATAGCTTTGAACTACGAACAGTTATATAACAATATCCAAGCTTACGCTGAGAACACCGAGTCGTTATTTATAGCGTCTATCCCTGTCTTTGTGCAACAAGCTGAGGAACGTATTTATAACTCGGTTCAAATCCCTGCACTTCGCAAAAACGTTACTGGTAATGTTAGTTCTAGCAATCAGTATTTATCGTTACCAAACGACTACCTGTCTTCTTATTCCGTAGCAATTATTGATGCAGATAATAACTACAGCTATTTGCTCAACAAAGACGTTAACTTTTTGCGTGAAGCATACCCAAGCGTAACGTATTCTGGCACTACCTATCAAGGTACGCCGGGCGGGGTGCCTAAGTACTACGCCTTATTTGGGTCTCAATATGGCAACGTAAACGAGCTTTCTTATATTTTAGCCCCTACCCCTGATGCTAACTACGTTGTAGAGCTGCATTATTTTTATTACCCACCTACTATTGTGCAAGGGCAAGTTGCTACGGTTAACACTCTTGTTGCTGGATCGCTATATACCAATGGCGTATACCAAAATGTGCCTTTAACTGGCGGTTCTGGTTCAGGGGCCACTGCAGATATAGTAATTTCAGGACAGGTAGTAACTTCTTGCACCCTTAAGTTTGGTGGTAATTTTTACGTTGTTGGTGATACGTTGTCTTGTTCTTCACTAGGGTCTACTGGTTCTGGTTTTTCTGTTACAGTGGCAACAGTTACAAACTCTACAGGCACAAGTTGGCTTGGCAATAATTACGACCCAGTACTATTCTATGGCGCTATGCGTGAAGCTATGTTATTCATGAAAGGCGAGCAAGATTTGGTTAAGTATTACGAAGACAAATACACTGAAGCCCTTATGCAGCTTAATCGTTTGGGAACTGGTCTTGAACGAGGTGACGCATACAGGGACGGTCAAGCTAAGATTGCGGTTAGCCCATGATAGTACAAGGACAATGCACCATTTTCAAACAAAACTGTTTAAGCGCTTTAGAAAACTTTGCAGTTGGAACCCCTTATACCTATAAAATAGCGTTATATACAGCCAACGCCGACTTAAATGAAACTACTCTAACTTATACAACCGTTGGTGAAGTAGTAGGCACTGGGTATACAGCAGGCGGTAAAACCCTAACTATTAGCCAAGTCCCAGCCAGCAGCGGTTATACTGCCTATGTGTCTTTTGCCAACGTAACTTGGACCCCCGCCTCCTTTACCACTAGGGGAGCTTTGATTTATAATGCCACTACAGGTGCCGCTGTTGCTGTACTTAATTTTGGGGCAGATAAAACTCCTACAACAAGCTTTACAGTTACTTTCCCAACAGCAACATCAACAACTTCTATTTTAAGGATTTCTTAACATGAGCATTGAACAATCAAACTTTGGTGACGCTTCTAGCGCATCAGTAACCCGTGGCGCACAACACGCTGAGAATCTAGGTATTGAAGGTTATTACCATGTAGTATGCCGTGACTCTGAAGGTAATGTTAAATGGGAAGAAAGCTTTCCTAACTTAGTTACTGCTGTTGGTAAACAGGCTTTGTTTGACTATTATTTTGGTGCTACTGGTACAGGTGGTGGTACAGCTGCTGGTGCTAACTATTTAGGTCTTTGCGGCGGTACAGCTACTTACACAGCTGCTGATACTATGGCTTCGCATACTTGGACTGAAGTTGGTGGCACAAACGCTCCAGCATACACAGGTAATCGTCAAGCTCCATCATGGTCTGCTTCTACATCATCTGGTACAACACCATCAAACGTAACTACTAAAACAGCATCTGCTTTAACTTTTTCTATGACTAGCTCTGGTACTGTTAACGGTTGTTTTATTAACTCTGGTGCTTCCGCTTCTGCTACTAAAGATACAACTACTGGTATTTTGTATTCTGCTGGTAACTTCACTGGCGGCTCAAAAACTGTAGCTTCTGGTGATTCTTTAGCGGTTACATATAGCACAACTGCTACTAGTTAAGTAGAAGCCTAATATGGCTCTAGCGCTATACGATAGAGTACAACAAACTGGAACTGCCAATACAACCGTTAGTTTTACTTTAAGCGGCTCTGTTACTGGCTTCCAGTCTTTTGCCGTTGTCGGCAATGGAAATACCACTTATTACTCGGCTACAGATGCTTCTGGAAACTGGGAAGTTGGTCTTGGTACATACTCGACTACTGGACCTACATTAACCCGCACAACAATTTTATCTTCAAGCAACTCAGGCTCTGCGGTAACTTTTTCTGGTGGTGTAAACGTATTTGTTACTTATCCATCTAGTAAGTCTGTAAACCTTGATGCTAGTGGTAACGCATCTGCTTTAGGAACTCCAGCAGCTTTTGTTGCAACCAATGTAACAGGATTGCCTTTAAGTACAGGTGTAACAGGTACTTTGGCAGTGGCTAATGGTGGTACAGGTCTTACAGCTACCCCAACAAACGGTCAAATTGACATAGGTAATGGGACAGGCTTTACAAGAACAACAATAACTCAGGGTACAGGTATATCTGTAACTAATGCGGCTGGCGCAATAACTATCACTAACACAAGCCCATCAAGCGGTGGAACTGTTACATCTGTTACAGGAACTGCACCAGTAGTGTCTAGCGGTGGTAATACACCTGCTATATCAATGGCTGCTGCTACAACTTCTGTTTCTGGTTATTTAACTTCAACAGACTGGAATACTTTTAATGGTAAACAAACTGCTTTAGTTAGTGGCACAAACATTAAAACTGTTAATAGTACAACGCTTTTGGGTTCAGGCGATGTTTCTGTAGGTGTAACTTCTGTAACAGGAACTGCCCCAGTAGTATCAAGCGGCGGAGCAACTCCAGCAATTTCTATGGCTGCTGCAACTGCATCAGTAAACGGTTATTTAACTAGTACTGACTGGAGTACTTTTAACGGAAAACAAGCAGCTGGTTCTTATGTAACATCAGTTACTGGTACTGCTCCCGTAGCCTCTTCTGGTGGTACTACTCCAGCTATTTCTATGGCTGCTGCAACAACATCAGTAAGCGGATATTTAACAAGCACAGACTGGACTACATTTAACAATAAATCACCAGCAGCTGGCTCTACAAGTATTACTACATTGGGAACGATTGCTACGGGAACCTGGAATGGTTCTTCGATTACCACTACATATACTGCAGCTAAAGTAACTGATGTTCAAGCTGGCACAGGTGTTTCTGTGAGTGCAACTACAGGTTCTGTTTCAGTATCTATTGGACAAGCAGTTGCTACATCTTCGAATGTGCAATTTAACTCTTTAGGTGTAGGCACAGCTGGATCTGCAACTGCTGGTGAAATCCGTGCAACAAACAACGTAACTGCATTTTATTCATCAGATAGAACTTTAAAAGAAAATATCCAAGATATTCCAAATGCTTTAGAAATAGTAACGTCAATCGGTAGTAAAAGTTTTGATTGGACTGATTCACATTTAGAAGCTCATGGTGGTGTAGATGGATATTTTGTTCAAAAATCTGATTTTGGTGTAATTGCTCAAGATGTTCAAAAAGTATTTCCGATGGCAGTAAGAACTCGTGAAGATGGAACATTGGCAGTAGATTATGAAAAATTAGGAACTTTGGCTTTTGCAGCCATTGGTCAATTACTGAAACGGGTAGAAGCATTAGAGGCTAAATAATGTTTGGATATGCCGCTTTTGCTCAGCCTGCTTTTGCGGCATTAGGTAGTACAGCAATTTTTGTTTTTGCTACAGAAGCATTAACAACAGCAGATTCTAGTACGGGAACAGCAGCATTTGTAGCGGTAAGAATAGAACCAATAACCAGCGCAGATTCAAGCTCAGTATTAGCTAGTTTTTTAAGTAGTGTATCAGAGAATTTTGGGGTTGCAGATACCCCAACGGCAATAAGAACGCAATACGCCTTAATTAATGAGCCACAAACCATTGCTGATACTGCTTTAGGTCTGGCTAATTATGTAGGTTCTGTATCCGAAAGCATTATTTCTGAAGTAGATTCTGAGGCTGTAGTAGCGACTTTTGTAACATTTATAACCGAGGCTTTGCGGGCAGCGGATACCCCAAGTGGGGCGGTTAGTTTTATTAGTGTTATAGCAGAAAACGTAAATTTAGCAGATATTAACCAAGTAGCAGCAACTTTTAGATCTTCAACCACAGAAAACATCAACCTTTTAGACGCCCCAATAGGCTTTGCTTGGGTTAAAATAGACAACACCGAGGGCACTACTTGGACCCTTATAGATAATAGACAGTAAGGGGGTAATAGCATGGAAAAAATTGACTTTACTATTACTCAACACGGATATACCTACAGCGATGCTTTATTTGTAGAAGATGAAACACCAGAACAGATTGAAGCCATGAAAAAAGCTCGATTTGACAACTGGTACAAAATCATTACTACGCCTGTAGAAAACCCCAATCCTGAAGAACCACAGGCTGAATAATGGCAAATAGGTACTGGGTTGGTGGTACAGGTACTTGGAACGGAACAAGTACAACAAACTGGTCTGCTGCCACTGGTTTATCTTTTACTGCAAGTTGTTCTGGTACTGTTTTAACAACAACAGGGTCGCCCGCACTTGTAGCAG
>Ga0209188_1000378_pt1 | contig 45045 bp, 40 predicted proteins | sample C_130625_EF_Meta_FD_187307 | JGI IMG/M metagenome (GOLD analysis project Ga0209188, IMG submission 187307) | Freshwater microbial communities from Lake Croche, Canada to study carbon cycling - C_130625_EF_MetaG (SPAdes) (version 2) | ecosystem: Environmental > Aquatic > Freshwater > Lake...
CAGAGCCACTATTTGCTTCCTTTTCAATGGCATTAAAGGTTGCATCGACTGGTCCATTGCCATTGGCACTTGTCACTTTTTCATGACCGCCAACTTCCATCACAATCTTGGACTCTGGCTTCTCACCGGTTTCTGAATGTTGGGACAATGAAACAAATCGATAATGATCAGAACCATCTTTGACTTCAGCGTTCGAAACGATTGCCAAAATATCTTCATCAAATATTTCGGACTTTTGATCGGCTAGTGTCTTGAACCGTCCAAATGCTTCATTAATTTCTACTTCGGAATCAAGGCTAACTCCCAACTCTTGCAAGCGTTGTTTGAAAGCATTTCTACCAGATAACTTGCCAAGAACAATCTTATTGGCACTCCAACCTACATCTTCAGCGCGCATAATTTCATAGGTATTTCTTGCTTTTAATACGCCATCTTGATGAATCCCTGAGGCGTGAGCAAAGGCATTTGCCCCCACAACTGCTTTATTTGGCTGCACCAAAAAGCCCGTAATTTGTGAAACCATTTTTGAACTAGCAACTATCTGTGAAATATCAGTACCAACTGTTAAATTAAAGTAATCCTTACGGGTTTTAATTGCCATCACAATTTCTTCTAATGAGGTATTACCAGCACGCTCACCTAAGCCGTTAATGGTGCACTCTACTTGTCTTGCGCCGCCAATACGCACTCCGGCTAAAGAGTTTGCGACCGCCAAACCTAAGTCGTTATGGCAATGAACGGACCAAATTGCTTTATCTGAATTTGGGATTTTGTTGCGCAAATCAAGGATGAAGTTTCCGTACAGTTCAGGAATGGCGTACCCAACCGTATCAGGTACATTAATTGTTGTAGCACCCTCTTTAATGACTGCTTCAAGAACTTGATATAAAAACTCTGGATCTGATCGGTAGCCGTCCTCTGGTGAAAATTCAATATCATCCGTAAAGTTGCGAGCGAACCTGATCGACTGTATCGCTTGCTCAAGGACTTGCTCTCTAGTCATTCGGAGTTTCATCTTCATATGTAACTCACTAGTTGCAAGAAACACATGAATTCTTTTTGAATTGGCTGCAGCTATCGCCTCTGCCGCTCTCGATATATCTTTATCATTCGCTCTGGCCAATGAACAAATAGTAGAGTCCTTTACCGCTGCAGCAACAGCCTTGATGGCTTCAAAATCACCAGGCGAACTTGCAGCAAATCCTGCTTCAATAACGTCAACTTTTAAACGCTCTAGTTGACGGGCAATTCTTACCTTCTCATCTTTTGTCATTGACGCACCTGGTGATTGCTCACCGTCTCTTAAGGTCGTATCAAAAATAATGACTTTTTCTTCAGTTACTTGATTCATTCTCGTTCTCCTAAAACATCATTTCCTAAAACAAAAAACCCCAGCAAATTTGCTGGGGCTGGTATGGTGAGCTTCAATCTGGTGTTTTATTGATGCGCCTTTATACCGGCCCCGATGGTTAGATCAAGTCCTAGTAGGTTTAACAATAATAAAGATTGAAAGTTGAAATTCATAGATTTACTATACACCGAAATGACATTTGTGTCATTTTTCTTATTTAGGACTGATTTTATTGTGCTTAATTGTCTTGAAATACTCCCATACCCACAAAACATATCCAGATAAAGCATAAACCAGAAAAAAGCAAAAAATGGTCAGTGGTGGATAGGTCGACATCAACACCAAACCTAAAATGACAAAAACCATCACACCAAAAGATACTTTATAACGAATATCTAAAGCCTTACCACTGTAAAACTTAGCATTGGAAACCATCGTTATACCTGCATACACTGTTATACAGAACATGGTCCATGGTATGGCAGCATCGCTAACAGGTAAGTGATTATCTTCCGCTAGCCATACAAATCCAGCAACAATAGAAGCAGCTGCTGGGCTTGGTAAGCCTTGAAAAAAACGTTTATCAATGACACCCGTACTGATATTAAATCTCGCTAAACGAAGTGCTGCCCCAGCACAATAAATAAACGCAGCAACCCAACCCCATTTACCTAAGCCTTTAAGTGCCCATTCATAGGCAACCAAAGCAGGCGCAACACCGAATGAAACCATATCTGCTAATGAATCGTATTGTTCGCCAAAAGCACTTTGTGTATGGGTCATCCGGGCGACACGTCCATCCATGCCATCCAAAATAAGGGAACAGAATATCGCCATCGAAGCGATTTCCCAATGCTGATTCATCGCTTGGACAATGGCAAAGAAACCAAAAAATAAAGCGCCTGTAGTAAACGCATTGGGTAATAAATAAATTGCCTTGTTGCGTGGACGCTCTACCAGCTCTTCGTGATCATCTTCAAGTAACTCATCCTGAAATACTTGTCTACGTCGAGTAATTTTCGTTCGACTAAAAATCTTAGGGCGTTTAGGCCTTAATCTAGATTTCATGAATCCAAATGACTCAAAATGGCCAACAAAGTTGTCGTTGCATATACAGTATCACCAACAGTAACTAAAGGCTCAACATCAAGGGGCATATACACGTCTACCCTTGATCCAAATCGAATGAAGCCATAACGCTCACCTTTTTTGACAAGATCTCCAACACGTGCGTAACACAATATACGTCGTGCAATTAAGCCAGCAACTTGCACGAGCGTAATGTCGTGACCATTGGCATCGATAACAACCGCATTTCTTTCATTTTCAACAGAGGCTTTATCTAAGTCTGCATTAAAAAATTTACCCGGAAAGTACTCAATCGATTTGATTCGTCCATTGACTGCAATTCGATTGGAATGAACGTTAAACACATTCATAAAAATACTGATTTTTAAAGCATCTCTTTTCGCGTATGGATCAAAGGTCTTTTCTACAGCAACAATTTTGCCATCGGCTGGCGCCAAAATAGCATTCACCGCAATAGGAACAAGTCTTGGTGGATCACGAAAAAACTGCAGTACAAATAAAAATACTATCCAAATCGGTAGGGAATAATACACCCCTATAAATTTCGTAAAAACGACAGCCAATACTCCTAATCCAATGAGGTATGGCCATCCTTCCCGAGCAATAATGGGGTGCTTATAAACTGACATCAATTAGTTCTTACTTTGATCAACTAATTTGTTTTTAGCAATCCAAGGCATCATTGAACGCAATTTACCGCCTACTTGTTCAATTTGATGCTCTGCATTTAAACGTCTACGTGAAATCAAGGTTGGAGCACCTGCGCGATTTTCAAGAATGAAACTCTTTGCATATTCACCAGTTTGAATATCTTTGAGAACATCACGCATAACTTGTTTTGTCTGCTCAGTCACAACTCTTGGACCGGTTACATACTCTCCATATTCTGCGTTGTTAGAAATGGAGTAGTTCATGTTAGCGATACCGCCTTCATAAATTAAATCAACAATTAATTTGAGCTCATGCAAACACTCAAAATAAGCCATTTCAGGAGCGTAACCAGCTTCAACCAATGTTTCAAAACCAGCTTTAATTAATTCCACTGCACCGCCACATAACACTGCTTGCTCACCGAACAAATCCGTTTCAGTTTCTTCACGGAAGTTAGTTTCAATAATACCGGCACGTCCACCGCCGTTTGCTGTTGCATAAGAAAGAGCGATATCACGAGCTGCACCAGATTTATCTTGATAAACAGCAACTAAATGAGGTACTCCACCACCTTGAGCATATGTGCTTCGTACAGTGTGTCCAGGTGCTTTAGGAGCAATCATGATGACATCCACATCATCACGTGGAATGACTTGTCCGTAATGCACATTAAAACCGTGGGCAAATGCAAGCGCTGCGCCAGCTTTGATATTTGGCGCAACTTCGTTTTTATATACTTCAGCAATTTGCTCATCTGGTAATAACATCATCACGATATCAGCGCCTTTAACTGCTTCTGCAACTTCTTTCACTTCTAAACCAGCATTCACTGCTTTATTCCATGAAGCACCATTCTTACGCAAGCCTACAGTGACTTTTACGCCTGAATCATGCAAATTTAATGAGTGAGCATGACCCTGTGAGCCATAACCAATAATTGTTACTTGTTTACCTTTGACTAAGGATAAGTCAGCATCTTTATCGTAAAAAACTTTCATCTTCATTCCTATTTAAATATTGTTTTAATCATGAACTGCAACCACTCATTACAAGCACTAAACCCGTAAAATTCTTTCACCACGGCCGATTCCTGAAGCGCCTGTTCTGACAGTTTCCAAAATAGCCGATTTATCAATTGATTCAATAAATGCATCTAACTTAGCAGAATCGCCAGTTAGCTCAATTGTGTAACTCTTATCAGTGACATCAATCACTCGACCACGGAAGATATCCGTTGTTCGCTTCATCTCTTCACGCTCTTTACCTACAGCACGAACCTTAATCAACATGAGTTCACGTTCAGTATGTGCGCCTTCACTTAAGTCGTAGACTTTGACAACTTCAACTAAACGATTCAAATGCTTGGTAATCTGCTCAATTACTTCATCTGAACCAGCCGTCACAATTGTCATACGTGAAAGAGATGGATCTTCTGTTGGAGCAACCGTCAAACTTTCGATGTTATAGCCCCGCGCAGAAAATAAACCAACAACACGCGATAACGCACCGGGCTCATTCTCTAAAAGTACAGAAATAATATGTCTCATTCTGCATTCTCCGAGCTTAAGATCATCTCAGTAATCCCTTTTCCGGCTTGAACCATAGGCCATACATTTTCTGATGGGTCAGTTTGGAAATCCATAAAGACTGTTCTATCTTTAAGCGCCAAAGCTTCACGTAAAGCACCTTCCACATCAGATTTTTTCTCAATACGCATACCTACGTGACCATATGCTTCGGCTAATTTCACAAAATCAGGGAGAGAATCCATATAAGAATGTGAATAGCGCTTGCTATAACTAAGTTCTTGCCACTGGCGAACCATTCCTAAATAACGGTTATTCAGTGAAATAATTTTAATTGGCGTGTCGTATTGCAAACAAGTGGAAAGTTCTTGAATGCACATCTGGATCGAACCCTCACCGGTAATCGTACAAACTGTTTCATCCGGGAAAGCTTTTTTAATTCCCATCGCATAGGGCAAACCAACACCCATTGTGCCAAGTCCACCAGAATTAATCCAACGACGTGGTTTATTAAATTTATAAAATTGTGCAGCCCACATTTGATGTTGACCTACGTCAGAGCAAATAAAAGCATCACCATGTGTCAGTTCAGATAGTGTCTCCACAACATATTGCGGCTTAACGATCTGTGATTCACGGTCATACTTTAGGCAATCAGTTTTACGCCATTCATTAATTTGATTCCACCAAGCATCAACTGCTAATTTATTTTTTAATGGTCCAGCTGCGCGCAACTGAACAATCATTTCTTGTAAAACATCTTTGAGATTGCCCACAATAGGTACATCTGCACGTACACGTTTAGATATCACAGATGGATCAATATCAATGTGAATGACTTTTCTTGGTAAGCTCATAAAGTGCGAAGGATTACCAATTACGCGATCATCAAATCGTGCGCCAATAGCAATCACAACATCTGAATGTTGCATGGTCATATTGGCTTCATATGTACCATGCATACCTGGCATTCCTAAGAAATTAGGATGCGTTCCAGGAAAGCCTCCAAGTCCCATTAAGGTATTGGTTACAGGGTATCCAAGCAACTCAGCAAACTCTTTTAACTCAGCGGAAGCATTTGCCAAAATAACTCCACCACCTGTATAGATGTATGGTCTTTCAGCTTCTCGCAACAAACTCACAGCTTTACGAATTTGACCGGAATGTCCTTTTAATACAGGGCTATAAGAGCGCATATCCACCGATGTTGGATATTCATAGGTGGTTTTATGGAAGGAGATATCCTTTGGAATATCAATCACAACGGGACCGGGACGACCAGTCTGTGCAATATGGAATGCTTTTTTAATCGTAAGCGCTAAGTCACGCACATCTTTTACTAAAAAGTTATGCTTCACGATAGGGCGGGTAATACCAACGGTATCGCACTCTTGGAATGCATCTTCACCTATCATGTTTGATGGAACATTACCAGTAATCACGACCATTGGTATTGAGTCCATATACGCAGTAGCAATACCAGTCACAGCATTGGTTACGCCCGGACCTGAGGTTACCAAGGCCACGCCAACACGACCTGATGCTCTTGCATAGCCATCGGCTGCATGCACTGCGCCTTGTTCATGACGAACTAATATGTGTTCAAATTTATCTTGCTTATGGATCTCGTCATAAATATATAAAACGGAACCACCTGGGTATCCCCAAACAAACTCGACGCCCTCTTCGGCCAATGCACGAACAAGAATTTCTGCGCCAATAATTTCTGGGAGGTTTTGGGAACTTTGATTCATGGAATCAAGGGATGCTGCATCTTTAACTGTATTCATATTCTTTCTATAGTCCTTTGCAATTTTCGGCAAAAAATTGGTTGGTCTGCCCTTAGTTTTGCTTTTGACTAAACTTTGAGCCCTTTACTTGTAATGATCTCAATCCATCTTTTGAAAGGTTTTGTACAAGCGAACTTATGATTGTATTACATTTTTAAGGTTTTTTTCCACAAAACTTTTCAATTGAAGTCTAAAATTCAACCTATGGCATCCGAAAAAGAACTATCTGACTTTTTAAAAGCAAGTGAAAAACGCGCTTTTAAACAAGTCCTCTATTCTGTAAGAGACGAAGATGCGGCTTTGGATATTGTCCAAGACTCGATGATTAAGCTCGTCCAAAGTTATGGGGACAAAAATATCGAAGAATTGCCATTACTTTTCACAAGAATTGTGCAAAACTGCATGAAAGATTGGTTTAGACGTCAAAAAGTGCGTAACACCTGGGTTACTCTCTTTTCTAAATTTGGTAAAAATGATGATGGGGAAGATATTGATCCGCAAGACTTTTTTGAAAATTCTGAAGATTCCAGCTTTGGCAAAGAATCTTCATTACAAATGGAAAGAATGGAATTATCAACAATTTTGGAAAAAGAGATAGAAAAGTTACCTAGACGTCAACGAGAAGCCTTCCTCATGCGTTATTGGGAAGAGTTAGATATTTCTGAGACAGCTGTAGCTATGGGATGTAGCGAAGGAAGCGTTAAAACGCACTGCTCAAGAGCAACACAAACTCTTGCAGCAGCTTTGAAAAAACTTGGAATTACCTTTTAAAATTGAAATTATGAACGCATCGCAAACGAATATTACTCTTATGAACTCTTCAGTGGCCAATCCGTTGACCAGTGAGGATCTTTATGTTGATCAAATTGGTAAAACCATCTCTCGATCACTCGACAAAGAACTGGCACACTTATCGCCAAAAGTATTACAACGCCTTGAAAAATCAAGAGAAATTGCTTTGTCTCATAAAAAACCAAGTATTTCGTCTGCAACACCTCAACGTTCGTCAAAATCTGGATTTTTGCCAAAAATAGGCCCACTAAGCCCTATTTTGGTTGTTCTTCTGCTGGTTTTTGGCATTGCTCAATGGCAACAAAACGCCAGAATTAATGACATTGCGGATGTTGATACTGCTATTTTGACTGATTCTGTTCCTCCAGATGCTTACACTGATGATGGTTTTAGATTATTTTTGAAAAAAATGATGAGTCCTACGGATTCAAAACCGCAAACAGATGCAATCAAGATTGAGGAGTCATCTTCAACTCCACAAGAAAATACGCCTGTGAATCTAGAGAATCGCGCTCCTGATATCAGTACTAATCAATAAGCCAATTTTATAAAGGCGAAAAGTCATATGATCGGTCGACGATTTTTTCTAACTTGTGCTGTTTTGACTTTGGCTTTTACAGGGAGTTCAGTCAGTTTTGCCCAAGGGGTGATTCCGAATAATCCTTCATGGTCAAGTTTAAGCGCCTCTCAAAAAGAAACATTAGCTACCCTTCAAGAAGACTGGAATACACTCTCTGCAGAACAGCGCACCAAATGGGTTCAATTAGCCAATCGTTACGAAAAACTTCCAGAAGCAGATCGTGAGCGCCTGAAATCGAGAATGTCAGATTGGGCCAAGTTATCAACCAGTGATCGCCGAGTGGCTCGAGCAAATTTTATTAAAAGTCTCGATATTCCGAATGATAAAAAATCAGAGGCATGGGAAGCCTATCAACACTTAACTCCAGAAGAGAAAAAGCAATTAGCAGATGAAGCTGCCGAAAAAAATAAATCAAAAAAGCCTTCCTTAGTTAATTCGCCAACTCTTAAAAATTAATTGAGTTTCGTTTGCAATTGATCTCCCCTGCCCCAAGTATTCGTCGACGGATTTGTGTCACTCTTTATGAAATGCTTATCTTGGTGGGTGTTTGGGCTTTAGGTTATTTAGTTCCCTCTCTTTTACTCGGTGTCTTTTTACAAATTCAATTACCTAGTTGGCTAGCTTTTGGACATGTGTATGTTTTATTTGGTATTTATTTCACCTGGTACTGGACTCTCACTGGACAAACATTAGCGATGCAGACCTGGAATGTAAAAATGGTCAATGAAAATGAACAACTTCTAAACAGAAATCAAGCACTTATTCGCTATGCGATATCAAGCCTATGGTTGTTTCCAACAATCATTATTTATATTCTTTTTAAACATGTATTTTTATCTCCACTAGGGCATTGGCCAACCATAGAGTTGATGTTTTGTATGATTCTATTTTTCTGGCCATTCACTTGTTTATTTGACCGCTCAAACCCTCATGGTGCACAATCTTTAGCCGATAGGCTAGCAAAAACAAAACTTATTTTAGTTCCAAAAACTAGAAATAGTGACTAAGTTTTAAGGATCATGTTAGGTGATGTTTGAAGTGTCTTCACTCTTAACCAAATACTTGCCATACTGTTGATGGCAACTCCCAAGAGGATGCCAAACCATATCAGCCATATTGGAAATGCCATCTCAATTTCTAATATGTAGTTAGATAGGTACCATCCTGCAAAACTAGCAAATAAGCCACTCAGAACTCCAGCAGTTCCACCGCAAATAAATAACTCTAACAACCATACTCTCGAGAGATACTTTTGACTTGCGCCCAATGTTTTTAGAATGGCCACTTCATTCATGCGCTGTTCTTGAACCGACAATAAGGCAATCATTAATACTACAAATCCAGCTAAGAGGGTAAATAAGAATAAAACTTGAATCGCAAAAATCAATTGTTTTAAGACATCCTGCGCTTGAGCAATCGATTCTTCTATATTGACTGCAGTAATATTAGGGAACTGATAAATAATATCCATATCCACTCTCTGATCAGTATCCTGTCGAAAAGCCATAATCCAACTCTGTGGAGCCTCTTTTAATAATGTAGGGGGCATCATCGCAAAGAAATTGACTCGCATTGAATTCCAGTCAAGTTTGCGCACAGAAGTAATCTTGACTTGATAGGTTTGTCCCGCTACTTCAAAGCTGAGAAGATCTCCTAACTTTAATCGCAAAGACTTCATCATCCCTGCTTCCATCGACACTTGCATGGGATCAGAACTTTCAAACCAACGCCCTGAAATAATACGATTTTTTACTGGAATTTTATCTGCATAGGAAAGGTTAAACTCTCGCTCCACTAATCGCTGGGTATTTTGGTCGGCAAAATCAGAACTCCGAATCTCTCGATCATTAATCGCCATTAATCTACCCCGAATCATTGGGTAAGAATCATAGTCTTTACTTCGTAATTGCTGCGATAAGATACTCTCTACTGATTCTTTTTGATCTGGTAAAACATTTAATATAAAACGATTATTTGCACCAGGTGGAACACTGGTTTGCCAAGCATCTAAAACATTAAATCGAATGACGATGAGTAACAAAATAGCCAGCATGGCAATACCAAGTGCAGTGATTTGAAAGCTTATCCAAGACGGATCGCCCGCCACGCGCTGTCCGGCAAATCGAATCCCCGGTAAAGAAAAATTCTGACTACTCAAGAGTTTGCCAATCCACCTTGCAAGTACATAAGCACTTCCGGCAAAAACAATACAGGCCCCCACAAATCCCCCCAGAACCATCAAACTTAAGCGCAAGTTATTAGCGATCCACAAGAGTAAGACAAAGTAACTGGCGATGCCTAAACCTACGGTCAGCAGGTAATTAAATCTGATCTGAGTATTTTCTTTTCTTAAAACGATATTTGGGGAAACTTGGGTAAGTGCTAATAATGGAGGTAGTGCAAAACCGAATAACAATACAAATGCCACTAGAAGTCCCCAGATCAATGGCCAAAGTGAGGGGCTTGGTAGGTCTTTATCTAACAAATTTTGCATGATTCGGATCAGAACTTCTTGTAACCCATACCCAAAGGCTACTCCCAAAGCTCCACCAAACAACATCAATAGAAAAAATATATACAAATGTGTTTTGATGATCTGAAATCCTGAGGCGCCAAAACATTTTTTTACAACGGTAGATATCACTTGCTTTTTGGCATAACGTCGACTTGCTAGAGCAATACCAACCGCAGCAATCATTCCCGTCAAAAGTGCTACTAAGGATAAAAAGCGATTGGCTTGGTCGATTGTTTTTCTCAGTAAAGGCTGACCATTTTCTAAACTCTCAAGATTGACACCTCGCAACTTGCGCTCTTCAATCCATGATTTTGCCCAGGAAGTAAATGTCTGTATCGACTCTTCAGTTTGTGTAAGCGCTTGATTTTCACTACCAGCAATCAATAAACGATAACTGGCTCGACTACCCAAGCCAAGCAATCGTGTTTGGGCTAAATCCGCTTCATGAATCATAGCGCGGGGGGCAAAGTTCATAAATCCAGCGCCACGATCTGGTTCACGAATAATCAAATTACTCACCACAAACTGCTTTTCACCGAGTGTAATTACATCTCCCATCTTTAATTGATAGATGGCTGCTAATTGGGGATCTAACCATACTTGCCCCGGAGATATAACGGTATTTCGAGACTCCACTGTCAAGTTCCCTCTTAAAGGATAGCTTGATGAAACCGCCTTTAAGGAAACTAACTTACTCTCTTTTCCTACTTGCATCATCGTGGAAAAAATAGTAGTTTTAGCTACCCGCAGTCCTAAGGCATTCGCTTTTTTTTCAAAAGTTTGATCTAGAGCTTGATCGCCCCGAACAATTGTGTCGGCAGCAATCATCTCTCGTGCTTTTTGTGAAAATGATTGCTGTAATCTGTCAGATAAAAAGGTAACGCTCGTAATTGCAGTAACAGATATCACTAATGCAATCAATAGCCAGATCAGTTCACTGGCTATTGCAAATCTTTTTTTATATTCCAGCAAAACTTCCACCATCTACCCGCAAGGTGGTGCCGGTAATATAAGATGCTTTCTCACTAGCTAAAAAGGTTGCTGCATCAGCATATTCCTCTGGAGTACCATAACGCTTCATCGGTATCGAACTTACACTTCGCTTAGTAATTTCCTCTAAAGGCTTACCTTCATTATTTGATCTTTGCTGATCTAAAAACAAAATACGCTCAGTCAGGATTCTGCCAGGAAGAATAATGTTGACGGTAATACCTTCGCTAGCAACTTCGTTCGATAGGGTTTTTGTCCAACCATTTAATGCCAAACGCAAGGTATTCGAAATAGCCAAGTTTGCGATAGGTGCGATGGTACCTGAACTAGTTGTTGTAATCACTCGCCCCCATTGACGCGCGCGCATGCCAGGCAACACACGATCAGTTACCTTCATAATCATTAAAACCATATGATTGAAATTGGTTTGCCAAGATTCAATCGACTGGTTAAAGGCTTGGCTCATTGGCGGCCCACCAGAGTTATTAATCAAAATATCGACTGGGCCAACTTCATTCTCAATTTGGGTAATTTTGGCATCAATCTGATCCAGTTGATGCAAATCCCAAGGTAAGACGTAAGCAAATCCACCACTATCTTTAATCTGTTTGGCAGTCTCTTCCAATAACTCAAGACTCCTACCCGTTAAAACTACCTTAGCACCTTCTTTTGCAAGAGATACAGCAATTGCTTTTCCAAGCCCTTTGCTCGATGCCAACACGAGTGCTACTTTATTATTTAACCCTAAGTCCATCTGGTTCTCCTTTTTACTTTTTAATTCGCCATCAATTCTTCCCATTTTGACATGAGATGATCTAGTCGTTTTTGAATAGTTGAAGCTCGTTCCTGAAGTTCTTTTGCGAAATCAGCTTGATCGATATAAATTTTGGCATGACTGAGCTGTTCAGTAATACCAATTTGTTCTTGCTCTAATGACTCTATTTCAGAAGTAATTTTATCTAATTCAACTTTTTGATATTTATTGTTCGACTTCTTTTGCGGAGTTGGCTCTTCTTTGGATTTTGCAGCCTTTGGTAATTTACTCTCTTCAACGGTCGCAGTTTTTTGTAAGTCTAAACGGCGTTGGTTCTGAATCTTCCAGTCTTCATACCCACCTTCGTATTCGCGCCACTTACCATCTCCTTCAAAGGCAATCATGCTAGTCACTACATTATCTAAAAATTGACGATCATGACTTACTAAAAAAACAGTGCCTTTATAGTCTTGTAAAAATTCTTCTAATAAATCTAAGGTATCAATATCTAAATCATTAGTTGGTTCATCTAAAACTAATACATTGGCTGGCTTGGCAAACAGACGCGCCAACAATAATCGATTGCGCTCGCCACCTGACAATGTTTTGATGGGTGATCTTGCGCGTTGCGGTGAAAACAAAAAATCATTGAGATAACTTTTGACATGCTTACGCTGCCCACCGATTTCAACCCACTCACTTCCAGGACTAATAAAGTCTTCTAAAGTTGCTTCTAAGTCTAAGGATTCCCTGAGCTGATCAAAGTAAGCAATTTCAATCATGCTCCCCTGCTTCACTTCTCCTTGATTAGGCTGTAACTCTCCTAGAATAATTTTCAACAAAGTGGATTTACCTGCGCCATTAGGTCCTAGAAGTCCAACTTTATCGCCTCGTAAAATTGTTCCCGTAAAGTCATTAACAATCTGTTTATCACCAAAAGCGAGCGATACGTTTTCAAGTGCAGCGACAATTTTCCCAGTTTTTTGGCCAGAATTAATTTCCAACTTTACCTGCCCAACGAGCTCTCTTCGTTGTGATCTCTGTTCACGTAAGTGTTCTAACCGCGCGATTCGACTTACGCTGCGTGTTCTTCTTGCTTCAACCCCTTGACGAATCCAAGCTTCTTCCTGAGCCAATAACTTATCCGCTCTTGCGTTAGCAAGTGACTCATCCATCAACTGCCGCTCTTTCAATCCTAAATAGGATTGAAAATTTCCGGGGTAACTACGAATAATCCCACGGTCTAGCTCAATAATCCTTGTCGCTACTCGATCTAAAAATGCCCGGTCGTGTGTAATAAAAACCAAGGATCGATTCATCTCAATCAGAAGTTGCTCCAGCCATTCAATCGAGTCCATATCTAAGTGGTTGGTAGGCTCATCTAGAAGCAATACATCTGGTTGGGTTACTAATGCCTGCGCAAGAGCTACTCTTTTTTTATTTCCACCAGATAATTCAGACATCAAACGTGATCCATCTAAATGTAATTGATGTAATACTTCATCAATCTTTTGCTCCCAAGCCCAACCTTGATTAGCATCGATCAGACCATACAACTGATCCATGCGATGTTGCACATCATCAGTCCACTCCTGCATACTTAATTCTTCATATTCAGCTCGACAATTTCTGATTTCTTCAAGACCTTTTGCGACGGTATCAAAAACACTATCTGTGGAAAGAAAGATCGGTTCTTGAGCCACATACGCAATTTTGATTCCCTGTTGCTTCTGTATGAGGCCTGAGTCTGGCTTTTCTAATTCAGCAATGATTTTTAAAAAGGAGGACTTGCCCGCACCATTTCTACCAATCAAGCCAACTCTTTCACCTTCTTCTAGGGAAAATGAAGTATTTGCAAGTAAATCTACATGCCCATATGCCAGCTGAGCATCACTAATAACGAATAAAGCCATGAAGAGTAAACAATCTAGTTAGATGAAGATAAATCCAGTAGGATTTACCTGAAGATCACATTTTAAGCCGAACTTGTGTCGATTGCTTGATAATAGGGGGGTGGAAAAAATACGAATATCTAAATTACTCTCTGAACAAGGTCTCTGCTCTCGAAGAGAAGCAGACTTATACATTGAACAAGGGCTCGTCACTGTTGATGGGGAAGTTGTAACCGAACTCGGATCAAGGGCTTTTGCTCATCAGAAAATTGAGCTTAAAAAAGAAGCCAAGCTCGCTCAAGCTGCCAGAATTACGATTCTGTTGAATAAACCTGTTGGTTTTATCTCTCATTTAGATGAGGATAAAGAATATGAGCCTGCAGTTGCTTTAATTACTCCTGATCGTTTTTTTAGAACGCATCTTGATGCTAACAAGAATGCCAAAGTTAATACTAGGGGATTGGCTCCAGCGGGTCGCTTGGATATTGATTCCACTGGCCTATTAGTTCTGACTCAAGATGGCCGTATCGCTAAACAAATTATTGGAGAACATAGCAATATCGAAAAAGAATATTTGGTGCGCGTAGAAGGTTCTATCGACCATACGGGGCTAGCGATGCTTTGTCATGGTCTTTCTTTAGATGGCGTTGCTCTTCAACCTGCAAAGGTCAGTTGGCAAAATGAAAATCAATTGCGTTTTGTTTTACGCGAGGGTAGAAAACGTCAAATCCGTCGTATGTGTGAAATGGTTGGCTTACACGTTATCGGCTTAAAAAGAATTCGGATTGGTCAAATCACTCTTGGCAATTTACCTTTAGGGCAATGGCGCTTTCTGCGTCCAAATGAGAAATTTTAGTAAGGGGTTAGATCTTGTTTTTAAATATCTCTACTTATCGCTTTTGTGAACTTGCTAATCTTGATAATCTGCGAGAAGAACTTTTAAAGCAGTGCCTGGAAAAAGAATTAAAAGGTACGATTTTGATTGCCCCAGAAGGCATCAATATGTTTTTAGCTGGGAATGAAAATCAAATTCGTGGATTCTTTACTTGGCTTAATCAATTTCCAGAATTAGCCAATATCGTCACAAAAGATAGTTGGTCTGAATATCAACCCTTTAAAAAAATGCTAGTCAAGGTCAAAGACGAAATCATTCGAATGAATCATCCAACGATTCAGGCGTTTAAAAAAAGAGCACCAAGTGTCAGTGCAAAAAAATTAAAGGAATGGTTATCACAAGGTTGTGATGATGCTGGTAAACCTCTTGTTCTTTTAGATACACGTAATGCGTTTGAGGTGGAATATGGCACGTTCAAGGATGCTATTCATCTAAATATTGAAAAATTTAGTGAGTTTCCACAAGCACTTGCAAAAGAAATGGATCAACTAAAAGACAAAACTGTTGTTAGCTTCTGTACGGGTGGAATTCGCTGTGAAAAAGCTAATTTACTGATGCAAGAAATCGGCCTCGATAATACGCTGCAACTCGACGGAGGTATCTTGAAATACTTTGAAGAAGTGGGACAAGATTTTTATGAGGGCGGATGCTTTGTTTTTGACGATCGTATCGCTCTTGATCCTGAACTTGGGGAGCATCCTTTAGAGAATGCTCCGCGCCGAAATCACTGAGTGAGTAATTGAAAATGCTCAACAACTGGAGGGCTCGCAAAAAAGGGGCCGACAATCTCTCGCCACTTTGTATAAGCTGGTGAGTTTCTGAAATCCACCATATGATTATCTAAAGTTTCCCACTCAATCATGAGTAAATATCGCTGTGGATTTTCAATCCCTTTTTGGATTTTGAAATTTCTAAATCCTACTGCTCCAGAAATAACTTCACGAACACCCTTTTCGATAGCAACATCAAACTCAGCATTTTTACCTGCTTGGATAGTAATATCTGCGATTTCTAAAATCATCTGTTTCTCCTTAATCTATTTTTTTAAGACTCTTTTTGAAAGAACTTGCACGATCAATATAATTTTTCGCACTAGACTCAAGACGGGCAATATTTTCTGGGCTAAGTTCTCTAGCTACTTTCGCCGGAGCACCGATAATCAAAGATCCTGCAGGAAATTCTTTTCCTTCAGTCACCACAGCCCCAGCACCGACTAAACAATTTCTTCCAATGACGGCATTGTTTAGTACTACCGCCTGAATACCAATTAGTGCACCATCTTCGATGGTACAGCCATGCAACATCACTTGATGCCCTACTGTGACATTATTACCAATCTTTAATGGACAACCAGCATCAATATGCAATACGGTACCTTCCTGAATACTTGTTCCTGTACCAATTGTGATGGCATCGTTATCACCGCGAATAACTACTCCAGGCCATACTGAAGAAAATGCCCCAATGGTTACATTTCCAATGATTGTTGCTTCAGGAGAAATATACGCATCCTCATGAATGTTTGGTACTAAATCACCTAATTGATATATTGCCATCTCATCCTCTTATTTAAAAATTTGGTAGGTATAAATACCCAAAAATGTCATTACTAATGAACCTATTACGTGAATCATGACGGTTGTTAGGGCGGTGCCTATCTGACCTTGCTGAATCAAGCCAGTTACTTCAGCTGAAAAAGAAGAAAAAGTTGTCAAGCCGCCTAAAAAACCAGTGATTACGAGTAATCTCCATTGCGGTGAGAGTTCCGTATGCATAGCAAAAAAAGCAATTGCGATACCAATAAGGTATCCACCAATAAGATTGGCCGCAATAGTTCCGATAGAAATAGCGACATACATGGAATCTAGCAATAGGCCTAGCGTCCATCTTAATGTTGCTCCAACTGACGCTCCAATACTAATAGCTAAAATAGAATTAAACATATAATTTTTTTATCATCATTATTGAATTAAATTGCTTAAGTGCTGGATCGTTTGTATCCATTTATGTGTTTATTGTATACAACTCAATATATCAATTAAGATTTGAAACTTAATCTTAAAAAAATCAACTTGTATTATCCTTTCAAAATGAATAAAAATATTTGTGTTTTTTGCGGCTCAAGACCGGGTAAAGATCCTCAGTTTGCAACATGGGCTTATGCCTTAGGCACTCAAATTGCTAATAATAATCAGGTTCTTGTCTTTGGCGGGGGTGGAGGAGGTCTGATGGGGACTCTTGCCCATGGTGCTCTGGACGCCAATGGTCAAGTGATTGGAATTATTCCAAAACACCTACAAGTTCAAGAGGCTTTAGTAGAACATCTCAGTGAGGTTCACTTCGTAAAAACAATGGGTGAACGAAAACAACTCATGGATCAATTTGCAGATGCTTATGTCATTATTCCAGGTGGTATCGGCACTTTAGATGAATTATTCGATGTTTGGGCCACTGCACAAACTGGATTTCACTCAAAGCCCATTATTCTTGCAAATTGGTCAGGCTATTACGATGGCTTATTGAGCTTTCTTCACCAATGTGTAGAAAATGGATTTATGTCTTCGTCTCATTTTGAAAAAATTCAAGTGGTCAACTCTCAAGATGAGTTATACCAAGCACTTTCTCATAGTCTAGAGAAGGCTGTGAGCGCAGGCATACCCACTTGACCAGGCCCATTGAAAATTATGTCCTCCCAAATGCCCTGTCACATCAACACACTCTCCAATAAAAAATAGTCCTGGATGTTTTCTGGACATCAGAGTTTTGCTATCAAGCTCTTTAGTGTCAACTCCGCCAAGCATGACCTCAGCTTTATTCCACCCCAAAGTGCCTGCTGGTTTTACCTGCCAATGACAGATGAGATCAATGACATTTTGTCTTGATTTTTTTGAAACTTCTACCCATTTTTTGCCATGCAATCCTAATTGTTTAGCAAACTCTTTGGCTAATCTAGCTGGTAAAAACTCGATTAATAATTGATCAAGTGTTTTCATTCGCGAGGTCTCTAGCTCAAACAAATCTTCTAAAGCTGTTTGATCTGTCCAAGTAACATGAATCTCTTGTCCCTCTATCCAGTAGGAACTTGCTTGCAACACCGCAGGACCCGATAAGCCCTTGTGCGTAATCAATAAATCCTCCGCAAAGCTACCTTTTCCATATCTCTTTTTGGACTCACCAGCAGATATACTTACTTTGGTACTCAATCCGGCAAAATCTTCAATTGCTGAGAAAATTTGGGATGTAAACGCTAAGGGTACTAAGGCGGGTCTTGGTTCTATCACTTCCATTTCAAATTGTTTAGCAATTTGCATGGCAAAATCACTTGCACCAATCGCCGGCACAGGTAAACCTCCTGTAGCAATAACTAAATTTTTAGCATTGAAAGTCTCTTGATTGGTATGTATTTCCCAATTACCGTCTTTGTTTGTAATTTCCTCAACTTTGATGGGATGTTCAATTTGTACTTCACCCTTTTGACACTCACTGAGCAACATCTCAATCAAATCTTTAGCTGATTCATCGCAAAATAACTGTCCTTGATGCTTTTCATGAAATGGAATTCCATATTTTTCAACAAGTGCAATAAAGTCTTTACTGGAATAACGTGCTAAAGCACTTTTGACAAAATGAGGGTTTAAAGATAAAAAATGTTGGTGGGTGGTGTGCAAGTTGGTGAAATTACATCTTCCTCCGCCACTAATACGAATTTTTTCACCCAAATGTTCAGCATGATCAATCAGCAGTGCTGACTTTCCAAGCTGTCCAGCTGTTCCCGCGCAAAATAAGCCTGCAGCACCTGCTCCAATCACAACCACATCGAAAGTTTTCACTAGAACTCAATTCTTTAGAATGTCAAAATAGATACTCTATTGTATTTGTTGGGTGACTTTTTCAACAGTTTTATGAAATCACGGCAAAATAGAGGTTTACAGTATTTTTATAAATTACGCAGGAGATTTTAAATGGCCAAAGACAATAGCCCCATCAACCGTCGTTCACGAAATATTACTGAAGGAGTTGCACGCGCTCCAAATCGCTCCATGTATTACGCCATGGGATATAAAGAGGAAGATTTTGGTAAGCCAATGATCGGTGTTGCCAATGGTCATTCCACCATTACCCCATGCAATAGCGGTCTTCAAGTGCTTGCTGATGCCGCCGTAGAGGCTTTAGAGGCTGGTGGAGCAAATTCACAAATATTTGGAACCCCAACTATTTCTGATGGCATGGGAATGGGAACTGAGGGCATGAAATATTCCTTAATTTCCAGAGAAGTAATTGCCGATAGCATCGAAACCTGTGTCAATGGCTTATGGCAAGATGGTGTCATCGTGATTGGTGGTTGCGACAAAAATATGCCTGGGGGCATGATGGCCATGGCAAGAACAAATGTCCCAAGTATTTATGTCTATGGTGGAACCATTAAACCAGGTCATTACAAAGGCCGTGAATTAAACATAGTTTCAGCATTTGAGGCAGTTGGAGAATTTACCTCAGGTCGTCTTAGTGAAGAAGATTTAAAGGGTATTGAACAAAACTCTTGCCCAAGTAGTGGTTCTTGTGGAGGTATGTATACCGCCAATACGATGAGTTCAGCTTTTGAGGCTCTAGGTATGAGCTTGCCCTACTCTTCTACCATGTCGAATATTGATGAAGAAAAAAGACTAAGTGCTGCAGAGTCCGCAAGGGTTTTAATCGAAGCTGTAAAGAATAATCTGCGACCACGCGATATTATTACTAAAAAATCCATCGAAAATGCTGTCTCAGTCATCATGGCTGTTGGTGGTTCAACCAATGCCGTGCTTCACTTTTTAGCTATCACTAGTGCTGCGGATGTTGAATGGACGATTGATGATTTTGAACGAATTCGTCGTAAAGTTCCTGTTCTAGTTGATATGAAACCCTCAGGTAAGTATTTAGCAACAGACCTTCATCTGGCAGGGGGTATCCCACAAGTCATGAAAATACTTCTTGATGGTGGCTTATTACATGGCGATTGCATGACTATTACTGGCAAAACCATTGCAGAAGTATTGAAGGATGTTCCTTCGACTCCTCGCAGCGATCAACACGTTATCCGTCCTCTGAGCAATCCAATTTATGCGGAAGGTCATCTTGCAATTTTGAAAGGCAATCTTTCTCCAGAGGGTTGCGTTGCCAAAATCAGTGGTCTAAAAAATCCAAGTATTACTGGTCCAGCAAAAGTATTTGACTCTGAAGATGATGCAATGGCCGCTATTATGGCGAATAAAATCACTCACGGTGATATCGTTGTGATTCGTTATGAAGGTCCCAAAGGTGGTCCCGGTATGCGAGAAATGCTTTCTCCAACCTCAGCTCTAGTGGGTCAGGGTTTTGGTGAAACCGTTGGACTCATTACCGATGGTCGCTTCTCAGGAGGTACTTGGGGGATGGTAGTTGGTCATGTCTCACCTGAAGCCTATATGGGTGGAACAATTGCTTTAGTAGAAGAAGGTGATTCAATTACGATTGATGCACACCAACTCCTCATTCAACTTAACCTTCCAGAAGAAGAAATTGCGAAAAGAAGAGCACAGTGGGTCAAACCAAAACCGCGTTACACTCGTGGAATCTTAGCAAAGTATGCCAAGTTAGCAAGCTCCGCAAGTCTAGGAGCAGTTACTGACCTAAATTTAAACTTAGATCAAGATTAAAAAAACCGCTTCGGCGGTTTTTTTAATGCATCTTCATACCGCCCATGGCTTGACTTGGAAACATCACGTCAACCTTACCTGCTTTTTCAAACTGGAGGGTCATTTTTAATTGCTCTCCATCTTTAATCGGGCTATCTAATCCCATCAACATTAAATGATAGCCTCCAGGCTTTAATTCAACTATTCCGTTTGCAGGAATTTCAATACCAGTCATTTGGCGCATCATCATTTTGTCGCCATCCATCTTCATTTCGTGCAACTGCACTTCTTTCGCGCGAGCAAAACTAACTGCGACTAATCGATCTGCAGTAGTTCCTTTATTCTCGATAGTTAAGTAGGCACTACTGATTGACTGACCTGGTGCCGTAGCTCTTGCGCTAGGCTTCATAATTTGTAAATTACCGACTTTGGTTTGCGCGTTAGCAATCGTCATAACGAGTAGACTCATGACAACTATCCAAAACTGATTCTTTTTCAACATATTCACCACAATTCTATTAGATTAATATTAAAGAGCATTTTAAGACAAATTCACTTCTTTCTCTTATGATAAGGAATATGACGAATTCACGAATTGCTTTTTTCGCCGATGTCCACAGTAACCTAGAGGCTCTTGATGCTTGTTTGGATCATGCTCGTCAACAGGGTGCTGAAAAATTTGTGTTTTTAGGTGATTTAGTTGGATACAATGCAAATCCAAATGAGGTTCTAGAGCGTGTCATGCAACTGATCAGTTTGGGGCAGGCGGTTGCGATTCGAGGTAACCACGATACCGCATGTTTTGAGAACTACAAGGACCGTATGAATCCGATTGCTCATTTAGCAATTGAGTGGACAATATCCAAGTTATCTGAAGAACATATCGATTTTTTGACAAACTTACCCCTGATTCTCCATGAAGAGGATCGGTGCTATGTTCATGCCTCAGCATACCAACCAGAAGCCTGGCATTATGTTACCGACGGATTATCCGCTTGGCGAAGTGCAGAGTCATCTGAAAAAATTTATACATTTTCTGGACATGTGCATGAGCAAGCGCTTTACTATCAAAGCTCAGTTGGAAAATTAATCTGCTTTACTCCTCACCCAGGTGATGCTGTACCAACTGGTCGCCATCGTCGCTGGGTAGCGATTGCAGGCTCTGTCGGACAGCCAAGAGACAACAACCCAAAGGCAAATTATTTATTATTTGATGCAGAAAATGAATGCACTTATTTTCATCGAGTTACCTATAACCATGTCTTAACTGCTGATAAGATTATGTCCGCTGGACTCCCTGAGGATCTTTCTAAAAGACTCTTAAAAGGTTTATAAGCTATCTCATGTTTTCCCTATTCCAATCAGCTTCACCCTATTCGATTGATATCGAAGCGGTTGATGATATTTTTCAAACAGGGAAAATAGTCGACAATTTTAGGATAGGAAATGAAGTTCATCGAGGCGGAATGGCTACTTTAAAAGAAGCCTTTGCCGATCATGAAGAAGAGCCAATTCTTCTAAAAATACCTCGGGTTGGGAAAGATCAACCTGTGGAAAATCTCATTTGCTTTGAAACTGAATTAACTATTTTGAGATCTCTCAATAGCCCCTATGTGCCACGTTTCATCAAGGGGGGTAATTTAGCAAAAACTCCTTACATCGCAATGTCAAAAATTCCAGGGGTTGCTTTAGAAAAAATACTTATCGAAAAAAAACAATTACCTCTTGAACAAACAATTACTATTGCGCTGAATTTATTAAAAGCACTACAGAACTTACACGCTCAGGAAGTAATTCATTTGGATTTGAAACCTGACAATATTCTGATCGATGACAACAACGAGGTCTACTTAATTGATTTTGGTCTAGCCCATCATTCAAGGTATCCAGATTTGCTTGCGGAAGAGATGCGCAAAGGAATTGGTTCTGCACCCTATATTGCTCCTGAACAAATTGTAGGAGTCAGAGAAGACTCTAGAAGTGATATTTTTGCTTTTGGGGTCATTGTTTATGAAATGCTCACTGGAAAATTACCCTTTGATAATCCACAGACTTTAAATGGTCTCAAAAAACGCTTTTGGGCGCAAGCCAAACCACTAAGATCTATCCGCGCTGATGTGCCGCCATGGTTGCAAGAAGTTGTGCTTAGGTGTTTAGAACCATTTGCGAAAGATCGTTATCAAAGTGCTACTCATATACGTCAACTCTTAAGGGAACCAAGCACAATCAAATTAACTGAGCGCGCTGAACGTTTTGCGCCACTCTCTTTCTGGGAAAACATAAAACGCTGGTTTCGAGTTACTGGTTATGAACCTTCCCCTATTTTAAGAAGTGAAATTATTTATGAACAAGCGCCCCTCATGGTGGCTGCAATCGATGTCAGTGGTGAAAATGAGCCCATGTTTGAACGCATGCAGCGTGCAGCTTCAAATATCATGAAAGTTTTTCCTGAAGGGCGAATTTCATGTATCTGTATCATCACCAGTTCTCCGACTTTTGAAGGGGAACGCGAGATTGATTCTGCAAGTGGTCAATTTCGTCGACACTTAGTAAGGCTAAAGGATTGGGCCACTCCCCTTAATATGTCGGAAGAGCGAATTTCATATCATGTCTTCGAAGCTACTGATCCTGCGTCTAAAATTGTCGAATTCGCAAAAGATAATGACGCGGCTGTTATCCTATTAGGCGCAAGTCGATTTGTACCAAACCGGGTTGTTCCGTGGCGCTCTGTCATGACAAAAGTTGTTGAAGAAGCTCAGTGTAGTGTTCATATTGTCAGAATTTAATTGAATAGAATCATGTTTATTTGTCTAAGAAATCCATCAAGAGGATCCATCTGATCATGATAGATACAATCTATCAATCGTTTCTATTGGTTTTACATCTCGATCCAGAGGTATGGCATATTGCTCTGGTATCCCTATTTGTTAGTTCAAGCGCACTGATCATTGGCATCTTAATTGGACTCCCAATTGGAGCATTTTTAGCTATCGCTCATTTTCCAGGGAAAAAATGGTGTATTACTTTTGTTAATACCTTTATGAGCGTCCCCACAGTGATTATTGGCGTACTTATTTATTTACTTTTATCAAGAAGTGGCCCTTTGGGTGAGTTTGGACTTTTATTTACTAAAACCGGCATGATCATCGCTCAATCTTGTTTAACGATTCCGCTCATAGCAGCAATCTCAAGACAAATTATTAGTGATGCATGGCAGATTCACCAAGATACTTTTTCTGCATTGCAATTTAAATTACTTCATCAAGTGAAATGGATCCTATGGGACTCTCGATTTTCTCTTATGATTGTCGTCCTTCTTGGGTTTAGCCGAGCAATCTCAGAGGTTGGGGCCGTGATGATTGTTGGTGGGAATATTGCCCAACACACTCGTACTCTAACTACTGCGATTGCATTAGAAACAAGTAAAGGTGACCTAGTTCTTTCTTTATCATTAGGTATCGTTCTATTAATGATTGTTTTCATCATTAATGTCATTTCTCACTTTTTAAAGTCAAATGCTGAGAAAAAATATGGTTAATATTTCTCTAAGCAATATCTCGATTCGCAAACAAGATCGTTTAGTTCTCGATATTTCTCATATCGAACTTCCCTGTCATCGGATTACTGCAATCATCGGCCCTAATGGCTCAGGTAAATCTATGCTGCTAAAGACAATTGCAGGCTTGATCAAACAACCTGAATTTCAGATATCTCATTCAGCCAAGCAGCTCGGTATTGTTTTATCGCAAACGCCATTTATAAAAATGTCTGTGATGGATAATCTTCTTTTTCTAAGAGACGCATGTCCTAGTTTAAGTGTCACTCAAGTCCATCATGCTATGAAAATATTTTTATTAGATCATCTAAGCGATCAGCCTGCTACTAAACTATCCACGGGAGAAAAACAACGGCTAGCGATTGCAAGGGCCTATCTAATGGGCTCAGATCTTTTAATTCTAGATGAGCCTACGGCAAGTCTTGACCCTCAATCAACAGCTTTAATTGAATCAAAAGTAAATGAACTGGCTCAATCAGGTATACGTTTTTTAATTGCATCTCATGATTTTGCTCAAGTAAAACGTATCAGTGATCACATTGTATTTGTTAAAGATGGAAAGATTGTAGAGACGGGTCCAACAGAATTATTTTTCTCTGCACCAACTACCCAAGCGGCAAAAGAATTTATATCGACTCATCTGTAAAAGTATAGAGCCTAAAAATCAACTACTTTTTTTAGAAATCGGCAATAAGCCAATTGCAAGAGCAGTGCCAATGATAATCACAACTCCACCAATTAACATATTAAGTGTGGGAACTTCCCCTAAAAAGATATCACCCCACAAAATACTGAATACGGGAACAATGAATGTAACAGTAATCGCAACTGTCGGTCCAGCTCTTTCAATCAGTCGATAATAGAGAACATAGGCTATAGCCGTAGATCCGATACCAAGACCAAAAATGGAAAGCCAAGTGAGTGTACTAAGTGGGTGAGTTGGCAAATACACATAAGCTGGAATTGCAAGTAAAAAGGAACCGATTAACAAGCTTGAAAATGCTAGGCCAATAGGATGAATACCTGCTCCGTACAACTTAATATAGTTCGTTGCAATACCATAGGATAAGGTGGCTCCTAACCCAGCTAAGACAGGAAGGCCAACGCCTCCAACATCAAAATGGGCTTTACCCCACATCAAAAATACGATGCCCAAACAACCAAGAAACAAACCTAAAATCCGACTGGAACTCAAGCGCTCTCTTAACCAGATAGAAGCAATAATCGCGGTCCATATCGGTGAAGTTGAATTAACGATAGCGCCAAATCCAGCATTTAAATTTTGCATCGAATAACTAAAAAGTGCAAAAGGAATCACTGAATTAAAACAAGCAATCATGGTGATCCTACCGAGATTTTCTTTAGAAATCACCAACTGAGATCGCCAGTATTTTTTACACATGGCAAAAGCAAATATTCCTAAAGCTCCAATAAGTAATCGTGATTCTGCTATGACAATCGGCTCAACTTGCCCAACAGTAAAACGCATAAAAACATAGGACATTCCCCACAGGGCACCTAATAGCAAAAAAACAATGATGTTATCTGATTTCACCATCATATTATCCATAAAAACCTAGCAATCACCGCGTTTGCTTTGAATGGTAACTTTTATTAGGACAAGTCAGTCAAAAAAGAGGCTAAAACTTTCTCTATTAAATACTCAATATGCAAAGAACACTTCGGCTGATAACAACTAACCACCACCTGCATACCTACAAGAAATATTTTTTATGGGTGAGAAAATACGCTTATCGAGTTTAAAAATAGGCTCTAGAATTGATAAAAAATGATATTTATAAAAAACATCAATAGTTTTAAACTATGAGTTCACATTATTTATAACAATGTCATTTGTTTTCTATAACTTAATCCCATAGAAGCAATACAATAACTTGATGAACAGCCCAGAAAATATTAAGACTTTTTTTAGAAATCAATACCAACCACCGAATTTTTCTTTTTCAAAGGTTGAGTTTGACTTCCAACTCAACCCCATTAAAACAATTGTTTCGTCAAAAATAAATGTCAAAAGGGAGCTGCCAGGGTCCTTGGTTCTAAAAGGAGAAGATCTAGAGCTGATTTCTTTAAAAATTAACGGTGAACTCTTTAAAACTTATGAAGTTTCTTCACATGAGCTAATTCTGCATCACTTACCTGATGTTTTTGTTCTAGAAATCGTTTGTGTGAATCGTCCTGATCAAAACACTAGCCTGATGGGCCTTTACGTATCTGAGGGTAATTTTTTTACTCAATGTGAGGCGGAGGGTTTTAGAAAAATCACCTATTTTTTAGATCAACCTGATGTATTGAGTTCTTATCAAGTAAGGCTTACTGCTAATAAAAAAAATTATCCTGTCTTATTATCGAATGGTAATTTGATTGAGCAAAAGGATCTTGATCATGGTCTTCATACGGCCCTGTGGGATGACCCATTTCCAAAACCATCTTATCTTTTTGCAATTGTTGCTGGTCAATTACATTGCGTTGAAAAAACCATTACCACTTCTTCTGGCGCAAAAAAGTTACTCCAAATCTGGGTCCGTGAGATCGATCTCTCAAAAACTGATCATGCGATGGAGTCATTAGTTAAAGCTATTAAATGGGATGAGATACGCTTTGGATTAGAGCTTGACCTTGAGCGATTTATGATCGTGGCGGTAAGTGATTTCAATATGGGAGCTATGGAAAATAAGGGTTTAAATATCTTTAATACCAAATATGTTCTTGCTGATGCTCAAAGTGCGACAGATACTGATTTTGCCAATATTGAAAGTGTAGTCGGTCACGAATATTTTCATAACTGGACGGGTAATCGTGTCACTTGTCGAGATTGGTTTCAGCTTTCTTTAAAAGAAGGTCTAACCGTTTTTAGAGATCAAGAATTTTCGGCAGATTTAATGGGTTCAGTTTCAGGTAGAGCCGTAAAACGTATTGAAGATGTCCGATTATTAAGACAAGTGCAATTCCCTGAAGATGCAGGCCCCATGGCTCATCCAATTCGTCCCGATAGCTATCAAGAAATCAATAACTTCTATACGGTAACTATTTACGAAAAAGGCGCAGAAATTATTCGTATGCAACACACCTTGCTCGGTGAAGACGGGTTCAGAAAAGGGATGAATCTCTATTTCGAACGACATGACGGACAAGCTGTAACTTGTGATGATTTTGTTCTTGCAATGTCAGATGCCAATCAAGTCAATTTGGATCAATTTAAAAATTGGTATAGTCAAGCTGGCACCCCTCGTGTTCGAGTTGAGGAACACTTTGATGAGCAAAAGCAATCTTATCAATTGACCCTAAACCAATCCTGCCCGCCAACCCCTGGGCAAGAGCTTAAGCCGCTATTTCATATTCCTCTGAAAACAAAATTATTGGTTAAGGATGTTCCGACGAATGAAATGATGATTGAGTTAAAAGATCAAACCCAAATCTTTAAGTTTGAACACATGACAAACAAACCTATTTTGTCAATCAATCGCGATTTTTCAGCACCTGTAATACTTGATTTTGATCAATCAATTGAAGATCTTTACTTTCTTCTTGAACATGATGACAATCCATTTAATCAGTGGGAAGCTGGGCAAAAAATTGCTATCGAGTTAATTCTTTCAGGAACCACACCCCCAAACGAATTATTAGCCATTTGGGAAAAACATTTACGCAATCCAAGACTTGACCCCTCTTTTAAAACCTTGGTCCTTACATTGCCCTCAGAAAGCTATCTGCATGAGCAAGTAACAGAGATCAATCCTTCTAAAATTCATTTAGCTAGAAGAAAATTCCGACATGCTTTGGCAACATCTTTAAAGCAAACTTGGATTGATATGTTCGAACAAAATCAATCAATGGAACCCTATTCTCCAACTCCTGATCAAGCAGGTAAGAGGGAACTCAAAAATATCGCATTACAAATGATTCTTGAAAACGATGTCACTTCGGGCGAAAGTCTTGCAGAACATCAATTCAAAACAAGTAATAATATGACAGATCGCCTAGCTGCATTATCGACTCTAGTGCAATATGATTCTCCTCTTGCACAACCTTGTTTAGAGCATTATTACCATCGATATGAAGCGGATGATTTAGCTATTGATAAATGGTTCTCGATACAGGCAAGCCGACAAGTCAATAATCACCAAAATTTGCTAGAACAAATCTATGAGTTAAAAAAACACCCTGCTTTTAAGATCCGCAACCCGAATCGGGTTCGAAGTTTAATCCATACATTTTGCATGAATAATCCTGGTGGATTTCATGATATCTCTGGGGGTGGATATCAATTCTGGCTAGAAAATCTTTTGGAACTTGATAAAATCAATCCTCAGGTTGCCGCTCGATTAGCCAGGGCACTTGATCGTTGGAAAAAATTTACAGATCCTTATCAGAATCAAATGCGGTTATGCTTAGAAAAAGCCAACCAACAACCTTTATCAAATGATGTTTCTGAAGTTATTCATAAAGCACTTTCTTAATATTTACTATGACATCTCATTCAATGACCACACTCTCTGATTTTTTAAACTCTTGCCAAATTGATGTAGATTTGAAATTGTTAATTACAGATATTGCAAATTCCTGTAATTCAATCTCAGACTCAGTCCGAAAAGGTGCTCTAGCAAATATTTTGGGTTCAGCAGGCACTGGTAACGTTCAAGGCGAAACTCAACAAAAATTAGATATCTTCGCGAATGAGCTCCTTTTGAAAAGCAACGAAAATACTGGCCGACTTGCAGCAATGGCCTCAGAGGAAAATGAAGCCATTTACCCCACCCCACACTCCAGTGGAAAATATCTTTTACTATTTGACCCTCTCGATGGATCATCTAATATTGACGTAAATGTATCAATTGGCACAATATTTTCTATTCTTGAAAAAAAGTCAACTGGTTCAGTTACTGAGCAAGATTTTTTACAAGCAGGTTCAAAGCAAATTGCTGCTGGTTATGTTTTATACGGCCCGCAAACCATCTTAGTTTTAACCACTGGATCAGGCGTCAATATGTTTACACTTGATCAGGAATCGCAGACATTTTTGTTGACGAATGCCAATATTCAAATACCCAAAGACACAAAAGAATTTGCTATAAATATGTCAAATATGCGTCACTGGGCATCACCAGTTCACCGTTATGTTAACGAGTGCTTGGCAGGCTCCACAGGGGTTCGTAATAAAGATTTTAATATGCGTTGGATTGCATCCATGGTCGCAGACGTTCATCGAATCTTGATTCGTGGTGGCTTGTTTATGTATCCATGGGATCAACGCGAACCCAATAAACCAGGTAAGCTTCGCTTGATGTACGAAGCGAATCCAATGAGCTTTTTAATCGAGCAAGCTGGTGGTGCATCGATTAACGGAAAATCAAGAATCTTAGATATTCAACCTAGCCAGTTACATGAGCGCGTGTCTGTTATTTTAGGTTCCGAAAATGAAGTACAACTTATTATGAATTATCACATTACTAACTAATCAGGAGAAGGAAATGGCAAGTCAATTATTTGAAAAAGGCTTAAAAACACGTCGTGAAGTTCTTGGGGCTGAATATGTAGACGCCGCAATTAGAAATGCGGACTCTTTTACCCAAGAACTCCAAGAATACGTCACATCTCATTGCTGGGGCGATATTTGGAATCGCCCAGGCTTGGATCGTCGTACAAGAAGTTTTTTAAACCTTGCAATGCTCACAGCACTGAATCGCCCTCATGAACTTAAACTGCATATTCGTGGCGCAATGAATAATGGCCTAACTAAAGATGATATAAAAGAAGTATTTCTTCATGCATCAGTCTACTGTGGCGTTCCTGCTGCTATCGATAGTTTCCGTGTAGCTAAAGAGGTTTTTAAAGAAATGGGCATTTAATTATCTATTTTGTTGTAAAAAGGGACTGAATACTTTCAGTCCCTTTTTTATTGCTATAAAATCACGCTTTGCCCATCGTGAAATCAATATGACATTGCGGCCGCTCGAATTAAAGCATCAATATCTTTTTGTGGATTTTTTAAAAACCATTGCAGTACAGATTATTATCTTTCATCATCTGTGCAATTATGGAATTATTTCCATCAAGGTACATGAAATTTTTCCTAATTTAATTGACTTCATAGGCTTACATGGCAGATATGCCGTTCAAATTTTTTTAGTTATTGGCGGCTATTTAACCGCAAAAAGTCTTCCAAATACTCTTGCTAAGTTTGGCTTATGGAAAACAATCATTAATCGTTATTTACGACTTGCTCCAACTTATATTGTTGCAATATTAATCACGATTATCTGCGCCATGATTGCTCGATCAATTCATTATGAGGAATATATTGGTGAATCAGAAACTATCACTCAATTTTTTGCCCACTTCTTTTTTTTACAAAATATTCTTCAATTTGAATCCATCTCAGTTGGCGTTTGGTATGTAGCAATTGATTGGCAACTTTATATTTTTACTGCATGTTTATTATTTTTTATGGGTTCTTTTAAAAAAGTATTATTTATTTTGCCAATCGTCATTGTTTTTTCCTTAATGTACTTTAGTCAATACCCATTATTTGAGGATTATTTTATTTACTTTATTGGCGCATATGGCCTAGGCATCATTGCATTTTTAGCTGAGGATACCTCACATCATGAAACAAGACAACCCGCTAGAATCTTATTACTTATTTTTTTATTATTAATTTTAAGTGATACTTTTTTTGAGTTACGAATCAAAAATGTTATTGAAATATTATTGGCAGTTATGCTAACTCTTTATGGAAAAAGGGCCTATAACTCTAAAAATATGAAATGGTCTAAGATCTGTATTTGGTTTAGTCAAAGATCTTACTGTGCATTTTTAATACACTTCTCATTATTACTTTTAGGTAATTCTATTTATTATTATTTTCAATGGGAAAGTTCAATAACTGGTTTGTTCATGATGATATTGATTTGGGTTTTCAGTTGGGTTGCTGCTCATTTTCTTTTCAATTTAGTTGAATTTCCCTCTCGGAAAATTCAACTAAAATAATGTATTACTAACCAAGTAAAGTTGTAATCTCTTTAAATGGTCTTTTTTGAGATTGCGCAACCGCTGAGCAGGTAAGGTGATGATCAAATACGCTAACACCAGCCCGCAAATCACTATGTTCGAGTACGGCCTTCTTAAATCCTTTATTTGCTAATAACTGAATATATGGGAAAGTTGCATTTGTTAATCCATAGCTAGAGGTTCGAGGAACAGCACCAGGCATATTAGCAACACAGTAATGAATAACTCCATCACGTTCAAAAGTTGGTAAATCGTGTGTTGTTGCCTTTGAGGTTTCAAAACACCCTCCTTGATCAATTGCCACATCTACAATGACACTACCTTTACGCATTGTCTTTAGATGCTCTAATTTTAATAATTTAGGTGCGCTTCCCCCAGGAATCAAAACGGCTCCTATAACAACATCTGAGTCCTTGATGAGATCCCCTAAAACTTGTTCATCAGAAAAGGCCGTTTGAATTCGATTACCGTAAATCAGATCTAGCTCTCTTAGCCGCTGAATATTTTTATCCACAATGGTAACTCTTGCTCCCATACCAACAGCCATCTGAAGGGCATTTAGGCCAACAATACCGGCGCCTAAAATAAGTACCTTTGCAGACTGAACGCCTGGGATACCAGCCATTAAAATTCCACTACCGCCTTGTTTTTTTTCTAGGTGATGAGCTGCTGCCTGTATGGACATTCTTCCCGCCACCTCACTCATTGGCGCTAATAATGGCAAATAACCACTCGTGGTTTTTACTGTCTCATAGGCAATTGCTCTCACTCCACTCGTAATTAATAAATTAGTCTGATGAACATCAGGAGCTAAATGCAAGTATGTAAATAGTATCTGCTCCGGCTTTAACATCGCGATTTCTTTATCTTGTGGCTCTTTCACCTTAATAATGAGTTCAGCTTGATCGAAAATCATTGCAGCATTGTTAATAGTTGCACCAGCCATGACATATTCGTTATCAGAAATCCCAACGCCACACCCGGCATTAGATTCAACTAACAATTGATGTCCTTGCTGAACTAATGCCTGAACTTGACTAGGCATTAAACCCACTCGATATTCTTGATTCTTAATTTCTTTTGGTATACCAATAATCATTTTTTCTCTCCTAAATGTTTGTCCTGACGATGAAGCCCTACTAAATAAAAAACAACAATTAATATGAGTACGATAGGTACACCAACATATACGCCTACCCTAGTTTGCTCCTGTATTGCCAATAAAACCAATACAAATGTAATTGCTGATAAAGCCACCCATGATCCATAGGGATATAAAAAGCTTTTATATTTCAAAGATGCGGTATCTTCAACACTGATTTTTTTTCTAAACATGAGTTGTGTCGACAAGATAGCAATCCATACCATCAAACCAATGAAAGTCACTGCAGACGTTACTAGTAAAAATGCTTCATCTGGAACAAAGTAATTAAGGAAGGCCCCAAGACTAGCTATACTCACCGTAGTTAATATCGCAATATAAGGTACTCCAGTTCGAGATATTTTTTTCATTACCGAGGGTGCATATGAATTAATAGACAATCCATACAATAAGCGCCCACCGCTAAAGATTCCCGCATTGCATGAAGATAAAGCTGCCGTAATGACAACAAAGTTAACAATCCCTGCAGCTTCTCTCAATCCTAATTTTTCAAACATAGCAACAAATGGACTTCCAACTTGACCTACTTCATTCCATGGATAGATCGAGAGAATGACAAATAAAGCACCGCCATAAAATACCAGAATTCTGACGATTAAAGAATCAATCGCAATCGGAATTGTTTTCTCTGGATTTTCGGTTTCTCCAGCGGAAAGACCAATCATTTCAATACCAACATAGGCAAAAATAGCCATTTGTAAAGATAGTAAAAAACCATCTAATCCAGTTGGGAAAAATCCTCCATGAGCCCACAAATTAGAGATGCCAATTGCAACCCCATCATTGCCGAAACCAAAGAATATAACTCCAATACCGATCGATATCATGGCAATAATGGCAACGACTTTAATCAAAGCAAACCAAAACTCAAATTCACCAAATAATCTAACGGCAATAAAATTTAATCCCCCCATCAGGATTAAAGATCCAACAGCCCAAATCCATTGTGGTATGTCAGGAAACCATAGTCCCATGTAAATTCCAACAGCAGTGACCTCAGCTACACCTACTATCACCCAATAAAACCAATACCCCCAACCCACCAAATACCCGGCAAGTGGCCCTACATAGTCATGTGCATATTGAGCAAATGATCCCGCTACAGGGTTGTATACCGCCATTTCGCCTAAAGCTCGTAGTACGATAAATGCAACAATGCCTGATAATAGGTAACCTAATAATATGGCAGGACCAGCTTGAGAAATAGCAGTTCCTGAACCTAAAAATAAGCCTACTCCGATGGTTGATCCAAGTGCCATCAATCGGATATGTCTAGCCTTTAAATGCCTCTTTAAAGAGTGTTGATCAGATAACTCTGATGTAGTTTCTGCTGGACTGAGCAATTTATTCTCCTTTTTTGTATGAACATCAAAGTCTAAAAAAGAGAAGAGAAAATAACTAGTGGCACTAATCCACAAAAATATCAGAAGTGTTTTTATTAATTGAGTAAATTAAAAAATACGTTTAATAATCAATCATCATTTGAAATATAAATTTCGAATCTGACGTGAATATCAGAAATTTCCTACAAATACTTAATCTATAAAATTAAGGCTTTGTTACCTTTTGCAGATAATTTAATGACTCTTCTACCTGATCAATTAAGATTAAACATAAATCATTTGGACTTAACTGCTCAAGAGCTGTATCAATCGCTAAAAATTCACCGCGGATTTCTTCAATGTGTTTGGTTTTAGAAGCGCCTTCTAAACCTTCACGCAAGAGTTTAATTACTTCGCCATCTTCGCGACCACGTTGGCATTGGTCTTGGTACAAAATAACTGAATCAAAAGCCTCGCCTAAGATCTGGGTTTGACGTCGAATATCATCATCTCGGCGATCACCTGCGCCAGAAATAACCACATGACGATGCTGTGCTGGTATTGAGTTTGTGGCTTGTACTAATGCTCTTATCGCGTCAGGATTATGGCCGTAATCCGCAATCACGGTTGCGCCATTATGTTTGAAGAGATTAAATCGCCCTGGGGCAGTAATTGCATCACTAACAAAACTACCTAAGCCCTTCTCAATTAATTGCCAATCGATATCTAAGGCCCATGCAGCTGCAATAGATGCCATTGTATTTTCGATTTGAAAGCCAATTTGACCACCCTCTGTTAAGGGAATATTTGCCAAAGCAATTCTTCTCACGATACGGTTACCGATCGCAGCAATAAGATGTTCTTTATCTCGAAAAACTGCTTTCTTACCACGTGCACGATGAGTAGAAATCACGGGATTATGTGCATTTAAACCAAAAAATATGATTTGACCGCGACAAGACTTTGCCATTTTTACAACCATTGGATCTGCAGCATTCAAGACGGCATGACCTGTAGGAGCAACGTTTCGAACAATGACGCCCTTTACTTCAGCCAACTCTTCAACTGTTTCAATATAACTCATTCCTAGGTGATCACCTTCACCTAAATTAGTTATCACTGCAACGTCGCAAGCATCATAGCCTAAACCTTCTCGCAAGATTCCACCACGTGCAGTTTCAAATACGGCCGCATCAACTTCAGGATGCATTAAAACGTTTCTTGCACTTTTAGGACCGCTACAGTCGCCAGAGTCAATGCGTTCATTTTCTACATAAATCCCATCCGTTGTCGTCATACCAACACGGTTACCTTGGGTTCTTAATAAGTGCGCAATCAACCGGACCGTAGTAGTTTTACCATTTGTTCCAGAAACTGCCACTACTGGAATTCTGCCATTCTCAGGACGAGGATATAACAATGAAATAATTGCTTCACCAACTGGTTGACTTTTGCCGTATGAAGGATTTAAGTGCATGCGCAGGCCAGGTGCTGCATTCACTTCAACAACTCCACCACCCTGTTCTTCAAGGGGTTTATAAATTGCCTCACAAACAATATCAACACCACAAATATCTAAACCCACCATCTTGGCTGCTGTAATTGCACTTGCCGCCAAATCTGGATGAACGTCTTCTGTAACGTCAGTTGCACTGCCGCCCGTACTTAAATTGGCGTTATTACGTAATACGACTCTTTGGCCATTTCGTGGAATTGAATGTACATCTAATTTCTGTTTTGCCAGGGTGGCAATGGCAATATCATCCAAACGTATTTTAGTCAGCGGGGTTGCATGCCCATCACCTCGCAATGGATCTTTATTGATTTCAGCAACTAATTCAGTAATTGTTAGGACTCCATCACCAATCACCTGAGGAGGGTCTCTTCTAGCAGCTGCAATTAATTGATCACCAACCACTAATAAACGAAAATCAAAGCCAGGCATATAGCGTTCGACAATAATTTTTCTTCCATAATGTTGCGCAACTTCAAAGGCAGCTCTGACTTGATCTTCGGATTTGATGTTAACTGCTACTCCTTTACCTTGATTGCCATCTCGAGGCTTAATAACAATCGTTGACCCTAACTCTTGAGCAACTTTCCAAGCATCATCGGCGTTATCAACTACCTTACCAAGTGGCACGGCTACACCAGCGGCATGCAGTAAATCTTTTGTTAACTCTTTATCTTGAGCTATGGACTCCGCAATTGCACTGGTAAGACTAGTTTCAGCAGCCTGAATACGTTTTTGCTTTGACCCCCAACCAAACTGAACTAAACTGCCATCAGTTAATCTTCTGTATGGAATGTTTCTTTCAACAGCTGACTGAACGATTGAACCCGTACTTGGGCCTAAACGTACATCCTCATCAAGACGACTTAAATCATCTAATGCATTTTGTAAATTAAAGTCTTGATTTTCTCTTGCGGCAATAACTAATTTCCAAGCTAAATCTAGCGCCATCCGCCCAACAGCTTCTTCACTATATTCAACGACTACTTGATAAATTCCATCTTGATTGGCTTTGACTGTTCGACTAAATGTGACTGGACATCCCGCTTGCGCTTGCAATCCTAATACTACATATTCAATCACATGGGCCATGGAAATTGAATTTCTTGAGGGGCCTGTATTTGTAAAATGTAACTGAGGAAACAAAGATCTTAATTGAATCTCAAAATCTATTAAGCCTTGTATAGATCTCTCGTCTTCCTCACAAAAAATAATTGCTTCAATCGCAGTATGTCTGCTCCACAAATTAGGTCCACGTAATGCCCTGACGCGTTGTAATTCCATTATTGTGAGGCCTCCTCAGGCACGAAAGTTTCAATGCCTGTTTCAATAATTTCAAAAGGTAAACCACTCGCCCAGGTTGCAGCAACTGCTGCAAGCATGGCTGATAAATTAGTTGAGTTTTTATCTTGAGTTAAAAAATCTGACTCTTTCACACCAAAAGAATAAATATGGTTAAAGCCTTGTCTTAAGATAATCTTTTGATCTAAGAAGGTCACATTACGACCACCATCATTCGCCAAATTGGTCAAAGCATTATTACTTGGATCAATACTGTAAAACATCACTTCCGCTGGACTAATTTCAGCCATTTCAGCAACTAATTCATCATCTGCATTTAACACTGCAACGCCATTTCCCTCGGGTATGACAACATCTACTTGAGTACGGTAGATAGAAAACAATTGTTTCTTTTCAACAATCGATTGTTCAGGATAAAAGATAGATTGATCGATGCCTGTAACAACCCCTACTGAACATAAATCATATGGCATACCTTGCATCAAAATTCCTTTGGCAGTAGATTCTATGACTGCTGCCTCTACCAATGGATTTAACAATGTTCTTCTTCCACGATCCCATTCCGAGCCGCCGTTTTTTTCAACCGGACGATGATTAAAGCTTAATCCATGCTGCGTAGATAAAGCGATATAAAAATTATTTAACTTAAAGAAGTAAGCGCAAATTTGAGATACCTGTGCTGATCGATAAGATCCACAAACACCAATAATAGGTATGCGACTATTTCTTTCAAGTGGGAATAAATGATTAATGATCGCTTGTCCTACAGGTTGAGCATTTCCTTTTGCAGGCTTAATATGCATCAAAAGTCCGGGCCCAGCATTTACCTCGACAATGGCTGCTCCTTGCTCCTCAAGAGGACGGGATATATCCTTGGCTACCAAATCAACTCCTGCAACATCAAGGCCAACCACCTTTGCTGCCAGTACTACTTTTTGCGCTACGGAGGGATGAACTAGATCAGTTACATCAAAAGCGACATTGCCATTGCGCTGAATTAGAACCTGTTTACCTTCCTCAACAATACTCTCTGATGTGTAACCTTGACTCTTTAGCTCTAACTCTGCAATCGAATCAATGCGAACATGGTTCAATGGAAAATCTTCAGATGAACCACGTCTAGGATCAGAATTAATCTGAATCTGAATCAGTTCTAGGACAGTGTGTTTACCATCGCCTACCACTCTACACTCTTCGCCTTTTGCAGCGGCAACTAAATGATTCCCAACAACTAATAAGCGATGTTCATCTCCAAGAATAAATTTTTCAACTAGTACGCCACTGCCTTCATGTCTTGCAACTTCATAAGCAGCAAAAATTTCTTCCTGGGTATGTAAGTTCGTAAAAACTCCTCGGCCATGATTGCCGTCTTGTGGCTTAACGACGACAGGTAATCCAATTTCTTGAGCAACTTCCCAAGCATGTTCTTGACTTTGAACTAACTCACCATAAGGAATCGGTACTCCGACAGAAGCTAGAAGTGATTTGGTTAAGTCTTTATCTCGAGAAATAGTTTCCGCGATAGCACTTGTCTGATTAGTTTCAGCAGTCCAGATTCTTTTTTGTTGGGCCCCATAACCGAGTTGTACTAAATTCCCAGACGATAATCGAATATGGGGAATTGTTTTTTCTTTTGCGGCATTCACGATACAACTCGTACTTGGCCCTAGACAAAGATCATCAATCATTTCTTTCAAATGATCAATATTCGCTTGCACATCGTAATCCCGATCTTGTATTAAAGCTAATAACAAATCGCGAGCATAGTGAATTGCTTGAGTAGTGACATCTTGATGAGGAGTTGCAACAATTAATTTATAAATACCAGTAGTGGTGCTTTCTCTAGCGCGCCCAAAACCTCCAGCAAAACCTGCCAAGCCTTGTAACTCGAGAGTTAAATGCTCCATGATATGGACCGGCCAAGTACCTTCTTCTACCCGCTTTAAAAATCCACCACGTTCTTCGTAACTACAACGATGTTCGACTAATGAGGGTAACTTTGCAACAAGTCGGTCATAAAATCCGGGGATTTTGTCAGAAGGATATTCTTCCAACTCGCCAATATCTACAAGGGCTTCCAACACTTCAACCCAACACCACATGTTGGGGCCACGAATATACTTGATATCAAGAATATTAATTGTTTTATCAAGGAGTTGTGGCATCTAGTCCAGGCTTTATAAAGGTTAATTTGAAGTTAAAAAATCATTAAATATGACTTAAATTCTAACTTATAAATGCTATAACTCTAGAATGAGGAAAAAGTTGACAAAATCGTCTAAATTGTCGCCTTTTGTTGAATTCATCGCATTTACTTTGTTCTAGACTATACTTTTTTAATGGATCAACTGCGACCGTTACAGAAGCTCACACCTCCGATTCACCCCTATTGGGGGGAAAAGGTAAATACCACTTCAAAAATACTCTTATCTTGGGTAGAAATTGATCTCAATAACATCCTACACTTTGAGAAATTTTTATTAAGTTTAGTAACTCAATCTGAGAATGGCTCGACGTTTTATATTTCACAAACGGATGAAAAAGGTGTAGTCACTGATTGGCCTATTGAAGATGATTCTTACCTCAAACTAACCGACCATGCTGGAGTGGGGCATTTATCACTTTATGGCAGTCAAGGACTAATTCAGACTTGGCATTACACCTTAGCTATTAATTCTCTTGTAACGCAATTTAAAGATCAGTTCCATGAGCGCCACCAACTGATTGAAAAGAAACGTAATGAAGTTGTGTCTGAGGTTTCAATTACGACTTGCCCAAATTGTCAAAGTCCAATTCCTCCAGAACAATCCACATGTATTGTCTGTGACCCTGAAACTGAAATTCCACCATCAACTCTAACCTTATTTAAGTTGTGGCGATTTGCAAAGCCCTACAAAAAAGATCTTATCCTTGGTTTCATCCTCACGCTTCTCTCAACGGCGGCGACATTAGTTCCTCCCTACATCAGTATGCCCCTCATGGATGAGGTTCTCATTCCTTTCCAAACTACGCATGTCATGAACTATGAATTAGCTAGCTTGTATTTGGGAGGACTCTTATTGGCAGCTCTCTTTGCTTGGGGACTTGGTTGGTGGAAAACGTATATTTTGGCTCTTGTCAGTGAACGCATTGGCATGGAACTCCGTACAAAAACCTTTCAGCATTTAATTCATTTATCTCTCGAATATTTTGGCGCAAAACGCACTGGTGATTTAATGGCTCGAATCGGCAATGAAACCGATCGTATTTGTATCTTTTTATCCCTTCATTTATTAGACTTTTTAACGGATATGATCATGCTGTTTATGACTGCAGCTATTTTGATTAGTATCGATCCTCTTCTAGCTTTAGTCACTTTACTGCCCTTACCTTTTATCGCTTGGATGATTCATTTTGTAAGAGACAAATTACGCTATGGCTTTGAAAAAGTCGACCGTAATTGGTCTGAAGTTAATAACGTTCTTTCAGACACAATTCCAGGAATTAGAGTGGTGAAAGCTTTTGCTCAAGAGGACCGCGAAAATCAACGTTTTATTGCTGCTAATCAACGTAACCTAGAGGTTAATGATCGCGTCAATCGCATTTGGTCATCATTCGCCCCAACTGTTACTCTTTTAACTGAAGTTGGTCTTTTAGTGGTCTGGGGATTTGGTATTTATCAAGTGGCCAATGAACATATTACTGTGGGTGTTCTAACAGCTTTTTTAGCCTATATCTCGAGGTTCTATGGACGCATGGACTCAATGAGTCGAATTGTTTCTCACACTCAGAAGGCCGCTGCTGGAGCTAAACGAGTATTTGACATACTTGATCATGAGTCAAGTGTACCCGACACAAAAAATCCCGTCGCCCTACCGAAACAAATTCGCGGTCAGATTGATTTAACAAATGTTGGATTTAGATATGGCAATCGCGCAGTTACTAAAAATGTTAATTTACAAATTCAGCCAGGTGAGATGATTGGTCTTGTCGGGCATAGTGGCTCCGGTAAAAGTACGCTTGTGAACTTGATTTGTCGCTTTTATGATGTGAGTGAAGGTAGTGTCAAGATTGATGGTATTGATGTTCGAAACATTGATACGAAAGAACTTCGCCAGTTATTTGGTATGGTTTTACAAGAACCCTTTTTATTTTTTGGCACTATTGCAGAAAATATTGCTTATGGCAAACCTGAAGCTACGCGCGCTGAAATCGTTCAAGCAGCCAAAGCTGCCAATGCGCATGATTTTATTTTGCGATTACCTCTAGGATATGACTCCTTAGTTGGTGAACGAGGTCAATCTCTTTCTGGTGGTGAGCGGCAACGAATTTCTATTGCTAGAGCGTTATTGATTGATCCAAAGATTCTGATTCTTGATGAAGCAACTTCTTCTGTAGATACCACCACTGAAAAAGAAATTCAAAAGGCTTTGGATAACTTAGTTAAGGGTAGAACGACTTTAGCGATTGCTCACCGACTTTCTACACTTCGAAAAGCTGATCGGCTCATCGTCCTGGATAAAGGTGAAATTATTGAAGTGGGTAATCATGATGAGTTAATGGCAGCTAAAGGAACTTACTATCAGCTTTATCAGGCTCAAGCAAGGCATGCTGCAGAGATTGCTGAGTCTATTTGATGAAAGATCTATTGATGAACTTTAACTTAGAAAAAGATGTTTTTGGGAATATCAAGTTGGTTTTAGATGACGGCCAATCGTATGATCAAGTAAGAATTATTCGCGCTTTTCCGATATCTGATCCCGAGAATGGTTTTTCGATTGTGAATCAAGATGGTCATGAATTAGTCTGGTTTGAGTCTATCGATCAATTAAGTGAAGACAATCAACGTATTGCTCATTCTTCTCTCGAGCAAATTGAGTTTATTCCAGTAATTAGCAAAATTACTGATCTCAATACCTACGCATTACCTAGTATCTGGGAGATCGAAACTGATCGGGGTTTGACAAAGCTAAAATTAAAAACCGAGCAAGATATTCGCCGCGTTTCTTCAGAAGCACTTCTTATTACAGACGCTAATGGGATTCAATACTTAATCAAAAATCGTAAAACTTTGGATAAATTTAGTAAGAAAGTTCTAGATCGTTTTATGTAAGTCGATTAATTGTTGCAGAATTTCTGCGGCTGCAATGAAGCCAAACGTTGCAGTCACAGTTACAGTTGAACCAAAACCAGCGCAAGATAATCCTCCGCTAGCAACTCCTAATCGAGGTTCTGGTGAGTAAATAACCCTAAGATTCATTTTTCTTTTTGGATCTTTTTCAAAGCCGTATTGTTGTCTTAAACTTGCTCTAATTTTTGCAAGCATTGAATCATGTGTTGCGCGAGCTAAATCGACGACTTCAATTTTAGAAGGATCTAATTTTCCACCGGCACCACCACTCATCACATAAGGCACTTTCTTTTGATGAACCCATGAAGCGAGAGCCAATTTACTGGCTACATCATCCATCGCATCCAAAATAGCGGCGCCCTGTGGCAAGTATTCCTGAAAGTTTTCAGGCTTTAAAAAATCGTCTATGCAATTGATTTTTAATTCCGGATTTATTAGAGATAAACGTTTTGCCATGACTTCAATCTTCGATTTTCCAAATTCGCCATCCAGCGCATGAAGCTGTCGATTGGTATTACTAATCGACACGTGATCAAAGTCAATCAGGGTCATTTCTCCAACAGCACTTCTTGCTAATGCCTCTGCCGCCCATGACCCAACACCTCCTAATCCAATTACAACAACATGTGCTTGTTGAAAGATGGAATATGCTGCATCGCCATATAAACGCGCGACGCCACCCAAACGACGTTCGGTGAGCTCTAAAGAGGTGTCATTGGGATTATTCATGAATCATTATTATCAATCATCTATGAATTCGATATACTATCTTTATGCAAAATCTAGCTGATCTCAGAAAAACATACGCCAAAGGAAGTCTTGCGGAAGAGGATGTTCATCCAGATCCCATGAAACAATTTGAAATGTGGTTTGAGCAAGCATCGCAAGCGCAGTGTCCGGAACCACACGCAATGACGCTAGCAACCGTGAATAACGATGGCTCGCCAAGTGCGCGAATTGTTTTGCTTAAGGGCATCATTGACCAACAATTTGTTTTTTACACCAATTACTTAAGCCAAAAAGGTCAATCTATCGCGGCTCATCCGCAGGTAGCCTTATTGTTTTTTTGGCATGAATTAGAACGTCAAGTTCGTATTGAAGGTACATGCGTCAAACTCGCCCCAGAGCTAAGTGATGTCTATTACCAATCTAGACCCATCGAATCTAGAATTGGGGCATGGGCTTCACCGCAAAGCGAAGTAGTACAAAATCGTCATTATTTAGAGTCTTTGGAAAAAGAATATCGGTCACAGTTCGGCGATCATCCACCAAGACCACCTCACTGGGGGGGCTATTGTGTGTTACCTCAGAGGATCGAATTTTGGCAAGGTCGTCCCTCTCGGCTTCATGACCGGATTAATTACACTCAAGTCAACCAGTTTTGGAAAATTGAAAGACTTGCGCCCTAATTTTATTTTTTCTTGAGCTGCGCAAAAGTTTTACGAAATTTTTCTAACTTAGGTGCAACTACCCCCATGCAATACCCTTGAAATGGGTGAGTTACAAAATAATTCTGATGGTACTCTTCTGCCTTATAAAAGGTCGGAGCTAGCATAATCTCAGTAACAATTGGATCGCGATACACTTGTTTTTCTTTCAACTCTTGAATCACATCAAGTGCTGCATTAATATGTGATTCATCTTCACAATAGATGACAGAACGGTATTGACTACCAACATCATGACCCTGACGATTCAAAGTAGTTGGATCATGAATAACAAAAAATACTTCAAGAATTTGTCGAAGTGAGATTTCTTGAGGATCAAAATGAATTTGTACAACCTCTGCATGTCCGGTCGTGCCATCACAAACTGACTCATAATCTGGAAACTCAATAAATCCTCCAGCATATCCAGATATAACTTGATGAACACCTTTTAATTCTTGATAAACTGCCTCTAGACACCAGAAACATCCACCCCCTAAGGTGATCAGTTGAGTTTGCATGTAATTTCCTTTTTCCTGATTAAAATATGTATCTATGAATCCCCTACTCTACGACTTTGAACAAAATAAACTAGCTTTTATAGCTGAAACTCATCCAACGATTGATGTGCGCAAAAATCGCATTCAACGACTCATTACTATGCTAAATGAATATGAGGAGAATTTGTGTAAAGTGATCGAAGCTGATTTTGGTTATCGTCATCCAGTGGAAACCCAACTCGCTGAAATTATAGCCATCCGCCAAGAAGCTACCTCAACACTTAAAAAATTAAACTCCTGGTTAAAGCCAATAAAAGTTAAAACCCCATTTCATTTATGGCCCTCAAAAAGTTATTTACTACCCCAAGCAAAGGGCGTTGTTGGCATTATGAGTCCATGGAACTATCCACTAAGCTTAGCACTCATACCCACCATATCAGCCCTCGCTGCAGGCAACCGGGTCTGGATTAAACCCTCTGATCGTTCTCCAAGAACCTCAGGTTATCTTGCCACATTAGTGACACAGTACTTTAATCCTTTTGAAATTCAGGTAATTAATGGCGGTCCTGAGGTTTCTGAATATTTTGCAAACCTTCCTTTTGATCATTTACTTTTTACAGGTAGTACAGCAACTGGTCAGTTAGTATCGAAAGCAGCAGCTGAAAATCTTACGCCTCTCACTCTAGAATTGGGTGGTAAATCGCCGGTTGTAATTGATACAACTGCTTCATTGAAAGATTGCGCCAGTCGTCTTTTATACGGAAAACTATTAAATGCAGGTCAAACTTGTATAGCTCCCGATTACATCCTAGTCCCCCACGAATTACAAGATGAACTCATTAGTCATTTAAAAGATGCTTATACATCGATGTATGCTGAAAAAACACAGTTAACTAATGCCATCGATGAAAGACAAGAATCGCGTTGGAATGCTCTTCTAGAAGATGCTAAATTAAAAGGAGCTCTACTTGTTCCTCTAGGTGATACACATCACCCATTGAATAACTTTATGCCTACCCTGATTATTAATCCTATTAGTACAACGAAAATCATGCAGGAAGAAATTTTTGGACCGATTCTGCCGATCATAAGTTATGGTGAACTCAGTGAAGCTATCGCATTTATTAACTCAAAACCACACCCATTAGCTTTGTATTGGTTTGGACGTCATCGTGGCAGATTAAACCAATTACTAGAACAAACCCATGCAGGCGGTGTAACTGTGAACGATACACTTCTTCACTTTTCCAACCCTTACCTTCCGTTTGGGGGTATCGGTGCCAGTGGCATGGGAGGATATCACGGTAAACATGGCTTTAATACCTTTACACACTTAAAGCCAGTTTTATCAATGAAAGGCTTTTTAGGACTTCAAGGAATAGGTGGCACAAAACTTGCCCACCCACCTTATGGGAAAAAAATAGGCCATTTGATGAAAATACTGGGTAAGAAACAATAATTTCTTTAAAAATAGTAATTTATTAGGGACAACCCTGAGTAATTCGTGCTATAGTCGCACCTGTAGTATTTTCATCGTCCCCAGCACTGCTGACACAAATTACCTTTTTGGTATGTCTGTAAGTCTTTAAGACGTAGTCGTATCTAGCTCTTATGGATATTTCCCTAGAAATTTGGGAAGCGCCTA
>Ga0209188_1000380_pt1 | contig 44844 bp, 59 predicted proteins | sample C_130625_EF_Meta_FD_187307 | JGI IMG/M metagenome (GOLD analysis project Ga0209188, IMG submission 187307) | Freshwater microbial communities from Lake Croche, Canada to study carbon cycling - C_130625_EF_MetaG (SPAdes) (version 2) | ecosystem: Environmental > Aquatic > Freshwater > Lake...
ATTGAATCGTGATCGTCTTCCTGTTGAAGAAATGTACCCTTTCCTTAAAGGTGAATCGCTAGAATCTTACTACGATCGTTACATGGAATCCAATGCAAACATTTTGTTGTTGATCGGACCACCAGGAACTGGCAAGACTACCTTCATTCGTGGTTTGCTGGCACACCGCAACTGCTCTGCAATCGTTACCTATGACGCACAGATTCTTGAGAAAGATGCTTTCTTTGCTAAGTTTATCGAAGATGATGCTGAGGTCATGGTTCTTGAGGACTCTGATGCATTCTTGAAATCTCGTAGTGATGGTAACACAATGATGCACCGATTTCTAAATGTAGGTGATGGTCTTGTAACTACCAAAGGTAAGAAAATGATTTTCTCTACCAATCTGCCAAGCATTCGTGACATTGATTCTGCGTTGGTTCGTCCAGGTCGTTGCTTTGACATCGTTACTTTTGAACCATTGGATATTGAATCTGCAAATAAATTGGCAAAGAAACTTGACGTCACTCTTCCAGCAAAAGCACGTGGTAAAGAAACAGAACCATACAGCATTGCTGAAGTCTTCAACGAAAAGACTGAGAACATGGACAAGTCTAAAGCAAATAGAAAGATGGGGTTCGTTTGAAAGTAGCCATTATCACAGACCAGCACTTTGGTGCACGTAATGATAGTTTAGTTTTTCTTGACTTCTATGAAAAATTTTATGAGAATACTTTCTTTCCTACTATTGATTCTGCTGGTATTGATACCGTACTTATTCTGGGTGACACATTCGACAGGCGCAAGTATGTAAACTTCTATTCTTTACAGCGAGCTAAAACAATGTTCTTTGATAAACTTCAAGAACGTGGCATTCGTGTACACATGCTAGCTGGTAATCATGACACTTATTATAAGAACACCAATGAAGTAAACTCACCTGAGTTACTTCTCACTGAGTATACAAACATTGATGTAATCTCCAAGCCAGAAACAATCGTTGTTGGTGGAACTCCAATCTGTATGATGCCTTGGATCTGTCATGATAACTACCAAGAATCAGTAGACCACATGGCAAATACTAAAGCTGAAATCTGTATGGGTCATTTTGAAATTTCTGGCTTTGCAATGTATAGAGGAATGGAATCACATGATGGACTTTCTAAAGAAACTTTCGATAAGTTTGATCTTGTTTTTAGTGGTCATTACCATCATCGATCCAATGACAAACACATCCACTATCTCGGAAACCCATATGAACTTACATGGCAAGACTATAACGATCCCAGAGGGTTTCACCTGTTCGATCTTGACACAAGAGAACTCACCTTCTGGCAAAATCCTTATACTATGTTCTCAAGAATCGAATACGACGATAAAGAGCGAGAAGTACTCGACTTAAATGCACTTGACCTAAACGACATGTATGTTAAGTTAGTTGTTGTAAATAAAACTGACTACTACAAATTTGATAAATTTATTCAGACGCTGTATAATAAAGGGTGTCATGAAATTAAGATCGTTGAAGATCTATCTGAGTTTGAAGATGGTGAAGTTGGCGAAGAAATCAATCTAGAAGATACACTATCTGTTCTATCCAATTATATCGATTCAGTTGAGACTGATGTTGATAAAGATCAAATCAAAACTTATCTGAGAACACTTTACACTGAGGCAGTTAACGTAGAGGTAGTATAATGCAGCAACTTGAAATACAATTTTTCTGGCCACTAACAGAACAGATTCCACTTGATCTAGATTATAATGAATGTGAAAAACCGAAGTTATATTATACTATTCCTAATGGTGGTACTTCTGGACAGGTTCTAATGAGTGGTGGAACTGGATATGCATGGGCAACTCCACAACAAACACTGGCGTTCATGCCTAGCAATGATTCAGTCGGTTACTGGAAAGTTGGTGAAGGTATACAAATGCACAATAAGAAACGACCTAACTGGTTGAATCAACAAATGACAAAGATTTTCTTTGGATGGGAATGGAAAGATAAATGATCGTATTTAAATCTGTTGACTGGAAAAACTTTTTATCGACTGGCAATACTCCAAACAAAGTCCTGCTAAACAAGTCATCAACTACTCTTATAATTGGTAAGAATGGTGAAGGTAAATCTACAATCTTAGATGCTCTTTGCTTTGGTTTATTCGGTAAGCCATTCCGCAATATCAATAAAGGTCAGTTGGTTAATTCAATCAACAACAAGAACTGCCTAGTCACTATTGAGTTTGATATCAACGGCAGAGAGTATAAAATCATTCGTGGTATTAAACCACATGTGTTTGAGATCTGGATCAATGGTGAGTTGGTCAATCAAGATGCCGCCATGCGTGACTATCAAAAGGTTCTTGAGCAACAGATCCTGAAGTTGAACTACAAAACATTTACTCAGGTAGTTATCCTTGGCTCTGCTTCCTTTGTGCCCTTCATGCAGTTGCCAACTACTCAACGCAGAGAAGTGATTGAAGATATCCTTGATATCAAAATCTTTTCTACAATGAATCAGTTATTGAAAGAGAAAGCGAGCGAGACTAAAGATGCTATTGCCAAAATTGAAAATGTTATCTCCGCAGCTAAGACGAAAGTTGAGTCACAACAAGCGATCATCAAAACTATTTCTGAAGCGAAAACGACTGCCATCGAAAATATCAGATCAAAGATTTCTGCAAACTCTGCTGAGATTTTATCTAGTGAGGGCGAGATACAACTTATCATTTCGGAGATCAATACTCTTAAAGCAAGCATCAGTGATAAGGAAAATGTTACTGAAGACATTGACAAAGCCAAGTCAATCAGAAGTAAGTTGCTCCAGAAAATCGAAACTTGTGAGCACAACACAGAATTCTTTAGTGAACATGATGTTTGTCCATCGTGTACGCAAGATATCCCAGAACAACACAAATCGAAAATTATCAAAGACCTTAATGAAAAGTTGCTGGACAACAACACAAAGATCGGTGAACTCGAAGGCATCCTCTCCAGTCTTAATGAAAAACTATCTGAGATTACTAAAATCCAATCAGAGATTACCAGCAAAAATATTGAACTATCTACACGAAACTCTACGATCACCTTACTCAATAAGCAAGTTAAAGAGATGCAAGCTGAAATTGAAAGCGCAAAAGGTGATACAACAAATATCGATGAAGAGAAAGCCAAGCTAAAAGATCTTGCTCAGGACGCACTTAACAAAATCAACTCAAAGACTGCGCTGCAAGAGCATCGTAATCTTGAAGAAGTTGCTTCTATCTTGTTAAAGGACACTGGTATCAAGACAGCGATCATTCGTGAGTATCTACCTATCATGAACAAGTTGATCAACAAGTATCTGAATGCCATGGATACGTATATCCACTTTGAACTTGATGAAGCATTCAACGAAAAGATCAAGTCTCGTTTCCGTGATGAGTTTACATATGCAAGTTTTTCTGAAGGTGAGAAAATGCGTATTGACCTTGCAATCTTATTCACATGGCGTCAAGTAGCCAAGATGAAGAACAGCGTAAACACTAACCTTCTGCTTCTTGATGAGATCTTTGACTCATCACTTGATACAGCTGGCACCGATTACTTCCTTAACCTGATGAATCAGTTTGGCGACAAGTCAAACATCTTTGTCATCTCCCACAAAGGCGACCAACTTTTTGACAAGTTCAGGTCAGTCATCAAATTTGAGAAACGCAACGACTTCTCTATCATAGTCTGAAAATCCCCTTCTAGATCAACAACTTAGGCAATCCCCTCAACCACTGAGGGGAATCGCTTGCCTTTTATTCAGTTCTGGCGTATAATTCTGTTATGATATGCAAAAAGGAACTAAATATGTGGGATGACTTTTCAGACTTTGAACTAGCCGAGTTGGCTGGCACCTATGGTATCGAGGACAAACTTGTGTTCGCTGGCGACCTATCCCTTGCAAACAGATCTGACATCGAGAGTCGACTGACTTCAATCGAGTATGCAATGGCATTCGATCAAACAGAAGTTGACTTTAATTCAGAAGTAACGTATAATTAACTTACCTGAGGACAAACTATATGAAACTTTCTACTGATCTTTCTGCCAAACTTCTTGCATCCGAGAACATCACTGTCGTTCGTTCACGTGTTCGCACCGCATCATTCGATATCAAATCCCGTGTGTTGACTTTGCCCAACTGGAAAGACATGACTCCTCAAATTGAGGACATGCTGCGTGGCCATGAGGTAGGTCATGCACTCTTTACAGATGAGTCTTATGTTGCCCCAATCATGGAAAATCGTAAGATCATGTCTTACCTAAACGTAATCGAGGATGTTCGTATCGAGAAGTTGCTCAAACGCAAATATCCTGGCATTCGTAAGACCATGAATGAAGGCTATCGTCAGCTGAACGAAAAGGACTTCTTTGGTGTATCAAAGATTCCTAACATGAACGTGCTCAATCTTATTGACCGTATCAATCTTTACTTCAAAGCAGGATATTCCTGTGGTGTAACTTTCTCATCTGAAGAAAAACTGTTCGTTGCTCGTGCAGAGAACACCGAAACAGTTGCCGATGTCATTGCACTGGCAAATGATATCTATGCATTCTCAAAAGGACAAGCTGAAAAAGGTCGTCAAGAAGCAAAAGAAAATCCACAGGACTTGGAAGATCTTGAAGAATACGATGGTGATGATGCCGATGATGTTGATGACTTTGAAGATGAAGATGACTACATAGATTCAAATGAAGATTCTGATGATGTAAATGCTCAAGAACCAGATGACAAGAAACAAGCTGGATCTGGTCGTTCAAAACAATCTAAAGAAGAACGTGAAGAAGAAAAATCTGCACGTGAAGAGCAAGAGATTGAGAAAGAACTGGAATCTCAAACCGAAAAGAATTTCAATGAGAAACTTGAAGAACTAGCTGACGAGAGTACTGAGTATCACTACTACACTCTCGATGAGAAATACGAATTCGATCCTATCGTTGGATTCAAAACTATTCTCACTGAGACCAAAGAAGTAGAGGAAATGCTTATCGATCGTCCTCAGTCTAAGAAAAACTACGAACAATTCATGAGCGAGTCTGGTCGTGTCGTTAGTTATCTACTCAAAGAATTTGAGATGCGTAAGAGTGCTACTCTTTACAAACGTGCTCAATCTTCTAAGATCGGTTCACTGGACATGAAGAAAGTTTGGTCATACAAACTCAATGACGATCTGTTCAAACGTGTCATGACTCTTCCGCAGGGCAAGAACCATGGTATGATTTTCTTGCTCGACTGGTCTGGTTCAATGGATGCTGTTCTGGAAGATACCATCAAACAGGTTATCAACCTTGCAATGTTCTGCCAACGTGCTCAGATTCCGTATCAAGTATTTGCCTTTACTTCTCAGTATAATGTGTTGAAAGATTATAAAGACGAAGCAAAAATGTATGAACGTAAAAAAGAATTCCACAATCAGAAAAACTTGCTTTCGAATGCAGTTTCTTCATTCGGTTTGCTAGAATTCTTCTCAAGCAAAATGAGCAATGTTGAATTCAACACCATGGTTCGTCGCATTTTGCAACCACGTTTGTTGAATCGTGTTACTGCTGCTGACTACAGCACTGGTGGTACTCCGCTCAATGAAGCATTGGGTTACATGGTTCCTTACCTTGCTAAATTTAGCAAAGCTAATAATGTTGAGAAAATGTCCTTTATTACGTTGACTGATGGTGATGGTTCTGCGTTGCATTCTTCACAGTACTATTCGTTTGATGAACAACGTACTGATCGTAGTAGTTATGAATACAAAAAGATTAAGATGCGTCATTTCTTGCAAGACCCTGTTACGAAAAATACGTATCAGATCTTTAAGAGTGGTAGCACCCATACTGAAGCGATCTTACGTATGATCAAGTCTCGCTACGATATCAATGTGGTTGGATTTTATATCTGCCGCAACCAACGTCGTGATCTTGAGCAAGCAGTGAAGAGTAATCTTCCTTCTTATGAAGGTAGTACTTATAGCATGGTTGATGTCATGCGTCGTGATTTTCGTGATCAAGGATTTTCCTCAATCAAGAACACTGGTCGTGACGAACTGTTCATTGTTCCTCAGAACAAACTGATCGTTGAAGAGGGTGAACTTGTGGTTGATGAGAAGCAAAATGCTCGCCAAATTGCAAAGAATTTTGGTAAAATGCTCTCGGGTAGGAAGACTTCCCGAGTCCTGCTGAACCAATTCATCGGCTACGTTGCGTAAGTTGTTGATCTATAAGGGGATTTTTATCCCCTGCGAATCTGAGGGGATTGCAAATATCGCTTTACTTTTATTCAGGATAGGCGTATAATTATCTTATGATGATTAGAAAAGGAACTGAAATGACTGAATTTGAAAAGAACTGCTACGGTATTAGTGAAGCTGAAATTCGTGAACAATACATGAACAGTATCACTGCTAAGTTGTCTGGACTAGAAATGGTTGTGATGGGAATTTTGTCTGATGCCCAAGAACTGATGTCATTCGGTTATGCGCATCACACTGATTCGGCTCGCATGCAGATGAACATCGCTAAGTTTATTCTTAGCGAAATGATGGAAGCACGTGAGTCAGCTACTGCTTGATTTTTGTTGGTGATGTTTTATTTTTATGATGGAGAAATTGATGGATACTTTTGTACAGGACTTTGAGTCCAAACTGTTTGAGTTGTTCCCCGATGCCAAAACAAATGGCGTTGTGAAGAATTCAGAACTGCTTGATACCATGCGTGCGTTGGGCACGAGCAAGCAACCTAAGTGGCTGATGGTGAATAAAGTTGGTCGTGGTTTGTATGCCATCGATGGCTCTAAAGCACCAGTGGTCGGTAACAATGCCCTTAAACCTGAAGAGTCTTTTATCGTGGATTACGCAGACATGGATTCCCTGATCCCTAAGAAGGATCCCAACTTTGTGCCTTTCGGCAACTTCTCTGATCTTGAGAACATTATCAAATCAAAGATTTTCTACCCAGCTTACATCTCTGGTCCGACTGGGAACGGTAAGTCGACCATGGTTGAACAGATTTGTGCCAAGCACAAACGTCCTCTGATCCGTATTAACTTGAACATGATGACCGATGAGGAACAACTCATTGGCTCGAAAACCCTAGAAGATGGTAACGTGGAGATTGTGGAAGGTCCAGTCCTGCTCGCAATGCGCAATGGTACCACTCTGCTGCTTGACGAGATTGACGCTGGCTCAGCCAATACCCTGCTGTGCTTGCAACCGATCCTCGAGGGCAAACCTTACTACTTCAAACTTAAGAATGAGATGATCATTCCTACGCCTGGATTCAATGTTCTTGCAACTGCGAACACCAAGGGTAAAGGTAGTGACGATGGTCGCTACATCGGTACCAACGTGCTGAACGAAGCATTCTTGGAACGATTCGCTGTTACCTTTGAACAGGAATATCCGAATGCCAAGGTAGAGGTAAAGATTATCAAGAATCTGATGGAGTCCTTTCAATGCGTTGATGAGGAATTCGCAGAGACTCTCGTCAAGTGGGCTGAAGCAATTCGCCGCACCTTTGACGATGGTGGTGTGGATGAGACAATCACAACTCGTCGTATGATCCACATTGTTCGTGCCTTTGCGATTTTCAAAGATCGCAAGAAAGCAGTTGAGTTGTGCTGCAATCGTTTTGACTCTGCAACTAAGGTAGCATTCCAAGACTTGTTCGAAAAGGTATCAAACCCTGAACCAGAACCAGTGGCTGCACCTGCTGCTCCGATGCAAAACGATGAGATCCCGTTTTAAACTTGACTTTAATTCAAACTTGTGGTATAATTATATTTGAAACTTGAAAAGGAAATTGATTATGTTGAAATTCGCTGACCTGTCCCTGTCCCAAAAGAAGTGTGTTGTTGCTTTGATTGAAGCGCAACCTTCTCTGAAGAAACTTGGTAAGATCTCTTTGAAAGAAGTGGTCACCATTACCCAAGATCTCGCTACCAAGCGTGCATCTGGTGCTCCGAAGATCGGTTATCCTAACTGGTTGTTCAAGAGCAATAAAGTAGAACGTGGTTTGTATCAACTGCCTGTTCCTACTGACAAAGAACTGAGCGACTATGCTCAGAACTCGGTCAAACCTACTGCTGTGAAGCAGAAGGTCGCTAAGGTTAAGACTGCAAAGGTCAAGACTGTAGCGAAGAAGGCTACTCAGAAAGCAGATCCTGCTCTTGAGAAGTCTCGCCTTCAGTCTATCATTGACGACTCTGTCGCTCATGATGAAGACGTTGAAGACTTCAACGCTATCCTACGTGAGAACGGTATCGAAGTCTAAGTTGTTATTTTCCTTAATCGGGAGGGGAACGCCATCCCCCTCTCGATCTTTTTCATTTTAGATGGTAACATGGAGATATTATGTCCAAACAAGCAAAACTATTAAACTATTTGCAAACTGGTGTTGAGTTGACTGCGAAACAAATTTCAGGTAGCTTTGGTATCGCACATCCAGCTTCTGCAATTCGTAACTTGCGTGAGCAAGGTCATTGTGTTTACTCTAACAGTGCTAAACTTGCTGACGGTACACCAACTACAAAGTATCGTATTGGTAAGCCAAGCAAGCGCATGGTTCGTGTCATCAACGCAATCTACGGTGCATCTGCTTTTACTGCACAACGTAAACGCTAAAGTGATTGGGTCTGGACATCTTCTCAGATATTCAGACCCACTTTTTATTATGGATAACTATGGCTACTAAAACGACCAAGCAATTTATTCAAGATGCTATTAAAGAAGATGCTGTTAAAGCATCTCAAACTGCTACAACTGGTGGCAGAAAATTTGATGGTGGTAAACTTCAATATGGTTTGCTGCCTCCACTTGCATTGAAAGCAACAGTGGAAATTCTAACATTTGGTGCGGAGAAGTACGAACCAGATAATTGGAAGAATGTTCCTGACTCAAAACGCAGGTACTTTGATGCCATGCAAAGGCATCTCTGGGCATGGAAAGAGGGAGAGCAAAACGATCCCGAAAGTGGTAAGAACCATTTGGCACATGCAATGTGCTGCCTGATGTTCTTGTATGAGCATGATGTGAAATATTCAAAGGATGTATAATGTTTTTTGGTGCTATTGATAGACTGACTTATTCAAATCTTAAATGTGAACTCGAGGATTTGAGAAACGAAAAAGATCGCCTTCGTCGTGCAAATGACGAATATAAGAAACGCATTGATAGTGAATTCTCAAGTGCGTCATTCGCCATTGACTGGGATACGATGAATGTATTTTCAGTTGAACGAAACTGGAGCCATGGGTTTCCAACTACCATTCTTGGATATCTGTTAAGTGAGCCAGTGACTCATACTGAAGAACAAGTTACATATAAAGATGTAGTTCGTGAGTGGACACTACATTGCTCTGCAGAAACTCATGAGAAGTTGGTTGAAGAATTTAATGCATGGAAAAGCAACAAATAAATTTGACTTATACCCCGATTCGGGGTATAATGTTTTATACATAGTAATGTACATTTTTGAAAAGGAAACAAAATGAAACTAAGTAAAGATACGGTAGGACTCTTCAAGAACTTTGCTGGGATTAACAGCAACCTGCTATTGAAGCAAGGCAACAAACTTGCCACAATCTCAACCCAGAAGAATGTAATGTCCGACACAGTCGTAACAGAAACATTCCCTGCAGACTTTGGAATCTATGACCTCAATGAGTTCCTAGGTGCCATGAGTTTGTTCGATGATCCTGAGTTGGACTTTAGCGACAAGTATGTAACAATCAAAGAAGGTGGCGCAAGCATTAAGTATTTCGCTGCTGAGATTGGTAACCTAGTTGTTCCTCAGAAAGCAATCGTGTTCCCAGAAGCAGAAATTGAATTCACATTGACAGCTACCATGCTGAACATGATTCAAAAGACTTCTTCAGTCCTGCGTGCAACTGACCTACAGATCGTTGGTGATGGTAGCAAGATGGTTATCCAAGTTGGCGACAAGAAGAATGCCACTGGTAATACTTACAATGCTCAGGTAGGTTCTACTGACAAAGAATTCAAAGTGAATTTGAAAGTAGAAAACCTAAAGATGCTTCCAGGTGATTACCTTGTCAGTATTTCTAGCAAGAAGATCTCTCGCTTCAAAGCAACATCCAGCGAATTGGTTTACTATGTCGCTGTAGAAGCTGACTCAGTATTCGGTTTCTAAATTGAGAGGGTGTAATTCCCTCTATTCTTTTTATATTATGGAGTTGTTATGATCAATAGCCGAGACGAAATGTTCTTGTGGGTAGAGAAGTATCGCCCACAGAAAATTGATGAATGTGTTCTTCCTGAGTCACTCAAGAAAACTTTCCATGAGTACATCGCTCAGGGAGAACTTCCCACTTTCCTATTCTGCGGTACTGCTGGTGTTGGTAAAACCACAGTAGCCAAAGCACTGTGTAATGAGATCGGTGCAGAGTTTCTGTTCATTAATGGTTCAGAAGAATCTGGTATCGATGTTCTGCGCACCAAGATCAAGTCCTTTGCTTCTTCAGTATCACTGACTGATGCCAAGAAAGTTGTTATTCTTGACGAAGCAGATTACCTAAATCCAAACTCAACCCAGCCAGCGTTGCGAGCATTCATTGAAGAATTCTCTGCCAACTGTCGCTTCATCTTTACTTGTAACTTTAAGAATCGTATCATTGAGCCATTGCACTCACGTTGCGCAGTGATTGACTTCAAGATCGATAACAAAGACAAACAAGAAACGATGGCTGCATTCTTTAAACGTGCAGTCCAGATTCTTAAACAAGAGAACATTGAATTCGATCAGAAGGTAGTTGCTGAGGTAGTAGCGAAACACTTTCCAGATTACCGTAGGGTTCTGAACGAACTTCAACGCTACTCTGTTTCTGGTAAGATTGATACTGGCATTCTAGTCAATGTCGGTGAAGAGTCATACAAAGAACTCATGAAGAACTTGCGTGACATGAACTTTACTGAAGTGCGTAAGTGGGTAGGCAAGAACTCAGACATGGATTCTGTTGCTCTGTTCCGAGAACTTTACGACAACGCCAGCACTCTACTTGATCCACAGAGCATTCCTCAACTAGTCCTTACACTTGCAGAGTATCAGTACAAGGCAGCATTCGTTGCTGATCATGAACTAAATACTATGGCAGCGTTGACCGAAGTTATGGCCAACTGTAAATTCAAATGAGGACTGACCATGGAAGAACTTCTACTAATAATTATTGCATTTGCTTTCGGGTGGTTCACTAGAGAGTGGCTGGCTTTGTATCAAATGAATAAGATACTGAGTCAGATTGAGATTCATGAACATAAAGAAGAAATGGAGAACATGATTCCCATTACCATTGAATATGTTGACGATAAATTTTATGTATACCAACAAGATGGTGGCGTGTTCATGGCTCAGGGTAAGACTCGTCATGAGTTAGAAGAAAACTTGATGAAGCGATATCCAGGCAAGAAGTTTGCGGCAAACACAAACAACTTGCGAGAAGTAGGTTTCAAATGAGCCCATTTGATTTCCTAAATGCAATCAACGACAACAAGAAGAATCTTTTTGAAGATCCACAAGCAGAGAAAGACTATTCTGCTTTTATGGTGAACAGGGGTTTGTCATATTTCCATGACACTGTTCTTTATGCTAACGAGATGAATCGTTTCCCAGCGATTCCAAAGTCTTGGCAATTTCATTATTTCCTAAATACTATACCTAAGAAGAAAAGGTTTAGTAAATGGGCTAAGAAAGATGCCGAGACTAAATCTCTTCAACTCATTAAGGAATACTACGGCTATTCCTTTGAAAAGGCGAAAGAGGCATTGAGCGTCCTTTCTGAAGAGCAATTGAGCATAATTGAACAAAAATTACAAAAAGGTGGAAAATAATGACTGTTGAAATGATTTATTACGACTGGACGCCAGAGTCCATGCTTGAAGTGACACTACCCGAACCAGACAACTTTCTCAAGGTTCGCGAGACACTTACTCGCATTGGGATCGCTTCCAGAAAAGAACAAAAACTATATCAATCCTGCCACATCTTACACAAGCAGGGTCGGTACTTCATCGTTCACTTTAAAGAACTCTTTGCCCTTGATGGTAAAGAATCCAATATCACGTCAGGCGATATTGAACGTAGAAATGCTATTACGGGTCTACTACAGGATTGGGAGTTGTTAAATATTATAACTCCTGCCAAGGCAGATCCGAAAGCATCTCTTTCTCAAATTAAGGTTGTATCTTATAAAGAGAAAGAGGAGTGGGAACTTGTTCCTAAATATAACATTGGTAAGAAGACTAAATAATTTTACATGAGGAATTTAACTATGATCAAACTTGATCTGAGCATTGAAGAAGTAAACACAGTTTTGCGTGTGTTGGGTAAGCATCCTTTTGAAGAAGTAGTTTCTTTGATTGGCAAGATTAAATCGCAAGGGGATCCCCAAGCAGAAGAAATTGCCAAGCAAGTTGAATCTTCAAAGACTGCGCTTCCAGCAGCATAAATAGAATTATCCCAGGGATGGGAACGTAATTGGCTTCACCTTAGGACCGCTAAGAAACGAAGCGTAATAAAGCGGATACGACGCACGGTATCGCTGGATCTCGTAACCAGCATTTTACGGCTCTCATCAATTCGCCTTCGGGGAATTGCTTGAGGGTTATTTTAACTCGCTTAATAGGAGCAAAACAATGTTGAATAACATTAACACAGCCATCGATTCTTTCCAAGGAATCAAATCTAAATTCGTTGAGACCTGCGTCAAAAACGAAGAACTAAAAAAGCCACTCAATCAATTTATTGAAGCACAATCTTCTTTTGCAAAGATCGTCGCTAAAGCACATGTAGACTTTTATACGTCTCTTGGACTTTCAGCGTACACATTCGATGCTAAAAAAGCATTTGCTAAACAATAAGGAGATCACCATGGGAAACCATCTAGGATTATTTGGTCCAGGCTTTAAAGACTTCGACAAATTCTTTGTCGGTTTCGAAGACACTGCAAAACAAATGCAAGTTTTGCATGCTGATCTTACGAAGAACATACCTAACTACCCTCCATACAACATTCGTAAGAATTCGGAGAATCACTACACAATTGAGATCGCTGTTGCTGGTTTCGCTCAAAACGAAATCGATATCGAGATCGATGGTGGTAAGTTGATAGTTCGTGGTAATGTGAAACAAGAGACTGATGACTCGTTGGGTTATCTGTTCAAAGGAATCGCTAATCGTGCCTTCACTCGTGCTTTTGCTATCGATGATCATATCGAAGTTAAAGACGCAGAGTACTTCAATGGTATGTTGAAGATTGCACTTGAGCGTATGATTCCTGAAACACAGAAGCCAAAGAAAATTGCTGTAAAGTCTAGAGGACAGAAGCAAACTTTAAATGAGGAGACTTATGACGAAGTTGCTAATCGCCTTTAAAACTTTGTTCTCTGTCATATTCAGAGACAGAAACCAAACACTTGAACAATATATTATTTCGAACAACCCACAGAACACTACTCAGGTAGAAGCACTTGAGCGTGAGTTCTATGCGAAAATTCGAATGCGAAGTCTAGTGTAATCGTACAATTTTAGGGGGACTTTTGGGTTCCCCTAAATACTTGTATGAAAGCAAAATTGTCCCCCAACCTTATCTCGTTCGTAACCATACGAAGAGGGGATTGGATCATGAAGATATCAGTATACAAAAACAGAGAAGTTCTTGTCATTGCTCAACACTACTTTGAATTGGATAACTTCCACATAAAACACTTTCATGAGCACAACGAAGCAGCAGACTACATTGAATTTTTAGCAAAGGACTTGACGTGATTAAAGTATTTAAATTGATTTCTGGTGAAGAACTCATCAGCAAAGTGAGCGACATTGGTGCTGGTTATGCGCTTGAAAATCCTGCAACGATTATGATTCAGCAAGGTGTCAAAGGCATGAGCGTGGGACTTGCTCCTTACATGGTCTACGCCAAAGGTAGCGTTCACCTTCACCTAACAGCTATCGCTTCCGAAGCCGAAGCCGATACCGAACTGGCTTCCCAGTATAACCGCATCTTTGGCTCAGGTATCGAGGTCGTTCCAGCCAGTGCCCTGAGTGGGCTTCAGATCGTCTCGTAAGACCCTCTAGGACGTCCGTAGGGACGTTTTAGCAGCCCCAGCAGGGATTTACCCACCCTTGCCAGCCTAGCGTCCCCTAGGACTCCTAGCACCTGTCGGGCTAGAAAAATCCCCTTACATATCAACAACTTACGTGATCCCTAGTCGGGAGGATTCCCCTCAGATTCGTAGGGGATTGCAAATATCGCTTGCCTTTAATTCAGAAAAGACGTATAATTATCTTATGATGATTGAAAAGGAGTTAAAAATGTCTGTTGTGTTTAAGTCCAAAGCTGAGTTGCGTGCCGAGACCGAAAAGCAAGTTGCCAAATTCCTTAAGAAAGGTGGCTCCATTGAAGTTGTGAAGTCCCGCAAAGCACCTACGCAAAAGATGCGTGGTAAGTCCTCTCGTGGCTATGTGGTTGGTACCTCTGGTTTTCCAGCTGGTGCTCCCCGCAAGTCTACCTTTACCTTGGCTTAATTAGGAGATCGTTATGGAAGACTTCAAAACTTGGGAAGAAATGTCTGTGCTGGAACAGATGCAGTGCCAGTACTGGGATATGTACAAGGATGCGTATGGTATGCGTCCTCGTGGTATTGACACCAGTACCTGGACCGAAGCCGAATTCCTCAACGTGTTTGAACAGCTGAGTGAAGTGATTCAACGTGAGGAAGAACAGCGCAAGATCAACGAAACCGAAGCAGCTGTGCGCTTTGAAGAACAGCTGTCGGTACTCATGAGCACTGGTGCTCGTACTCGTGAAAAAGCGATAGCATGGGTTCATGAAGCCGAAGGTTCCAATGGTGATGACGACTACCTTTGCTTCCTGTTGGGTCTTCCCTACGGTTACTTTCGGAAAGCAGTATGAGAGCCTTCCAAGAAACCACTAAAGATTGGGTTGGTAATGTATCCAACCACATCTACTATCTCACTGACGACAAGTCAAAGATGGTTGCTTTCTATAACGTGGACACAAAACAAGTAAAGAAGTTTATCAAGCCAATTAGGTTTGACATGAGATACCGTACATTTAAGGAATTGAAACACAAATGAACATTAACATTTTTCTCGAGAGTCTAGCTGCCAATGCATCACGCAATTTCAAAATTGAACAATTGAATGCTAACAGCAATAACGAAACCCTACGTAATGTAGTGCGGTTAGCTCTCGATCCTTTCACACAGTTCTATCAACGTAAGATCCCAAAGTATACCCGAGGACTTCCTGAGCATACTATTCAATTGGAAGAAGCCATCGATCTTTTGTTCGATCTATCTGAGCGTCATGTGACTGGCAATGCAGCTATTGAACACCTGACAGCTATCCTAACCAACACAACCGAAGACGATGCTAAGGTCATCGAGCGTATTATTCAAAAGGATTTGAAATGTGGCGTGCAAGTATCAACTGCAAACGCAGTGTGGGGTGGCTTGATCAAAGAGTATCCAGTAATGTTGTGCAGCGGGTACGACCAGAAACTGGTAGACAAAATAAAGTTTCCAGCATACGCCCAAATGAAAATGGACGGGATGCGATTCAACGCTATCGTCAGAAGTGGTAAGGTAGAATTCCGTAGTAGAAATGGCAAGGAACTAAACCTGCTTGGCAATCTCGAGAAAGAATTCGCTGCACTTGCTGGTGATGTCGACTGCGTATTCGATGGAGAGTTGCTTGTGATGCTTGAAGGTGATCATCAATTCGCTGATCGTCAAACTGGTAATGGAATTCTTTCCAAAGCCAACAAAGGAACTATCTCTGCGCAAGAAGCAGCAATGGTGAATGCTTCAGTTTGGGATTTGATTCCTTACGCATACTTCACTGATGGTAACTGCCCAACTTCATACGCAAAACGATTCTCTACTCTTGAAGCAATTGTTTCAAAACAGAAGTCCGAAGGTAAAAAGATTTGGACAGTCACTTCAACTATCGTTGAAACCATTGATCAAGCGCAAGAGATCTTCAAGGAATATCTTGCAGAAGGATTCGAAGGTATCATCCTCAAAGATGGTAGTGGTGAATGGGAAGACAAACGTGCAAAGCATCAGATCAAATTCAAAGGAGAACTTGAGTGCGATCTTAAGATCGTTGGCATTGAAGAAGGCAAAGGTAAGTATGCAGGTATGCTAGGCAATCTGCTTTGCGAATCAGCCGATGGTGTTGTAAAGGTATCAGTAGGTTCTGGTCTCAACGATATGCAACGCAAGAATCTGATCAATGAAAATTTAGTTGACCGAATTGTGGCAATCAAGTATAATAGTCGTATCAAGAATAAATTGGGAGATGAATCTTTGTTCCTTCCAATCTTTGTTGAGATTCGTGATGATAAAGACATAGCTGATACTAGTAAGGATATTAAATGATACTTGAGCAGTTGATCAAACCTAAGCGTCTATTCAATGTGAATGATCAAAAGGATATCGACATCTATGCAAAATTCCTAAGGACAAGTTCATGGGGTCATACAAAGGCATGTCCTTTCATATTGGAATTTCCATACTTAACTATCCCTGACATGATCAAGGATAAGTTGATTCATAAATTTTTAAGAGTTAAAAAGGTGATGACATGAAAGTAGTAATAAACAATTGTCATGGTGGGTTTGGTTTGAGCCATGAAGCAGTTATGCGATACTTTGAGATCAAAGGTATCGCTGTATATCCAGAGCAAGGTAAAGATCATTGGGGTTTCTGGAATTACTGGACAGTTAAACCAGAAGATCGAATTGAATCCAAAGAAGGTGATGCCTTCTACGAAATGTCTCAGGCTGATCGTCGTGCATATAATGTGGCTCGCTCTGCACAAATAGTTTGTGCACGTGATATCCAACGACACGATCCAGCACTGGTTCAAACAGTTGAAGAAATGGGTGATGAAGCCAATAGTTCTTACGCTGAGTTGAAAGTTGTTGATATTCCTGATGATGTTGACTATGTCGTTGAGGAATTTGATGGTATGGAACACATTGCTGAAGCACACAGAACATGGAGATGAACATGACTAGTGAAGAAATGCAAGATTACTTTCCAAAGGTATATCCAAAGATGTTTGTTGGAAAGTATGGTGGCGTTGCATGTGGCGCTGGATGGTTCTACATTCTGGATAAGCTGTGCGCAAATATTCAACACCATATCGATTGGAAAGAAAAACAAGGTGACTCGGCTACTAGATTTAACAGTACTGCGCCATCAGAAGATATGCGACCAGTTCCAGATACAGTTACGCAAGTTACCATTGATCAGATCAAAGAAAAGTTTGGTTGTCTACGTTTCTACTACTCTGGTGGCGATGAATATATTAGTGGTATGGTTACACTAGCAGAAAGCATGAGTGGTGTAACATGTGAGGAATGTGGCTCCATTGGAGAACGTCGTAGTAGTGGATGGATTCGTACTTTGTGTGATACACACGAAGCTGAAAGGCAAGCAAAAATGAAAGAAAGGTTCGGCGATGAGTAAATTTATTTTGGTTGATACTATTTCCCAATACCGCATGCGTTATGTTATCGAAGTACCCGATAATCATAACGAACGTGAGTATCCTTGCAGTGCTGAGACATGGGCAGCAGACACAGTTACCTCTGAAGAGATGCGAGAGTTTTCTCAACTTTGGATTGGCGAGTCTATCCTTAGCACTCGTGAAATTACAAAGGAAGAAGTTATCACAATGTGTGATAAAGAAAATGAGTACTGTTCTTCATGGTCAGATGAACAAAAGATTCATACCTTTGTTACTGAGGTTGGATATAAGAAGGATTGGTAATGTTTATATTCGATGTGGAAACATTGGGTGTTGAATCTAACGCTGTGGTTTTATCTGCAGCGTTAATTCATTTTGACCCAGAGAAGCGACCAACGTATCAAGATCTGCTTGACAACGCATGCTTTGTCAAACTAAAAGCCAAAGATCAAGGTGTTCGTTTGAATAGAACTGTTGACATTGGTACTATAGAATGGTGGGCAAACCAGCATGAGTATGTTAAGAAAGTATCTTTCGATCCAGATTCAACTGATGTTGTTGCTGAACATGCAATTGCTACACTGCATGCTTACATGAACAAGATACCAAATGGTCAGAAGCAGACAATGTGGGCAAGAGGTTCACTTGATCAAATGGTAATAGATAGTCTGGCAAAGAAACTTGACCTGCAACCTATTACTGGGTATAATATGTGGAGGGATGTGCGAACAGCAGTCGATATTCTTTACGGAACTACCAATGGATATGTTGAAGTTGACCACCCATTGTTTAATCGTGCAGCTGTAATCAAACATCATCCAGTCCACGATTGCGCACTTGACGCAATGCAACTAATGTACGGAAAACAAACTTAATGCAATTTTATACAAATGTGTTTCCCCTTGGCGACAGAATGTGCGTCAGAGGTATTGAGAATGGAAAACCTTTTGCTCGTAAAGTTGACTTCTTCCCAACACTCTATGTTCCATCCAAGAAAGAAACCAGTCAATGGTCAACTCTTGATGGAACTATTGTCGATGAGATCAAGACAGGAACGATAAAGGAAACCCGAGACTTTGTCAAACGCTACGAAGATGTGCAAGGGTTTGACGTCTACGGAAACACGAACTACGTTTGTCAATACATCAGCGACACTTATGAGAGTGACATTCGCTTTGACATGGATAACATTCGTGTGTTCTCACTGGACATTGAAACCAAAACAGAAAATGGTTTTCCAGATATCAAACTTGCCAATGAAGAGGTTCTGTTAATCTCAATCAAAGACAGCAAGACAAAACAGATTACGGTTTTCGGTACCAAGCCATTCGTTCATGATCGTGACGATGTTGTTTACAAAACCTGCCGTGATGAACAACAACTACTAAAAGAATTCATCATCTGGTGGCAGGATAACTATCCAGATGTCATCACTGGATGGAATACTGAGTTCTTTGACATTCCATATCTTGTTCGTCGTATCGATCGAGAACTTGGTGAGTCCATGTCCAAGAAACTTTCTCCATGGGGATACCTAAATGAACGTAAGACCTTTATCAAAGGTAACGAAGAAATTCACTACGACATTCAAGGCATTGCGCACCTAGATTACCTTGCTCTGTACAAGAAGTTTACATACCAAAAGCAAGAGTCATATCGTCTAGACTATATTTGTCAAGAAGAACTTGGTGAAGGTAAACTTGAGTTGCCTGGAGAGGACTTCAAAGATTCTTACACAAACTTCTGGCAGATCTTTGTTGAGTATAACATTCGAGATACTGAACTTGTGTATCGTCTTGATGACAAGATGCGTTTGATTGAACTGTGCTTGACCATGGCGTACAATGCCAAGATCAACTATGAAGATGTGTTCTCTCAGGTTCGTATGTGGGACGCTATCATATACAATCATCTACGTAAAAAGATGATTGCCATTCCAGCAAAGACTGGCTCTGGTAAAGATGCGCAGTTTGAAGGTGCGTATGTTAAAGATCCTATTCTTGGATTGCATAAGTGGGTTGCTTCGTTTGACTTGAACTCACTGTATCCTCACTTGATCATGCAGTATAACATCAGTCCTGAAACATTGACGCATGATAAGATCCCTTGCACTGTTGAAAAGTTACTCAATCAAGAAGTCGATACTTCTTATGCGCAACGCAGAAGTCTTTCATTGACTGCAAATGGTTGGTGTTATCGCAAAGACATCAAAGGGTTCATGCCTGAGTTGATGGAAAAGATGTACATTGACCGAAGCAAATTCAAGAAGCAGATGCTGAAGATTGAACAGGAATATCAGAATGATAAATCCAAGACGCAACTCATCAAAGAAATCTCTCGTCTGAATAACCTGCAGATGGCCATGAAGATTGCCTTGAACTCAGCTTATGGTGCCATGGGTAATCAGTACTTCCGCTACTTCGATCTACGTATGGCTGAAGGTATTACTACTTCAGGTCAGCTGTCCATTCGTTGGATGGCTAACAAGCTAAATGCGTTCATGAACAAAACTCTCAAGACTGAGGGTAAAGACTTTGTGATTGCCATTGATACTGATTCAATCTACCTTTCCATGGAACATCTTGTTGAGACTGCATGTACTGGAAAGACTGATGAGCAGAAAATTAAATTCATGGACAAGATCTGTGAAGATGTTTTCCAACCATTCATTGATAAAGGTTATCAAGAACTTGCTGAGTACATGAATGCGTTTGCTCAGAAGATGCAGATGAAGCGTGAGGTGTTGGCTGACAAAGGTATCTGGACTGCCAAGAAAAGATACATTCTTAATGTGCACAACTCAGAAGGTGTTCAATATGCGAAACCTAAAATCAAAGTTATGGGTCTGGAGATGGTCAAGTCCTCTACACCTGCGGTTATTCGTAATAAACTGCGTGATTCGATTGAGGTTATCCTCAAAGGTGATGAGAAGGTTCTACAGGAATACATAATTGGATTTCGAAAAGAATTTAACAATCTTCCTGTTGAAGAGATTGCCTTCCCTCGTGGTGTGAATGGTATGAAGCAGTATGCTGGTTCACCGATATATACAAAGGGTACTCCGATACATGTTCGAGGTGCGTTGTTGTTCAATCACTATGTCAAACGCAAGGGTCTTGAAAAGAAGCATCAGTTGATTCGTGATGGCGATAAGATTCGTTTCGTGTATGTAAAGAAACCCAACCCATTTAATGAAGACGTTGTTGCATTCTCGCAAGAACTTCCAAAGGAATTTGGACTTCATCAATTCATCGACTATGACAAACAATTCGAAAAGACTTTCCTTGATGCACTTGACTCAGTTATTGAACCACTGGGTTGGAGCGTAGAAGAAAAGACTTCACTGGAGGACTTCTTTGGATAATATTCGTATCGTTAAAACTGGAATCAATGTTTCCAAAATAAAGAAACAGCTTGACAAGTATCCAGAAGATTGGGGTGGTCAACGCAAGATTGATGCAGCTGAGTCACTACTGGATCGTGGATATAAAGATATTCAAGCAGGAGTATTGCAACTGGTCATGGGTGGTGTGACTAAGGTAGAAGAGTTTGTTGGTGATACAGATATCTGCATCAAGACCGCAGCCTATGATCGTCACACAGAGATCGTTGCATTTCTAAAGAGACACTTTGGAAAGTTTTATCGTTGTGGGTTTCTGTCACTGCCAGTTGGTGGTACAGTTGGACTACATATAGATGAGGGTACATACTACCAAGACAAAGACAGGTATCATCTGTCAATAGAAGGTAGGTATAGATATTTTGTTGGCGATGAGTACGTTGATGTTGAGCCAGGAACTCTATTATGGTTCAACAATAAACTTAAACATGGCACTGAGAACATCGGAGATTGCACACGCATTACTTTTGTGTTCGATGTACCGCAGAAAAAGTTGACTGCAAATAAAAAGTAGAGTATAATTATTTAAAAGGATAGAAATGAAAGCACTAAAATTCTCAGCATCATGGTGTGGTCCATGTCAAGGTCTTGCAATGGTTATTGCCAACGCAGAAGATAAAATTACAGTTCCTATTGAGAACTACGATATCGATACCTGTGGATCAATCTCTGGGGATTACCATGTTCGTTCTGTTCCAACAATGATTCTTCTTAACGATGCTGGTGCTGAAGTAAAGCGCAAAGTTGGTAGCATGGATGAGAAGGCACTTCTTGAATTCCTGAAAGGTTAAAATGAGCATTCTAGATAAAATCAAAAAGAACAGCACAATCAAAGACTCAGCTGTTCTTTCACAATCAAAATTCTTCACCAAGAAGGATATGATTCCTACCTCAGTACCAGCAATCAACATTGCATTGTCTGGTCGCCTTGATGGTGGACTTACTCCAGGCATCACAATGTGGGCTGGTCCATCAAAACACTTTAAGACTGCCTTCTCTTTGTTGATGGCAAAGTCTTACATGGACAAGTACCCAGATGCTGCCATGTTGTTCTATGACTCAGAGTTTGGAACTCCACAATCATATTTTGATTCGTTTGGTATTGATACCGATAGAGTTATTCATACTCCACTGACTGATGTTGAGCAGTTGAAGTTTGACATCATGCAACAACTTCAAGGTGTTGAGCGCAGCGATCATCTTATCATCGTGATTGATTCAATTGGTAATCTGGCTTCAAAGAAAGAAGTTGATGATGCGCTAGAAGGTAAGTCTGTTGGTGATATGACTCGTGCCAAGCAGATGAAGTCTTTGTTCCGTATGGTTACACCGCACTTGAACCTTAAAGATATTCCATTGATTGTTGTGAATCATACTTATATGGAAATCGGTATGTTCCCTAAAGCAATCGTTGGTGGTGGTACTGGTTCATACTACTCAGCTGATAATATCTTTATCATTGGTCGTCAGCAAGAGAAAGAAGGAACTGAGATCATTGGTTACAACTTTATCATTAACGTAGAAAAGTCGAGATATGTGCGTGAAAAATCTAAGATACCTGTTACTGTATATCATGATGGTGGTATCAGTCGTTGGTCTGGTCTACTTGATATTGCGCTTGAATCCAAGCATGTGGTCAAGCCATCCAATGGTTGGTATTCTAAGTGTGACCCAGAAACTGGCGTAGTAGAAGAAAAGAAACATCGTTTAAAAGATACTGACAGCAAAGAATTCTGGATGCCTATTTTGCTGCAAAAGTCTTTCATTGAATTTGTAAAGAACAAGTATCAGGTTGGTTCTTCAGAAATCCTCAAGGATGAAGACATCGAAGCAGAACTTGCAACAATAGATGACGATGAGTAACCTAAGATACATTACCGTAGAAAGTAAGACTACTGGTCTTGAAGCAATAAAGTTGCTTGAAGATCCGTATTCAGGTATAATATTCACTTACGGTAAAGTTAGTTTTAAAGAAGATGAAGCCAATGATCATCTCAAGATAAAGTTTGACTACGATATTTTGCATGATCCAGCTGCTGCTCCAAACAATGAACGCAAGGGATTTGTAAAGGAAGAATTCGAGCAGTACATTGGAGATCTTCTTCAAGAACTACTTCATGAAGAATTAGCAAAAAATAATGTAACTTATACAGGTGGTGTTGACGATGAGAATAGAACAGGCGATATTATCGAATCTGATTCAGAGTGAAGAGTATTGCCGTAAGGTAGTTCCCCATTTAAAGAAAGAGTATTTCTCTGACCGCAAAGAAGCAGCAATTGCTTCTTTGTTACTTACTTTCTTTGAAAAATATAACAAGCCAGCTAGCCTAGAAATTGTTGCCATTGAAATTGGTAATATGACTGGGTTCACTGACAAAGAAGTTCCAGAGATGCAAGAGTTTGCCAGAACTCTAACCAATTTTGAACCAAACCAAGAATGGCTGTTGACCAATACTGAAAAGTTTTGTAAAGATAGGGCAGTGTATAATGCAATCCTCAAGTCAATCAAGATTATCGATGGCAATGATAAAGTTAATACACAAGACGCTATCCCTAGTATTCTTTCTGATGCTCTCTCTGTTTGCTTTGACAATCATGTCGGTCATGACTATATCGAAGATGCTAATGATAGGTTTGATTACTATCACAGGGTGGAAGAGAAAATTAGTTTCGACTTGGACATGTTCAACAAAATCACCAAAGGTGGACTTAGCAAGAAAACTCTAAACATTGCACTGGCTGGTACTGGTGTTGGTAAGTCGCTATTCATGTGTCATGTATCAGCTGGTGTTCTGATGCAAGGTAAAAATGTATTATACATAACTATGGAAATGGCTGAAGAGCGTATTGCTGAGCGTATTGATGCGAACTTGCTCAACCTAACTATGGATGAACTAAAAGTAATTGACAAGGATATCTTTGATACACGTATTGAAAAGATCTCCAAGAAAACCAAAGGACACCTGATTGTTAAAGAGTACCCAACTGCTTCTGCTCATGCTGGCCATTTCCGAGCACTATTGGAAGAGTTAAAGTTGAAGCGTGAATTCATGCCAGACATTATCATGATTGACTACCTGAATATCTGCGCAAGTCAGCGATTGAAAATGGGAGCCAACGTAAACTCTTATACATATGTAAAGACAATTGCTGAAGAACTACGTGGCTTGGCTGTTGAGTATAATGTTCCCATTATGTCAGCTACCCAAACAACTCGTTCAGGATTTACGAACTCGGATCCAGGACTTGAAGATACTTCAGAATCGTTTGGTTTGCCAGCCACTGCTGACTTTATGTTTGCCTTGGTATCGAATGAAGAACTTGAACAACTGAATCAGATTATTGTAAAGCAGTTGAAGAATCGCTACAATGATCCAAACCATTACAAGCGATTTGTTATTGGTATTGATAGAGCCAAGATGAAGTTGTATGATGTTGAAGCATCTGCACAAACTGGATTGACTGATGCTGGTACAAAAGATGATGATAAACCATTATTCGATAAAAGTGACTTTGGCAAACGACTACATAGTAATGGTAGTGCACCATTTAATGGGTTTAAGTTTTAGGAGAAAGATATGGTAAAGGTATTAGTAGCTGAAAATAAATTAGACATGACTCACATGATGGGTCAGTTCCCAGATGAGAGACATTATGATTTTCTCATCGAAGAAGACATCGATGTATACATGCCAGAGATTCCTGGTCATCCAGAGATGACATACTCTGAAGAAAGAATCGTTCTTAAGTTTCGCAAGAACTGGTTCACCAAAGAAGAACAAGATGCCGCATACGCTGGTCTGAGAGAAGCAGCAGTTGAGACTCAGAATCGTGGCATTGCAGCTGGACCACGTCAAGGTTCTTTGGGTAATCGTCAATGGGTAACTGAGTATGAGTACGAAATGCTTGATCAGTTTTTAAAGCCAACAGAGAATCTGTTTGGTGAAGATCCAATTGAAGAAGTACGCAAGAAGTATGAAGGTAAGAAAGACAGCGCATCTAATCGTGCACGTGTCTGGTCTATTGAGCGTGTAAAGAAAGAGAACTTTAAGTTTGAAGAGTGGGTTGATGCAATGAAGCAACTCCCACCAGATGAAGCCAAAGATAAAGCAGAATACGTGGCAGAGAAACTAATCTGTATGACTACGTATGCGAACTCAGTTCATTCTGGTATCGCTGGTTGGTTTGATCGTTACCCACGTATTCCTTATGGTCGTGCAACATCTTACACTCGTGATCAGTTTGACAAATTTCAAATGGCATTTCCATTCCTTCAAAGTCTTGCCAAAGGTTTCAAAGACCTACTGCCTTGGAGATATGAGAATCAAATGACTGCAGCACGCAAGATTGATTCAGGATTCTTGGTTCCAGAAACTCCCTTTACAACTATCACTGTGAACAAAACATTCCGCACTGCTTGTCACTTTGATGCTGGTGATTTGAACAGTGGCTTGTCAAACCTGTTGACTCTTTCAAACAATGGTAACTACTCTGGTTGTTATCTTGTTGCACCTGAGTATCGTGTTGCTGTTAATGTTCGTCCAGGTGACTTGCTTCTTATCAACAACCATGAAGTAATGCATGGCAATACTCCAATCATCTGTAATGACGAGATTGCTGAGCGTATTTCTTTGGTTTGTTATTTTCGTGAGAAGATGCTTGAGTTGGGTAGCAAAGAATACGAGGATACACGTTTCCAATTCGTTGAAGATCGTAGACTCAACAAAGAACACCCAGAACAGCGTTCACTTTGGAATGGTGTAAGTCCAGGTATGTGGGACTCAGATGAATGGTATGATTATCTGCGTGGTAAACTTGGTGAAGAAGAACTTTACAAGTATCATCCAGATGCACAACAGTCATCCTCACTTGAAGGATTCTTTTGATGTGCGCAGTAGTTGGTGCAGTAATCCGCAACTTTAATGAGAAACATGCGGCAATGTTGAAGTGTGTGTTCTTTGAATCTCGTATTCGAGGAATGCATGCCACAGGAGTATCTTATGTCAAACACAATAAGATACACACAGACAAACTACCAGTTCCAGCAACTGAGTTTGCATTTAGATTTTGGGATTATGTAAATGAGGACGGTAATCTTTACCTTGTTGGGCACTGTCGTTACAGCACTTCTGACCTTGAATATAATCAACCAATTAACAATGATAGCATTTCGGTGGTTCACAATGGAGTGATCACACAAGAACTTCCAGAGAATTGGAAAGACAAGTATGGATACCAATGTGAAACCAAAAATGACACTGAGCTAATCCTCAAGTCATTGGAAGATGATAAGTCTCCATTAGACCATTGGTCCAATGCATCATTGGCTGTTTGTGAATTATGGGCAACAAAGAAGATTCGTTTCTATAGAAATGGAAAGCGTCCAATTTACTTTACTTTAATTGATGGTGGAACTATAATTACTTCTACTGAGGACATTGCTGTTCGTGCTGGCTTAGTCAATACTGCTGAGGTTCCATTCAATACATACCTTACAGTTGATGAACGAAATGTAATGACACTTGAAAACGTAGGTGTAAATAATAAGGACTTACAACAGGTAGACTATGAAATTGAAACAATACGAATCTGATAAATTTACTTACGGTATGGAAATAGAGTGGGGTGATGTGCCTCGCTCTTTTTCAATTCCAGAACATCTTGGCACTTGGGAATATAGTGAGCGAGATATTGTAAACCTACTAGAACCATACCAATACGTATGTGCAGATCCACTAGGTATCGATCCTCCAGTTGGTGGTGAGATTAATACCAAACCAACCAGAACTTGGATGGAACAGGTCGATCGTTATTTCGAACTCCAGAAACTCTTTGAAGATAATGGTACACCACCTACTGTTGGTGCAACCTGCCATACACACATACACTGCAGAGTACCTGGACTTCGAGATGACATTGATGCACTAAAGCGACTGACCAAATACATCAAAGAGAATCAGCACACTACCATTGAGCATGTGTATGGTTTCTTTGAGCATAATGAGATGCGTGGTGTCAAAGGTTCTAAGATGTATTTGAAGTTTGATGGTGGTCGTGCCTTACCAGATTACATGAGTGATAACATCATAAATCGAGCAACTGACTTTCAGTCTTTCGTTAAGATGCATGCTGCTGGTAAAGATGGTGTATCAATGGGTAGACCATTTCGTTATGCAATCAATATGTACGCATTGAAGCACATTGACACTGTGGAGTTTCGTTTATTTCGTGGTACAATGAAGCGCAATGAACTTGAAACATGTTTTAGATTTGTTCAGGATTTCCTACATGCTGCACTAAATGATGGACCAACTGTTGCTGAAATGATTTCAACAAACAATTACACTTTCCCTCCAATGATGTGGAGTCTACCGCAATTCATCGGCTGGGAAAAAACAAAACACCCAGAAGGTCGTGGAGAGAAAGTGAGGACATACGTTGAAGTTGTCTAAATGTTCACGTGCTGAATTCATTGATGCAATATCTACTGAGAAGGGTGATAACTTTGCTCGTACATTCGTGGCAAAGGCAGATATGCAAGCACAATGGGATGAGTGTTGGGGAGCGTTTGATGACAGTGGCGAGTTAATGGCTGCAATCATTACTACAATCTCAAAGCGTAAACCATTCGTTGCTAATCTTCAACTGCTGCATACCTTTGTAAAGCATAGAGGCAAAGGTGCAGCCAAAGTCTTATGTGAGGATTCACTGCGTCAGGTAAAGAAACGCAGAGCAGAATACTTTAGAGTATCATCTGAGGTAGATGCAGTTGGCTTCTATGAAAAGATAGGTTTTAAGTTTTGGGGTAAACAAAAGAGTGGGTGTCAACTGTCAATCTTTCGCATTGATGGTAATACCTTTGCTGAAGGCGACTATGACTACCATGACTCAATGATCAATAATGCAATACACAAAAAGGGTAAGGGTGGTTGTGTTGAGATTTTTGATATTGCAACCAAACAAAATCTTGACCTGCAAGTCTTTTCGTAGTATAATAAATTATGGATCATAGAAACAACCCAAGAGAATCATTCATTCGCTGGTACGCATGGTCACTTCAATACGATGATTGTGACCCAGCAGTATGGGCAACAAACTATCTCAATAAACGCTATGAGCACAATGATGAACAACGTCTATGGCTTTGCTGGCTTTATGGAAACACATACCATCTTCCAACTGCTTGGGTATTGATGAATGAGTTTCCTGACTTTGAACTGGCAACTGTTGATCGAATGACTCAGTGGAACACAGCGAATTATAAAAGACTAAGGTATCAAACTGATACGAAGTGGAACAAAGGGCATCTTCCTACTATGTTTTCTTCCTATCAAGAATTTATAGGAAGTGGAACTCAACGTGAAAGACTCGAAACCTACTATGGCACCGACAAGGAAGCAAACTTTAATGCGCTGTGGACTGTACTTAAAAACAGTCTTCACAAATTTGGTAGATATTCCACTTGGTTTTATCTACAGCACCTCAAGCATACTGCTGGTGTTCCTATTGAGCCTACTAGTCTCATGCTGGATGATTATGATGGTTCCCGTTCTCATCGTAATGGATTACTTCTTGCCCTTGGCAAAGCTGACGATATTGATAGAAAACTCACTAGAGCGGAATATGCATACCTTGAATCATGTAGCAAGAGCATTATTGTTGAAATGAGAGAAAGGTTTCCTGCGTTGGCTAGTCAAATAGATTACTTTACCATGGAAACTTGTCTGTGTTCCTTCAAGAAAATTTTTCGTGAACATCATGGGCGATACCTTGGTTACTATCTTGACAGACAAGCAGAAGAAATTATGCAGTGTGAGAAAGATGGTTGGTATGGTATTGAGTGGCAAGTGCTTTGGGATGCTCGCAATGAGACCATTGATCTAAGATTAGACAACAAACTTGGTATCAACAAAGAAAAGTTTAAGTCATTTGTAAGCAGTGGAAGCATCGATCGACTTGATTGGATGTTTGATGATGAACAAGAGATTGGTATTGGACTGGAGGCATTCGCATGAGTAATATAATGGCAGGGAAAATTACAGCTGGTGATACGATTACTATAACTGGAAATAATGGTACTGGTGTTACTACTGGTACTAATATATTCACAACTACTGGAATAAACACTGGAGCAGTTGGTACGATGACGATGGTTATGCCAAAAGCATCTTTAGATTATCTACTTGATACCTATGAGATGAATCAAATAGTCGTTGAGCATAAACTTCAAGAGCAGGAGTTAATGACATTGAAGAATGCTGATGTTGATTTTGCTAACCACATCAAAGTCAATTTGACAAATCGTACTGCAGAAAGAATCGTACAGAAGATGTCCTTTACTAAGGTTAAAGATCCGAACATGGATGTTACTTCGTTCCGAGGAAGGATCTGGGTATTTACAAAAGATGAACTTGAACAATTGATTAAGGATGCACAAAATGCGTAAGATTATTGCTGTTGGTGGGCAACCAGGAACTGGTAAGACAACTCTGTTCCGTAAGTTTATTGAGAACTACGAATGGCGTAAATGCGAACCAAAGAAATTGCTCAATGCTCTCTACTGTGAAGAGATCGATACCTATATCCTAGGTAAGTATGAAGATGGTGAAACCTTTGCAGGAACTGATCGTTTAAGTATGGCTGTTCAACCAGTGGCTCAGGAATTCGTTAAAGAAACGAATCACAATATCCTCTTTGAAGGTGATAGAATCTTCAATCAGTCTTTCCTAGAATTCTGTATGGCTCTCCCTGCAGATCTTCAGGTAGTCTATCTAAAGGTTCCCGATGCTCTACTAAAGCAGAGATATCAGGATCGTGGTTCCGACCAGTCCGAGATATTTCTAAAAGGTCGGGCTACTAAATATAATAACATACTGTCAAATTTTGAATTGATGTCCTATATTACTGAGTTTGCAAACACTAACTTAGAGGAGCAAGCGAAAGTTCTTGCGTTTTTGGAGGGTCACTTAGCCAAATAGCAATTGCTTTCTAGGGTACGATGAGATTCCTAGAAACCTACAATTCGGACTGGATGGAACTGCTTAACTTCTATGAGCGACCATTCAGAGCTAAACTTGTTCCTGCAAAAGTCTGGAAAGATTTAGATCGTTATAAAAACGATCAAGAAGGACTTTCCAACTACATGAGAAAATGGCGAACACGTCTGTTGTTCGTTCCACCTCCAGCAAAGTCTAAACTCTGGCAGAAGTATGTAGCTGTTGGTGGTGAATATGCTCCAGATGAGCGACAGATAACTCTTCATCTTTATGCCAGCAATTTTAACAAACATCCCTTTACAGAAGAGACTTGGAAAACTTTCAAGTATCGTTTAATTGCAACTTTAATGCATGAGTTGATTCACTTCATGCAATTCCATAGAAGAGATGATAACTGGAGCAACTACGTTGTTCCCTACAAGAAAATCGGAGTTGCAAAGAAAGACGCAGAACGTGCTTATCTTTCCGAGTTCGATGAGATACAGGCATACGCTCATTGCGTATATTTGGACTTCAAAACCTACCGTCCAAACGTGCCTATCGATGACTTACTAAATCGCTGTAAGAAACATCGCGATTCAAAAACCCTACACTACTTCCTGAAGACTTTCAACTACGATTTTAGGAACAATGTTTCTCCTCAGAAGATTGTTCAACAGATCGCTAAATGGGATCGCAAGTATATCAGAGCAAAAGTATCCTAAATAATGTAGTAACAACTTTATTGATGGATAACGAATGGCGACTGCTCAGGTAACAGATAAACAGTTAATACCCAACAAGTTTGGGTTTGACGATACTCCTATAAGTCTAGGAAAACTAGACAGCACAATTAGGAGCAAACTCAAACAGATGAATCTATCGAATGCAGCGATAGAGGCATGCACACATATTCTAGATGAATCTATTGCAGGTAAACACACATTCAAAGCAAAGTTTACTGGTCTTACCACTCAAGAATATAATATCATTCTCAAAGACTTTGGAGAGTTGACTGGTGCTGCATATCTTCTAAAAACAGAATCAAAAAAATATGGTCATGTAAAATTTCCAACTGGTAATGAGAAATTGATTGACTACATTCTTGTAACCAAAGATGGTGCTGATGAAAAGTTTTCTGCCAAAGCAGGACAGGGTGGTAAACCATCTATTACTTCCATTATGCCAGTCATTGAAAAATTCATTCGTGGTGGTAAATTAGATAACAAATATCAAAAAGCATCATGGGTGCTTTTTCACTTATCCACTGAAGAAACTAATGGACTTTATTATGGTCCACTTAAAGCTGCAAATTATCTTCAGACTAATGGTTATAAAGCACTAATAAAACTTCTTACATCTGAGAAGGTATACAGCACTGGAATCCCAACACCAGAACAACTTGATAACGCAGTTGCTCGTGGTGGTAGTTATGATAGTTGTATGAAGTTGTTTGATAACTTCTACACACAATCTGGTTATAAATCTAATATGGACCATGCAGTGACACTACGAACAATTGTATCACCACGTGCTGGAAAAGAGAAACGCTGGGGTGTGCTACACTATCCAATTACAGCTGAGTTGGTTAAGTGGTTAAATACAGATACTAATAATGCTAAACAATTATTGACGATGGCTGCGCAAACATTAACTGTCACTCAGGTCTATCTAGATTTAAAGGGTGATACTTTAACTTATACTGTTAAGGGATTCTCTGATGCAGAATTCCAGTTTGGTTCACCAAGTAGTGTACCTCGTCCAACAAATAACCGTATTGGATTTACGATGAAGAAATCTCCATCGCCGAAAACAAAATAAGGAAACAACATGAAAAATTTTGCAGAATTTTTAAAAGAAGAAGCTGAAGAAAGTAAGCAGCTAAAACATATTACTCATCCAGAAGATCGTCCATTGATGCATGGACATGCTGGATTTGAACATGCTCATGCTGCACTAATGCAAGCACATGCTCACATGAAGTCTGGAAATAAGTCAAGCAATCTAACCATGAAGTATGATGGCGCACCTTCTATCGTTTTCGGACACCATCCAAAGACTGGTAAGTTTTTCGTTGCTACTAAATCTGCCTTCAACAAAGATCCAAAGATAAATCACACTGAAGCTGACATCGATAAGAATCATGGTCATGCTCCAGGTCTTGCTTCTAAACTCAAAACTGCATTAAAGCATCTACCAAAGGTTGCGCCAAAGAAAGGTGTTTACCAAGGCGATCTAATGCATACCAAAGAAGATCATCATCTTACAGAAGGTTTTCTAACTGAAGCAAGTAAGGTTTCTTTTACACCAAACACTATCACTTATACTGCTCATGGTAAAGAAGCAGATAAGATTAAAAGATCCAAGGTTGGTGTAGTTGTTCACCAACAATATCATGGTGATGATATCCATTCCATGAAGGTAAGTCCTCATCCAGATCTTAAATCATTCAAAGATCATCCAGATGTTCACATGCATGGTGCTGAGCATGATACCAGCAAAGTAACTCACAGTAATGAGAATGAGCATGCTTTCCAAAAGCACATGGCTGCCGCAAAAGAAATCCATGATACTCATGGACATGCAATGTATAACGCAGTGCACCCAAAACACTCTGGTGATGCTGGTCACCTTGGGACTTATATCAACAAGACAGTCCGTCATGACGAAGTCCCAAACGTAAAGGGATTCCAACAACATCTTACTGATCATCATGCTAAAGCAGCAGAAAAAGTAAAGACTGAGAAGTCCAAGGCAGAGAAAACATCTGAAGGTGCTGCTCAGGTCGCTCATGTGGAAAAGAACAAAGCACACTACGGTAATCTACTGGCTCAACACCACCACTTGGCTCAGGCTAAGAACCACTTGGTGAAATCTCTTGAGACTCATGAAGGTGGTTATGATCACCACATCGCTGGTAAGAAGTCTAAGCCAGAAGGTTTTGTTGTAAACACAAAGCATGAAGGTAAAGAAGAACCAAGCAAGCTGGTTAATCGTGCCGAGTTTGCCAAGGCTAACTTATTAAAAACTAAGAAGTTTGGAGATAAGTAATGTTATCGTTTAAAGAATTAATAGAACAATCTAAGAAAACTGGTTGCACCTGCTGGACTGGATACAAAAGAGTTCCAGGAACTAAGCCATGCGAATCTGGTTCATGCATGAAAGAAGAACGTGGACTGTGGGATAACATCCATGCTAAACAAGAACGAATTAAAAATGGTTCTGGTGAGAAGATGCGCAAGCCAGGAAGCAAAGGTGCTCCAACTGCTGCAGCATTAAAAGCATCTCAGAATGAAGAAGTTGAAGTGCAAGAAGCTACTAACTTTAATGCACTTATGGCGCATATCAAAAAGAAACAAGACCAAGCTAAACGAGAGAAACGTATGGAAGCTGGTAAAACTCAAGGTAATTCTGCAGGTTCTTGGGGTAAACTTACACCACAAGTCCTCGCAAGAATCGAAAGGTCAAAGAAACTTTCAAGAAACGAAGAACTATCTGCCGATGAGCAGTTTGACCTAATCGAACAAATGGTAATGGCAATTGCTACACACAATAATTTAGATCCAGAAATGATATGGGAAAAGTTTGAAACAATTGATGACGTAGAATTGTACGAAGCAGCAGTTGATGCCAAAGGATATAAAAGTTCTACTGGTGGTTTGACTCAGAAAGGTCGTGACGCATATAACTCTAAAGGTGCACATCTACAAGCACCAGTCACTACACCACCATCAAAGCTAGCACCTGGTAGTAAAGCAGCCAATCGTCGTAAGTCTTTCTGCGCACGTATGGGTGGCATGGAAGGTCCAATGAAGAAACCAAATGGTGAGCCAAGTCGTAAAGCACTTGCTCTAAGAAAGTGGAATTGCTAATGTTAAATTTCAAATCTTTCCTTAAAGAAGCTACTGCAGAAAAACATGGAGTGCTTGCATTTGGTCGTATGAATCCACCAACAGCTGGACATGAGCAGGTTGTTAAAAAGATGCATGACGTAGCCAAAGAACATGGAGCAAGTCATCATCTAGTTTTATCTGGTTCCCATGACGCCAAGAAAAATCCACTTTCTCCAGAAAAGAAAGTCGAACATGCTAAGAATGCATTCCCTGGAACTAATGTTTCTGCAGCTGCCAAAGGAGAAACACCTTTACATGCTGCAGCAAAATTACATGCTGGTGGAGTTCAACATCTTCATGTAGTTGCTGGTTCAGATCGTCAACAATCTACCCATGATTTACTCCACAAATACAATGGAGTTAAATCTGCTCATGGTCACTATAAGTTTAAGTCTATCACTGTTCATTCTTCTGGTGATCGTGATCCAGATGCAGAAGGCACTAGTGGTATCTCTGGTACAAAGATGCGTCAGCATGCTTCAGAAGGTAACAAAAAAGAGTTTCATAAGAATCTACCAAGTAAGATGAAGCCAGAGCATAAAGATGCTCTCTATCATGATTTACGTAGTTCTATGGGTCACAAGGATTAAAATTACTAAATAATAGGTTGAATTTTAATTTTATAGATGGGTCACATGAAGAACTACCGACAATTACTAAAAGAATTACCGTCAAACAAAGTCGTCTTTGCCTTTGGTCGTTTCCAACCACCAACAGCATTGCATGAACTTCAAGTGAAAGTGGTAAAGAAACTAGCCGAGCAACAACGAGCCGACTACGTTATTTACGCTTCAAAAGACCTAAAAGAAGAACTTCTTCCAGTAGACAAAAAGGTTCACTACATGAACCTAATGTTCCCAAATACGAACATTCAAACTACTGATGCTTCCACTTTCGTTGAAGCAGTCAAAACACTAAACAAGAAATACAAGAATATCGTAATGGTATCTTCTGCAGACTGCAAGGAAGATTACGAAAAGATCCTTAATAAAAAGAATGGTACTGAGTTTTACTTTGAGACCATTGAAGTAGTTGCAGCTGGAGATAAAGATCCAGACGAAAACAAACTACGTGAGTCTGCCAAGAAAGGCGACTACGCTAAGTTTAAAGTAGCACTACCACCTGCATTAAGAGAGATTGATAGCCGCAGACTAATGAATGATATGCGTCAAGGTCTAGGTCTTGACATGGTTAAAGAAGAAATCAAACTAGTCAAAGACGAACTACGTGAACAGTATTTTCGTGGTGAGATTTTTAAGATCGGTGAGGTTGTTGATTCCGCTGGCCAACAATACGAAATCGTTAAGCGTGGTTCAAACCACTTATTGCTTAAAGAAGAATCTGGTAAACTTGTTTCAAAGTGGATTCAAGATGTCACTGTAGTAGAAGGTGTGATTCAGCAATCTGGTACTGACGATCTAGATCCACCAACTGTTGACACAAACTCAACATTCAACATTGCTAAGGATGTTATGCGTTACAAAGACTTTAAAAAATTAAATGCCATGGCCAAGGGTCAGGTTAAAGAACAAGAAACTGAAACTGCAGAAGAGCAAGTTCCTTATGATGAAGAACCATCAGAGATGGAAATTTTTCTTCAAACTATAACTAGCACTCAGCATACTGGTCACACAATGGGTTCAAGAGACCCCCAACATCAGAGACGTAAAGTTGCGTATAATCTTGGTGAAGGTTTCTCTGAAGATGAAGTTCAGATGATTGATGAGTTGTCCACTGAACTACTTGGTCGTTACAAGAAAGCTGCTGGCGAGCAAGCAGCTGCTGCAGATAAAGCTGGTAACTATGCTCAGGGTGATAAGCGTTTCAAAGGTATCAACAAAGCAACCAATAAACAATTTGACAATGATCTAAAGAAACACGATCAACTTAAAGAAGAAGATCTAGAAGAAGATCTAGAAGAAGCCAAGAAAAAAGAAAAGAAGAATGGTGATGAGTTCAAACCAACTGCTGTTCAAGTAAAGATGAAAGATGATGGTCAGCAATTAGGTGCTACCAATGCTCATGGTTTTGATGCTTTCTTTAATGAAGAAGAAGAAAAAGATCCTTCTGAAGAAGAGATCGATAAGATGATCGATGCAATGACAGACGATGAAATTATGGATGCATACGATGATGACGAATTGGCTGTTATTGATGATGAGACTGGTGAAGAAATGGAAGAAGAAAAACCAGAAGTTAAAGAACAAGCTATCTTAGAAGTTCTTTCTCGTATGGAGCGTATGCGTGCCCGTGTTCGTTTTGCAAAGACTAAATCTAAAAGAGAACGTAGTGCTAAACTTGCACTAAAGAGAACTTCCTCAACAGGAACTATTAATAAACGTGCTCGTCGCCTTGCTGTTAATTTAATGAAGAAACGTCTGATGCGTGGTCGCCCAGCATCTTCATTAAGTATTGGTGAAAAAGAACGTATTGAAAAGATGGTTGAAAAGCGCAGACCTATTCTTAATAGAATTGCCATGAAGCTAACATCTCGTGTTCGTCAGGTAGAAAAAGCCAGACTTCACCACACTAAATTTACCCAGAGTGGTTCTTCTGGCACATCGGTTTAATAGGAAAACATATGGACGAATTAGTCGCAGCACTTAAAATCTTGATGGCCAATCAGACTTTTATGTATTTTAAAGTACATACATATCACTGGAATATCGAAGGTATCGAATTTAGTCAGTACCATGATTTCTATGGTGATCTTTATATTGACATCTATAATTCCGTAGATCCTACTGCAGAGCAAATTCGTGCTTTAAATGAGTACACTCCAACCAGTATTGGCGAACTATACAACTACAAGACTATTGAAGAGAACTCAACTAGGGTAGATCTTATTAGCGATCAACTTGCAAGTCTTATCGTTGATAATGATAAAGTGATTGAAAGCCTAAATAAAGTGTTCGCCTTGGCAACTACTGCGAATAAACAAGGTCTCTGTAATTTTATTGCAGATCGCCTTGACACTCATGCTAAACATGGCTGGATGCTAAGAGCCAGTGCTAAAAACATAGGTTAAGGAATAAATATGACAATCGATCAACAAATTAACGAAGTTCTATCTAAAGACGCTACAGCTGGTGATTGGATCCATGACTTTGTTCATTCCGATAATCCTAAGTTTGCTGGTAAATCTACAGATAAACGCAAACAGATGGCTCTAGCTGCTTACTATGCTAAGCAGCGCAATGAAGAAGTAGAACACATTGATGAGTTGTCGAAAACTACTCTTGGATCTTACGCTAAGAAAGCATCCCGTGATGCTGTAATTACTCGTAAAATTGGTGCAGACTTTGAACACAAGGCAGATGCAGCAAGAAGTCCTGGTATGAAAGCTGCCAGCAACGAACTATCCAGCAAATATAAACAAAAATCTTGGAAACGCAGAGATGGTCTTGAAAAAGCAGTCGATCGTTTAACTAAAGAAGATGTTAATGAAGCCAAAGACGAACAAGAATATGGCTACGAAGGCGACATGGCCATGAATCAGTTGAAGACGCTAGTACGCTGTGCTGAGATGATAGAAGATTGTTTGAAGCCAGATACTGATCTACCAGAGTGGGTTCAGTCTAAGATTACTCTTGCCACTGATTACATTCAAACTGCAGCTGACTATTTGTATTCTGAGATGAATGAACAAGTTGCACCAGTTGCACCAGTACCAGATCGTAAATACATTAAGGGTACTCCAGAGAATAAAGCATTGAAGGCATCACGCAAACCAATCAATGGACACCCAACAAATGTAAAAGAGGGAACTATGAAGTCATTTAAAGAAGTAATGCAATCTATCCAAGAAGCTAATCATCGTGAGTTTGCTCAACAGGGTAAAATGCACCATGACATGGCAAAGCACATGAATCCAGGGCATGAGATGGATTTCTATCACCCAGAAACTGGTGACAAAATGTCTGGTGTTGTTAAGCACAACAGTGGCAAAGAAGTTCACATTCAAGCCAACAAAGATGGTAAACTAGGTGCAGGTAGCATGCATAAATTTACTGTTACAAATAAACTAGATGAAGCACTTGTTGGTGGACAAAAGAAACTAGATAAGAACCATAATGGTAAAGTAGATTCTGGTGACTTCAAAATGTTGCGTGGTGAGCAATGCCCAGAGTGTGGCAAAGCACCATGTGAATGTGGCTCTGTAAAAGAAGATACGTATGCTGGTCTTGAAGCCATGAAGAAAATGAGTCTACCAACTGCTGCTCGTTCTTCACATCCAAAGGGTGTAAACATTGATACAGTTGAAGGATGGGATCACCCTCATGATGCTGTAAAGAAAAAAGAAGTTAAGAAAGAAGAAACACGTAAATCTTTCTCTGACTTTATCAACGAAATTAAAATGGCTGATCTACCAAGACGCACAGTTAAGGGAAGCAGCTATGGTGCTCAGTATCATGACCCAGAAGGTGATGATGCATTTGAACGCAAACCAAAACAGGTAGCAAAGCCAGAGCCTGAAGTCAAGCGTGGTCGTGGTAGACCAGCGGGATCAAAATCTGGTGCTAATCAAAAGGTAACTAGTGGAACTAAACGTAGTGGTGTTGACTACTCTGGTTACAAACTACACTTGCCAAACTCAAACAGATAATTAAGGAGAATTCAAATGGCACTATGGGGAAATAAAGATAGTAAGACTGCTACTGGAACAGTTAGTATCGCCAGCACTGGCGTAGTTACTGGGACTAGCACTGCTTTTACTACAGAAGCAAAAATCGGAAATACTTTAAAGGCAAATGGTGTAGAGTATCAACTCGTTACTATTACATCTGACACTGTTGCTAAAGTAATTATGGGTCGTAACAATGGTAATGGTTCAGTTACTACTTGTACTGGTCAATCATATACTCTTTCAGAGAAACCAGCATCAGTAGCACATGAAGCATCATTGATCAGCGGATTTGGTTCAGCTGGTGATAGTTCATATGTTTACGGTGTAGACACTACTGAAGAATCAGCTGGTGGTGATAATATTACTAATGTGGCAGTTGCTTCTGGTGCTACTCGTTACCTTGGTACTGCTCCAGCAGTAACATTCTCTGGTGGAGGTGGTTCTTCTGCTGCAGCTACTGCAACTATCGCTGGTGGTGCAGTTACAGCAATTACTGTCACTAACGTAGGTTCTGCATATACTTCTGTACCGACAGTTGCTATCGCTAAACCTGCTCGTATTATTCCTACTTCTGGAATTACTACTGCAACTGATACTATTGCTTACACTGCTCATGGATTAGTTGCTGGTGAAGAAGTTAAGTATTATAATGGTGGTAGTACTTCTGCCACTGGTCTAACTTCTGGTACATCTTACTATGTTGCTTATGTTGGTTTGACTGCTAACGCATTCGAATTGAAAGCAGCTGCTGGAACTCCAGGCACTTTAACTGGTGTTGCTATCTCTGGTACTGGTGGACAGTTTACTGTTACTGCTGCTACTTTGGCTGTTGGTGATCGTGTTCGTATCGATGGTACATTAGGTGGTACTGGTACTATTACTGGTTACGCAACTGGCACAACTTATAAAGTTTCTGCTGTTACTGGTACTTCACCAAGCGTAACTGGTTTCACACTAACTACTGAAGCTGGTGTTGCTATTGTTACTACTGCTGGTACACCAACTGGTTTGACATATTCTACTGGTACTGTTATCGATATCACTGGCACTGGTAACAATGCTCAGTATATTGAAATTCAAGCAACAGCTGATCAAGCAACTGCAGTGGCATCATTAGGTTCTGGTTCTAGTGCTGGTACTCATGTTACTCATGCTGGTTGGGTACGTCGTACTGTTGGTACTGGTGGTCGTGCTGGTCGTATTCAGTATGAAACTCTAGTTGCTGCTGGTTCAATCTCTAGCGATGCAGCTGATGATATCCAGTTCCCAGATGCATAATAAATAAGAGTGAAGAGGGGAGAATCCTCCCCTCGCTTTACAACATGGATAATAATGCACGAAATTTTGAATGAGAATAACTTTCTAGTCTATGCAATGAATAGTTATGATAACCCTCAGTGTCATAGCCTAGAAGAGTTTGAAGAGGATCTAAAGAAGTTTCTGTACCTTAAGAAACTTCTTTCTCGTTATAAAAAAGATGGTGAATTGAGAGAACGTCTTATCCTCAATCACATCATAGTTCTTTATAATGTGTTTGGAGAATCTGCAACGAACATGATGTTTTATAAGATTGACAAAAGTTGTTGGGATGTTTTGATAACTTTTTTAGTTTACCTAGAACGTATGCCAGAAGAGTTACCAAACTATTCTATAAACTTGTCTGATATTAAGTTAGACGAACGAATAATTTCCATGTTAAGGAACATATGAGTCGCATTATAGACAATTTAATTGCTTACAGAATTCTGACGAAATTGGTTAAACCATTCGCAGAAACAGATGCATTCAAACTTGGAATTATTGATGTCAAAGGCAAGAATCTAATTAAACCAAGTCGCTTTACACAATCTGCTCAGTATGATGCTTACACATATCTGGATCGTTTGGTTTTCAATATGAAGAAAATCATCAATAGACTTCCTGGTGGTGAGACAAAATTAAAAAGTATTATTGCTGCACTATTCTTGATCAAAGAATACCATGACAGTAAAGACAGAACTACTTCTTTAATGGAAGAAAGATTTACCTGTCTGTTGGAAAAACTTGAAACTGAAAATGTAGTTTTAGTTGAAGAAGAAATGGCAGTAAATAAATTCTTTGATGGTAAGTTGTATGAAGATGGTGTAGTCACTACTGGTTCAGTTGCCAATGTAACTGGTGCGCCAGTATCAACTGACAAACCAAAGATCTTCCCGAAAGACATTAAGAAATATCAAAAGATGGCTAAACGTAGTGCTCCATTGACGATAGGTACAACAAGTGTTTCTTCTTAGTTTTTTACCAGATGCATTCTTGCTCTTTATAATCAACTCTATCTTAGTAGTTGGTTTACTTGGAGCATTATCCAGCTACTTCATTCGTTTCATTCCTACATTAATACCATACGCTGAAGCAGTTAAAATTGCTGGTGTTGTTCTATTAGTTCTTGGTGTATACCTTAAAGGTGGGTACAGCGTTGAGATGGAATGGCGTGCAAAAGTAGTCAAGGTTGAAGAAAAAGTAGCTGTTGTTGAACAGAAAAGTGTAGAAGCAAATGTAGTAGTACAAAAAGTATTCGTTGACAAAATTAAAGTTGTTAAAGATACCAAAGTTGTAGTGCAAGAAAAAATCGTTGAGGTAGAAAAGATCATTGATGCTGAGTGTAAAGTTGCACCAGATGTACTTGATATTTTAAACCAAGCAGCAAAGAATCCTGGAGCAAGTAAATGAGAACACTGTTACTTGTTTCTATGATAGTATTAAGTGGTTGTTCAACCACTGTCCCAGTTACAGTTAAGTTTCCAGAAGCACCAAAAGAGCTAATGACAACTTGCCCAGACTTAAAGCAAACACCACCAACATCAAAGTTGAGTGATGTGCTGCAAGTCGTTACTGATAACTACTCGCAATATTATGAGTGTCGTGTCAAATTAGATTCATGGATTGAATGGTACAAAACACAAAGAACATTGTTCGAGGAAATCAAGTAAAATGGCAACTCAAAGAATGATATTGGCTCAAGAACAAAGGCTAGATACCGAAAGGATAGCAAGAATGGAAGCCCAGATGGAAAATTTAAAAGCTGATGTAGCTGATGTAAAACAAGACATTAAAGAATTGCATTCTCGTATTACAACCACAACCCGTGAGATCACTGATCACATCGATAATAAACTTGATGCTCTTGGAAAAACAGATACAGAACAACATTCTACAATGTCAAAAAAAATAGATGCAATGAAAGAACGCATTGATCTACTTGAAAAATGGAAGTGGATGATTGTTGGTGGTGCAATTGTAATAGGTTATTTAATTGGTCATCTGGATTTCTTTGCAAAATTTTTAAAATAAATTTGCTTTGCATGTGAAATAGGGGTATACTTACGGTGTACCCTTTGAATGAGACATTATGTTATACATTGATGCAAAGTATGCAGCCATTGTAGGTTCTCGCCTACGAAACTTCAAACAAAAGAAAGACTATCTCTGGAACTATTCTTGTCCAGTGTGCGGGGATAGTACAAAGAACAAACTAAAAGCACGTGGGTTCATCTACCGCAAAGGTAATGATCTTTTTGTCAAGTGCTACAACTGTGGTCATGGTACAAACATTGGTAATCTAATCAAGTACGTTGATGCCACACTTTATGATGAATATGTTTTGGAACGCTACAAAGGTGGTGCTTCAAAGCACAATGCTCACAAAGACGTTTCGTCTATACTCCCCGAAGAAAACCCAAAACTAGAACTACTCATGGATAGTGTTCTTGATGGGGTCAAGAGACTTGACATGCTTGATGGAGACCATCCTGCGGTTCAATACCTAATCAATCGTAAGATCCCCAGAGATAAATGGGATCTACTGTATTTTGCTCCAAAGTTTAAAGCATACACTAATAGTGTTACTGCAAAATTCCAAGAACCAATCTTGGATGAACATCCTCGTATGATCATACCTTTCTTTAAACCAAACGGTAAGTGTTTTGCGTTTCAAGGTAGGGCATACGGTAGCGAGGAGCCTAAGTATTATACCATTAAGGTCGATGAGACTGAGGAGAAAATCTATGGACTTGACCGAGTTGACTATTCCAAAAGAATTTATGTTGTTGAAGGACCAATTGATTCTCTCTTTCTACCGAATGCAATTGCTGTCTCAGGAGCCAGTTTTGACACCCCTACTATTAGGCAGTTACTTACTAATGCAACAATAGTAATGGACAATGAGCCTCGCAATAAAGACATCGTCAAACAACTTGACAAATATATCGAATTGGGGTATAATGTATGTATGTTCCCAGATAACATACAAGAGAAGGATATCAATGATATGATTCTGGCAGGACGCACACCAGATGAAATCTTAGAAGTGATAAATACCAATACCACTTCAGGGATTGAAGCGCAATTGAAATTTAGTAAATGGAAGAAAATATGAAAGTTAGAATGATTAGTTATAGTAGACCTTCCCATGAGGTTCTTAAAGAAGGTTTGCATGACGTACAAGAGTTGATTGCATTTTGCGCTCGTGTAAGTAATCCAAGCAATCAACTCAACACAGAAACATCAGAAAAGTTAATTAGGTATCTAGTCAAGAATGCGCATTGGTCACCACTGGAAATGGTAAGTGCATGTCTTGAGGTTGAAACCACTCGTGACATAGCAAGACAAATCTTGCGCCATCGCTCTTTTTCGTTCCAAGAATTTAGCCAGCGTTATGCTGATCCAACAAAGGACTTATCTTTTGTATTGAGAGAAGCACGACTTCAAGATACAAAGAATCGTCAAAATAGTATCGTAACTGATAACTTAGCATTACAAGCATGGTGGGAAGAAAGACAAAATCGAGTTATTAGAGAAGCTGAATCAGCTTATGAATGGGCAATCGCAAATGGTATTGCCAAAGAGCAAGCAAGAGCAGTACTACCAGAAGGGTTGACTGTTTCACGTATGTATGTTAATGGTACACTGCGCAGTTGGATTCACTTCATTGAAGTAAGATCTGGTAATGGTACACAAAAAGAACACATGGAAATCGCACTTGAGTGTGCAAAAGTAATAGCAGAGATCTTCCCACTTGTTGGGGATTTTGTTTCAAAACAATAATAAAGGCAGTACATATGGAAGATATCGTTCATGGTGTCAGGGTAGACTATTCTCGTGATAGTTTGTTTGACGAATTAGGTAAGTTGCGTTTGAGAGAAAGTTACATGAAGGATGATGAGGTTAGTCCTCAAGAAAGGTTCGCTTATGTTTCAAGTGTTTTTGGAAGTAATCCTGACCATGCTCAGCGTTTGTATAATTACTCCTCTAATCATTGGCTTAGTTATAGTACTCCAATTCTTTCTTTTGGTCGTAGTAAGCGTGGGTTACCCATTAGCTGCTTTCTCAACTATATTGAAGACACAGCGGAGGGTCTAGTTGATAATCTTAGCGAAACAAATTGGCTCTCGATGTTGGGCGGTGGCGTTGGTATTGGGTTCGGTATACGCTCAGCAGATGATAAATCTACTGGAGTTATGCCCCACCTTAAAATGTACGATGCCTCGTCGTTGGCTTATCGCCAAGGTCGTACTCGTCGTGGTAGTTACGCTGCTTACCTTGACATCTCTCATCCTGATATCATAAATTTCTTGGAGATGCGCAAACCAACTGGCGACCAAAACATGCGTACACTAAATATGCATCATGGTATTAATATTCCAGATGCGTTTATGGAAATCGTTGAGAGATGCATGATTGATGATCATGCTGATGACTCATGGGAGTTGATTGATCCAGCTTCTAATGAAGTGCGTGAAGTAGTTTCCGCTAAAGCACTATGGCAATCTATTCTTGAGATGCGTATGATGACTGGTGAACCATACCTTCACTTCATTGATGAATCAAATCGCAAACTACCACAGTGGTTGAAAGATAAAGGATTGAAGGTACACCAGTCAAATCTGTGTTCAGAAATCATTCTGCCAACAAATGAGAAACGTACTGCTGTTTGTTGTTTGTCTTCATTAAATTTGGAGTACTATGATGAGTGGAAACAAGATCCTTTATTCCTTCGTGATATTGCAGAAATGCTGGATAATGTTCTGGAGTATTTTATTTCTAATGCGCCTACCTCCATTAAACGTGCAAAATACTCAGCCATGCGTGAACGTAGCATCGGTATCGGTGCTCTTGGATGGCACGCCTATTTGCAAAAGAACAACTTACCATGGGAATCACCACAAGCTGTAGGAAGAAACAAACAAATCTTTGCTCATATTAGAGGACAACTAAATGAAGCTAATAAAATATTGGGATTGGAGAGAGGTGAAGCACCTGATGCAGAAGGTACTGGTAATCGTTTTAGTCATCTTATGGCTATTGCTCCCAATGCTTCTTCTTCCATTCTTATGGGCAATACTAGTCCTAGCATTGAACCTTATCGTGCCAATGCTTATCGTCAAGATACTCTTT
>Ga0209188_1000381_pt1 | contig 44766 bp, 28 predicted proteins | sample C_130625_EF_Meta_FD_187307 | JGI IMG/M metagenome (GOLD analysis project Ga0209188, IMG submission 187307) | Freshwater microbial communities from Lake Croche, Canada to study carbon cycling - C_130625_EF_MetaG (SPAdes) (version 2) | ecosystem: Environmental > Aquatic > Freshwater > Lake...
AGCTTCGTCGGGGGGACGCTCGAGGTCCTCGACGGCAACCTGACCCTCGTGGCCGGCGGAGGCGGAGTGACGGTGCTGAAGTCGAACGTCGCGGTCAACGGTGGAGCCGGCACGTTCGTCAACAACGGGGCGCTGGTGCTCTACGACACGCGGCAGGTGAACGGCAGTTTTCTGCAATCGGCCGGCGGATCGTTCATCTCCGTTCTCGACGGGGCCTCGTCGGGCCAGTACGGCCAACTCGTCGTCGGCGACGCGGCCACCTTCGACGGCACGCTCTCCATCTTCCAGGGCACGCTGTCGCTCGCCCCGGGTCAATCGTTCGAACTGTTCGATTTCGCGTCTGCGAGCGGTGACTTCTCCTCCCTCGAAGTCGATTTCGTTCCCGCCACGAGCCTCGGGGGCGGCGTGTGGTCGTTCGGCAGCCTGCTGCTCACCGAGATTTGGACCGGCACGAGCTTGAGCCTCTCGGTGCCTCGTTCGGGAGCGCCCTGGCGCTCGTCCTCGGGTCGCTCGGGGTGCTCGAGCGGAAGGCCGGCCGGCTCGTGCGTCGCAAGCGAGTCGGCTGATCGCAGTCCGTGAAAAAGGTGCCAGCCACCCAATCCAGTGGCCTCCTGCTATTCTTCCTGAATTGCTTGACCGTGCCCGAAATCTCGGGACGCGCGCAGCGTGGCCCTCCCGGGAGCCATCATGCCCCCCGACGACACACCCCCCGCCTTCGAGCCGCCATGGTGGATGAAGAACCCCCACGTGCAGACGATTCTGCCGACGTTCGTGCCGCAAAAGCTCGCCGACCATGAGGCGCTGTTGCGGCGCGTCGATCTCGCCGACGGCGATGCGATCGCCGTCCATGACGACTGCCCCGAGGCTTGGGCCCCCGGGGGGAAGGTGGCGATCCTTTCCCACGGCCTGGCCGACCATCACCGCACGCCGCTGCTTGTGCGCCTCACCGAGAAGCTCACGGCGCGGGGGGTGCGCGTGTTTCGCTGGGACATGCGCGGCTGCGGCGCCGGGATGGCCTGGGCCCGCCACCCCTACCATGCGGGTTGCTCCGGCGATCTCGCGGCCGTCGTCGACTCCGTCATCGGGTGGTGCTGCGGGAAGGAGCAGGCGGATGAGAATGCGGCGACCGGCTCCGATGCCACCGTCCCGCTGCCCGACCTGACCCTGTTTGGCGTCTCCCTCTCCGGCAACGTCTTGCTCAAGTATCTCGGTGAAGCGCCGGGGCATGTCCCGGTCGCGGTGCGGCGCGCGGTGGCGGTGAATCCGCCGATCGACCTGATGGCGGGGATCGAGTCGATCGGCAGCCGCGTCAACCGGGTCTACGACCGGCACTTTACTGGCGTGTTGATCAAGCACCTCGAAGCCTGGTGGCACCTGCGGCCCGATGCCTACCGGCCGGCGGATGGGCCACGGCCGCGCACGCTCCACGGCTTCGATGATTGGTTCACGGCGCCGGCGATCGGCTACCGCGACGCCCACGACTACTACCGCCATTCAAGCGCCGCTCAGTTCATCCCCGCGATCGACACGCCGACGACGATCATCACGTCGCGCGATGATCCGCTCGTCCCGTTTTGGATGTTCTCGAGCGAGCGTGTCGCCTATCCCGACTGCGTGCGACTGATCGCCACCGACCATGGCGGCCATGTCGGATTCGTCGGGAAGAAGGGGCTCGATCCCGACTCCCGCTGGCTCGACTGGCGCGTTGTCGAGATCGTCACCGGAATGCCGGTGAGCGACGACGACGCGCCTTGACGGGCGCTCTGGTCGCCAGCCCTCGGGGCGACCTCAACGAGCGCCGGGGGAGCCGGTATATTCGTGACCGCCCGGCTTCCATTCGGCTCCGCGCGGCCAGCGTCCTGGGGAATCCCACATGTGCCCGAGATCGTTTCACTCCCGGCTCGTCGCACTCATCGTTGGGGTGGCGGCCAGCCTGACTGTGGTGCCCGTCACGGCTGCGCCGATCGTCTCGGGCTTCGAGCGCTTCGGCCGCCATGCAGACGATGCTTCCGGAAAGATCGAAGCAGGGCTGTTGTTGCTGGGGGAACTCGGCTGCGTGAATTGCCACGCTGCCGGCGCCAGCGCCCGTCGTCATCTCCATGCCAAGAGTGGCCCGCTCCTCGATTCCGTCGGCGAGCGCGTCGATCCGGCCTGGATCGAGCGCTATCTCCAGGACCCCGCCGCCGCCCGCCCCGGGACGACGATGCCCCACGCCCTTGCCAGCCTCGACGGCGCGGCGCGGGCCCGGACGGCGAAGGCGATCGCGCACTACCTCGCCTCCACCGGTGAGTTTTCCGGCGCGGCCTTCCCCGGGGCCCAGGAGGCCCGCCCACGCGACGGGGTGGGGGTGTATGAGCGTGTCGGTTGCCGGGCTTGTCACGGCGACCGACTGTCAGACGCGGCGCGGCTCCCTGACCAGATCCCCCTCGGAAGTCTCGCCGACAAGTGGTCGCCGTCCGGGCTCGATGCCTTCTTGAAGAACCCGCTCCACACCCGGCCGTCGAGCCGGATGCCCGGATTTCCTCTCGATGACGACAAGCGGCGCGATCTCGTCGCCGCGCTCCTCCTCCCCGAAAACCGTTGGGGGGGCGTCGCCGAGCAGACGTTGGCCTTCGAGGCGAAGGCATGGAATCAGACCTTCGGGTCGCTCCCCGATTTCGCCTCGCTCGGGAAGCCCGATCGCGAAGGGCCTCTCCAGGGGTTTGACGTCGAGGGGTTTGCCGGCCGCACCGACGGCTTTTGTGTCTTGCTCCAAGGTTTCTTCCACGCCCCGGCCAAGGGGCGCTACCGCTTCGATTTGGCGAGCGACGACGGCAGCCGGCTCCTCGTCGCCGGCACGCGTGTGATCGACAACGACGGCGTCCATCCCCACAGCTGGCGCTCCGGCGACATCGAGCTCGACGTCGGCATCCACCCGATCACGGTCGAGTTTTTCGAGGCCGCGGGCCAGTGCACGCTCGAGCTCGACGTCGCCCCGCCGGGGGGCTCGCGCGAATCGGCCCTGATGTTCGTGACGCCGTCGCGCGACACCAAGCCGATGCGCCCCGCCCGCGCGGCGAAGTTTCCCTATCTGGTCGACGAGGCGCTGGCCACCGCAGGAAAGGCCGCCTTTGCCGAGCACGGATGCGTGGCGTGCCACCGCCTCGAAGGCGCCGCGCCCGGCGTCAGGAAAACGACCGAACTGGAATCCCTTGCCGGCAAGCTCGGCGCGGCGAACCTGGCCGGCTGCCTCGCCGCCACGCCGGCCGCTGCGGGAGCCCCTGGCTATGGGCTCGACGATGGCCAGCGCTCGGCAATCACTGCGGCGCTTGCCTTCCTCGCCACTCCGGCAGCCGACGCGGCCCCGTCGCGCGAGACGTCGATCGGTCGGACGCTCACGAGCCTCAATTGCCTCGCCTGCCATGTCCGCGACGGGAAGGGGGGGGCGATCCCCGCGGTGGCGATCCTCGACGACGACGGCGAGCCGATCCTGAAAGACCCGGCCCGCGATGCCCTGTTCACCGGGCCGATCCCGGAAATGGGGGAGGAGGGGCGGCTGCCGCCGACGCTCGACGGCGTCGGCGACAAGCTGCGGCGCGAGTTTCTCGATGAGGTGTTGGCGAACGGGGGAGTCGATCGCCGGGCCACGATGCACACGCTGATGCCGCGCTGGCACGGCGATGTCGCCAAGCCACTCACCGCGCTCCTGGCCGACGATCCGAAGACCGTCGTCGACATCCCGGCGATCGCCGGCCACGCCGAAGCTGAGATCGTCGACAAGGGGCGCGATCTCGTCGGCTCGAAGGGGCTCGGTTGCATCAAGTGCCACGCCTTCGCCGGCGACCGCGGCCAGGGGCTCGGCGCCATCGACATGACGCGCTTTCCCAAACGCCTGAATCACGAGTGGTATCTGGCCTACGTGGAAAACCCACAACGCTTCCGCCCCGGCACGCGAATGCCCGCCGCCTGGCCGGAAGGGAAGGTGTTTTATCCTGACGTTCTCTCAGGGGATGCCGGCAATCAGATTGAAGCGGTGTGGCGGTATGTGTCGCTTGCCAAGCCGCGGCCGCCAGTCGGCCTGGGGAACGATCCGATCGAGCTTATCGCCACCGACAAGCCGGTGATCTACCGCAACTTCATCGAAGGGGCCGGCCCGCGGGCGATCGGCATCGGCTTTCCGGAACGGGTCAACATCGCCTGGGATGCCGAGGTGTTTCGCTTGGCTCTAGCCTGGAAGGGATCGTTCATCGATGCCCGCCGCCATTGGAGCGGCCGCGGCGAAGGCTTCCAGCCGCCGATGGGAGATGCCGTCTTCAACCCCGACGCAGGCCCCTGTGTGGCGATCCTTTCCGCGCCCGATGCCCCTTGGCCGGCGGAGGCTGTGCGGAAGCGCGGCGGACGGTTCGGCGGCTACGCGCTCGACGACAAGGGGCGGCCGACGTTCCGCTGGTCGCTGCCCGCGGAAAAACTCGCCGTCCGCGAAACGATCGGCGGCGACTCTGTCGGGAACCCGCTCCTGAAGCGGGCCGTGACCGTCGAACGCCAGCCGAGTGCCCGCGGGCTCGAAGGCCTCGTCTTCCGTGCCGCCGTCGCCGACTCGATCGAGGCGGAGGCCGATGGCTGGTGGCGCGTCGCCGGATTTTGGCGGGTGCGGGTGCTCGGGACAGGCGTTGGGCCGGCCACGGTCGTGACGATCGCCGGCAAGAAAGAGCTGCGCTTGGCCGTGAAGCCCACCGCCGAGGCCCCTGTCACCTTTCAGGAGGAACTCTCATGGTGATTTTCAAAATGCGCTGCGTCGCGATGCGACGCGGTGGGGCGTTCGGCGTGTGCGGGCTGCTGGCCCTGCTCCTTGCGATCGTTGCCGCGGTCCCCGCGTGCGCCGCTGAGCCGCCGAAGAAACCGACCGAGGCCGACTTTTACAAAATCGAACAACTGAAAATCCCGCCGAGTGCCTTTCTCGAGGTGGGGGCGCTCGAATGGCTCCCCGATAATAAGATCGCTGTCGCCAGCCGGCGGGGGGAGATCTGGATCGTCAGCGATCCGGCCGGGAGCGAGCCGACTTGGACGCGCTTCGCCCACGGGCTCCATGAGGTGCTGGGGCTCGCCTGGAAGGATGGCTGGCTCTACGCGACGCAGCGGCCGGAGGTGAGCCGGCTCAAGGACACCGACGGCGACGGCGAAGCAGACGAGATCGAGACGGTGGCCGACGGCTGGGGGGTGTCGGGCGATTACCACGAATATGCCTTCGGATCGAAGTTTGACGCTGAAGGGAATCTGTGGATCGTGCTCTGCTTGACGGGGAGCTTTTCAAGCGAAGTGCCGTTTCGTGGCTGGGCGATGCGCGTCACCCCCGACGGCCGCACGATCCCCACCACTTCCGGCGTCCGTTCCCCCGGCGGGATCGGCTTCGATGGCGCAGGCAAGGTGCTCTACACCGACAACCAAGGGCCGTGGAACGGATCGTGCGCGCTCAAAGAACTGCGGCCGGGGGAGTTTGTTGGCCATCCGGGCGGATTCAAGTGGTATGACCTGGCGCCGGAGATGGGGCCGAAGCCGACCGAGCCGAAGAGTGGCAGCCGGTGGGCGGAGGAGATGAAGCGGATCCCCGAGTACCGCCCGGCGGTCGTCGTCTTCCCCTACGACCTGATGGGGAAGAGCGCGGCGGGGGTGGTGTGTGATACGGGCGGCGGGAAGTTCGGCCCGTTTGCCGGGCAGGTGTTCGTCACCGATCAGTCGCATTCGGTCCTCATGCGCTGCAGCCTGGAGACGATCGACGGCATCATGCAGGGGGCTTGCTTTCCCTTCCGGGAGGGCTTTGGAAGCGGGTCGCTCGCCGTCCAATTCGCCCCCGACGGCTCGCTCTATATCGGCGGCACCAACCGCGGCTGGGGCTCGCGCGGCGGCGGCGACTATGCGCTCGAGCGGCTCGTTTACACCGGCAAGCTGCCGTTCGAGATCCGCGCCATGAAAGCGCTCCCCGATGGCTTTGAACTCGAGTTCACAAGCCCGGTGGAGAAGGCCACGGCGATCGATGTGAAGAGCTACGCGGCGCGGGGCTTCACCTACATCTTCCAGGCCGACTACGGCAGCCCGGTGGTCGACGAGGCGCCGTGCCCGATCGTGGCGGCGACGCCGAGTGCCGACGGCCTTCGGGTGAGACTCGTCATGGACAACCTCCGGGAGGGAGTGATCCACGAGCTCAAGTGCCCGGGCGTCCGAAGCGCGGCTTCCGGGGAGATCCCCGCTGGCCTCCCCCTCCTTCACGACACCGGTTGGTACACGCTCAACCGCCGGCCGAAGTGATGGCGCGCCGGCGGCGTACGCCGTTGAGGACACGACGAGCCTAGCAACCAGTCAAGGGCCGCCGGAGCGCGTCAGCCATCGGGGTTGGCGAGGAGCTCGGCGAGCCGGGGGCGGAGGGCTGCGGGGAGGCGATCGAGCGTCGCGGCATCGATGAGGCCGACGTCGATCATGTCGAGGAGATGGACTCGATCCTTGAGGCGGAAGGCTGTCAGCTTCATGCCGATCAATCGGTCGAGATCGATCGTCCGGTAGCCATCGAGGATCTCCGCCGCCGACAGATCGGGGGATGGCAACGGGTCGTTTGGCTTGACCCGTTCGCCGGCGAAGAGGATGTGGACCGCCTCCCGGGCCTTGCCTTCGGGACCGTCGACGAAGATGTCGATCCCGAACGTAAAGGAGTGGATGAAGCCGACCGCCTCGAGGGCGGCTTTGACGGCGTCGAAGTCGGCCCGGGCGACGAGGAGATCGACGTCGACCGTCGTTCGCACCGCCGCCGGGTCGATGCGGGCAACCCAGGCCGCCACGGCATGACCGCCGACGACCGCGTGGGGGATCCCCCGGGCCTCGAGCGCCGTGACCGCGCGGCGGAGTCGTCCCTTCACCATGGCGATCGCCAGTTCGATCCGGTCGAGAACATCAAACCCAAACGCGACCACGCTCGGCTTTCCAGACAGCTCGCTGCCTGGGCTTGGATCCGCCGGCAGGGGCTTGGTTTGGGGAGATTCGTCCATCTCCCGAGTGTAGCGGAGGAGGGAATGCCCCCGTGGGCACAGCCAGGAAGTGTACATGCGAACAAAAGTGCTGGCACGGGTTGCCATGGTTACACCCCCAAGGCGATCGGCCGATCGCCCTCCAGGCCTGGGGCCGTTCGGGCGTCGGAGAAGACGCCGGCAAGGCCCGCATACGATCCACATACGTCGATTCCGGTCGTGGGGATAGAATCGCGGGTCTTCCCATCCGCCGGTCGGCGTCCCGGAGTCGCACCATGCTGTTTGCCCTTGATCGCAGCGCTGGCCGTCAGTGGGCCCCGCGCTTGATCGCCCTGTGCGTCGTTGCTCTGGCCATCGCGGGTCCCGCGGGCCTGCCCGCAGTGTTCGCTGCCGAGTCGCCGGCCGCGGCGATGAATGCCGCGGAGGCCTTTCCCTTCGAGGCCCTCGACGGCAGCGCGATCGAGTTTGATACGTCAGCCCGCTGCCATGTGATCGTCTTCCTCGGCGCCGGTTGCCCAGTGGCCCGGCAGTACGCCGGCCGCCTCGAGGCGATCGCGGCCGACTACGCCGATCACGGCGTGCGCGTGATCGGCGTCGATGCCAATCGCCAGGATTCGGCTGAAGAGTTTTTGGCGGCGGCCCGGGAGATGGAGGTGACATTCCCGCTCGTGATGGATCCCCGTCAGCGGATCGCGCGGGCCCTTGGCGCCACCCGCACCGGAGGGGTGGTGGTGATCGATCAGATCGGAGACGTGGCCTACGCCGGTCGGGTCGACGATCAATTCACCCCCGGCGTCGCCCGCGCCGCCGCGACGACCCACGATCTGACCGCCGCGCTCGACGATCTCCTCGCCGGCCGCCCCGTCGCCGTGCCGCGGACCGAGCCGGTCGGCTGCCTGATCACGTTCGACCGCGACAGCGACCTCGCCGCCGAGGCCGCCCCGACGTTCCACCGCGACATCGTCCCGCTCCTCCAGACGCATTGCCTCGAATGCCACCGGGCCGGCGAGATCGGCCCCTTCGACGTCACGACGCTCGACGAAGTGCGCGGCTGGGCGGCGATGATGCTCGAGACGATGGAGCAGCAGCGGATGCCCCCCTGGCACGCCGCCCCGGATCACGGCAGCTTCAAGAACGCCCGCCAGCTTCCCGCCGAGGCGACGGCGCTGTTCAAAACGTGGCTCGAAGCGGGAATGCCCGCCGGGAATCCTGATGCAGCGCCCGCCGCGCCGGCGTTCGTCGATGGCTGGCGTCTGCCGCGGGCCCCTGACGCAATCGTGCCACTCGGACGCCGGGCCTATCACGTGCCGGCATCGGGCACCGTCGACTACCAATACTTCGTCGCCGATCCGCACTTCGAGGACGAAACCTGGGTATCGGCGGCGCAGTGTGTGCCCGGAGCGCCGTCGGTCGTCCACCATGGAATCGTCTTCGTCCGCCCCGAAAACCTTTCCGAGTTCCGGGGCATGAGCTTCGTCACCGCCTACGTGCCCGGCCAGCGGGCCACCGCCTTCCCTCCGGGGCATGCTCGGCGGATCCCTGCCCGGTCGAAGTTCGTCTTCCAGATGCACTACACCCCCGATGGCCGCGAGTGCGACGATTTGACGAGCGTCGGCGTCGTGACGATGCCGCGCGAGGAGGTGACCCACGAAGTCGTGACGCTCGCCGCGGTCGATCAAGACTTCGAGATCCCCCCCCATGCCGCCAATCATGAGGTCCGCGCCGAGTTGAAGGGATTTTCCAAGGGGAGCACCCTTCTCACCGTCTCTCCCCACATGCATCTCCGCGGCAAGGCTTTTGAGTTGCGGGCGCGCCGGGGAAGCGACACGGAGACGCTTCTCTCCGTGCCGCACTACGACTTCAACTGGCAGCACACCTACGAGTTTTCCGAACCCCTGCCACTCGATGGCATCGATGCCCTCGAGATCGTGGCCCGCTTCGACAACTCCGCCGCCAATCCGACCAATCCCGATCCCGCCGAGACGGTGATGTGGGGGGAACAGACCTGGGAGGAGATGGCCCTGGCCTTCTTCGAGGTCGCCAAGCCGCTTGTGGCGCCCGAGGAAGCGGCGCCGGCCGTGGCCGCACTGGACGTGGCGGCGCCGGGCGCGGAGCCCGAAGACAGCGTCGCCGCAGCCCGAGCGGATTCGTTCCTGGCCCGATTCGACGCCAATCATGACGGCGTCGTCGTTCGCACCGAGGCCAGCCGAATCGTCCGCGACTATTCGTTCTCGATCCTCGATGCCGACGGCGATGGCCAAATCACCCGCGACGAGGCGAGCCGCGCGATGCGGGCACGCCGGTGACGCCTGATCCCGCGCCGTCGGGCCACGGGCCCGGCGGGACACCATCGGCCCCCCCCAGGCTCTCGGCCACGGCGCGGGCGTTTGCGGCCGTCATCGATCATCCCTGGCTCTGTCTCCTCTTCGCCCTCGGGCTCTCGGCGGTCGCTGCCGCCGGCTACCGCGATCCTGGATTTGCCGAAGGGGGTTGGAAGGGGACGTGGTGGCAGGCGAAGGGGGACGGAGACGCCGCCAAAGACAGGCCTGCCGCTGCCGCAGGGGGGCCGGCGCCGGCCCCGCGCGCCGAGATCTCCCGGGGGCGGCCGAGGCGTGCCGGCCGCGGCCGTGGCTCGGCCCTCGGCCGGGCCGACGCGATCATGGTGGTGGAATGTCCGCAGGTGTTCACGCGCGAGGGAACCGTCGCCCTCCGGCACGTCGTCGAGCGCTTGGAAGCGCTCGACGCGGTGGCGGGGATCACCTGGCTCGACCGGGCGCCGCCGCTCAACATCTTCGGCCTCGCCGAGCCGATCCTCCCCCGCGGCCCTGCCTCACCGAAACGCTTCGAGGTCGCCCGTGCCAAGGCCCTCGAGCATCCGCTCGTTGTCGGGCAACTCCTCTCCCCCGACGCCGAAACGCTCCTCCTTCTGATCACCTACGACTGGGCGCTCGTCCAGGATGAAAAAGACGTCACGGAGGCCCTCGTCAACACGGCCGAGGCGGCGGCGGCCGAGCATCCAGAAGTGCCGATCTCGGTGGCCCTCACAGGCCCTGTGCCGATCCGGCTGGAATGGGTGCGCAACCGCGACGCCAACGAACGGCTCTTTCAGTTTGTCGGCTACGGCCTGATCCTCGCCCTCTCGGCTGTCCTCTTCCGCGGGCTCTCGGTCGTCCTCGTCACCGCCGCGGCGCCGGCGCTGGGGGTCTTCTGGACGCTCGGTCTCGTCCGCGCGATCGGCCTCCAAGACAATCCCTTCAGCCATGTCATCCTCCCGGTGCTGCTCAGCCTCGTCGGCTTCGCCGACTCGGTTCACATGATGGTCGACATCCGCCGCGGGCTTGCCGCCGGGCTCGAGCCCCGCGAGGCCTGCCGGCGGGCGCTTTCGACCGTCGGCGTGGCCTGTTTCCTGACGATGATCACGACCGCGATTGGCATGGCGTCTTTGTCGCTTGCGCGCCATGAGGTGGTCCGCGATTTCGGCTGGTCGTGCGTGATCGGCGTCGCCTGCACATGGGTGGCGGTGCTGACGGTACTGCCGCTGTGCTGTGCCACCCCCTGGAGCCGCGTTCTCGCCCGCGGCGCCGGCCGCGAGGTGATCGGCGGCCAGCTCCACCGCGTTGCCCGCGGCATCGACTTCACGCTCCGCCACGCCCGGGTCACGAGTGCCCTGACGATCGGTCTGTTTGCGGCGCTAGCCTTCGTGGCCCTCAGACTCGAGCCGGACGACCGGAAGGCGAACATCCTCCCGCCGGGGAGCGCGGCGCAACGGGCCCTCGACCACCTCGACAAGGCGATGGGGGGGCTCGACGTCTGCTCGGCCGATCTCCAATGGAGCGACGAAAAGACCCCGGAGGAGATCGCCGATGTCCTCGGCGAGGTCGATGGCGTCCTCGCTGCCGAACCACTCCTCGGCCACCCGCTCTCCGTCTGCCGGCTCATCGATAGCCTCCCCGGCGAGGGGCCGGCGCGCGATCGGATGGATCTCCTCGATCTCCTCCCGCCGCCGCTCAAGGAGAGCCTTTACGATCCGGTGAAGCGGACGGCGCGGGTGACGTTCCGGGTTCCCGACCGGGGCACGGTCGCCTGCAAGCCGACGTTCGAACGAGTCGACGAGGCCCTGCTGCGGATCGAGGGGGCGCATCCCGGCTTCGAGCTCGCGCTCTCCGGCGAGCCGATCGTGCGGTGGCGCGATCTCTATCAGGTGGTGATGGATCTGGCCCGCAGTCTCGGCACCGCTGCTATCGAGATCCTCGTCGTCATGGTGGTGGCGTTCAGGTCGCTGCGGCTGGGGCTGATCGCGATCATCCCCAACATGCTCCCGCTGGCCGCCGCCGCAGGTTGGATGGTGGCGACAGGGCAGCCGCTCGACATCGTTTCGGTGTGTGCCCTGACAATCTGCCTGGGGATTGCCGTCGACGACACGATCCACTTCCTCTCCCGCTACCGCTTCGAGCTCGACCAAGGCCTCGAGAAGACCGAGGCAATCCGGCAAGCGTTCGCCGAAGTGGGGACGGGGATGATCATGACGACGATCGTCCTCGTGGCCGGGTTTTCGTCGGTGTTCTTCAGCGAGAGCCGCGACCACCGGGCCTTCGCCTCGCTCGGCATGATCACGCTCGGTATCGCGCTGCTCTGCGACATCTTCTGCCTGCCGGCGCTCGTGAAGGTGTTCGACAAGCCGCCGAAGATTTCCGGCGAGCCCCGCTCCTGAGTCGCCTGGCCTGTCAGTCGCCTGGCCTGTCAGTCGAACTGGCCGACGTAGATCATTTTCGTCCCGTCGGGTGACCAGCACTGGTCGACGTTGTGGGTCGCGGTCTGGCCGGGCAGGATCTGCGGCATGCCGTCACGGGTGGGATCGCACTCGTAGACCTGGCGCTTGTCGAGGGGGACCGAATGCCCCGTGAAGGTGACCCGTCTGCCGTTGGGATGCCAGGCGATGTCTTCGTCGAACTCGTCGCCCGTACACAGCAGGCGAACGTCGCCGACAGGCATCCGCGCGAGAGGGCCGTCGTCGTTCGCGGCGCGTTCGGGCTGGGCTTCGGCAAGCGGGATCGCCAGCTTCTGCACGGCCACCGCTTCCTGGCCATTGGGCAGCCGTACCACGCTGCACAGCGACCGGCTGTCGGGTGCCCAAGCGAAGTTCCACGTCCACTGGATGGGAAGGGCGCTCGAGGGGGGAGGCTGGCGAACGACCCGGCCGGTTTCCACGTTGCGGATCACGAGTTGGCCAGCTTTCTGGTAGGCCCAGAAGCGACCGTCCGGCGACCATTGGATCCCCCAGCCGGCGCTGTCGATCAGTCGTGCGCTGGCCGGATCCCCCGAGGCATCGATCACCCACACTCCACCCGTTTCGTTCCCCCACCGGGAGAAGGCGATCTGCTTTCCGTCGGCAGACCAACTGGGCATCCCGCCGTCTCCCAGCACCTTCAATTCCGTGCCGTCGGAGCGAATCACGAGGAGAGCGGTGTCGCCGAGTTGACGACCCGGGGCGATGCCGTCCATCGCGATGAACGCGCCATCGGGAGAGAAGGTCGGCGAGCCGATGCTCGGATAGCCAGGCACGATGCACAGCTCCCGGCATTCCTCGCCATCAGCCGACAGGAGCATGAGTCTCTCGCCACGCTGTCGCGCTTCGTCGGGCGCTTCGTCGGCAGCCGAAGGCACGCTCGCGGCGATGCAGACGGCAAGCGCCACGAGCCACGCGGCCATGCGTTGCGGCGCGAGGCCGACGGCGGCGAACGTGAGACGGATCGCGACGTGGACAGAGCGTGGGGCAGGCATGATCGATCTCCCCCGGACGATCGGATGCCGCCGGAGACGTCGTCCGTCTCATCCCCGTGCGGCGGGTTTACTCCACTGGAGAGTGTAGTTCGCCCCCCGGCCCGGCCACAATCAATCGGCGGGGAGCGTGACCTCGGCGCCGGCCTCCGGCGGCAAGGTGGCTGCGGCTCCGCCGGCCTCGATCGCCAGGGGACGGGTGCCCGCGACTCGGCGTCGCACGGTCACGCTCCCGTCGCGGCGGGCGGTGACGTCGACCTGGGAATCGTGGATCCGGATCGCCGTCACGGTCAGCTCCGGCCAGGTCAAAGGGAGCTGCGGGGCGATCCGGCAGCCCTCGGCCGTCGGCTCGAAGCCGAGGAATCCGTACAGCATCACCTGCGGCACGAGGACGCTCTCCATGAACTCCTCGTCGATCCCCAAGCCCCCTGGCGGCCCGCCCCCCTGGAGCGTGCCGCGTCCCTTCTCCGGGGCGTAGTACTTTCGATAGCCCCCGTCATCCTTGACCTCCGCATACCAATCGATGATCGCCTGTAGGCGCTGCCAGGCGTCGTCGGGCCCGTTGGTGGCCAGCCGCGCCATGAGATCGTGGTAGCTGAAGCCGAGGACCGCGCCGCCATCCTGCACCTGGCCCCCCCAGGGGATCGACTCTGGCCCCGACCAGACCCAGCAATACGTCTCGACATTGCGCTTCGTGGTCGCCCGCGGGGCGAAGCGCCAGTGGTAGATGTCGGCGCCGCGCGCGGTGTCGCCGTCGATCTCGCGCTGCCCGTCGAGCCAGGCGAAGATCGCCGTGGCCTGTGCAGGCGTTGCCGTTCCGTAGGAAATCGCCTCCAGATTCACGAACGTGAAGCCGTAGTCGTAGGCTTTTCCAGTGGCGTCGATCCAGCCGACAAACCGGCCCTTGGCGGGATCCCAGAAGCGCGACTGGAAGTCGGCCTTGATCGCAGTGACGAGGCTCCGCAGTTCGTCGGGGCTGAAGGCTGCGTCGGTAACACCGACGGCCGACGCGTCGACCCCGGCGGGCATCATCCATTCGGGATGGTGGGCGACGGCGGCTTCGAGATCGGCGAGGCGCGCGAGGGCATCGGCGAGGTAGATCGTCGCCAGGCTGTCATGGCCGCCGAAGGGGAGGAGATCCCAATAGTTGTTGCCGACCCCGAGACCGGGAAGGAGCCGCTTCGTCCCATCGGGCTTCACCTCGAGGCCGGTGCGGCCGTCATGCCCCACCCAGCGGACGACGACGTGGTGCTCCTTGCGGACGTCGAACTCTGCCAGAGCCCATCGCGCCGCGCGCCGCATCCGCGGGAGCGACTGGCGGAGGAAGTCGAGGTCGCCGGTCCAAGCGAACGTCTCGGCGCAGCCGCGGATGAAGAGGGCGTTGGTGATCGGATGGCGCGTGTCGACGGCAGTGATCACCGACTTCAGTGCCACCGTGGCCCCGCGGGCACCGTCGATTTCGATCGAGTACCCGGTGAGGAGGCCGCCGTAGCCCGGCTCGCGATAGAGGGGGAGGTCGATGAAGGTCATCGCGCCGTCGGCTGGTGGGAGCGGAAGGGGCACGCCCGCCGCCGGCTGCCACCCCTCCTGCCCCTCGATCTGCCACCGGAGCCGGGCCGAGGCCCCGGCCGGAAGCTTCTCGCCCCCCCATTCGATCCGGGCAAACGGCGCGACGATCGTGCCGCAGCGGAAGGGGGGCGTGGTGATCGTGGCACGGTCGGCCTCGACATCGAGGAGCATGCCGCGGACAGGATCGGCGGCCGGCCTGAGCGCCGCACCGTCGATCGCAAAGCCCCCCGGGGGCACGAGGGCTTTGAGCCCGAGCTGCTGGATCGCCCACTCGTCGCCGGCGACGGAGAAGTGCCAGCCCGATCCGGTGCTCTGCTGCCAGGCAGGGAAGGGCCAGCCGTTGGAGTGGGCCATGCCGCGGTGCTGCTGCATGGCGACGTAGCCCTCGTCGTCGATCCGCCGGCGGAGGAACGAGGCCCGGTAATGCTGCCGCGGCGGCTCGGCGGCCCACAGCGTGGCGTGGGGGAGCCAGCCGTCCCAGAGGGTGCAGTCGCTCGAGGCCCGGGCGTGATGATGGGCATGGAGCTCGTCGAGGAGCCCAAGCGCCCGCTCCTCACCGGGGACGATGAAGCGGGGAAAGTCGTCGGCCGATGCCCCCCGGCCGACCAGGAGCAGGGATGCAGTCAGCACGGCGACGCGGAGGGCCGATCGGGAGTGGGACATGAGGGACTCCGGTGCCGGGAAGAACGGTTGGGATGGGGGAGGAACAGGCCATCATCGCGTGTCGGCCGACGGGGACAAGCAGCGGCCGGCGGATGCTTGCGGCTCTTCGTTGGGAGTCGTACAACGTTGCGATCTGGGTGGGGGCGGCAGCCGGCCGTTTTTCGCCCATCGAGTCACCTGGAAACGCCACCAAGAGCCCCGCGACCCCGACGAAAGAGACCACGCATGGCCGCTGCCACGACCGCCAAACTCCCCGAAGCCAAGAATGTCGGCGCCTCTCTCGGCAAGGCGATGGACGCCGGCCGTGGCATCCTCCGCCTCTCCCCCACCTGGGTGCCGCGGAGCTTCCTCCATCCCGGCAAGCGGATCCGCCTCCACCCCGACGACTACTACTCCTACGGCCTCGACCGTGGCGGGATCGACGAGCGCTGGTTCGCGAGCACGACCGAAGCCGCCAACGAGGGTCGCGTCGCTGACGAGGGGCTGTCGTGGTGTGTCCACGAGGGGCAGCGCTTCCTCCTCCGTGACGCCGTCACCGAGGGGCAGGCGAAGCTCGTCGGCAAGGGGATCTGGGACCGCTACCAGAAGTGGCCGGTGTACTCGAAGTTCTTCGACAACATGGGGCCGATCCCCCATCACATGCACCAGTCGTTCGAGGACGCCAAGCTCGTCGGCCACGAAGGGAAGCCAGAGAGCTACTACTTCCCGCCGCAATACAACAACTGCGACAACAACTTCCCCTACACCTTCATGGGCCTCGAACCGGGGACCACGAAGGAGGATGTGCGCCGCTGCCTCGAGAACTGGAATCGCGGCGACAACGGGATCATCGATCTCGCCAAGGCCTACCGCCTCAAGCGCGGCACCGGCTGGCTGATCCCGCCGGGCGTCCTCCATGCCCCGGGCTCGCTTCTGACCTACGAGCCGCAGTGGGGGAGCGACGTGTTTGCGATGTTCCAGTCGCTCGTCGAGGGCCGTGCCGTGCCGTGGAGCCTCCTCGTCAAGGACATGCCGAAGGAGAAGCACCACGATCTCGACTTCATCATCGGCCAGCTCGACTGGGAGAAGAACGTCGACACGCACTTCAAGGAAGCCAACTACCTCGAGCCGATCCTCGACGCGAAGCGCTCCGACGGCGGCGCTCACGATCGCTGGATCGTCTACGGCCAGGTCGACGGCAGGCAGCTGTTCAGTGCCAAGGAGCTGACCCTCGATCCCGGCGCCCGGATCACCGTCAAGGATGCCGGGGCGAGCGGCTGGATCACGGTGCAGGGGGAGGGGAAGGTGGGCGTCCACGACGTCGCCACGCCGACCCTCATCCGCTTCGGCCAGATGACCGCCGACGAGCTGTTCATCTCGGCCGACGCCGCGACGGCCGGCTACGAGGTGGTCAATACCGGCCCGGGGCCGCTTGTGGCCCTGCGGTACTTCGGCCCCGATGTCCATGCCGATCTTCCGGCCAGCGGCCGGAAGAAGTGAACCGGCCGTTGATGCCAACGAGCCAGGGAATCGCCGGTCGATCCGGCTTTTGAGCCATTTTCCACCCGACCCCTTTCGAAAGGCCCCGTTCATGTCCGCGCACTCCGCCCCCAAGCTCCATAACGCCATGTGGCCCGGCCTTGTCGGCAAGGGGGATGGCGAGGGGCAGGAGCCGGCGATCAGCCTCGACACGATGCTCCAGCTGACGGCGGCGGCGAGCGTCAATGGGCAGAAGTTCGACGGCATCGATTACTTCCTCTTCCTCCCCCACACCAACCCTGACGCCTCCGACGACGAGATCCGCCGGATCGCCGACAAGATCGCCTCCTACGGCTTCGCCGTCGGCTCGCTCGTCGCTCCGATCTGGCCGGGGACGGTCGGCGATTCGGCGATGGGGAGCCCCGTGCAGCGGGGGAAGTTCATCGACGCGGTCCGCAAGGCCTGTCGGATCGCGAAGATCTTTAACGAGCATGGCGTGCGGAAGTACGGCGTGATCCGCATCGATTCGGCGGAGTTTGGCGTCAACCAGTGGCGCGAGCATGCGGCTGCCAACACGAAGCGGATCGCGGCGACCTTCCGCGAGGCGGCGGCCGTGGCGGCAGGCCACGGCGAGCGGCTCGCCGCGGAGGGGGAGATTTGCTGGGCCGGGATGCATTCCTGGAAGGACATGCTCGACCTCCTCGAAGCGGTCGACATGCCCGGCTCGCTTGGCTTTCAGTGCGACCTCGCTCACACCTATCTCTACCTCCTCGGCTACAACGCCCCCGAGCACGCGCTGCTGAAGCCGGGGCATACCGAAGCGGACTTCTGGGCCGCCTACAAGGAGATGACCGACAAGCTGCGGCCGTGGACGATCGACTTCCACGTCGCCCAAAACGACGGCAACGTCCATGGCGCCGGCGCGCACGACAAGACCGGCAAGCACTGCCCGGCGGACGATCCCCACGGCAAGCTCGACATCGTGAAGTGCTCGGGCTATTGGCTCGAGGGGGCAAAGGATCGCGGCATCAAGCACATCTGCTGGGATGGCTGCATGTTCCCCAACGCCACCCTCCACAACCCGCACACCTGGAACACGATCCTCAACAAGATGATCGAGGTCCGTAGCGCCCACGGCTGGGCCTGATCGTCCTCGTCCCGCTCATTTCCTTTTTTTCTCCCATTCTTGCTCCATCGAAGGCACTCCAACCATGGCAAAACCCCTCCGCATCGGCATGATCGGCTACGGCTTCATGGGCCGGGCCCACTCCAACGGCTACAAGCGGGTGGGGGATTTCTTCGATCTCGAGTATCTCCCCGTCCTCCAGGCGGTGGCGGCTCGTGATGCGGAGAAGGCGAAGGCCTTCGCCGATCGCTGGGGCTACGGGCGCGTGGAGACCGACTGGCGGAAGCTCGTCGCCGCTGACGACATCGACGCGATCGACATCTGCACGCCGAACAACCTCCACGCCGAGATCGCCATCGAGGCGGCGAAGCACGGCAAGGCGATCCTCTGCGAGAAGCCCCTCTCGATGGACGTCGCCGAGGGGGAGAAGATGGTGGCGGCGATCGAGAAGGCTGGGGTGCCAAACACCGTCTGGTACAACTACCGCCGCATCCCGGCCGTGACCTTCGCCAAGCAGCTCATCGATGCCGGCCGGCTCGGTCGCGTGTTCCATTACCGGGCCGAGTTCCTCCAGGATTGGACGATCAACGCCGACCTCCCCCAGGGGGGCGCGGCGCTGTGGCGGCTCGATGCCGCCGCCGCCGGGAGCGGTGTGACGGGCGATCTCCTCGCCCACTGCATCGACACAGCGCTGTGGCTCAATGGCCCCGTCTCCGACGTCACGGCGATGACGGAGACGTTCGTCAAGGAGCGGACGCACACCCTCACCGGCAAGGTCGAGCCGGTGAAGATCGACGATGCCTGCTCGTTCCTTTGCCACTTCTCCAACGGTTCGCTCGGCCTCTTCGAGAGCACCCGCTACGCCCGTGGCCACAAGGCCCTCTACACCTTCGAGATCAACGGCGAGAAGATGAGCCTGAAGTGGGATCTCCACGATCTCCACCGGCTCGAGATCTTCGACTACGCCGACACCGGCTCGGAGCGCGGCTGGAAGAGCGTCCACGTCACCGACGGCGATCATCCCTACATGGGGAAGTGGTGGGTGCCGGGGCTGGCGATCGGCTACGAGCACAGCTTCGTGCATCAGGTGGCCGACTTCCTCGAGGCTTATGCCCAGAAGAAGCCCGCCCACCCGACCTTCCGCGACGCCCTCGAAACGCAGCGCGTCTGCGACGCGGTGCTCTCGAGCGCCAAGAGCCGCCAGTGGGTGAACGTCAACGGCCACCAGGTGGGGTGAGCCGGGCGATCCGGTCCCTCCGGTGCGAGGCCGTGGCCCTACCGACAGCTTGACTGCCGTGGCCAGCTGTTCCTAGTCTGGCCATCGGAGGAAATCGACTTCGTGACACGAGCCTTGAACATCTACGGCGGCCGGGATCCGGTCGAGTTGCCCGCGTACTCGATCCCAGAGGTTGCGCGTTTCATTCGCGTTCCACAGGCCACCGTGCGATCGTGGGCACTCGGGCGGAGCTATTCCACCCTGAGGGAGAGCCAGAAGCTCTTCGAGCCCGTCATCCGCATCGCCGATGCCACGGGCCGTTCGTTGTCCTTTCGAAATCTCGTGGAACTCCACGTCTTGAGTGCGATCCGTCGTGATCACGGTGTCAGGCTCGGCGAAGTCCGCAAGGCCGTCGACTACCTGCGACGCAGGTTCAAGAGCAGGCATCCGCTCGCTGACGAAGAGATGCAGACCAACGGAACAAATCTTTTCGTGGAGCGATACGGCGAATTGGTCGACGCGTCCGATCAGGGCCAGATGGCCATGAAAGTCTGCCTCAGCAGCTACCTCGATCGAATCGAGCGAGATGCGCGAGGCGCCGCAATCCGGCTCTATCCCTTCACGACCAGCCGCGAGGAGCCCGATCGGCGGACCGTCGTCATCGATCCTCGGGTGCAGTTCGGCCGCCCGTGTCTCTCCGGAACGGGCATGCCGACGGGCGTGATCGCGGAACGATTCCTGGCTGGCGATTCACCCAAGGAAATCGCCCAAGACATCGGACTTTCTCCGGATGCCATCGAAGAAGCGATCCGGTACGAGAGCCGAGCGGCGTAGGCCGAAGATAGTCTTCTTTCTCGACCGGTGTACCAATTCCAGGACGCTCGTGACTGCGTTGACCGCAGCGGGCGCCTTCGTTGAGCGGCACCCCGACCACTTCGCGGACGACATTTCGGACGAGGGCTGGTTGCCGGTCGTGGGCGCCAAGGGGTGGGTCGTTCTCACCAACGACAAGAGAATTCGCCACAGGCGGATCGAGTGCCAGGCCCTGTTGGCTGCAGGCATCAGGGCTTTCGTACTCACCGCCGGCCACCTCTCGAGCGCGGCAGCCGCCGAGATCTGGGTGCGGCAACTCCCGAAGATTGAGCGGATCGCGATCTCGAGGCCTGCTCCTTTCATCGCGCACGTCGACCGGGCAAGAGTGAAAGTCATGCGGGTGTCGCGACGCCGCTGATGCGAGCAAGATAAATGAAGGTGCTGAATGAAGACAGTTCCGCGGACCGTCTCGCTCTCCTACAGCAACAGCAGGAGCATGACGGGCCGAAGAAACCTCTACGAACGTCCGTCGCTCACCCCTCGGTAGCGCTCGTCGTCCCACCGCAGTCGGGCTCGAGGGCCTCGATCTTTGCCAATCTCCGGGCGTGACGGCCCCCTTCGAAGGGGGTCTCCAGCCAGGTCTGCATCATCTTGTCCTGGAGTTCCTGCCCGAGCATCTCGGCCGACAGGCAGAGGACGTTGAGGTCGTTGTGGCGGCGACTCATCTCGGCGGTCACCAGATCGTGGCAGGTGGCCGCGCGGACGCCATGCACCTTGTTGGCGGCGATCGCCATGCCGACGCCGGTGCAGCAAAGGAGGACCCCACGGTCGACCGTCCCCTGACTCACGCGGTGGGCGACGTCGGCGGCGATGTCGGGATAATCGACCGCGTCGGTCCCGTGACTGCCGCAGTCGACGACCTCATGGCCCATTCGTTCGAGCAACCCGATGAGCCGCAGCCGTGCCGCGACGCCCCGATGGTCACTGCCAATGGCGATGCGCATCGATCATCCACTCCTGCGTGCCCTGCCGGCACCCCTGAAAAACGACCCTGAAAGATCCCCACTCCCGACTTCCCCGCCCATCGAGCAAATTAGCCTAGGACCGGGGGATCGAGTCCGCCAGTGTATCGATCCGCGCGGCCAAATGCCCGCGGATTTGCTCGGCACAGCGGCGGTAAGTGGGGAGGGGGGCTCCGATCGGGTCGAGGACGTCCTGGCGGTCGGGTGAGAGCATCGAAACACGCCCTCCGGCCTCCGGAAACTGGGCCAGAATGCCGACCCGGTGGGAGGCGGTCATCGTCAGGATCACGTCAGCCTGGCGAACGAGATTTTCGGTCACCGGCTGGCTCTCGTGGCCGGAGAGATCGGCACCGACCTCCGCCATCGCCTCGAGGGCCCCTGGGCTCGCCTTGCCTCCCCCCCAGGCGGAGAGGCCGGCACTGGCGATCACCACCCCGCGGCTCTCGACCTCGTCGGGTCGGCAGCCGAGGCGATCGGCCACCATGAGGCGGAACTGTGCCTCGGCCATCGGGCTTCGGCAGGTGTTGCCCGTGCAGACGAAGAGGACCATCAGGCTCGAGAGGCGGCGGATCGTCTCCTCGGAGACGATCCCCGGACGAATGACACGGATTCGATTGGCTTCAATGGCGACGGCCGTGGCGGCCTGGGCATAGCGGGTGCGGCCGTCATCGAGAACGAGCGAGAGATTCGGGGTCGGGCAGGCGAGGAGGTCCTCCGCCGACACCGGCGCTTGCCCGGCGGCGAGTGGCTCGAGCAACGCGATCGGCCCGGCCAGCATCCGCATGCAGTCGGCGAGCATCGGATGGCCCGGCACGCGGAGCCGCAGCTGACCATCCCCCGTCACCGCGTCACGGGCGGCCGGGAGCAATTGATGGACGAGACTGTCGGGGTGATTTCCTTCCACGAGCGCGACCACCGGCCCCGGCCAGCATCGGCGGGTGAGGCGACGGCCGACGGGGCTCAGTTGTGGCGCCCAGTCAAACGATTCGTCGGCGCCCTTCAGAGCCAGTGCAAGTCGCGGTTCGCCTGAGCGAACGGGGGCATGGGCCAGCATCGCCTCGACGGCGGCACGGTGGCGGAGCGAGCCAGCTACAAGGTAGTCGGTTTCGGTGGGGAAACCGACACATCGCCCTTCGGCGAGCGCCTGAACCGCCCGATGGACGACATCGCGGGCGTCTTCGGTGCGGCGCAGGTCGATGACCGTTGGCGGCATGGGCAAGGCCGGGGAGTCGGGGGGGCGCCATGTTCGGGGCGTACCGGACGCGCTTCAAGCCCGCCCTTCAACCCTACCGGGGCCTGCCGCGGCCAGTCAAGGATCAGTCTGGGGGGATGGCGGAGGGAAGGGCCTGCCGCGGACCGCGATCGGTGTCGGTTGAGGCTGGGGCGCGGCTGGAGGAAAAAGGATTTCGCCTTGTGGCGGTGCCTCCGACTCCGCTATCAGTCCCCGGCTTCCGCCGCCACACCGTGGCACGAGAGTCGCCGCACCGAGTCGCCGCACCGAGTCGCCACCCCATGCCCGTCGACCCACGGACGTCAGATTTCCGCGATCTGCAGCCGGTCACCGGCCAGCGGGTGGCTTGCGCTCCGCATGGCGGACACCTGTGGAGGCTGGCCGTCGTGCTGGCAGTCCTTCTCGGCCTGTCTCCCGGTCGCTTCGCGGTCGGTCAGGCCCCCGGTGAACTCCTCCCGCCCCCCGCCACCCCCGGCCTGCCGGCGGCCGGCGCGGTCTCGCCGGCCGCTGTCCCGCCGGGACTTATTCCTCCGACGGCCCCGCCCCCCCTCTCCGGCCCCGAGCCGTCGCGTCCCCAGGCCCCCGCGCCCGCGGCGGCACTGGGAGCCGTCGACGAATCGAATCGGATCGTCGAGGTGCGGATCGAGGGGAATCATGCCACCGAAGTTTCGAAGCTCCCCAAGCTCGTCACCCGTGCCGGCCAGATCTTCGACGTGCAATCGGTCGAGGAGGACGTCCGCACCCTCCACCGCAGCCGGAAGTTTGTCGATGTCCGCCCCAAGACAGTGCGGGTTGCCGAGGGGGTCGTGGTGATCTTCCAGGTCGTCGAGCGGCCGATGCTCCGCTACGTGAAGTATGTCGGCAATGAGCGGGTCACGACGCGGACGCTCCGCAAGAAGGCGGAAATCGACGTCGGCGATGCGATGGATCCGTATGTCGTCGAGGAGGCCCGGCGCCGGATCGAATCGTATTACCACGAGAAGGGCTACGACAGCGCGAAGGTGACCACGGTTGAGGGGAGCAAGCCGGGCGACAAGGGGGCCGTGTTCCTCGTCGACGAGGGAAAGAGCAAGAAGTCGCTGTGGACGAACTTCGTCGGCAACACGATCGCCACAGACGCCCGGCTGATGACGCAGATCAAGTCGAAGCCCGGCATCTTCTGGCTCATCGGCGGCGAGATCGACCGCGAGAAGATCGACCAAGACGTCGATCTGATCACGGCCTACTACCGCAGCCTCGGGTTCTTCCAGGCGAAGGTGGGCCGGGAGCTCCAGGTGGTGCACGGCGGCGGCCGCGATTGGACCCTTCTCACCTTCGTGATCAACGAAGGGCCACGCTACAACGTCCGCAACATTTCGTTCATCGGAAACAGCAAGTTCAAGGGGGAGTTCCTCTCGCGCGACCTCAAGCTGAAGAGCGGCGAGCCGTTCAACCAAGCAAAGATGGATGCCGATCTCGGCCTGATCCGCGACATCTATGGCGGCCGCGGATTTGTGTTTGCCGACATCCGCGCCGATCCCCGCTTCCTCGAGCAGCCGGGGGAACTCGACCTCGTCTACAACGTCGCCGAAGGGCAACGTTACCGGGTCGGCAAGATCAACGTCCGGATCCGCGGCGAGCACCCCCATACGCGCCACAGCACGATCCTCAACCGCCTCTCGTTGCGGCCGGGCGACATCCTCGACATCCGCAAGCTCCGCAACGACGAGCGCCGGCTGAAGTCGAGCAGCCTGTTCGCGGCCGACGCCGCCAAGGGGGATGGTCCGCGGATCGTCTTCAGCAAGCCCGACGACGACGATCAGCAATTGGCCCGTGATCCGAAGCGCTCGGGATTCCGGGGGCAGAGCCCCGACGGCACGGAGCCTGAGGATGCGGTCATCGACCTCGTTCTCGAAGGGGAGATCGTCTCCCCGGAGGCCGCCCCCACGAACGGCGACCAGTTCGTCGCCCCAGCCCCTGCCAATCCGAAGCCAGCGGCGCCCCCGGCCCAGAGCACGGCCCCGGTGTGGCGTGGTCAGAGTCCCCCGCCGGTCTATGCCCAGCCGGCGCCCTATGCCCAGCCGGCGCCCTATGCTCAGCCGGCGCCTTACGCCCAGCAACCGGTGCAGCCGTTCGGCCAGCAGGCTCCCCAGCAGCCTGGTCAGCCGGTCGTGCCGGGCTCGCTCCCGCCGCGCTATGCCAATCAGCCTGGCTACGCCTCCCAGCCCGCTGCCGCCCCTCCCGGGACGACGCCGTGGGGCGGAACGGCGCTGGCCCCAACCGGACCTGAGGCGGTTGATTACGGACGCACCGCCGCACCGCAGCAGCCGGCCTATGTCGCCCAGCAGCCTGTGGCACCAGGCTATCCTGCGAACCCTTCGGCGGCATTCCAGCCCGGCGCGACCGCCCCGGCCCCCTGGCAGCCGCAGGCTCAGGTCCTTCCTCCGCCCCAGGGCGCGTTCCCTGGCCAGCCGCTTCCCCCAGGATTTCAGCCAGGGTTTCAGCCAGGGTTTGCCGAGCCGCCGCAGGTGTTCCCCGGCCAGGAGCCGTACGTCGTCGTCGATGTCGACGCCGAGGAAACGCAGACCGGCCGACTCATGATCGGTGCCGGCGTCAACTCCAATGCCGGTCTCGTCGGCAACATCGTCGTTGACGAGCAGAACTTCGACATCACCCGGCTGCCGCGGAGCTGGGACGACATCCGCAACGGCACCGCCTTCCGCGGCGCCGGCCAGCGGTTCCGTCTCGAGGCCGCCCCCGGCACGCAGTTGCAGCGGTACACGGCCACGTTCCAGGAGCCCTACCTCTTCGACACCCGGATCGGGCTGTCGACGAGCGCGTCCTACTACACGCGGGCGTTCTACGACTGGGCCGAGTCGCGGGCCGGCGGGCGTGTCGGCCTCGGCTACCAGTTCGCCTTTGCCCCCGACCTCTCCGTGAATGCCGGCTTCCGCGGCGAGAGTGTCAACGTCTTCAACCCCCGTGTGTCCGCGCCGAAGATCAACGAGATGCTCGGCACGAACTCGGTCTACGGTTTCAGCACGGGCATTGTCCACGACACCCGCGACAGCCCCTTCCTTCCCACGCAGGGACATCTGGTGACGTTCGAGTTCGAGCAGGTCATTGGCACGTTCGTCTATCCGCGCGGCATCCTCGAGGGGCGGCAGTACTTCCTCTTGAACGAGCGCCCCGACGGCTCTGGCCGCCACGTCCTCTCGATCGGTTCGGTGCTCGGGATGTCGGGCCCCAACACGCCCGCCTACGACAACTTTTATGCCGGTGGCTACAACACGCTCCGCGGCTTCGTGTTCCGCGGTGCGAGCCCGCGGCAAAACGGGGCGATCATCGGCGGACCGTTCGAGTGGCTCAACACGGTCGAGTACCTGTTTCCGATCACCGCCGATGACACGCTCCGCGGTGTCGTGTTCACCGACTTCGGCACCGTCGAATCGAATGTCAGCATCAACCAGATGCGCGTCGCCCCCGGTTTCGGCTTGAGGATCACCCTGCCGGCGATGGGCCCGGCCCCGATCGCGCTCGACTTCGCCGTCCCGGTCGTCTACGCCCCGTACGACAGCCAGCAGCTGTTCAGCTTCTTCGTCGGCTTCGCGCGGTGACGACGCGGCCGCTAGACCCTGTCGACCCCCGACATGCCCGATGCACAAACCTCAGCCGTCGCTGCCCCGCAACGGATCCTCGTTGTCCGCACCCGCTTTGTCGGCGACACGGTGCTTGCGATCCCGTTCCTGCGGAACCTCCGCCGGCATTTTCCTTCCGCCCGGATCGACGTCCTCGTCGAGAAGGGGGCGGGGAGCGTGCTGGCCGACTGCCCCTACAAGGACGAGCTGATCGTCGCCCCGGCACCGCCGCGATCTCGGAGTCCGCTTGCGGGGTTGCGGGCCAATGCGGCTTGGCTGCGGGCCCGGCACTATGACCGCGCGTATGTCCTCAAGCGGTCGGTGTCGAGCCTCCTCCCGGTGTGGCTTGCCGGGATCCGCCATCGCGTCGGCTTTGCCGAGCAGGGCGGGGGCATGCTCCTCTCCCGCGCGGTCCGGATCCGCGAACACCGGCACGAGGTGGAGGTGTTCCTCGATCTCCTCCGGGCCGATTCGATCCCGATCGACGACGGCCACAACGAGAACTGGGTGGCCGACGAGGCGGGGAGGAAGGTCGACGCCATCCTCCGCGATCGTTCTCCCGGACGGGCCCGGGTCTTCGTGGCTCCCCGTTCCACGGCGGTGGAGAAGGAATGGCCGGTGGAGCGGATGGCCCGGGTCGTGGCCTGGCTCGTGGTGAGCCGTGGCTGCGACATCTTCTTCTGTGGCGCGCCGCGCGACATGGGGATGCACGAACGGATCGCCGCGCTCGCCGGCCACGCCGACACGGGCCGCGTCCACGATCTCACGAAGGATCTCGATCTCCGTCACACCGGAGCGCTTCTTTCGCGCATGGATCTCTGTCTGGGAATCGATACGGGGCTCCTCCATGTCGCTGCCTCGCACGGGGTGCCGGTGGTGGCGCTGTTCGGGCCGACCGATCCGAACCAATGGTGCCCGTGGGGGACGCCCGTCGAGGTGCTCCGCTCGCCGCGGACGGTGAAGCCGCTCTCCCAGCGTCTCCACGAATCGCTCTTCCCCGCCACGGTCGCGGGGCTCCGCTGGCCAACCGGCGTCGCCGACATCCATGACATCGACGTCGACGACGTGATCGCGGCGATAGGCCGGCTGCTTGCCGGACGCAGCCGCGCGGCGGGGTGACGGCCGCAAACTCGCAAGCGCGCCGCGGCACCGGAAGCGACCGCTTACCAGATGTCGGCGAGGCGGATGCTCAGGCCGCCGGAGAGCGTCGTGACTGGATCCGTCTGCGGCTCGAGACGGTAGACGCCGTCGATGAGCCGATAGCATTCGAGGCGCTGGTTGTCGGGATCGGCAATCCAGTATTCCGCCACGCCGGTTCGTTCGTAGAGCTGTTTTTTGAGCGTGGTGTCTGTGGCAGCCGTCGATGGGGACAGGATCTCGACGACGAGATCGGGAACGCCATTGATTTTCGTGGGAGTTATCATGCGCGTGCGGTCCTTGAGCACCACCACGAGATCGGGTTGAACGATGTCGTGCTCCGTGATTTGCACATCGACCGGCGCGTTGAAGACGACACCGAGGCCGGCCAGTTCGACCTGCATGTAGAGTTGATGCTGGAGCCGTTTGGAGACCGTCTGGTGGCTCGTGGACGGCGCCGGCGTCATGAGGTGGCCTCCGTCGATGATTTCGTGCCGCCATCCGTCGTCGGGAAAGCAGCAGTACTCCCGGTAGCCGAGCTTGGCCCGCGGGGCCCGTGCTGGCGTCGACCGGCTCATGTCGGTGGCCACGACGATACTCCTCGCACCGAGTTCTCTTCTCCAGACGAATCCAACAAGAAAAATTGTATACGTCGGTTCAGGTGCGGTCAATTTGCTCGAGGTCTGCCCGCCGACCGGGGATTCAGCGCCCAGCCGCCGAGCCGGCGACGAAGCCGCTCGCCCAGGCCCACTGGAAATTGAAGCCACCGATCCGGCCGTCGACGTCGAGGACCTCGCCTGCGAAGTGGAGGCCCGGACAGATCCGGCTCTCCATCGTGTCGAGCCGCACCTCGGAGAGGGGCACGCCGCCAGCCGTCGCCTCAGCGATCGTGAAGCCGCGGTCACCGACCACCGGCAGCTCCAAGCCTTTCACCGCTGCCACGAGCCGGCGCCGCGCCTCGCGGGGGAGGTCGCCGGTCGGGGGCGCGGCGGCGGCGGCACAGAGATGCTGCGCCAGTCGCTCGGTGAGATGCTTCCGGAGCACGAAGAGCGCTCCTTTGGCGCCCATCTCGAGGAGCATCTGCTCGAGGTGGGCTTCCGGGATCTCGGGAAGCCAGTCGAGGAGGAGCCGCGCGGCTGGGTCGGTGACGCGCGAGACAAGCCAGTGCCGGCTGATGTCGAGCGTGGCAGGGCCCGACAGGCCGGTGTGGGTGCAGAGCGTGCTCCCCAGGCTCGTCGCGAGCGGTTTTCCCCGTAAGGAAAGCAGTGTGAACCGGCAGGGAAGCGCGAGGCCGGTGAGGGCACGGATGAAGTGGTCGGCAGGGAGCACAAGGGGGACGAGTGACGGGACGACCGGCGCCGTGATCGAGTGACCGAGCATCGACGCCAGGGCGAAGCCGGAGCCATCCGATCCCGATTTCGGCAGCGACTTCCCGCCGGTGCAGAGAATCACCTTTCGAGCGCTGACCGGGCCGGCGCTGGTATCGAGGCGGAAGCGGTCGCCGTCGCGGTCGATGAGCGTCACCTTCGCCGGATACAAAAGCGTCGCGCCGGCCTCCCTGGCTCCCCGGAGGAGCGCGTCGAGGATCGATCGGGCCGAATCAGACTCAGGGAACAGCTTGCCGGTGTCGGCCTCGCGGTAGAAGCCGACGCCGGCCGAGGCGAAGAAGGCAATCGTCTGCTCGACGGTGAACCGGCCGAGGACCTTGCGGATCGCCGGGGACGTGCTGCCGGCGAAGTCGCGTTCGTCGACCCGCCAATGGGTGACGTTGCAGCGCCCTCCCCCCGAGACGAGGATCTTCGCCCCCAGCTTCCGGGCTCCGTCGATGCCGACGACGGATGGGGGTCGCCCCGCGGCCGCCTGAGCCCGCCCCGCCCAGGTCGCGGCGAACAGTCCGGCAGCCCCAACCCCGACCACGGCGACGTCGGTTTGCGTCGGAATCCGGGAGGGCTCCAGGGGGGGCGGCTCCGGGGCGGTTTCGCGGGGTAGAGTCATGGTGCTAGAGTTTGAGGTCTGCGCAGGGTCTGCAAGGGGTTGGCCCGGAGCCGGCCTGTGGGGAATTCATAAGTCCAGGCGTTATGATGACGCGTCCGCACTGCATCACCATCGCGGCGAACGATTGTGGCCCCCCGTGCCCCGGGGCGGTTCTGCGTTGGTCGGGGGCGGCCCGGCCGGGATTGGCTGGCCGGCCGGGAATTGTCCGGAGGATCGCGGCCTGGGTCGGGGGCATGCTGGCGACAACGATCGGCCTGGCTGGTTCCTCCTTGCCCGCCGCCGAGGCTCCGATCGACTTCAACCGCGACATTCGGCCGATCCTCTCGGAAAACTGCTTCTACTGCCATGGGCAGGATGGCAACAAGCGGCAGGCCGATCTGCGGCTCGATGACCGCGACGCGGCGCTCGCCGCCCGGGCGATCGTCCCCGGCGATCCCGGCGCGAGTTCCATCCTCGAGCGGATCCATTCCTCGGACGACGACGTCGTCATGCCCCCGCCGTCGTCGAATCGAAAGCTCTCCGCCGAGCAGAAGGAACTTCTTGCCCGGTGGATCGCCGCCGGGGCCGGGTACCGCAAGCACTGGGCCTTCGAGCCACCGACCCGCCCCGAGCCTCCGGCCGTGAACCACGGCGGCTGGGTCCGCAACGCGATCGACGTTTTCGTCCTGGCGGGTATCGAGGGGGCGGGCATGACCCCCTCCCCAGAAGCCGACCGGACGACCCTCATACGCCGCCTCTCGGCCGATCTCGTCGGCATCCCGCCGACGCCCGAGGAGGTCGACGCCTTCGTCGCCGATCCCGCTCCAGACGCCTACGAAAAACTCGTCGACCGGCTCCTTGCCAGCCCGCATTACGGCGAACGGATGGCGCTGCCGTGGCTTGATGCCGCCCGCTACGCCGATTCCAACGGCTTCCAGCAGGACGGCGACACGTGGCAGTGGATGTGGCGGGACTGGGTCGTTAGGGCCCTCAACGCCGACATGCCGTTCGACCGCTTCTCGACCGAGCAGCTTGCCGGCGATCTCCTCCCCGACGCGACGGTCGAGCAAAGAATAGCCAGCGGCTTCAACAGGAATCACCTCCTCAACGGCGAAGGGGGGGCGATTGCCGAGGAGCAGCGTTTCAACAACCTCTTCGACCGGGTCGACACGACAAGCACCACCTGGCTCGGCCTCACGCTCGCCTGCTGCCAGTGCCACGACCACAAGTACGACCCGCTCACGCAGGTCGATTACTACCGCTTCCTCGACGCCTTCAACCGGCTCTCCGAGAGCGGTGTGCCGCAGTATTTCTCGAGCCGGATCCGGGTGGCACCGCCGCTGATCGAGCTTCCCACCGAGGAGAACAATGCCCGGATCGCCGACTTCGAGAAGCAGATCGCCGCTGCCGACACCGAAGCTGCTCCGATCATCGAGGCTGGCTTTGCCGGTTGGCGGAAGGGGCTGTTGGCGTCGGGAGTGCCCGGCGAGGCGGCGGGGCTTCCGGGGGGGCTTCTCGAGCAGCTTAAAAAACCCGAAGGGGAGCGAACGGCCGAGGAGCGGCAGGCGATCGAAGCCGACCTACGGAAGCACTTCGACGAGAAGGTGCGCAACGACCTCGTTGGCAAGGTAGCGCCGGTCGAGCGCGCGGCGACCCTCCGCCGGCAGTTGGGCGACTACCGGGCCGACCAGATTCCGCGGGTGATGGTGATGAGCGACGACAGGCCCCGTGAGACGAAGCTCCTCGATCGGGGCGACTACCTGACGCCGAAGGGGGATCCCCTCACGTTCGCGCCGCCGGGGGTGCTCCCGCCGCTCCCCGAGGGGGCGGCAGCCAACCGGCTCGGGCTCGCCCAGTGGCTCTTCCGCCCCGATCATCCGCTCACGGCGCGGGTTCAGGTCAACCGGATGTGGCAGCACTTCTTTGGGCTCGGGCTTGTGAAAACGGCTGAGGACATGGGGGTGCAGGGGGAATACCCGCTCCACTTGCCACTCCTCGACTGGCTGGCGCTTGAGTTCCGTGACCGGGGCTGGAGCCAGAAGCAGATCCATCGGCTGATCGTCACCAGCGCCACGTACCGTCAGTCGAGCCGGGTCCGCCCCGACGACCTCGCCAAGGATCCGGAGAACCGGCGCTTCGGCCGGGCAACGCGGATCCGCATGCCCTCTGCGGTGCTCCGCGACGTCGCCCTCTCCTCGAGCGGCCTGCTCGACCGGCGGCTGGGGGGCCGACCGGTCTATCCCTACCAGCCCGACGAGATCTGGGAGGCGCTGGCGATCACGAAGGAACGCGACTTCACCTACCCGCAGTCGCAGGGGAGCGATCTCTATCGGCGCAGCCTCTACACCTTCTGGCGGCGGACGGTGAGCCCGGCGAACATGTTCGACGCCGCCAACCGGCAGACCTGCCGCGTCCGCAGTTCGACGACCTGCACCCCACTCCACGCCCTCACGACGCTCAACGACCCGACCTGGGTGGAGGGGGCTCGCGTCCTGGCTGCCGCCGCGATCAAGGCTTCCCCCGACATCGACGGCCGTCTCACCCATGCCTTCCGGCAGGTCGTCTCGCGCGTGCCGACCGATTTCGATCTCGTCGCCCTGCGGAGGATGTTGACCCGGCAGCAGGAGTTCTATGCGGCTGACCCGGCCGCAGCGACGGCGCTGGTGTCGGTGGGCGCGAGCGTGAAGGACGAGACGCTCGATCCGGTCGATCATGCCGCCCTGGCGGCAGTCTGTTTGGCGATCTTCAACCTCGACGAGGCCCTCACCCGTGAGTGATCCGCGCGCCGCCAGCCTCCCCACGAGCCCCGATGTCCTCGCCGCCCTCGCGGAGAACGCGGCCCGTGTCTCGCGCCGGCGCCTGTTCGGATCGGCCGGGATGGGGATCGGCGGCTTGGCGCTGGCGGCGATGCTCGGGCGGGAGGGAGCCGCGGCCGGGCCAGTGATCGCCGGGCTCCCGGATCTCCCCCACCATCCGCCGAAGGCGAAGCGGGTCGTCATGCTCTGGCAGGGGGGGGGGCCGTCGCATGTCGATCTCTACGACCCCAAGCCGGTGATGCGCGAGCGTGCCGGCCAAGACATCCCCGAGAGCGTCCGCGGCACGACCCGGCTCTCCACGATGTCGAGCGGCAACGCGAAGTGGCCGATCCAGCCGGCCATCAAGCCCTTCAAGCGCTACGGCAACTCCGGGATCGAGCTTTCCGAGATGCTGCCGAACATCGGTGGCATCGCCGACGAGATCTGCGTCGTCCGCAGCATGAACACCGAGGCGGTCAACCACGCTCCGGGGGTGACGCTGTTCATGACCGGAGCGCAGGTGCCGGGCAGGCCGAGCATGGGGGCCTGGCTGACCTATGGCCTGGGCTGCGACACCGACGAACTGCCGGCCTTCGTCGTCATGACCTCCTCCGACAAGGCGAAGACCTGCGGGCAGCTGTTCTTCGACTACTACTGGGGGAGCGGTTTCCTGGCGAGCCGTTTCCAGGGGGTGAGGTTTCGCAACACCGGCGACCCGGTGCCCTATCTGGCCAATCCCCCCGGCGTGAGTCGGGCGGCGCGGCGGGCGCTGCTCGATGACGTGGCGGCGATGAATGCGGCGCATCTGGCCGACTACGGCGATCCGGAGATCGACACGCGGATCTCGCAGTACGAGATGGCCTTCCGGATGCAGACGAGCGTCCCGGACCTCACCGACTTCTCCTCCGAGCCGAAGCGTGTCCTTGACCGCTACGGTCCCGACGTCCATGTGAAGGGGAGCTTTGCCTCCAACTGCCTGATCGCCCGGCGACTCCTCGAACGGGGCACCAGATTCGTGCAGCTCATGCACGCCGGCTGGGACCAGCATGGCAATCTGTTCACGCAGCTCGAGGAGCAGTGCCGCGACACCGAAGGGCCGTCGGCGGCGCTCGTCCTCGACCTCAAGGAACGCGGCCTCCTCGAAGACACGCTCGTGGCCTGGGGGGGCGAGTTCGGTCGCACCCCGTTCGGTCAGGGGGATCCGGCCAACCCGAAGGGCCGCGATCACTTCGGCCGGGCCTATTCGTGGTGGCTCGCCGGAGGCGGAGTGCGCGGGGGGCATGTTCACGGGTCGACCGACGACTTCGCCTGGAACATCACCGCCGATCCGGTCCACGTTCACGACATGCAGGCGACGATGCTCCATCTCCTCGGCATCGACCACACCCGCCTCCTCTTCCGCTACCAGGGGAGACAGTTCCGGCTCACCGACGTCCACGGGCATGTCGTGAAGGGGATCCTCGCCTGAAAGTCAGGCATGCCCCCGCTGCGGGGGCCATTCTGGGATGGCGAGCCCGCAATCTCCCCCCACCCTACCCCGACTGACAGCCCTGACCGGCCTGCGGGCCGGTCGGCGCCGAAAGCAAGGGTGCTTCGGCAATCCAGGGAGGCACGGCCGACGGCGAAAACTCGATCGCTCGTACCGATCATGCCGACCTCGACCCTGGAAAACGGCCCTGAAACCGAGCTCCGGTTCGTTGAACCGGCCGTGGGCGTTGGTATCGTCGAACGGAGGAGCGTGGGATGTGGCCGGTTCAGACCGGCTGCCGACCCGCGGCTCCCTTCGACCGCCGACTCCACACTTCTGGGATCAAGCCCGGCATGGCCATCGCCCGTTATCCCGAACCGGACGAAATCGACTGCCTGCTCCGCAACGCGGAGTTGCGCGACGAGATCGAGCCGTATCTCGACGAGTCGATCTTCGAGATCGACTTCCGCACGCTCCCCACGGAGGCGGAGAACCGCTTCCTCGAATCGATGATCGCTTGGGAGAAGGCGGCCCTGGAGCCGATCGCTCGCTGGTTCGATCCGCCGCTGGCCCTCCAGCCCGCCTGCACGCTCGACGAGGATCAACTCCGCGAGAGGCTCTGGGAGACGATCGAGCGGTTGTTCGAGAAGCGGATCGTCCTCGACTTCACCGACCACCTCTCCGACCGGGATCTCTACGTCCTCATCCGCCGGGACATCCTCCCCGCCTCCGTGAAGCGCGTCGAACTCCCCGACAACTTCGTCCACTGGGATTGCAGTGCCGTCGAGACCGAGGAGCCGACCACCTGGTTGACGTTCTACGCGACCGATGCTGAGCGGGATCAGTGGAGGCTCGAGGAGGGGCGTGATCCTCCTCCCCGTCAGGTGCCTCCCCATCCCCGGGCCCTGCCGACCGCGCCTGTCTGAGTGCGCGGGGACTTTCCCCCGGGGGGCGTGGGGTTCCCCGCGCGGCGGTGGCGGTTTCGTCGCCGAGGCGGTTTCTCCCGCCGTGGCCGGCGCGTATTCTTTGGAGATGACCATCGGTCCCTCCGTCGATATTCGCCTTTTCGGGAGTCCCTCTCATGCCTTCCCCGCTCCACCGCCGTCGATTCCTCTCGATCCAACTCGGCTGCAGTGCCCTGGCAGCGCTTGGCGTCGTGATCGCTCCGGCGGTCCCGGCGCTAGCCGCCGACGCCGCTGCGGTCAGGGAATCGATCGCCCGTGGGGAGAAGTTCCTCGCCGACAAGGGGCAGGCTGCCGACGGCAGCTTCTCGCCGGCAGCAGGGCCCGCGGTGACGGCGCTCGTGATCGCGGGGCTCGCCAAGAGCGGAACATCGGTCGATGCCCCGGTGGTGCGCAAGGGGCTCGATTATCTGCTCGGCTTCCGTCGCGACACCGGCGGAATCCATACGAACGACTCGGCGATCGGGAACTACGAGACGGCGATCGCCCTGTTGGCGCTTGCCGCCTGCAACAAGGATGGCCGGTTCGACAAAGAGATCGAGGGAGCCGAGGCCTTCCTCAAGGGACTGCAGTGGGATGAATCGGAAGGGCTCACCCCCGCTGACGTCAATTACGGCGGTGCTGGCTACGGCAGCAAGGGACGTCCCGATCTCTCCAATACCGCCTTCCTCATCGAGGCACTGCGGAATGCCGGCGCCGATGCCGATGATCCGGCCATTCAGCGTGCGCTCCTGTTCGTGTCGCGGACGCAGAATCTCCCTGGGCCGCACAACGATCAGCCCCATCCCGAAAAGAACCCCGACGGTGGCTTCTACTACACCCCCGCCAACGGCGGCGACAGCATGGCCGGCAAGACGCCCGAAGGGGGCCTCCGGAGCTACGCGTCGATGACGTACGCCGGACTCAAGAGCATGATCTTTGCCGGCCTCGACAAGGACGACCCGCGCGTCAAAGCGGCACTGGAATGGCTCACGAAGCACTACACGTTCGAAGAGAACCCCGGCATGGGGGACAGCGGCCTCTATTACTACTATCACACGATGGCCAAGGCCCTCGATGTCCTCGGCGACGAGACCTTCACCGACGCCAAGGGGACGGTCCATGCGTGGCGTGACGAACTCGCCGACGCTGTCATCACCCGCCAGCAGCCGGACGGCTCGTGGGTCAACGCGAATGCCCGGTGGATGGAGAACGACCCGAATCTCGTCACCGCCTACGCCCTGATGGCCTTGGCCTACACCCGAGCCGACCCAGGGGCCGCACGCTGACGAGTGCGTCAGTCTTTCAGGTCGAAGAGCCGCCGGAGGGCGTCGAGGAGGCCGTGCGGGGAGCCAGAGTGGGCCTCGTTCCGCAGGCTCGTCAGCGGCGAATGGAGGAGCTTGGCGGCGTAGCGCTGGAACGACTGGCGGATCTCGGCGCGGGCCGTGTCATCGAGGCCAGGGAGGCGGCGGAAAAGACGGTCGAGTTCGCTCTCCCCCGTTTCCGTCCAGCCGGCTCGCAACCGCTCGATCACCGGGGCCGACGAGCGGTGGTGGAGATCCCCCATGAAGCGCTGCGTCTCCTCCTCGACGATCGCCAGCGCCCCCGGCATCTCCCGCTGCCGCGTCTTCCGGTTGGCGTCGCAGGCCGCCCCGAGATCGTCGATGGAGTAGAGCCACACACCGGGCCGGGTGCCGATCCGCGGGTCGAAGTCGCGGGGCATGGCCAGATCGAGGACGAGGAGGGGGCGACCGCCACGGCGCCGCTCGGCGCCTGTGAACATCTCGAGCGTCACCACAGGTTCGGTGGCGCCGGTGGTGCTGACGACGAGATCGGCACGCACGAGTTCGTCGAGGAGATCGCTGGATCGGCCGGCACGGGCTCCCAGTTTGGCGGCAAGATCCTCGGCGCGGGCCATCGAGCGATTGACGATGACGATGTCGCGGGCGCCGGCGTCGCGGAGGTACCGGAGCGTCTCGTGGGCCATCTTCCCGGCGCCGACGAGGAGCACCCGCTTGTCGTCGAAACGCTCGAACACCCCGCTGGCAAAGTCGGCCACGGCGACACTGGGGATCGAGAGCCGCTCGCGGCCGATCGCCGTTTCGGTGGCGACGCGCTTCGCCGTCCGCAGGGCCGCCTGGAACATGCCGCCGGTGAGGGGGCCGGCGGTCTTCTCTTCCTGGGCGAGGGCCCAGGCCTGCTTCACCTGGGCGACGATCTGCGGCTCTCCGAGCACCATGCTGTCGAGCCCGGAGGCGACGCTGAAGAGATGGTGGACGGCGGCCTGGTCGTTCTCGCCGGCGAGCACCGGCGTGAGCAGAGCCGCATCGATCCCACGGCACTCGGCGAGGAAATCGACGAGCTGCCGCGGGGCCGGCGGCGCACCGTCGTGTTCGCTGGCGGCATAGAGCTCGACGCGGTTGCAGGTGGAGAGGAGCACCCCTTCGCGGCCCGGGAAACGCTCGCGAAAGCGACGCAGGGCCTCGGCCGCCTGTTCGGCGGAGAAGGCGAGCCGCTCCCGCAGTTCCATGGGCACCGTGCGGTGGGATCCACCCACGAAGGCGAGCGTCATCGGATCACCCCCGGGCGCGGAGGTGCTGCGGTCGGCAAGCCCGCTGCCAGCATCACTGCCGCAGCGGCTGGCGATCGGGGCGGCCCGGCCTGACGGGGGGGGGCACCGTGGCGGCTGGCGCCGAACAAGCCCCACAGGATCGAGAGCGTGAGCACACCGAGGCTGACCAGCGACAGCAGGGCGATGGTCCGCGGTCCGTCGGGGCGTCGGGAGGCGGCACGCTCGAGGCAGGCGGCAGTGACGAGCCAGACCACCAGCCCGCCCATCCGGAGGATGACCGGATCGTTCCAAGGAATCGATTCGAGCAGTCCCTGCTGGCGGGTGACGGCATTGAGGACGATCCCGGAGGCAAAGCCGGCGGCGGCGGCCCAGGCTGCGATCGTCGCCGAGCGTCCGGTGAAGCGGGACAGCTTCTCGAGGCTCGGCATGCGGAAGCCCTGGGCCGGCGCCTGCTTCCTCGCCAGACGGCCAGCCTGGATGAGCCACATCATCCCGGCGATCGCGCCGAAGGCGACGGCGACGCTCGCGGCGAGATTGAAGCTGCCGTGGATCGCCCCCCAGACCTGCGTGGCGGGGCTCTGTGGGAAGGGAGCTCGGCTCGACATCTCCGCCGCCCCGATGAGGCCAAGAACGAGGGGAAGCATGAACAGCCCCGTCGGCGTCCGGGGGTTGGCGACGGTCAGCCAGAGCGACCCGAACGCCAACAGCCAGGCGGCCAGCAGATACCAATCGTAGGCGCTCGAGAGGGGAACGGCCGGCTCGTTTGCCGCCCGCCAGCCGAGAAACAGGGTGTGGGCGAGCACGCCAGCCGCCGCGAACCCCACCATCACCGCGCCACGAATGCCGGAGCGGAAGAGGAGCCGCGACCCCTCGCACGCCAGCGCCACGGCGTAGCTGGCGGCGAAGCAGACAACCGAGATGCGGGAGATGAAGTCGGCCATGGATCAAACCAGAGGGAATGGGCCCACCTCATTGTAGTTCACCGGCGGCCGCCGCCGATGGCCCCGGCCGGTTCCCCGCCTTTCCCCGCGGGCTATACTTCGCCGATGGACACTCCCCCCACTCCCCCGTCTTCCTCACGTCCTTCCCACCCGGTGTCCCCACCGCGGCGACCCTGGGACGACTCCCTCTTCCTCCGCGCTTGCCGCCGGGAAGCGGTGCCGCGGACGCCGGTGTGGCTGATGCGCCAGGCCGGGCGCTACCTGCCTGAGTACCGCGAGGTGCGGGGCCGCGTCGCCTTCATGGAGCTCTGCAAGACGCCGAGCCTCGCGGCCGAGGTGATGCTCTCGACGGTGGCCAGGCTGGGGGTCGATGCCGCGATCATCTTCAGCGATCTTCTCCCGATCCTCGAGCCAATGGGGCTGGATCTCGAGTTTGCCGCCGGCGAAGGCCCGGTGATCCACAATCCGGTTCGTGAGGCGGGCGACGTGGCGCGGATCCGGGAGCTCGACGACCTCGATCCCCTCGCCTTTGTCTTTGACTGTGTGCGGGCAACCCGCGCCGGCCTCGACGAGACGCTGCCCGTGATCGGCTTTGCCGGGGCCCCGTTCACCCTCGCCGGGTATTGCATCGAGGGGGGAACGAGCAAGGCCTGGCTCCACACCAAGTCGCTGATGTATCGCGAGCCCGCGGCGTGGCATGACCTCATGGACCGGCTCGCGCGGGGGGTGAGCCGCTACCTTCTCGCCCAGCTCGACGCCGGGGCGCAGTGTGTCCAGCTCTTTGATAGCTGGGTCGGCTGCCTCGGGCCCGAGGACTACCGCCGCTACGTCCTGCCCCACAGCCGGACGGCGATGGCAGCGGCGCTCGAGCGGGCTCCGGTGGTCCACTTCGCCACCGGCAATCCCTCCCTCCTTCCGCTCCTCGCCGAGGCTGGTGGAACCGTGATCGGGGTCGATTGGAGGATCGGGCTGGACGAGGCCTGGCGGGCGATCGGCCATGATCGGGCCATCCAGGGAAACCTCGATCCGGCGGTGCTCCTCGCCGATCGGGCCACAGTCCGCCGCCGGGTGGGGGATGTGTTGGCCGCCGCGGCCGGGCGCCCGGGTCACATTTTCAACCTCGGCCATGGCGTCCATCCGCAGACGCCGGTCGAGAACGTCCTCGAACTGATCGCCGCGGTCAAGGAATTGGGATCGCGGGCTTGAGGGAAAATCTCCGTCGGCCACCCGGCGGGGAACGGTCCGGCGGCTCCGCCGGCAGCCGGATTGAGGCGCTTGAGTCTCCCCCTCCCCATGGACCTCCCCCGCAGGGTACAAAGGCGTGTTGCGCGCCACCGTCCTCCGGACGACGTTCCGCGCAGCATCCCGATTCACACCGGTGGACTCCTGCTGCATGGCGACGCTCGAACAACGACTGTTCCACCTGTTCGAAAACTCCGACATCGAGCTGGCCCGGTCGGCGGTTGCCGTGAAGGTGTCCTGCCCGCGCGTCGGCCAGGTCAGCGGGACGGTTGATGGGCTTCAGGGGGAAAGACTCGGTGCCGGTCCCCACTCGGTGTCGCTCGAACTGTCGGCCAGCAGGCGTGGCGGGATGACGCTCGAAGCCAGGGTCAGCTCCACCCAGGGGCGGACCGGCCATCCCTGTCCGGTGCTCGCCGCCGTTTTCCTCGAAGTCGATCGTCGTGGTCTCCTCGCTGGGATCCATGACAACACGCCGATCACGCTTCAGGTCGTCCCCGCCGATGATTTGGAGGCCGAAGACGAGAGCGAGGAGATTGCCGATGAGAGCGACGCCGCGAGCGGATCGGACGATGCGGAGCCTGCCTCTGGCACGGAGCGCGAGATCGAGTCGGCGGTCGTGACCCGGAAGCCCCCGGTGCGGATGCCGGCCTGGGCGACCGATCTCGAGGATCGACGGCGCCTTGTCGAGCCGGCTGTGCGGACCCGCGCCATCTCGGTGGCCGACGGACGGCGGGCCAGCGGGGCGCTCGTCTTTCTTCTCGATCTTGCCGCTTCCGCCGATGCCTCGGCCGCGGTGATCATCCCCTGCCGGATGCAGCTCGACGTTGCCGGGCATACGACGGGGCGCCCGCGACCGGTGATCATCGGCCCCGGGCCGTCGGCCGATTCCGATTGGGATCAGGTCGATGCCCAGGAGCGGTCGATCCTCGCCCGACTCATCGGCACCGTCCTGCTGGCGGACGCCGCCACACCGGAGCCGCTCGAGCGACGGACCGTGTCCCGGATCGCCATCAGTGCTCAGTCGGCGGTCGAGCACGTAGCGATGCTCTGCGAGCAGGGTCGACTGGTCGTGCAGCCGGAGCCGCGCCGCAATCCCGAACTCGTCGTGCCATTGGCCTGGGATGGTGGCCGGGCGTGGGAGTTCGCTCTCGTCCTCGAGCCTGAGGACCCGCCGTCCTTCCGCGGGGAGACGCTCCGCGAGATGGCCGAGAGCGAAGGGCCCACGACGCTTCCGCGGCCCGGCAAGGCTACGCTGCGTGGCATGCTCGTGCGCGGGAGCGAGCGGCGCGACATCCGCGAGCCGCGGGCCATCCTCCGGGCCGGGTTGGTGGTCTTTTCCGACCGCATCGCCCGGCTGTCGTTGGGGGAATCCCCCGGCAACTCCCAGGCGGCCGGATGGCTCCACCAGTTCGAACGCCGTGGCCCGATCGAACTGGCCGGCTCGCAGTCGGATGGCCTCATCGAGCGGTTGGCCTCGCTGGCCGACGTCCCGCGACTGCTCCTCCCCTCCTGGACCGGCTGGCGGATTGAGTCGGGGGCGCCTCGGCCAAAGCTCGTCCTCGACGATTCCCGGGCCGTGACCTCGACCGACGACGATGCCGACCCCGAGAACGGGGCACGACGTCGTCGCCGTGCCGTTCCCCGCGTCCAACTCGCCGGGCGGGTGTGGTTCGAATATGGCGGGATGCAGATCGAGGCCGACGATCCGGCAGGGGGCGCCGCCGACGCCGAACGACGGGTGTTCGTCCGCCGCGATCGAGCGGCCGAGCGCGAAGCGCTCGCGATGCTTCCCCGATTCGGGGCCACCGCGGCGCGGCCCGAGGTCGAAGGGGAGACGGTCACCCACCATGTGGAGATCGCCAGGGCCCGCCTCGATTCCTCCGTCCCGCAACTCGCCGCGGCCGGATGGGCCGTCGAGGTGGCCGGCCGGCGCTATCGTCCCGCCGGGAGCGTGGCCTGGAACGTCACCAGCGGCATTGATTGGTTCGAGCTCTCCGGGTCGGTCGATTTCGGCGGCGTGATGGCTGACATGCCGGCGCTGCTCGAGGCCCTCGCACGCGGTGACCGGGCCGTGGAACTCCCCGACGGGTCGCTCGGCATCCTCCCCGATGGCTTCGCGGCCCAGTTCGAGCCGATGGTGGCACTGGCGCAGAAGCACGACGGGCGGCTGCGCTACGGCCGCATCCAGGTGGCGCTCCTCGACGCGCTCCTCGCCGGCCAGCCGCAGTCGCACGTCGATGAAGCGTTCGACAGGATCCGCGCCGAATTGGCGCGGGGTGAGCGGCCGGAGGCCGAGAACGAGCCGGAGGGATTCAAGGGGACGCTCCGTCACTACCAGCGAGAAGGGCTCGGTTGGCTGACGTTCCTCGAGCGGATGGGGCTCGGTGGATGCTTGGCCGACGACATGGGTCTCGGCAAGACGATCCAGGTGCTCGCGATGTTCGTTCGCCGGCGCCAGGTCGTGACGGCCGGCGGGCTGGCCCACCGCCCCTCGCTGGTGATCGTGCCGAAGAGCCTCGTCTTCAACTGGATCGAAGAGGCGGCGAAGTTCGGCCCCGCCCTCCGCGTCGTCAACCACACCGGGAACCAGCGGACCGAAGGGTCGGAGTCGCTCGCCGATGCCGATCTCGTCCTCACGACGTATGGGACGCTCCGGCGCGACATCATGCGGCACCGCGACGTCGAGTTTGACTACGTCGTCCTCGACGAGGCGCAGTCGATCAAGAACGCCGGCAGCCAGGCTGCCAAAGCCTGTCGTCTGCTCCGGGCCCGTCACCGCTTGGCACTCACCGGCACGCCGGTGGAGAACCACATCGGCGAGCTGTGGAGCATCTTCGAGTTTCTCAATCCCGGGCAGCTCGGCAGCGCGGCCCGCCTCAAGCGGTTTCTCTCCGGCGGACGGGGGGGGAGCGCCGCGGAGGTCGTGGCCCGGGCGGTGCGTCCCTTCCTCCTCCGCCGCACCAAGTCGCAGGTGCTCTCCGACCTCCCGGAGAAGACCGAGCAGACGATCTTCTGCGAGCTTGGGGAGACGCAGCGAAAGGCCTACGACGAGCTCCGCGAGCACTACCGGCAAGAGCTGTCGGGCCGGATCGGCAAGATGGGGATCGGCCGATCTCGGATCGCCGTGCTCGAGGCGCTCCTCCGGCTGCGGCAAACCGCCTGCCATCCCGGGCTCGTCGATGCCGGCCGGATCGACGAACAGTCCGCCAAGCTCGAGACGCTCCTCGAGCAGCTCGGGGAGGTGCTCGCGGAAGGGCACAAGGTGCTCGTCTTTAGCCAGTTCACCAGTTTTCTCTCGATCGTCCGCCGGCAACTCGATGCCCGATCGATCCCGTACGAATATCTCGACGGCAAGACGACCGATCGCCAGGCGCGCGTTGCCCACTTCCAGGAGGATCCGGACTGCCGGCTGTTCCTCGTCAGCCTCAAGGCGGGCGGCCAGGGGCTCAACCTCACCGCGGCCGACTACATTTACATCCTCGACCCGTGGTGGAACCCGGCCGTGGAGGCCCAGGCCGTCGATCGTGCCCACCGCATCGGCCAGACACGGCCGGTGTTCGCCTACCGTCTCATCGCCCGGGACACCGTCGAGGAGAAGATCCTCGCCCTTCAGGATCGGAAGCGAGATCTTGCCGAGTCGATCGTCCGTGCCGACGAGAACATGATCTCGACCCTCACGCCTGAGGATGTCGAGCTGCTCCTTTCCTGACGGCCGGATTGCTCACGGAAAACTAACGCCGAGTCACCACGAACAGAGCCTAAATTGAAGACCTAAGAGGCCGAGCGACGACGTTTCCAGGGAGCGGTGATGCAATGCCGTCGGGATTCGACTTTGTCGGTAGTCGGGACGACCGGGCGTCGACATCGAGGCTTGCCGGTGACGGTATGGATCACGGTGGTGTCGGCGTGAAGCAGCATCCAATCAAAGGTCGCAGTGGGAGCGCGGCGACCCACTCTCGAATCCTCGTCGTCGATGACGAGGAGGATCTCCTCGAACTCGTTCGCTTCAACCTCGCCCGCGACGGGTATGAGGTGCTCGGCGTCGTCAGTGGCGAGGAGGCCCTCAAGGCCGTCCGCCGCGATCCGCCCGATCTGATCGTGCTCGACTTGATGCTTCCCGGCCTCGACGGCCTCGAGGTGTGTCGTCGGCTCAAGGCGGATCCGCGGACGCGCGAGATCCCGATCGTCATGCTCACCGCCAAGAGCGAGGAGCGCGATGTCGTCTCCGGGCTTGAACGTGGCGCCGACGACTACATCACCAAGCCCTTCAGCCCGAGGGTCCTCTCCGCGCGGGTCAAGGCCCTCCTGCGGCGTCTGGAATCGGAGAGGAATGCGGATCTGGAGTCGACCGTCGAGGTCCACGACCTCGTCATTCATCCCGGCCGGCACGAGGTGCATCTGTCCGGGGAGGTGGTCGATCTGACCTACACCGAGTTTGCTCTCCTCCACTTCCTCGCGAAGAAGCCCGGTTGGGCGTTCACCCGGACGCAGATCGTCGACGCGGTGAAGGGGGAGGATTACCCGGTCACGGAACGATCGGTCGACGTGCAGGTGGCGGGTCTGCGAAAGAAACTCGGCGACCACGCCTCCTACATCGAGACGGTGCGCGGTGTGGGATACCGTTTCCGCGCCTGATCAACGGCCGCCTTTCCGTGGCCATGCCGGTTGTGCGACACTTGAGACGGCGCACCGGTCGTACCGACGACGCGCCGGGCCGAAGGGCCTTTGGTCGGCCATTCTCCGGAGGTGCCCTCCGACCCGGGACGCTCCGTCCCGGTGCGTGAATCACGGCACTCGCCCCCATGCCGCGTTCCCGACTCGCTTGGCGATGGTTCGCCGCTTGGTGTCTCCTCGTGGCCGCCGTGTCGGTCGGCTGCCAATGGCTCGCCTCCGTGGAACTAGCCCGTCTGGCCGACGCGATGCAGGTGCAGCAGTTGATCGAAACAGCCGGGACGTTGTCGGCCATTCTTCCCGACGATCCCGCCGCCGACCGGTCGTGGATCGCGGAGTTTACGCGCGTGACCGGGAATGCCCCGGGGTCGTTCGTCGAAGTCTTCGACAGGGTTGGACAGAGAATCGTGGCGGCAGCCGCGGCTCAAGGCACGCCCCCGAGCGCCGACGGGAAGGGGCTCGATGCCGGGGCCGTGGCCGAGGCGCTCGGCGGACGCCGCTCGACATCGGGGCGCTACGATGCGTCGAACGCCAGCCGGACGGTGTCGGTCGTCAGTCCGATCGAGCGGGCTGGGAGGACGGCGGCCATCGTCCGTGTCACCGGCAACACCGTGGCGGCCGATGCCGGGCTTGCCCTCGCCCAGAGACGGTTGGTCGCGGGGACCCTGGTGGGGACGGCCGCTGCGCTGTCGGCCGGGTGGCTCCTCGCTCGCCGGATGGCGGGGCCCTTTGAAGATCTGGCGAATGCCGCCTCCCAGGTAGCCGCCGGGGCGATCGAGGTTCCCCTGCCGGCGTCCGATGTCGCGGAGGTTTCCAAGCTTGCCGGAGCCATCGAGACGCTCCGTGGCCAGTTGGTCGAACGGGGGTTGACGATCGGTCGTCAGGGGACGCAGCAGGAGGCGGTGCTGGGGAGCATGATCGAGGGGGTGCTTGCCGTCGACGCCCGCCAGCGGATCGTGAGCATCAACCGCGCGGCGGCCGACCTCCTCGGGATCGATGCCCAAAGCGTGCTCGGTCGGCCCATTCAGGAGGTGGTGAAGAACGCCGATCTCCGTCAGTTCGCACTCCAGGCAATCGATTGCCGGGAGACGTTGGAGGATGATCTCGTGCTCCGCGCGGCCCGCGACCGTACGCTCCGCGTCCGGGGCACACCGCTGCGCGAAATGTCAGGAGAGGGTGGCGCTGTGATCGTGCTCAACGACATCACCGACATCCGCCACCTCGAGAATGTCCGTCGCGACTTCGTCGCCAACGTGTCCCACGAATTGAAGACGCCGGTTGCGTCGATCAAGGGCTTCGTCGAGACCCTCGTCGAGGGGCGGGTGGACGATCCCGACGATCGGCGACGATTCCTCGAGATCATCGCGCGTCAGGCGGACAGGCTGGGAGCGATCATCGAGGATCTCCTCGCCCTGTCACGGATCGAGCAGGCTGAGGGAATGGGCGACCTGCCGTTGGAGCGGGTCGGGGTGGCCGAGGTGTTCTCGGCCGTCATTGCCGAGTGCGGTCCCCGTGCCGACGAACGCTCGATCGTCATCCA